>WNFC01017451.1_pt1 | contig 11917 bp, 14 predicted proteins | sample 5400541 | NCBI WGS metagenome assembly WNFC01 (sample SAMN13153342, study PRJNA577476) | soil metagenome | isolation source: 120 cm saprolite under Douglas fir tree site 2 hole 2 replicate 1 | place: USA:California | collected 2015-04-18 | reverse complement strand
GCACATCCAGGCGACCATCCTCGGCCCGGGCGAAACCATCCCGGTGCGCGCCGGGAAGCTCCTCCTCGGCAGGTGGCAGGCGGTGATGCTGGTCGAGCTCGACGGCCCGCGCGACCGCCGCGTCGTAGTGCTCGCGCGCTGACTAGTCTAGTCTAGGCCGTCGCCTTGCGCAGGTCGGCGGGCGCGGCCTCGTCCGCGACCACCACCCGCGGCCGGCGCCCCTGCTGGTTCTTCTCGCGCCACTCCCTGAGCCCGCGGCGCACGTACTCCGCGTTGATCTCGAGCGTGTCGCAGATGTTCTCGAAGGCGAAGAGCCAGATGCGATCCGCGGACGTGACCCACTCGCGCGCCTCATCGAACATCTGGCGGCCGCGAGGGTCCCGCGAGTGCGCGTACTTCTGGTAGCAGTCGATCGCGTCCTCGAGGACCGCCAACATGAGGAGGCGCTCACGCTCGAGCCCTCCCTCCCGGCGGAAGGCCGCGAAGAACTGGGCGGGCAGGAGAACGTCCGGCTCGAAGAGGCCGGCTAGCCGATCATGCCCGGCCGAGAAGCCGCGCTTTCCCTTTGCAACCATCTTCCTCCCCCTCCCGTGGGCGTTGTTCGCCGCCCACCGGACGGGCGACCGCGGACCCCACGACTACCATGCCCCCGAGTTGCAAAAGAACCACCCCCACGATGAAAAAGCCTGGGTCAGGAAATTAGCTCCCCTTATCCGAAGGCAGCGAGGAAGGCAAGGATTCGGTAGTGAAAATGAGTCACTAGCAAGGATTCTCTTCGAGCCGGGACCACCGGGGCGGGGGCCGCGGCAGGGTCGGTCTCAGCCGCTACCCCGACCTGCGGGCGCGGATGACCTGGGCCCCGGCTGCCGGACGCCCGCCGAGCAGCGAGAGCCCGAACGCCCCCGCCGCACAGACCGCCGCGGCGAGGTAGGCCGCGGCGGCCTCGAAGCGGCTGAAGATGAGGCCCCCACCCGCCGGCCCGAGCACGCGGGCACCCGCCGACAGGGACTGCGACACCCCGAGCGCCTGGCCGTACACGGACCCCTCCTCGACCGTCTTCGAGATCAGGCTCGAAAGCGAGGGGCTGGCGAGGCCCTGCCCGCCCACCACCAGCGCGAGCGCCATGAGCAGCCCGATCGGCAGCCCGACCGCAGGCCCCGCGAAGGGTATCCAGAGGAAACCCAGGCCGAGCGCGGCCGTACCCAGGACGACCAGCGCCCGCTCGGGAAGCCGCCGGGCGAGCAGACCCACGAGCCAGCCCTGGACGACCACCGCCACCAGGCCCATGTAGACCCAGAGCCAGTCCACCTGCGCCTGGCTGTAGCCGTAGCGGGAGGCCGCGGCGAGCGAGAACGTTCCCTCGAGGACCGCGAAGCCGAGCGTCACGAGGAAGAAGACGGCGAGCAGGGTGGCCGCCCCCGGCCAGACCACCGCGTCCCGCAGCGAGGCGAGCGAGAGCGGATGACGGAATGGCCCCGGCCGGCGTAGCGAACCCGGCAGCGACTCGGGCAGGCGGTAGGCAGCGACCAGCACGTTGGCCAGGCAGAGGCCCGCGGCGAAGCCCTCGGGGACGCGCGGCCCGAGGAGCGAGAGCCCCCCGCCCAGTGCCGGCCCGATCACCATCCCGAGCCCGAAGGCCGCGCCGATGAGCCCCATGCCGCGCGCGCGCTCGGCCGGGCCGGTCACGTCGGCGATGTACGCCTGCGCCACCGGGATGCTCGCGCCCGCCACGCCGGCGAGCACACGCGCCAGGAAGAGCACCTCGAGCCGCCAGGCGGCGGCGAGCAGGACGTAGCTCATCGCCGATCCCGCGAGGCACATGAGCAGCACCGGCCGCCGCCCGATGTCGTCCGAGATGCGCCCCCAGGCCGGCGCGAAGACGAGCTGCATGAGCGAGTACACCGCGATCAGCGCGCCGGCGGTGAACGGCGTCGCGTTCATCTGCTCGGCGTAGATGGGCAGCAGAGGGATGACGATCCCGAAGCCCATGAGATCGATGAAAACGGTCAGGAAGAGGACGACGAGCGGCGAGCGGCCGGAGGATGCGAGGCGCGACACCGCGCGAGGAAACCGTAAAGGTTCCGGGCAGTCAAGCTGATCGCGCGCGCCGGCGTCAGCTGCGTTCGGCGCCGAACCGGCCGAGCCGGCGGATGAGCTGGCCCGCCTCGCGCAAGAGCGCCGCGCGCAGGCGCGGCGTCGTCGTCTCGAGGTAGCAGTCGCGCAGTGCGCGCAGATTGCGCGCGAGCTCGCGAAGCCGCGCGCCACTGCGTCCCGTGCGCGCGGCGGCGAGCGCCTCCGCCTCGCCCACGCGCTGCTCGATCACCCGGAGCGTCAGGTCGAGCGTCCGCCCGTCACCGCCCCCGGGCGCGGGGCGCGGACACGCCCGGGCGGAGCTGCGGAATCCCTGCCGACGAAAGACGCCGACCACGACGCCCACGATGCGCACGCGCTGGGGCGCCACCACGAGCGGCAGCATGTCCGGGTTCGCGGGCTGGAGACGAAGCCGCCCGTCCTTCTCCCGGCAGAGGCGCTTCACGGTGACGCCGCCGTCGACCTCCGCCACCACCGTCTGACCGACCTCGGCCGTCTCGCGCGGCTCGACGATCAGGTAGTCGCCGTCGTGGATGCCCTCGTCGATCATCGAGGAGCCGCGCGCGCGGAGCGCGAAGACCGTGCGCCCGCCCCAGAGGCCCGCCGGCAGCTCGAGCGTGCCCTCGACCGGGAAGGCCTGGAAAGGCAAGCCGGCCGCCACGGTGCCGAGGAGGGGGATCGTCACCGCCGACCCCAGCTCGACCGCAACCTCCTCCCACCCCGCGTTCGTTGCCGTCCGCATGATCCCCCTCCTTCCCGGCACGCCATCCTTAGGCGAAGAAACGACGAAAGTCAACGGCGCCGTGCACCGGGTGGAAGAAGGACCCTTCGGCAGGCGAGCATGGCGCGAGGCCGTGCGAGGCGACGGTGCGACATGCGCGTGAACCCCCCGGCCAACCTGCTCATCACTGGCCCGCCGGGGATCGGCAAGACGACCGTCCTCGAGCGAGTGGTCGCGTGCCTCCCGCCCGCGGCGGCGACGGGCTTCCTGACCCGCGAGCTCCGCGCGCGCGGCGTGCGGCAGGGCTTCGTCATCGAGACGCTCGACGGGCGCAGCGCCCTCCTCGCCAGCGTCCGCTTCGACGCGGGCCCGCGTGTCGGTCGCTACCGCGTCCGCATCGCGGCGCTGGACGCGGTGGCGGTCCCCGCGCTCGCGGCCCGGCCGGACGCCCGGCTCGTTGTGGTCGACGAGATCGGCAAGATGGAGTCGCTCTCACCCCGGTTCGCCGCGGCCGTGCGGGCGGCGCTCGACTCCCCGGTCCCGGTGCTCGGGACGATTGCACGCTCGGGCGGGGCGCTCATCGCGGAGGTGCGGCGGCGGCCCGACGTGACGCTGGTCGAGGTGACGCTGGAGAACCGCGACGGGCTGCCGGAAGATCGCCGGCATGCTCGGGCTTTGACGCTCCCTGGCGCACAGGCTTGTACGTCTGCGGGCGTTCCTGACACCGTGGGACCCCTCGGGTACCGCGGCGCGGCACCCGGCCGCCCCGAGCGGCGCGGGCGATCCGCCTCTCCGCACGCGCATCGCCTTGGCACGCCTTAAGCAAGGATCTCCCCAGGCTCTCCAGAGCCGTCATCGCTCGGGAGAGGTGCCATGCCCGAGCTTCCAGGCCCGCCGCTTCGCCCCCAACTCGCCAAACGCGCTGGCGGCGCGAGGCTCCTGCTCGATCACATCCGCCGGGGCCGGGAGCTGGTGCGGCGTTTCGAGATCGGCTGGGACGACGAGGCGAACGACGCCTACCGCGCCTGGCAGGACCGCTCGCGCCAGCTGCTCCGGTTCCTGGTCGTGCACGGCAGGAACCGGGAGGTGAAAGAGCAGGTCGCGCGCTTCCTCATGAAGCTCGGCCTGGAGCCGGTCCTGCTCGAAGAGCAGCCCGCGCTGGGCCGTACCCTCATCGAGAAGCTCGAGGCGCAGGCCGGGATCGCCTTTGCCGTGGTCATCCTGACCGGCGACGACGTGGGCGGGCTCGCCGCCAGGCCCCGCACGCTCCGTCCGCGGGCCCGTCAGAACGCGATCTTCGAGCTCGGCTTCTCGGTTGCCAACCTCACCCGCGAGCGCGTGTGCGCGCTCTACCAGGAGGGGGTCGAGCTCCCCTCCGACATTCACGGCGTCGAGTACACGCAGCTCGACCCGGCCGGCGCGTGGCGGGCGAAGCTCGGCCGCGAGCTCTACGAGGCCGGCTTCCGGTTCGACCCGCTGAAGGTCCTGATCTAGCCCCGGTACTCCGCGAACGCGATCAGGCGCTCCACCCGCCGGTCCCACTCGCCGTTCCACTTCTCGGCGATGACGCGGGCCGGGGAGCGGCCCATGGCGAGCTGCTCGCCCATCCGCTCCAGGTACACGCGCTCGTCACGGCCGTCGCGGTCGAGGCCCTGCTGGCGGCGGAGCCCCTCCTCGGCGATGGCGTAGAGCTCGCGCGCGAGCTCGATCACCTTGACGCCCTTGAAGCGCGCGAGCAGCGCCTCGCGGTGCACGTCCCCCCAGAGCGCGACGCGCTCCTCGAAGCTCCAGCTTTTGACCAGGTCCCAGGCCGCCTCGAGGCAGTCCTGGGTGTAGAACACGCCTTTCACCAGCGCGGGCAGCGCGAGCATGCGCTCGGGCGGCTGGCTGTCGGCGGAGCGGATCTCGATGTAGCCCTTGAGCCGCACCTCGGGAAAGAGCGTGGTCAAGTGCAGGTTCCAGTCGTCGAGCGTGGCGCGCTCCCCGGCGACGCCCTCGGCCAGGAAGCGGCGGAACGGGATGCCGGTCACCTCGGTCCGGTACCGTCCGCCGCGCAGGATGAAGTAGAGCGGCACGTCGAGCGCCCACTCGATGTAGTCGGCGAAGCTCGCGCCCTCGCGGAAGACGAAGGGGAGGAGCCCGCAGCGCGCCCGGTCGGTGTCGGTCCAGACGTGGCCGCGGAAGCTCATGTAGCCGTTCAAGCCGCCGTCGGAGATCGAGGAGTTGGCGAACATGGCGTTCACGAGCGGCGCGAGCCCCATGCCGACGCGCAGCTTCAGCATCGCGTCCCGCTCGTCGCCGTAGTCGATGTTGGCCTGCACCGTTGCCGTCTGCTTCATCATGCGCTGGCCGAGCGTGCCGACACGCGTCATGTACGGGCCCATGATCCGGTAGCGCTGCTTCGGCACCCACTCGATCTCGTCGAGCGGGCTCATCGGCTGCATGCCGAGGCCGAGGAAGGCGATGCCGAGCTCGCCCCCGACGCTCACCACCTCGCGCACGTGAGTGGCGAGCTCCGCCTGCGTGCAGTGGATGGTCGGGCACTGCTCGCCCGAGAGCTCGAGCTGCGCCCCCGGCTCGAGGGTGATCGACGCGCCCTCGCGCGCGAGCGCCACCACGCGTCCGTCCTCCTCCTTGGGCTCCCAGCCGTAGCGCTCGGCGAGCCCGCGCAGCACGGCCTCGATGCCGCGCGGCCCGGAGAAGGGCGCCGCCTTGCCGCTGGCGCGCTCGACCGCGACCTTCTCGTACTCCGTGCCGATCATCCAGCGCGCGCGCGGCTTGCCCGCCCGATGGAACTGCTCGACGAGCTGATCGATCGACTCGATGGGGACGGCCTGCGCGCTGGCCCGGAAGTCGGTCATCGGGGCGGGCGTACGTTAGCCAGGCGGTTCGGCTGTCGCAAGGCGAAGCCGTCGATACGGGACCGGCTCCTCCCCGCCGAGGCCTCACCCGGCGTCCAGATCGGTCCACTTCCCGCCCCGGAGGGCGTCGATCGAGAGCGGCCCCGCGCCGGTCAGCATGAGCGACACGGCCATCGCCAGGTAGCCCAGGTTGCACTCGAAGCCCTGGCCCTTCCCGGGCACGTTGAGCCAATTCATGAAGAAGCCGTTGTGGATGTGCACCAGGAAGATCGCGCCGGTCATGACCGCGGCGATCCCGAAGGCGGCGAAGCGCGTGAGGCAGCCGAAGAACACCCCCATGCCGCCGAAGAACTCCGCCGCGATCACCAGCATGGCCAGGGGCGCTGGCATGCCCTGCTTGGTGAATGCCTCGACCGTGCCGCTGAACCCCGCGCCACCCCACCAGCCGAGCATCTTCTGCGCCCCGTGCGCGAAGAAGATCACCCCCAAAGCGAGCCGGATGACGAGCGGACCCAGGCGTGCCATGCGTGCCTCCTTCGGCGCTCAGAACGTGATCACGCCGCGCGCTAACTCGCCCTTCTCCATGGCGGCGAACGCCTCGCTCACCTGGGCGATCTTGTAGCGGCGGGTGATGAGCTCGTCGAGCTTGAGCTTGCCTGCACGGTAGAGGTCGATCAGGCGCGGGACGTCGCGCGCCATGTTGGCCGAGCCGTAGAGCGAGCCCATGAGTGATTTCTCGGCGAGCGGGAGCAGCATGCCGGGCACCGAGACCATGGCGGTCGCCGGCGGCACGCCGACCACCACCGCCTTCCCGCCGCGGCGGATGGCCATGAAGGCCTGGGTCACCACCTCGGGACGCCCGATCACCTCGAAGGCGTAGTCGGCGCCGCGCATGCCGGTCAGATCGAGCACCGCGCTCACCGGGTCCGTCGACCCGGCGTTCACGGTGTGCGTCGCGCCGAACTGCCTGGCGAAGCCGAGCTTCCGCTCGTTCAGATCGATGGCGATGATCGGGTTCCCGCCCGCGAGCACGGCACCCTGGATGACGTTGAGCCCGACGCCGCCAGCGCCGAAGACCGCGACCGACTGCCCGGGCTGCACGCGCGCGGTGTTGATGACCGCGCCGACGCCGGTCATCACGCCGCAGCCGATCAGACAGGCGCGGTCGAGCGGCACGTCGGCATCGATCGGGATGCAGGCGTTCTCCGCCACGACGGTCAGCTCCGCCATCGAGCCGATGCCGGCGAACTGGCTGATGCTGGTCCCGTTGCGGTGGAAGACCTCGGCGGCCATCGCTTTCACGTAGCCCATCTCGCAGAGGTAGGCGTTGCCCGAGTTGCAGTACCAGCACGAGCCGCAGAACGGCACCCAGTTGAGGACCACGTGGTCCTTCGGCTTGACGCGCTGGACGCCGGCGCCGACCTTCTCGACGACGCCCGCGCCCTCGTGGCCGAGCACGCAGGGGAGCGGCATGGGGAGGTCTCCGGTGATGGCGTGCAGGTCGCTGTGGCACACGCCGCTCGCGCCGAGCCGGACGAGCACCTCGCCGTCGCGCGGGTCGCGGACGGCGAGCGGCTCGACCGACAGCGGCTCGCGGACGGCGTTCAGGACGGCGGCTCGGGCGCTCGCCATGGGGGGCACCTCCTCGGGGTGGCGAACAATTACGGCGGCAGTACCCTCGGGGGCAAGAGGTCCGTGCAGGCCTGAACGGACGTGTCACCCGATCGACGCGCGCCCGCCCGGGCAGGTGCTGCGCGGCCGGGGTCACACGTCCGGCCCGCCTGGATTTTCGGGGCCTGAAGGACCGCCCCGGCGCCGGCACGGAACCTGCTGCAGGCAGGGTTACTGGACGGGATGGGTACTGGTCGTTCGCCGGGTTGCGGTGCGGTGGGTGTGGTTGCGGCGGTGGACGATGCTGGATGGGATGCGATGACCGTAAGCCCCCTGGGAGGGCGGCGGCGCCGGCGACGGCCCGCCGCCCCTTCCCGAATCCGGTAGCCGGCGCTGGCTAGTAGCGCTTGAGCCTCGGCACCCAGCGCGGCACGCGCTGCAGGTACTCGCCGTAGGCCGCTCCGAAGCGCGCCGCCAGCCGCGGCTCCTCGACGCGCACCACCCAGAGGTGTGCGCCCGCGCCCGCCGCGAGCGCGACCAGTGCGAGCGTCGGGGAGGCGGCCCCCAGCGCGGCGCCCGCGAGCGCGAGCACGAGCCCGGCGTAGAGCGGGTTGCGCGTACGGAGGAAGGGCCCCGCCAGCACGAACACGGGCCGCGGGCCGCGCCGGGGCCGCCCACGGCCGGCGAGCAGGAGCGCGCTGCGCGCCGCGAGCGCGACGCCGATGACGCCGAGCACGACCCCCGCGGCACGCACCTAGGGGCGGCGCGCCATCTCCATGATGACCGCCCACTGCTCGGCCGACACCGGCATCACCGAGAGGCGCGGCAGCCGCAGCAGGTCGAAACCGGCGAGCTCGCGGTTGGCGCGCATCTCGCCGAGCACGACCGGGCGCGCGAGCGCCTTCATCGGCTGGAGGTCGACCACGACGAGCCGCGCGTCCTTCTGCTTCGGGTCCGGGTACGCGCCGCGCACGACCTTCGCGATGCCGACCGCGGCCTTCTCGTCGCCGGTGTGGTAGATGAGCACCTCGTCGCCCGTCGCGACCGCCGCCAGGTGCTTCAAGGCGAGCGCGTTCTTGACCCCGTCCCAGACGGTGCGCCGGTCGCGCTCGAGGTCGGCCCAGGAGTACGTCGAGGGCTCGGTCTTGAACAGCCAGCGCTGCGCCATCAGGCGTAGTGGCTGCGGCGCTTCACCGCGATCTCGCGCTCGAGGTAGAAGATCTCGACCTTCTCCGCCGCACCGCCCTTGCGCACGAACTTGTGGCCGCGGAGCGCGGTGTCGAGCGCGCCGAGATCGGGGCGCCCGGGCAGGTCCCCGAGCCCCCGGATGTCGGTGGTGGCGAACACCGTGTCGCCCGCGAACGCCGGCGCCGTGTGCCGCCCGGTCGCGTAGCGGACGTCGCCGAGCGCGTTGTCGGCGACGTCGGGCGAGGAGAGCCCGAGGCAGAGAGAGAAAGGGATGCCGCCGTAGACGATCAACTGGCCGCCCAGGAAGCGCTCCGGGTCCTGGTCGATCATCCACTGATTGCAGTGCACCTGCGAGGTGTTGTCGAGCATGCCCGTCAGCGCGATGTGCTCGGTCGTGATGACGCGCCCGCGCGAGTGCTCGAAGACGTCGCCCACGTGGAAGTCCTCGAAATAGGTGTCGGAGCTGGTGAGATGCGCGAGCGCGCGGTAGTCGCGGCGCGGGTCGTAGGGCGGGAGCGTGAACGACACGGGGAGCGCGCGTGCCGGCGCCTCACCTTCCGCCACGGGCGCGTCGGGGTCGCCCTTCCAGACCTGCACCTTGCGCTGGTAGGCGAGCACGACCTGGCCGTCCTGGTTGCGCCCCACGGTCTCGACGTGCACCACACCGCGGTCGCGCTCGCGCGACGACGCCTTCACCCCGAGGACCGTCGACTCGGCTTCGATGGTGTCCCCCACGCACACCGGCGCGCCAAAGCGCATGTCGATGTACTCGAGGTTCGCGCGCCCGTTCTCGGAGACGTCCTCCACGCTCTGGCTGAAGACGACGTTCATCACCAGGCCGGGCGGGGCGACCAGGCCGCGGAAGCCGTACGCCTCGGCGTAGCGCCGGTTCTTGGCGAGCGCGTTCGTCGTGAAGCAGAAGTCGGTGAAGACGGCGAACAGACCCTCGGTGATCGTCTTGCCGCGCTTGTGGCGAAAGACCTGTCCGGGGCGGAACTCCTCGAGGAAGTTGCCGTGTTTGGTGGGTCGCTTGGCCACGGGGCCGTCCCTTAGCGGGCCGCGCGCGCCGCCGTCAACCGCCGCCGCGCTCTCGGCCTTCGGGCAGGTTCGGCACGATCGCCCCGCGCTGCACCCGCGCGGGCGGCGGATCGAACGCCGACATCGCCATCATCCTCCGCGGGCGGCCGTCTCCGCCCGGACGTCCTGGCGGCGCGCCGCCAGCACCTTGGTGATGCGCCGGCCCTTGACCTCGCTGACCGTCAAGTCGTAGCCCTCGACGGCGACTTTGTCGCCGGGGCGCGGCATCCGCCCCACCTGCGCGGTCACGAAGCCGCCGAGCGTGCTCACGTCGGCGGTCTCGGGGAGCTTGATGCCGAGCCGCTCGGCGACGTCGTCGACCAGCGTGAGGCCGTCGAAGACGACACCCTGCGGCGTCTCCACGACGCTCGGTGGCTCGCGGTCGAACTCGTCTTGGATCTCGCCCACGATCTCCTCGATGACGTCCTCGAGCGTGACCAGCCCGGAGGTGCCCCCGTATTCGTCCACCACGATCGCCATGTGCGTGCGGCGCTGCTGGAAGTCTCTCTGCAGCGCGTCGAGCGGGCGGCTCTCGGGGACGAAGAGGATCTCGCGCTTGATCGCCGCCAGGTCCTCGGAAGAGCGCAGCTGGTCGCGGCGGTTGAAGAGGTCCTTCACGTGCACCATGCCGATCACGTGGTCGATGTCGGTCGAGGCGAGAGGATAGCGCGTGGCGGCGGTCTGGGTGACGACGGCCAGGTTCTCCTCCAGGCTGCGCGCGAGCGAGAGGTAGGCGATGTCGGCGCGCGGCACCATCACGTGGCGCGCGGTGCGCTCGGTGTAGTCGATGACGTTCTCGAGGAGCTGGCGCTTCGCGCCCGAGAGCGCCCCCACGCGGTGCGACTCCGCGAGCAGGATGCGGAGCTCGTCCTCGGAGTGCGCCAGGTCGCCGCTCGTCTCGGCGCTCACGCCGAGCACGGACAGGGTGGCCTTCGACGCCCGATGCAGGAGCCAGAGCGCCGGCGCGAACAGCATCTGGAAGAGGCGCATCGGGGGCGCCGTCAGGAGGGCCACGCGTTCCGTGAAGCGGATCGCGAAGGACTTCGGCGCCAGCTCGCCGACCACGATGTGCAGGAACGTGATGGTCGCGAAGGCGACCGCGATCGACGTGTTCTCGATCACGCGCGCCGACTCGATGCCGAGCGCGGCGAAGACCGGCGCGAGGAGATGCGCGAAGGCCGGCTCGCCGATCCAGCCGAGGCCCAGGCTGCTCAGCGTGATCCCGAGCTGGGTGGCCGAGAGGAAGACGTCGAGGCGCCGGTGGAGCGTGGCCGCGAGGCGTGCCTGCCAGTGGCCTTCGGCCGCCAGGGCCTCCACCCGTGTCGCCCGCACCCGCACCATGGCGAACTCCGCGGCAACGAAGAAGGCGTTCACCACGACGAGGCCGAGGGCGAGCGCGACGAGCAGGGGGTCGGGGACCATCCGCAGCGGGCGCGAGCCCGCGGCGAGGATGCTAGAGGAACGGCGCCCGGGGAGGCAAGCGCCGGTGCATGACACTCGGGCCGGGCACGTGTATGCTGCCCGGGGGAAGGCGGAGAACGCCGCCGGAGGAGGAAGTCGCATGCGACGTGGCGTGGCTGTGGGGATGGGATGCGCACTGCTTTTCGCCGGGGTGGTGGCGGCGCACGCGCGCGGCGATCGCGAGCTCACCGACGGCGAGCTGCGCGCCGAGATGACGAGGAACAGCGCCCTGGCGGTGTATGTGAAGCGCAATGGCGCGCCGGACGTCGCCGAGGCGCACTTCCTCGCCGACGAGCCGCCGTGGGACGATCACGAGGTGACCCTCTACTACCTCGACGCGCGCAAGGAGATCGGCTTCGCGCGCGCTTGGATCCTGGGCAGGCCCGAGATCCAGATCAAGCGCTACGAGCGGCCGCTCACCGACGAGCAGGTGGCAGCGCTCGCGAGCCGTGCGAAGGCACGCGGGCAGCAGGCGCCAGCAGCGGCCCCCGACGCGCCCGGTGAGGCTGCCGCGCCCGGCGGCGCGGAGCAGACGGCCAGCCTGAGCCCCGATGAGCGTGCCGAGCGCTCCGCCGCGCGCGCCGAGGACGCGGCGGGTCGCGTCGAGGCAGCGGCCGACTCGGCCGAGCACGCGGCCGACCGCGCGGAAGCGATCGCCGAGAACGCGACGCGCGCGTTCCACCGCGGCGTGCGAAAGTAGTGCGTCACCATGCGGGCGCTGCGCTGGGACGGAACCCGGCTGGCGCTCGCGCGCGACGCTCCTGACCCGCGGCCGGGCGCGGGCGAGGCGCTCGTCCGCGTCCACCTGGCCGGCATCTGCCGCACCGACCTCGAGATCACGCGCGGCTACCTCGGTTTCCGCGGTACGCCGGGCCACGAGTGGGTCGGGCACGTGCTGGCGGCCGAT
>WNFC01007595.1_pt1 | contig 11919 bp, 13 predicted proteins | sample 5400541 | NCBI WGS metagenome assembly WNFC01 (sample SAMN13153342, study PRJNA577476) | soil metagenome | isolation source: 120 cm saprolite under Douglas fir tree site 2 hole 2 replicate 1 | place: USA:California | collected 2015-04-18 | reverse complement strand
CGGCTGGCGCTGCGCCTGGGGGCGACCGGCCTGGAGAGCGACGTCTGGCTGACCGCGGACGGCATCGCCGTGCTGGCCCACGGCGGCACGGTCCGCCGCGGCCTGCGCCGCCGTCCCATCTCCGAGCTGCCGCGGTCCGGCCTCCCCGAGCGCATCCCGACCCTGGAGGAGCTCTACGCCGCGTGCGGCCACGACTACGAGCTCTCGCTGGACGTCAAAGACGAGGCGGCCGGGCCCGTGGTGACCGACCTGGCCCGGGCCGCGGGCGGCGACGCCCTGGCCCGGCTGTGGCTGTGCCACCCGGACTGGAGGGTGGCGGCGTCCTGGCGCCGGCTGGCCGCGGACGTGAAGCTGGTCGACAGCAGCCGGCTGCGACGGATGAGGGAGGGCCCGGAGCGCCGGGCCGCCAGCCTGGCCGACGCCGGCGTGGACGCCGTCAACCTCCACCACTCCGACTGGAGCGGCGGGCTGACGACGCTGTTCCACCGCTTCGAGCGCTATGCCCTGGCGTGGGACCTCCAGTTCGACCGGGTCCTGGTCGCGGTGCTCGCCATGGGCGTCGACGGCGTGTACAGCGACCACGTCGAGCGCATGGTCTCGGCCCTGGCCGGGACCGGGCGCGGTCCCACCGGCCCTACATGAAGGTGATCGAGGAGATCGGCCAGACCTTGACGAAGGCCCGGCCCACGATCAGCGACCTGGGGATGGCGCCGAAGAAGCGGCTGTCCGACGAGTTGGTCCGGTTGTCCCCCATCACCCAGTAGTAGCCGGCGGGGACGGTGACCGGCTGGTCCAGGTTGCCGGAGAACGTCCCCGACGGGAGATAGGGCTCGTTCAGGGTGCGGCCGTTGATCAGCACGTGGCCGTCGCGGGTTCCGACGGTCTCGCCCGGCAGCCCGATGACGCGCTTGATCAGGTCGTTGATGGGCTGGCGCTCGTTGGGCGGCCTTTTGAACACCACGATGTCCCCGCGATGGATGTGGTGGAGGTGGTAGGACAGCTTGTTGACCAGCACCCGGTCGTGGACCTCGAGCGTCGGCACCATGGACTCCGACGGGATGAAGAAGGCCTGAAGGACGAAGGCCTTGATGATCAGGGCGGCCAGCAGGGCGACGCCGATCGTCGCCCCCCATTCGATGATCGAACGGGTCGTGCTGCCCGCCCGATGGTGCTCGTGCTCCGCGGCATCCGGCTCGGGGCTGGCGGAGGACGGGGGAGCCGTCAGCGGCGCCAGCGGGGGTCGGGGGTCGGCACTCATCCAGGGTGGAGGCTATCGGCTGAGTGTCCGAACGCGACGCGCTCCCGCTAGAGGCTGGCGATGAGCTTTTCGACCCGTTCGTCCCGGCTCTTGAAGGGGTCCTTGCACAGCACGGTGCGCTGCGCCTGGTCGTTGAGCTTGAGGTGGACCCAATCGACGGTGAAGTCCCGGCGCCGCTCCTTGGCCTTCTTGATGAACTCCCCGCGCAGGCGGGCCCTCGTCGTCTGGGGCGGCTCGAACATGGCCGTCTCGATGGCGGCGTCGTCGCACACCCGGTCGGCCATGCCCTTGTCCTGCAGCTTGTAGAACAAGCCGCGCTCCCGGCTGACGTCGTGGTACTGGAGGTCGACCAGCGCCACCTTGGGATGGGTGAGGGCAAGGCCCTGCTTCTCCCGAAAGGCCTCGATCAGGCGGTGCTTGATGACCCAGTCGCACTCGGTCTCGAGCGAGAAGGGGTCCTTCTCCAGGCCCTCCAGGCAGTGGGCCCACATGTCCATGGCCCTGGCCTCGAGCGGCGACAGGCCCTTGCTGTCGGCGAAGCGCTGGGCCCGGGTCAGGAACTCCGACTGGATGTCGAGCGCGCTGGCCTCGCGCCCGTTGGCCAGCCGGACCCGCCGCTTGCAGGTCACGTCGTGGCTGATCTCCCGGATGGCGCGGATCGGGTTCTCGAGCGTCATGTCGCGCATCACCGTGGCCGGGTCCTCCAGCATCCGCAGAAGGATGCTCGTGGCCCCCACCTTCAGGAAGGTGGCGTACTCGCTCATGTTGGAGTCCCCGACGATGACGTGCAGGCGACGGAACCGCTCGGCGTCGGCATGGGGCTCGTCCCGGGTGTTGATGATGGGCCGGCTGCGGGTCGTGGCGCTCGACACCCCCTCCCAGATGTGCTCGGCGCGCTGGCTGATGCAGTACATGGCGCCCCGGGCGGTCTGGAGGACCTTGCCGGCGCCGGCGTAGATCTGGCGGGACACGAAGAACGGGATGAGCTGCTCGGCGTAGTGGCCGAAGTCGTCCCGGCGGCTGGTGAGGTAGTTCTCGTGGCAGCCGTAGGAGTTGCCGGCCGAGTCGGTGTTGTTCTTGAACAGGTAGATGACGCCCCGGATGCCCTCCTCGCGCAGGCGCTGCTCGGCGCTGAGGACGAGGTGCTCGAGGGTCCGCTCCCCCGCCTTGTCGTGGGTCACCAGGTCGAGGATGGAATCGCACTCCGGGGTGGCGTACTCGGGATGGCTCCCGACGTCGAGGTAGAGACGGGCGCCGTTCTCGAGGAAGACATTGGAGGAGCGCCCCCAGCTCACGACCCTCCTGAACAGGTAGCGGGCCACCTCGTCGGGGCTGAGGCGGCGCTGGCCGCGGAGGGTGCAGGTCACGCCGTACTCGTTCTCGAGGCCGAAGATGCGCCGCTCCACCAGGCTCACGGTACCGTGGCATCGATGCCATCGACCCGGATGGTGCATCTGACCACGGTGCAGGGCACGTTCCACGGCCGGGTGGTCGCGGCTCGCCTGGGCGCGGAGGGGATCCTCACCGAGCTTCGCGGGGCGGTCGACGGCATGTACCCGGTGGTCGGCCGGGTGGACGTGTGGGTCGACGAGGACGGTCTCGACGACGCCAGAGCCCTGCTGCTGGCCGACGCCGTGGAGGCCGCCTTCGATGACGTCGTAGGCGACATCGGAGACGACGCCACGGTCACCGCCGGCCCCGCCCGGCCGCCGGAGCGGGCCGTGTGGCTGGCCCGCCGCCGGGCCCGGCTGGTGTGGGCGCTGGTGGCCGCCATCGTGCTCGTCTCCCTGGCGGCCGCCACGCGGGTCGTGTAGTCGCGCCGGGCCTCACGCCAGGGCGGCTGCGATCTCGTCCTCGCCGAGGCGCCGGAAGGACCGCCGCCGCCCGTCGCCGCGCTCGAGGACGGCGACCTCCAGCTCCTCCGCCGTGAGGGTGCGGTCCTCGCCGTTGAGCGCCCCGACCCCCGCCACGAGCGCGCCCGCCAGCTCGAGGTCGGCGTCGTAGGCCGCCTCCATCCTCGTGGCGATGGCCTCGCTGTCGCCGGGCAGCACGCTGAAGCGGGTCTCGTCGACGACGTTGCCGTCGTAGAAGATGTGGTACAGCCGGTCGGTGGCGCGTTCCTCGCCCACCTCGGCGACCAGGATCTCCACCTCCAGCGGCTTGACGTCGTGGGTGAAGGCCTGGCCGATGAGCTGGCCGTAGGAGTTGGCCAGGGACCGGGCGTCCACGTCCTCCCGGCTGTACTGGTACCCCTTGAGGTCGGCGGCCCGTACCCCGGCCTGGCGGAGCTGGTCGTACTCGCTGAAGCGGCCCACCCCGCCGAAGGCGATGTGGTCGTAGATCTCCGCCACCTTGTGGAGCGTCCCCGAGGGGTTCTCGGCCACGAAGAGCACGCCGTCCCGGTACGTCAGCGCGACCAGGGCCCGGCCCCGGGCGATGTTCTTGCGGGCAAACTCCGACTTGTCCCGCATGAGCTGCTCGGGGGCGACGTAGAAGGGCATGCTCATCGCCGCCGCGCCCTCATTGCCGTTGCCCCACGGCCGCCTTGCGGGCGATGAGCTCCCGGAAGCGCTCGGCCACCTCGGCCTCGGGCACCCGCTGGAAGCCGGCCGCGGTGATGGTCGCCACCGTCGGGTAGATGCCGCGAACCACGTCGGGGCCGCCGGTGGCGGAGTCCTCGTCGGCGGCCTCGTACAGTCCCTGGATGGCCAGCTCGATGGCGCTCTCCCGGCTCATGCCCTCGGTCCAGCCCAACTTGATGGTGGTGCGGGCGTCGCGGCCGCCGGAACCGGTGGCGTGGTAGTCGGCTTCCTCGTAGCGGCCGCCGGTCACGTCGTAGGTGTACATCCGGCCGCGTTGGCGACGCACGTCGTAGCCGGCGAAGAGCGGCACCACGGCCAGTCCCTGCATCGCCATCGGCAGGTTGTTGCGGATCATCTGGCCCAGCTGGTTGGCCTTGCCCTCCAGGCTGAGCTGGGCGTCCTCCACCTTCTCGTAGTGCTCGAGCTGGAGCTGGAACAGCCGCACCATCTCGATGGCCGGACCGGCCGCGCCGGCGATGGCGATGCCGGAATGGCGGTCGGCCTCGAACACCTTCTCCAGGGCCCGGTGGGCGATGGAGGGGCCCTCGGTCGCCCGCCGGTCCCCCGCCATCACCACCCCATCGAGGTAGCGCAACGCCGTGATCGTGGTGCCGTGACGGATCGGGTACGAGCCGGCCTGGCCCCCCGTGGGCACCGGGGGCGTGAGACCCTCCCGCCGGAGGAGGTTCACGAAGCTCGGGCCCGGGCTGTCGGTCGGGGGGTACAGGGGCAGGCTCATCGGGGCGGAGGCTACTCCCCGCCCTTCTGCACGTAGCTGCGCACGAAGTCCTCGGCGTTCTCCTCCAGGACCTCGTCGATCTCGTCCAGCAGATCGTCCAATTCGGCCTTCAGCTTCTCGCCCTTCTCGGACGTCGCCGGGGCCTCCTCGACCTCCTCCTCCTCGCGGGGGGCGGCGGGCCGCCGCTGCTTCTGTTCACGTTCAGCCATGTCACTGCTCCTTATGAGCCCAGACGTTCGATGAGCTCGGCCGGGCTCGAACACTCCTCCAACAACGTACCCACCAGCGCGCGGGTTCCACGTAGCGGCTCCATCATCGCCACCCGGCGCAGGGGGTCACCGCCGAGATCGAAGACCAGGGAGTCCCAGTTGGCCGCCGCGATCGACGACGACCACCGCTGGAGGCACTTGCCGCGGAAGTAGGCCCGGGTGTCGGCCGGTGGCTCGGTCACGGCCTCGTCGATCTCCGCATCGGTCAGGATGCGCTCCATGCCCACCCGGCCGAACAGGGACCTCTCCGGCCGCACGTCGTGGTACTGGAGGTCCATGGCGGCCAGCTTGTGGTCGTCCCAGCCCAGGCCGTGGCGCTCCCGGTAGCCGTTGACGAGCCGGTACTTGGCCACCCAGTCGAGCTGGCTGGCCAGGCTCAGGTAGTCGGTCTCGAGCCCGTTGAGCACGCCCTCCCACCGCCGCAGGATCTCCTCGCCGAGATCGGCGTCGCCCACGCATTCCAGCCCCCGGTCCTCGGCGTACTTTCGGGCCAGATCGAACAGCTCCCATTGGATGTCGAGGGCGCTCATCGTCGATCCCCCGGCCAGCTCGAGGGGCTGGCGCAGCGAGAGGTCGTAGGACACCCGGCGCATGGCTTGCACGGGCGCGGCCAGGGTGAAGTCCCGCCCGCCGAACCAGTCGTCCTCGATCATCGACAACACGACGGCCGTGACCCCCAGCTTGAGCAGGCCGGCCACCTCGGACAGGTTGGCGTCGCCGACGATGACGTGCAGCCGGCGGTACTTGGCCGAGTCGGCGTGGGGCTCGTCGCGGGTGTTGACGATGGGGCGCTTGAGCGTGGTCTCCAGCCCGACCTCCTCCTCGAAGAAGTCCGCCCGCTGGGTGAGCTGGAAGGTCACGTCCCGGGCCCCGGTGGCCGCCTCGGTGCCCACCTTCCCGGCTCCGGTGTAGATCTGCCTGGTGATGAAGTGCGGCATGGCGTGCTGCACGATCCGGCCGAACGGGCAGGCCCGGTCCATCAGGTAGTTCTCGTGGGTGCCGTAGGAGTTGCCCTTGCGGTCGGAGTTGTTCTTCAGCACGACGATGCGCTGGCCGGACGGGAGGGCCCGGGCGGCGGCCTCGACGGACCGGGCGAGGATGCGCTCCCCCGCCTTGTCGTACAGCACCGCCGAGCGGGCGTTGTGGCACTCCGGGGTGGAGTACTCGGGATGGGCGTGGTCGACGTAGTAGCGGGCCCCGTTGGTCAGCACGGCGTTGACGAGGTGGGTCTCGACCTCCGGCGGCATGGCCCCTTCACGGGCGAAGCCGCGAGCGTCCTTGCCGGGCGACTCGTCCTCGAAGTCCCAGCCGACCTTGCGCTGGAGCTCGTTCACGTAGGCGTTGATGAGCACCGACGAGGCCGCGATGGGGTTGGACTCCCCCGTGCCCCGCAGGAGGATCCCGTACTCCGTCTCGATGCCGAGGACCTTGTGAATGGCCACGGGAAGAAGCTACCCCGCCGCGCCTGCGGCAATGCTCTGCGCCGCCGGCCGGAGAAGGGCCGGCGGCGACCACCGCTGCTCAGAGGTACTGACCGGTGCCGACCCGCTCGATGGCCCGCCCACCGGTGGTCTCCTTGCCTTCGGCGAGGATGGTGCGGACGTACACGATGCGCTCGCCCTTCTTCCCCGAGATCTTGGCCCAATCGTCGGGGTTGGTGGTGTTGGGCAGGTCCTCGTGCTCCTTGTACTCCTGCTTGATGGACTCGAGCAGGTCGGAGGTCCGAATGCCCCGGCCGTCGCCGGCGAGGGTGCGCTTGATCGCCAGCTTCTTGGCGCGGCGGACGATGTTCTCGACCATGGCCCCGGACGCGAAGTCCTTGAAGTACATGATCTCCTTGTCGCCGTTCTGGTAGGTGACCTCCAGAAACCGGTTGTCCTCGTCGTCGCGGTACATCTCCTCGACGGTGCGCTCGATCATGGCCGCCACCGCCTTGTCACGGTCCCCCCCGCCCAGCGACGCCACCTCGCCCTCGTCCAGGGGCAGGTCCGAGGTGAGGTAGCGACCGAAGATCTGGGCGGCCGCCCCCTCGTCGGGGCGCTCGATCTTGATCTTCACGTCGAGACGGCCGGGCCGCAGGATGGCGGGATCGATCAGGTCCTCCCGGTTGGAGGCGCCGATCACGATCACGTTGCGCAACGCCTCCACCCCGTCGATCTCGGCCAGGAGCTGGGGCACGATCGTCGACTCCATGTCCGAGCTGATGCCCGTCCCGCGGGTCCGGAACAGGGAGTCCATCTCGTCGAAGAAGACGATGACCGGCACGCCCTCCTCGGACTTCTCCCGGGCCCGCTGGAAGACCAGCCTGATCTGGCGCTCGGTCTCGCCCACGTACTTGTTGAGCAGCTCGGGGCCCTTGATGTTGAGGAAGTAGCTGCGGGCATCCTTGTCGCCGGAGACGGCGGCGACCTTCTTCGACAGCGAGTTGGCCACGGCCTTGGCGATGAGGGTCTTGCCGCACCCCGGCGGGCCGTACAGCAGGATCCCCTTGGGGGCGGGGAGCTTGTGCTCCACGAACAGGTCCCGGTGCAGGAACGGCAGCTCCACTGCGTCGGTGATGGCCTCGATCTGCTCGTCCAGGCCCCCGACGTCCTCGTAGGAGATGTCGGGCACCTCTTCGAGCACCAGCTCCTCGACCTCGGGGCGGGGCAGCTTCTCCAGGAGCAGCCCGGTGCGGGAGTCCATGAGCAGGCTGTCCCCGGCGCGGATCTTGGTGCCGACCAGCTCGTCGGCCAGCTCGGCCACCCGTTCCTCGTCGGCGCGGCCCACTATGAGGGCGCGATGCTCGTCGTCGAGCAGCTCCTTGAAGGTCACGACCTCGCCGGCGATCTCGTTCCCCCGGGCCAGCACCACGTTGAGCGACTCGTTCAGGACCACCTCCTGGCCCCTCTTCAGGCTGGCGGCCTCGATCTCGGGGTGCAGGGACACCCGCATCTTCCGGCCGCCGGAGAACACGTCGACGGTCTCGTCGGCGTTCAGCCCCAGGAACGTGCCGTACGCCGACGGGGGCTGGGTCAGCTTGTCGACCTCTTCGCGGAGGGCGGCAATGTGCTCGCGGGCCTCGCGGAGCGTGTAGGTCAGCTTCTCGTTCTGCGAGACGGCCTGCGCCAGCTGGCCCTTGGTCTCGAGCAGCTTCTCCTCCAGGGTCCGCACCCGCTTAGGGGCGTCCTGGAGCCGGCGCCGGAGGGTGATGACCTCCTCCTCGAGCACCTTGGCCTGATCCTGGAGCTCAGCCACCTCATGTTCGTAGGCGGCGAGCCGACGCTGCGATTCCCCATCAGCCGTCGGGACCACCTCCTCTCTCCGAGCTCTGTGCTCTCCGAAGCTCCCTGCTCTCCGAAGCTCCCTGCGAGCGACCATACACCGGCGCCCCCGGCAAAAGGGGTAACCCGGTCTGGGCCAGGCGACGCATTTCACCTGCCACCACCGGGTAAATTGACAAGAGCGCCGACCGTACCTATGGTCGGTGAGACGACCCATCACATCCAACCAATCCATCTAGTCGGCACGTCCGCCCCGTTCGAGAGGGAACAACTGCAATGTCGGGACTGAAGGTCTGGATCGATCAGGACTTGTGCACGGGCGATGGCCTGTGCGAGGAGATCGCCCCCGCCGTCTTCACCCTGAAGGACGACGGGCTGGCCTACGTCAAGCAGGGGGACAAGATACTGGACGACCCCGCCGGGGCCGAGGGCCTGGCCGACATCCCCGACGGCATGGTCGACGCCACCGTGGAGGCCGCCGAGGAGTGCCCGGGCGAGTGCATCTTCATCGAGGCTGCCGAGGGCGCCGACGCCTGAGCCGCCGCAGAGCACTCTCCTCAGGAGGAGGTGCAGAGCTGGGTGCTGGCCGCGGCCCCGCTGCGGGGCGCGCCGAGGTCGGCCTCGAGCTCCTTGCTGGCCAGGGCGTAGGACGTGCCCGGCCGGTCGGGCGCGATGGCGAAGGCCATCCCCACCACCACGCCGGTCTGGTTGACGAGCGGTCCGCCGGAGTCGCCCGGGTGCAGGTCGGAGGCGAGGATGAACACGTCCCGGCGGGTCTGGTGCTGGTCGTACAGGTCGCGGCCCACGGCGATCACCTCGCGGCTGATGGCAGCCGGCGCCACGAACACCTCGTTGACCCCGTTGGGATGGCCGAAGACCGCGCCGTTGGTGCCGGTCGACGCCGTGGCGATCGGCAGCGGCGGCTCCGGTATGCCGGCGACGCGGAGGATGGCGATGTCGCGGTCGGGATCGAACAGCACGACCGTGGCCGGCTTCTGGGCTCCGGTGGGCAGGAGCACCGTGGTGGACCTCTCCCCGGCCACCACGTGGGCGTTGGTGACCACGGTGTCGGCCGCGGCGGTGAAGCCGCTCCCCTCCTGGATGCGGTTGCACGCCAGCCCGCTGACCTTCACCGTCGAGGACTTGACCCGGGCGATCACCGCCGGGCCCATGCCGGGGGTCAGGGGTGCCGGTCCGGTGTCCTGCGACGGGCGCAGGGCGTCGAAGACCTGGGGGAAGGCGTTGTCGCCCACCAGCCGGCGCAGGGTCTCCAGCGTGTTGGGCGGCCGGGGCAGGTGGCCGTCGATCAGCTGGGCGATGGTAGAGGATCGGACCTGGCGCGCCACCGAGCCGGGCACGTCGGACATCGCCGGGAGCAGCAGCCACAGCGAGACGACGACGCCGAGCAGGCCGACGGCGCCGCCCACGGCCCGGTCCACCAGCCGGAGGGGCCCGATGGCGATGAACCGGCGGATCTGGGCGCCCGCGAGCAGCCCCAGGGCCTGGCCGACGAAGGCGCCGCCGATGAGCACGACGGCCGCGACCAGCAGGCGGGTGGTCGGCGTCGAGCCGTCGAAGGTGCGGATGGCGGCCGGGAGCAGGCGGGCCGCGACGTACAGGCCGAGCCCGAGGCCGATCCACGACGCCGCCCGGGCGAGGAAGCCGAGCCGCCAGCCGCCCACCACGGCCGACACGGCTGCCACCACGACGATGATGTCGAGCAGGTTCACCCGGGCCCCGGTCGGTCCTCGCCCGGCTCGGGTGCGCCGCCGGCGGGACCGCCGGTCGGCCCGCCCAGCAGGCGGGCCGACGTGAGGAAGCCGGTGTGGCCGACCATGCGGTGGTCGGGCCGGACGGACTGCCCCTCGACGTGCCAGCCCCGCTCGAGGACCTCGACGGTGTGGGCCAGGCCGAAGGGGCTGTCCTCGATCGCCTCCCGCAGCGCCGCCACCTGGGACACGCTCGGCAGGTACGACACCAGGATCCCGCCGGGGTGCAGCGCCGCGCTGGCGTGCTTGACCGCCCGCCAGGGTTCGGGCAGGTCCAGCACCACGCGGTCGAGGTCCGCCTCGTCGATCCCGGCATACACGTCACGCCCCTCGACCCGGAACCGGGCCGAGGCCTCGGGCCCGAGGAACGACGCCACGTTGGCCCGGGCCCGAGCCGCGAAGTCCTCCCGCAGCTCGTAGCCGACCACCTCCGCCCCGGCTCGCAGCATCGTCATGGACAGCGCCCCGGATCCCACGCCGGCCTCCAGGACGCGGGCGCCCGGGAAGATGTCGGCGATGAGCAGGAGAGGGCCCAGGTCCTTGGGGTAGATGACCTGCGCACCGCGGGGCATCTTCAGGATGAAGTCCGACAAGGTCGGCCGCACCGCCAGGTAACGGGCCCCGCCCGTCGAGCGGACGGTGGTGCCCTCCGGGCGGCCCAGCAGCACGCCGTGGGTCACGTAGCCGGCGTGGCTGTGGAAGGACCCCTCGGGGGCCAGGGTAACGAGGTACCGGCGGCTCTTCGAGTCGATCAGCAGCACCCGGTCGCCGACCTCGAACGGGCGGCTCACCCGCCCTCCGGCCTGGTGGCCTTCTCGAGCAGCTTGCAGAAGGCGCAGGTCTCCCCGGTGGTCGGCGCCCCGCAGGAGGCGCAGTCCCGCAGGCCGGCCTGCTCGGCGGAGGCCGCGGGGGCGAACAGGGGCGCGGCCCGCTCCAGGAAGCCGAAGTAGAAGGCGCTCTTGGTGCCCGGTGACCGGTCCTCCACGGCGTTGAGGGCCTCCTTGTAGCCGAGGTGCCGGTTGCCCTCCGCCATCGGGCACTCCTCCACGATGTAGTCGATGCCCGTGAGCACGCAGTAGGCGGCCATCTCCCGCTCGGCCAGCCGGATGAGGGGCTTGACCTTGCGGGCGAACCCGGGGGTGGCGGGCAGCACCGGCAGCTGGCGACCGAGATAGGGCGTCGACCATCGCAGCACGTTGCCCAGCAGCACGGCCGCCTCGTCGTCCAGGTTGTGGCCGGTCGCCATCACGTCGTAGCCGCCGTCGCGGGCCGCGGCGTTGAACAGGTGGCGCTTGGAGAGCCCGCAGGCCGAGCACGGGACCCGCCGGGCCGCGGCCGAGCCCTCCGGGATGCCGAAGCCGTAGTCGGCCGGGATGTCCACCTCGACGAGGCGGGCCGTGCGCCCGGCCGCGTACGCCCGGGCGCAGCGGCCCGAGGCGTCGCTGTAGTCGCCGATGCCCAGCCCGAGGTACAGGCCGTCGGCGGCGTAGCCCAGGTCCAGCAGGATGTCCCAGAGGGCCAGCGAGTCCTTGCCTCCCGACACGGCCACCAGGACGCGGTCCTCGGGCCGGAGCATCTCGTGATCCTCGATGGCCCTGCGGACCTGCTCCCGGCAGTGGTGCAGGAAGCAGTCCCGGCAGAAGCCCGCATTGTGGCGCCGGATCTCGATGACGGCCGGCTCGCGGCAGCGGCGGCACCTCACGCCGAGCCGCCGGAGATGACCGGCCTGACCTCGACCAGGTCGGCCTCGTGCAACAGGGCGTCGCCCGTCACCAGGGTGTGGTTGCAGATGACCAGCACCGCCTCGCGGTTGACGTCGAGGCGGCGCAACAGCTCGTGGACCCGCACCTGGCCGGCCACGTCGATCTCCCGACGCGGGTTGCGGAGCAACACCTTCACAGGGGCATTGTCGCGGAAACCGACGGGCGTCAGCGATCGACCAGCACGGCGTCGGCCTCCTGGGCGCTGAGGACAAGGGTCTCTCCCGGCCGCAGGGGCTGGCTGAAGACCACCCGGGGCTGCTTCTCCCGCCGCGACAG
>WNFC01007594.1_pt1 | contig 11919 bp, 10 predicted proteins | sample 5400541 | NCBI WGS metagenome assembly WNFC01 (sample SAMN13153342, study PRJNA577476) | soil metagenome | isolation source: 120 cm saprolite under Douglas fir tree site 2 hole 2 replicate 1 | place: USA:California | collected 2015-04-18 | reverse complement strand
GGAGCGCTACACGCTGCAGCACAACCGTCTGCGCCCGGTCGCCTATATGGAGACGCTCGACTGGGTGGGGCAGGACGTCTGGTATGCCCACGCCGTGCATGTGAATGACGAGGAGGTTCGCCTTTTCGCGCAGAAGGGCGCCGGTGTCTGCCATTGCCCCTCCTCCAATATGCGGCTGGCCTCCGGCATCGCGCCGGTCAAGAAGTATCTGGATGCCGGGGTGCGGACCGGGCTGGGGGTCGACGGCTCGTCGAGCAGTGACGGCTCGAATCTGCTGATCGAGGTGCGCGAGGCCATGCTGCTGGCCCGGCTGAAGATCGGCCTGCTGCCGCCGGAGGGGCCGCGAACCGTGCTTTCCACCTCCGATCCGCTCAGGAGCAAGGAGTGGATGACCGCGCGGCAGGCGCTCGAGATGGCCACCATCGGCGGCGCCGCTGTGCTGGCGCGCAACGATATCGGCTCACTCGCGGTCGGCAAATGCGCCGACTTCTTCACCCTCGACCTGAATGCGATCGCCTATAGCGGCGGCTTGAGCGACCCGGTCGCGGCCGTCGTCTTCTGCGCGCCGACTTCCGCGCGCCATACCGTCATCGGCGGCAGGCTGATCGTCGACCAGGGCGAGGTAGTGACGATCGACATGGGCAGGGTCGTACAGGAGCACAATCGCAACGCCGCGCGCCTGGCGGCGCTGTCCGCCGCTCAATGACCCACGGCATTGCCGGCATCAGTGAACCTGCCTTCCCGACTGTAGCGCGACGGTCATGAATCTGAATACCGTTACCGAGATCAAGCGGCCGGGCTCGGCCGAGGAAATCCGCGAGTGGCGCGAGGGCTACGCGTGGCTTGCCGGCGGCACCTGGCTGTTCTCGACGCCGCAGCTCGGCACCGACACCTTGATCGATCTGGAGTCGCTGCGGTGGCCCGGGCTGATAGCGACGGGCAGCGGACTCGATATCGCCGCGACCTGCACGATTACCGAACTCGACCGGTTCGACGCATCGCCGGAATGGCGGGCGGCGCCGCTGCTGTCGATGTGCTGCCGGTCCTTGCTGATGTCGTTCAAAGTCGCGAATGCGGCGACCGTGGGCGGCAACATCTGCATGTCGTTGCCGGCCGGGGCGATGATCTCGCTCGCGGCATCGCTGGAGGGCATCTGCACGCTATGGCCGCGGAACGGGATGCCGCGGGAGGTCGCCGCCGTCGATTTCGTCACCGGCAACGGTGTCAATGTACTGCAGCCGGGCGAGCTGCTGCGCAGCATCCATCTCCCGGCCAGCGCGCTCGCCAAACGCTTCGCCTTCCGCCGCTCGTCCCTGACCCATCTCGGGAGATCAGCGATAATCGTGATCGGCACCCAGACAAGGAACTCGGACGATTTGTTGGTGACCATCACCGCGGCGACCGTGAAACCGATCCAGCTCCGCTTCGATCGCATGCCGTCCGCCGACGCGTTGCGCTATGCGATCGACTCTGCCGTCCCGGACGCCGACTATTTCGACGACGTGCACGGGTCGGCGCCCTATAAGCGGCATCTCACCTACTACCATGCTGAACAGGTTCGGGCCGAGCTAGCCCGGCCAGGAGCCGCGGCATGAATTTTGTCATCAATGGCCAGAGCGTCTCGGCCGAACCGACGCCCGGCCAGTGCCTGCGGACCTTTCTGCGCGATCACGGCTGCTTCGGCGTCAAGAAAGGCTGCGACCAGGGCGATTGCGGCGCCTGTACGGTCTGGCTCGACGGAATGCCGTTCCACAGCTGCCTGATGCCGGCCTATCGGGCCGCCGGGCGTGCCGTCACGACGATCGAGGGGCTCGCGCAAGACGGCCGGTTGCATCCGATGCAGCAGGCCTTTCTCGATGCGCAAGCCTTTCAGTGCGGCTTCTGCGCCGCCGGCATGATCATGACCGCCGCGACCTTCGATGAGAAAGCACGCGAGGATTTGCCGCGCCTGCTGAAGGGAAATCTTTGTCGGTGCACCGGTTATCACAGCATCGATGACGCGCTGCACGGCGTCGTCAATATCGAGTCGGACGTCGCGGGGCAGGCGTGCGGCGCTAGCCTGCGCAGCCCCTTTGCCGAATCGATCGTCACCGGAAAGGCTCCTTACACGCTCGATGTTGCAGTGGAGCGTGCGCTGCATCTGAAATGTCTGCGCTCGCCGCACGCCCATGCACGCATCAGGGCCGTCAGGCGCGACAAGGCGATGGCGGTTGCCGGGGTGGTCGATGTCTTCACCTGGGAGGATGTCCCGCGCAAGCTCTACTCGACCGCGACCCATGAAGATCATCTCGTAGACCCCGACGACACCTACATTCTCGACAATGTGGTCCGTTTCGTCGGTCAACGGGTCGCCGCGGTTGTGGCCGAAACCGAGGCCGCCGCGGAAGCGGCCTGCGAATTGCTGGAGGTCGAGTACGAGCTGCTCCCCGCCGTTTTCGATCCGGAGGCGGCGATGGCGCCGGGCGCGCCGCTTCTGCACGACAAGGGCATCGCCTCGCACGGCAACGTCTATGTGGACATCCATGGCGAGGTTGGAAATGTTGAGCGGGGGTTCGCGCAGGCCGACACGATCCATGAGATGACCTATTCGACCTCCCGGGTGCAGCACGCGCATCTGGAGACCCACGGCACCATCGCCTGGCGCGGCGAGGACGGCCGGCTGCACGTGCGGACGAGTTCGCAAGCCCCGTTCATCGCCAAGCAGAAGCTTTGCTATCTGTTCGGGCTGTTCGACCGCGACGTCCACGTCTTCACCGAGCGCCTCGGCGGCGGCTTCGGCGGCAAGCAGGAGATGATCTCCGAAGATCTCTGCGTGCTGGCGACGCTGAAGACCGGCCGGCCGGTGATGTGGGAGTTCACGCGCCGCGAGCAGTTCATCGGCGCCACGACGCGGCACCCGATGACCACGCACGTGAAGCTTGGCGCCAAGCGCGACGGGACGCTGACCGCGATCCAGCTCCGCGTCGTCTCCAACACCGGCGCTTGCGGCGGCCATGGCGGCGAGACGCTCGCGGCCGCGCTCAGCAGCCCGATCGCCGCCTATCGATGCGCCAACAAGAAAGCCGATGGCTACGCCGTCTACACCAACATGATACCGGCCGGCGGGTTTCGCGGTTACGGCGCCACACAGACCACCTTCGCCATTGAATGCGCCATGGACGATCTGGCCAAGCTGCTGGGGATCGGTCCCTTCGAGATCAGGCGCAGGAACATGATCGGGCCGAACGACTGGATCGAGTCGATCTGGCAAGAGCCGTCCGACGTCACCTTCGGCAGCTACGGGCTCGACCAGTGTCTCGATCTCGTCGAGGCGGCGCTGTCGAGTGGGCGGGGCTTGCCCAAACCGGCAGGCGAGGAATGGCGCGAGGGCGCGGGCGTGGCGCTGGCGATGATGGAATCCGGGCCTCCTACCGAGCACCGCTCCGGCGCCGAGATGCGGCTCTTGCCGGACGGCAGCTATCACCTCGCGGTCGGCTCCACCGAGATGGGCAACGGCTCGACCACGTCGCACCGACAGATCGCCGCGTCCGTACTTGGCGCGCGGGCTGGCAGCATTGCGATCATCAATGGCGACACCGACCGAACGCCCTACGACACCGGCACCTTCGCGAGCACCGGGACGGTTGTCGCGGGCCAGGCCGTCGAGCGCACCGCCATAGCGCTCCGCGACAACATCCTTGACTATGCGAGCCGCCATGTCGGTTGCGACATCGGCGAATGTCGTCTGCAAGACGATGCGATCATCTGCGCCAATCGGAAGATACCGCTCGCCGAGCTGTACACGGCCGGAACCAGGGAGGGTCACCGCTTCGAAGCCCGGCGCAAGGCGTACCTGTCGCCGCGATCGGTCGGCTTCAACGTGCAAGGCGTCCGCCTCGCGGTGCATCGCGTCACCGGCGAAATAATGACCTTGCAGAGCGTGCACGCCGCCGATATCGGCCGGTTGATCAACCCGATGCAGTGCCGCGGTCAGGTCGATGGCGCGATCGCCATGGGCTTTGGCTGGGCGCTCTACGAGAAGATGGTTTATGACGCCAACGGCGCGATGGTGAACCCGGCGCTGCGCGACTATCGGATCCCAGCCTTCGCCGACGTTCCCCGCAGCGAAGTTTATTTCGCCGATACCTGCGACACGGTCGGGCCATTAGGCGCGAAGGCGCAAGGCGAATGTGCAATCAACGCGGTCGCCCCGGCGATTGCCAACGCCGTGGCCAACGCGACCGGGATACGCTTCCCCGATCTCCCGCTGACGCCGGACCGCATTTTCAAAGAACTCGGCGCGCGGCCATGATCTGCCGTTCGCCCGGCAAAGGATGATCGATGGCCTCGCCTGTTGACGCCCGGTCCGCGGACGGTTCTCCGGTGACTATCGTCACCCAGACGCGTGTCGAACCCGACAAGACGGCCGAATTTGCGCGCTGGCAAAGCCACGTCAATTCCGTTGTCGCCGTCCGGCCCGGATTCATCAACCAGACGGTGATGCCGCCCGCCCCTCCCAGCCAGGTGGATTGGGTCATCCTGCAACGCTTTGCCAACAGCGGGGCCGCATTAGCCTGGTTGCGCTCCGATGAGCGGCAGCGCCTCGTGGCCGAGGCCCAGCCGATCCTTGTCGGCCAGGATGATGTCCATCTCGTCGCAGATAGCGAATCCGGCGTATTGCCCGCTCCGGCCTCCGCCGTGATCTCGACGCGGATCAAACCGGGCCAGACGGAAGCCTATCGGCGCTGGGAGGGCAAGATCGCCACGGCGCAGGCGCGATCGCCCGGATTTCAAGGTTTCCGGTTCGAGCCGCCGGTGCCGGGCGTTCAGGATGATTGGCTGGCCATCTTGCGCTTCGATTCCGAAGCCAATCTGCAACGCTGGCTGGATTCGCCCGAACGCCGGAAGCTGCTTGAAGAGGCGGCCGCCTTCACCGACGAATTTCACACCAGGATCGTGCGGACGGGCTTCGATCAGTGGTTTCAGGTCGGCAAGCCCGGAGCGCCACCGCCGCCGGGCTGGAAACAGAACATGATCGTTCTGATGATGCTCTATCCGCTGGTTTTTTTGATTACGGCCTGGCTCGAGCACCCCCTGCTGGTCGGCCGATGGGAGATGCCGCATTGGAGCGCTCTGTTCCTCGACAACACGGTCGGCGTGATCCTGCTCAGCCTTATCGTGCCATGGGTAAGCGGACGCCTCGATTGGTGGCTCCATTCGCCCGGCCATAGTGCCAGGCGCGAGGTTGCTGGCGTCGCACTCATTCTGGGTCTTTATGCGCTAAGTCTTTTGGCTACTTGGCAATACGAAGCGCATGTCTGGCGCCCCTGGTGATGGCTCATCGTCCGCGCTGGAATAGGGGCGGCTTATCGGTCAGAAACCCCGGCTGAAGCCGAGGGATGTCTGGACCGTGGGTCCAATGGCGATACGGGGTTCAGTGCGTTCGACGTGCTGTTTCCGATGAAGTTTGCCGAGGGCTTCGTGCTCGAGCACAAGAGCGGGCCGCGCCCGAACGTGTCCCGTTGCCCCGCAACAGCGCCACGGTGCGGCGGAACGGTTCATCGACGATCGAGTTCAGCACGGTATCGATCTCGCGCGTCATCGTCTCGCTGTAGCTGTACTTGCGGTGGGGTTGCGTGGCTGGTCTTGCCAGCCGAAACAGCTGTGCGGGTGCTCATAGGCCCGCAATTCCGCGGCGTGTCTTACCGATGCTGCTGCCGAGAGGCGCCAGAAGGAGCCATTCTGGCTATCTGAGGCACCCATGGACGCCTGCGTTCAAGAAGTACTGCGCCCGAGGAGCGATTCGCTGATCGGCGAAGAAATGATATCGCGCGTGCCTTGACGGGCCGGCCCGGCCTTGCAAGAACCCAGGGATGACACAGGGTGCCGATCCGCGACGCGAGCCGCCGATCCTGGCCGACAAGGATTATGCGGCAGCGTCGGTGTTCGAGCCGGCCAATCTGCTGCGCGAGGCACGCCGACAAAAGCAGGTGCCCGAGATCGCCGTGCCGGAAATCTGCGTCCTCGACCCCGACGGCGACATTCTGCGCGTGCTGCGCCGCGACGGCTGCGCCAGCACAGCGCCCGGGTGGGCCTGCTACCACACCGAGCTTTACCAGTTCGACCAGGGCAGCGAGCGGTTCGGCATCATCGGCTGCGCCGTCGGCGCCGCGTTCGCGGTGTTGCTGGCCGAAGAGCTGTTCGCCTCCGGCTGCCGGCTCCTCGTCAGCATGACCTCGGCCGGGCAGATCCTGGCACAAGGGGCGACGCCCTATTTCGTGGTGATCGACCGCGCCTTGCGCGACGAGGGCACGAGCTATCATTACCTGCCGCCGGCGGAATTCGCCGAGGCCGATCGCGCGTTGGTCGAGGCGGCGATGCAGGCGCTGCACGGCGCCAGTCAGACGATCTACCGCGGCGCCGTCTGGACCACCGATGCGCCGTTTCGCGAAACCGCCGCGGCAATCGATCGGGCCCGCGCCCGCGGCATCCTCGCGGTCGAAATGGAGGCGGCGGCGCTCTACGCTTTCGCCCGGGCGCGGCAGAAGCCGGTGCTGTGCCTGGCGCATGTCACCAACCGGATGGCGGTCAGCGGCGGCGATTTCGAGAAGGGCGAGGCCGACGGGGCCTATGCCTCATTGGCGGTCATCGCGGCCGTCGCACGGGCATGGCGGGAACTCGAAGGCGGGCCGAGTTGACGGCCCCCCGGGCTGAATATTGCGCGATCACGGTCATGGCCAAGGCGCCCCGCATCGGCGCCGCCAAGACCCGCCTCGTGCCGCCGTTGTCGGCGGCGGAAGCCGCCGGGCTGAGCGCTTGCTTCATTCGCGACGCCGCCGAGAATATTGCCGCCGCTGCGCAGCGGGCGGCGATAGAGGGCTACATCGCCTATTCGCCGCCGGGTGCGGCGGCTGAATTTGCACTGCTGCTGGCGGAGGGGACCCGATTATTGCCGTCGCGGCGGACCGGTCTCGGCGCGAGCCTCTACGACGCCGCCGAGGATCTGCTGGCCGCGGGGTACGGCTCGGCATGTCTGGTAAATTCCGATAGCCCGACGCTGCCAACCTCGCTGCTGGTCGACGCCGCGCGGGCGCTTTCGGCGCCCGGAGACCGGATCGTTCTCGGCCCGGCAGAGGACGGCGGGTACTACCTGATCGGCCTGAAACAAGCGCATGCCCGTCTGTTCGACGAGATCGCCTGGAGCACGCCGCTGGTTTTTGCGCAGACCGTCGAGCGGGCACGCGAGATCGGGCTCGAACCGCTCGTGCTGCCGAAGTGGTACGACGTCGACGATGTCGAATCGCTGCAGCGGCTCGATGCCGAATTGCTCGGCGAGGATGACAAGAGCGATCGGGGCGCCATGTACAGGGCGCCGCACACCGCAGCATTCTTGGGGCGCCTCTTCCGCGACGGAGATCCTCGGTTGAGGCTCGGCTGGAGGGCGCCCTCGCGCGGCCGCGCCGGCCCGTGAGCGGGAGGTGCCTGATCGCCTTTGCCGTGAGCGGGGCGACCTTGCTTGCGCTGACCGGCCTCGCCCTCGTGTTCCAACGGCAGGACGATTTCGACCGCTTTCTGGTCGTCGCGTTGTTGCAGGGTGCGGTTTACCTGGTCGCGGTCTGGTCGGTGTGGAGCGGCGGCTCGTCCCGCCGCGTCGTCCTGGGGATCGCGGCAATCGCCGCATTGATGCGCATACCGATCGTGTGCGCGCCGCCCTATCTGTCGACCGACATCTATCGCTATGTCTGGGACGGGCGCGTCACGGCGGCCGGCATCAACCCCTATCGGTACGTCCCGGCCGATCCGCAGCTCGGGCCGCTGCGCGACCCCGACATCTTTCCCAACATCAATCGGGCCGGCTCGGCGGTGACGATTTACCCCCCGATCGCCGAGGTGATTTTTCTGGCGGTCACGCGGGTCAGCGAGTCGGTGACCGCGGTGAAGGCCGCGATGGTCGGCTTCGAGGTCATCACATTTGCCTTGCTGGTTCGTCTGCTCGCCGCGGAAGGCCTGCCCGCCGGGCGTGTCGTCGTTTACGCATGGCACCCGCTGCCGCTGTGGGAGTTCGCCGGCAGCGGCCACATCGACGCCGCGCTGATCGCTCTTGTCGCAGCGGCGCTGTGGGCTGCGCAGCGCCGCCGCGGCGGGCTCGCCGGGCTGTTCCTGGCCGGCGCGACACTGACGAAGCTCTATCCGGCCATTCTGCTCCCGGCACTCTATCGACGCTGGGGCTGGGCGATGCCGGCGGCTTTCGCGGCGGCGATCGTCGTCGGATACCTGCCCTTTATCGGCGTCGGCTGGCGGGTATTCGGCTTTCTGGGCGGCTATGCCGGCGAGGAAGGGTTCGATGCCAGCGGCACCGGCTTTTACCTGCTGGGCCTGCTGCGCCAGTTGCCGCCGCTCGCGGAGCTGAGCGGACGGGCCTATTCGGTCGGGGCCATCGCGATCCTCGTGGCGCTCGGCGCCGCGATCGCGCTGGCCCGAGATACCGCCCGTTCGCCCTTTGCCGCTGCCACCCTACTGGCGACGACGTTTGTGGTCCTCGTCTCGCCGCATTACCCATGGTACTTCGCTTGGCTGATCGTCTTCGCCTGCTTCGTCCGCTCCGTCGCGCTGCTGTGGCTCACGACTGTGTGTCCGCTGCTTTACCTGGTGCCCGTCGAGTCCCACATCGTGCGGGACGCTTACCGGCTCGCGGTCGAATCGATCATCTACGGGCCGTTTGCGGCGCTGGCGGTGATGGATCTCTGGTATCATCGCCGTTATCAGCACCGTGGGGCCACCCGGAGCAGCTGAGGATGTCGGTCAGCGTGCGCGAGGTAACCCGACCCGACCCGCGGCGGTATTTCGACCACATCGCGGACGAGCGCGGCCCGGTCGCCGAGGTCGAGCCGGTGTGCCTCTATCTCGAAACGACAAACCGCTGCAACCTGCTGTGCACCACCTGCCCGCGCACCTTCGAGGCGCTGGAGCCGCCGGCGGACATGGACTGGGAGCTGTTCACCCATATCGTCGACCAGTTCCCGCGGATCGCGAGGGTCGTCCTCCACGGCGTCGGCGAGCCGATGATGGTGCCCACGCTGCCGCGGATGATCCGCTACCTGAAGGACCGCGGCAGCTATGTGCTGTTCAACACCAACGGCACGTTGCTGACCCGGCGCAAGGGAAAAGAGCTGCTCGATAGCGGTCTCGACGAGCTCCGCGTGTCGCTCGATGCGGCCGAACCGCAGGCGTTCAAACAGGTGCGTGGGCGCGACATGTTCGCCCGCATCGTGCGCAATGTTCGGGCGTTTCGGGCAATGCAGCGTGAACTCGCGGTGGAGGAGCCGCGCGTCTCGCTGTGGCTGACCGGGCTCAAGGAGACCGTCGCGCAACTCGGCGATTTCGTGCGTCTCGCGCAGCAGATTGATGTCGCCGAGGTCTATCTGCAGCGCCTTGTCTATTTCCCCGAGGGGCAGGGGCTGGCCCGCCCGGAATCGGCGCTGTTTGCCGGCGGGGACGACGAGGAGGGGCGGCTGGTGCGCGAGGCCGAGGCGCTCGCCCGCAGCCTGGGGATCAGTTTCAACGCCTCGGGGGCGACCGATCCCGCCACCAGCCTGACGCCTCAGGACGAGGCGCGGCCTTGGTCGCTGTGCCGGCGCCCGTGGACCCTGATGTACTTTACGGCGCATGGTCGGGCGATCCCGTGCTGCATCGCGCCGTTCTCGATGCGCGGGTATGACAGCTTCACGCTGGGCGATGCGACCCAGCAAAGCCTCCGGGAGATCTGGAACGGGCCGCGTTATCAGGCGTTCCGCAGCGCCCTGTTGAGCGAGAAGCCGCCGCCCGCCTGTGCAGGTTGCGGACTGCGCTGGAGCCTGTGAAGGATGGCACGGCCGCGGGTCGCGCTCGTCATCCCGACCCTCAATGAAGAAGAAGCAATCGCCGGCGTGGTTGCCGCCGTGCCCCTCAGGGCAGTGGACGACATCATCGTCGTCGACAGCGGCAGTACCGATCGCACCGTCGAGCGTGCGCGAGCGGCCGGTGCCCGTGTCGTCAGCCTGCGCGAGCGCGGCTACGGCCGGGCATGCCGGGCCGGCGCCGAGGCCGCGCAGGATTGCGACATCGTCGTGTTTCTCGACGGCGATGGCAGCGACTGCCCCGAACTGATCCCGTGCATCGTCGAGCCGATCGTCGAGGGCCGCTGCGACTTCGTGATCGGCTCGCGCACCCGCGGTGAGCGGGAGTCGGGCAGCATGGCTGCCCATCAACTCTTTGCCGGTAGGATTATCGGCGCCGCGATGCGGCTGCTCTATGGGGTCCGGTATACGGACATGTGCCCGTTTCGGGCGATTCGCCGCGATGCCTTGACGCGCCTCAGCATGCGGGAAGAGACCTACAGCTGGAACCTTGAAATGCAGATGCGGGCAGCGCGCGCCGGGTTGCGCATACTCGAGGTGCCGGTCGCCCACCGACGCCGCGCCGGCGGGACATCGAAGGTTTCGGGCAATCTGCGCGGTACCATCAAAGCGAGTTGGCGCATCCTTGCGACCTTTGTGCGCATCGCTGCCGAGGGTCGCGGGCGCAGATCCAGGGCCGTGCCGTCGACCGGGAGGCATTTGCGGTGAACCCGAACCCGTTTTCCGATGTCGTCGCGTTCATCACCGACCCGGTGTGGACGACGGCAGTATTTTGGCTGCTGGTGCTCGCCAGCGTGCTGATCGCCGCCTTCGTGTGGCACCGCCTTCCCGAGCAGCGCAGCTTCCCGAACCTCGCGCAGTGGTCGTTCCGCTTTGTGATCGGCGCCTTCTGGTGGCAGCAGAGCCTGTGGAAATTGCCGCCGTTCTACACCGATCATCCGGAGGCACCCTTCGGACAAACCGGCCTCGCCTATTGGATGGGGCTGATGGGCAAGCACGCCGCAATCCCGCTGCAGGCGGATTTCGTCAACAATATCGTGTTGCCGCACTTCTATCTGTTCGCGCCGATCGTCTACACGATCGAAGTGCTGACCGGCGTGTCGCTGATGCTCGGCGTGTTCGTCCGTCTTTTTGCGATTATCGGCGCCCTCCAGATCCTCAATCTATGGCTCGGTCTCTACAGTGCGCCCGGCGAGTGGCCGTGGACCTATTTCTTCCTGTTGCTGCTCCAGCTGATGTTCGCGGTCCACTGCTACGGGCGCAGCCTCGGCGTCGACGCGATCCTGGCCGCGGGACGCGGCAGGCGCAGCCAGATCGGGATGATTGGTCGTCTTCTCGCCGCCGCGACCTAGCTAGCTGCCCAGCGGCGACCCCGGTTGCTCGCTCTACGCCGGGTGGGGCTCAGGCGCGCGCCTGGCTCGGCAAATCACCCTCATTGATACCGAGACCGCCGGCTTCGCCATCGAGCACGAGGCTCAGCTGCTCGTCCTTGAGCTCGCCCATCCATTTCGACACGACGAGGGTCGCGAAGATGTTGCCGAACAGGTTGGTGACGGCGCGGATCTCCGACATGAAGCGCTCGACCCCCAACAGCAGCGTCAGGCCGGCCGCCGGCAGGATCCCCAGGCGGGTGCGCTCCACCGGAGCGCCTTGATCTCCGCCGCTGATACCTGCGGCATTGCGGTTTTCCGTACCGGTCAATTCTCGCGGATTTGCACGACCACCTTGATCGCGTCCTCGATGCGCTCGCGAGCATAGCGGATCGCGGTCGGCACCTCGGCGAGCGGGAAGGTGTGGGTGTGGATCAGCTTGGCGTCGAAGCGCTTTCGCGCGATCAGCGCCGCCGCGCGGTGGGTCGCGCTCTTGCCCTCGCCGCGAATCCCGAAGACGTAGATGTTGTTGCGCACGAGATAGGCCAGATCTACCGGCACCGGCTCGGCTGGAAACGCCGCAAGGCAGATCCGGCCGCCGCGATTGACCATGCGCGCCGCCTCATTGAGGGCGTTGGGCGCGCCCGAGCATTGGAGCACATACTGGACGCCCT
>WNFC01017963.1_pt1 | contig 11920 bp, 12 predicted proteins | sample 5400541 | NCBI WGS metagenome assembly WNFC01 (sample SAMN13153342, study PRJNA577476) | soil metagenome | isolation source: 120 cm saprolite under Douglas fir tree site 2 hole 2 replicate 1 | place: USA:California | collected 2015-04-18 | reverse complement strand
TGGCGGGCATCCGCGACATGTCGATCATCGAGACGCCGCCGAAGGATCGCCTGTCGATCCAGACCAACGTGGTCAAGTTCGACCAGGAGGTCATGCGACGCGCGATCGGAAACGAGCTCGCGCGCGGCGGTCAAGTGTACTTCGTCCACAACCGGGTGGAGTCGATCTACTCGATGGCGGACCTGCTGCACCGGCTCGTCCCGGAGGCGAAGATTGGCGTCGGGCACGGGCAGATGGGCGAAGACGCCCTCGAAAAAGTGATGGTGGACTTCGTCGCGCACCGCTACGACGTGCTGCTGGCGACGACGATCATCGAGAACGGCCTCGACATCGCCAACGCGAACACGATGATCATCAACCGCGCGGATCGGTACGGGCTGTCCCAGCTCTATCAGCTGCGTGGCCGAGTCGGTCGCTCCGACCGCCGGGCGTATGCGTATCTGCTGATCCCGCCGGAAGACAACCTGTCACCCGTCGCGAAGAAGCGCCTAGCGGCGATTCGCGAGTTCAGCGACCTCGGCAGCGGCTTCCGGGTCGCAGCGCTCGACCTCGAGATCCGCGGCGCGGGCAACCTGCTCGGCGGAGAGCAGAGCGGGCAGATCGAGGCGGTCGGATTCGACATGTATATGAAGCTCCTCGAGCAGACGATCAAGGAGCTAAAGGGGGAAGAGGTCGAGGACGAGCTACGCGCCAACGTGAATCTTCGCGTCGACCTCCGCATCGACGAGACCTACATCCCGGACATGAACCAGCGCCTGACGATCTACCGGCGCATGGGCGGAGTGCGTTCGGAGGAGGAGCTGGCCCGGGTCATCGAAGAAGCCCGCGACCGTTACGGCCCGACCCCGCCATCCATCGAGAACCTGGCGGAATACGCGTTCATCCGGCTGCTGGCGGACCGGGTCGGTATCGAATCCGTCGACCGGGAAGGGCAGCTCGTCGTCTTAAAGTTCAGGCCCGAGGCGAAGATGGATCCCGGTTGGCTCTTCCGGGTCATCCAGGAGCGCAAGGACGTGCAGTTGACGCCTCCTGCCACTCTCAAACTGGACATGCGGGTCGGCCCGGCACGGCGGGCCGGATCCAAGTCGGCCTCATGGTGGACGGCCCGGGCGACGGCCGGACAGGTGACGTCCGGGTTCACCCGGAACGAAATCCTCCGTCCGGCGAAGGAAGACCCGCGGGCGGAAGGGGGCGTTTTCAGCCGGGTTTCGGGACTTCTGCGCGACTTGAGCGAAGGTGTTCAGATACGCTAAGATATTGAAAATAATGAAGAAACAGCTTTTCGTGGCGGCGATGGTCATCGCGGCGTCGGTTGTCGTGCCGATACGCGCAGACATCATCGAGCAGGTGCTCGTGAAGGTGAACGGCGAGATCATCACGAAGACCGAGCTCGAGCAGCGGCAGGTGTCCGTCCTTCGTCAGAAGATGCAGGGGCAGCAGGTCGACCCCGAGTCGCTCAAGAATGACGAGACGCTCAAGAAGGCGCTCGCTGAGGTCACGCCGCAGCTCCTGGTGAACGCGATCGACGAGCTGCTGCTCCTGCAGCGCGGGCGTGAGCTGGGGCTGCATCTCGGCGACGATCAGTTCAAGCAGGTCGTGAACAACATCCGTAAAGAGCAGGGGCTCCTGGACGACGCGAAGTTCCACCAAGCCCTCGCGCAGGAGAACATGACGATGGACGACCTGCGGAAGCAGCTGGAGCGCCAGATGCTGATCGAGCAGGTGCAGCGCCAGGAGGTTGGATCGAAACTCTCGATTACCGAAGAAGAGGCGCGGCAGTACTACGCCAAGCATCCCGAGGAGTTCACCGAGTCCGCCGCGGTGACGCTGCGCGAGATCTTCATCGAAGTGCCGGCGGAGAAGGATGGGGTCAGCGTCGCGAAGGACGATGAAGCCAAGGCGCGGATTGCAGACATCCGGGCCCGGGCCCTGCAGGGTGAGGACTTCGCGAAGCTGGCGACGGAAGTGTCCAGCTCTGCCTCGAAGGCGAACGGCGGGCTGATCGGGCCGTTACCGCTAACGGACATGTCTCCGCAGCTCCTGGCGCTCGTGGAGAAGATGAAGTCCGGCGACATCACCCAGCCGATTCGCACGCCGAAGGGCTACCAGATCCTCAAGCTGGAAACGAGGAAAGCGCAAGCGCTGCAGCCCTTCGACTCGGTCCGCGATCTGATCGCCGACAAGGTCGCGAGCGCCCGGACCCAGGTGGAGATGCGCAAGTTCCTGGCCCGCCTCCGGACGCAGGCCATCATCGAGTGGAAGAACGACGAGCTGAAGAAGGCATACGAGAAGCAGATCGCGGCCGAGCCCCTCGGCAGCGGCCAGTAGAAGCGCACACGATGCACGACGCGCCGGCGTGGTACGCGATATGGACGCGCTCCCGGCACGAGCAGGTCGTCCGGGAGCAGCTCGAGCGCAAAGGCCTCGAGGCCTTCCTTCCGACGATTACGCGCTGGAGCCACTGGAAAGATCGCAAGAAGCAGGTCGACTGGCCCTTGTTCCCGGGGTATTGCTTCGTCCGGTTCAACGGCACCGAGCGGCTGCCGGTCCTCAAATGTACCGGGGTCGTCAACATCGTCTCGTTCGACGGCGACATCGTGCCGATTCCCGAGCACGAGATCGACAGCATCCGCCGGCTGGTGGAGAGCGACCTCCAGTTCGATCCGTGTCCGCTGATTCGCGAAGGCATGATGGTTGAAGTAACCCACGGTCCGCTGAAGGGAGTGGTGGGGCGGCTGGTGCGCAAGGGTTCGCACGCGCGCCTCGTCCTCTCGGTCGATCTGATCGGCCAGGCGGTCAGCGTCGAAGTCGACGCGTCGGATGTCAAGGCGTACTAGTGCGAAGTGAGCGATGAAGATAGGTTCGATTAATCTCGCGCCGGCGTTCGGCCTCGCCCCGATGGCGGGCATGACCGACACGGCGTTTCGCCGGCTGGTGAAGCGCCGCGGCGGGTGTGGACTGGTCGTGACCGAAATGGTCAGCTCGGAAGGGCTCGTGCGCGGGATCGACCGCACTCTCGAGTATGCGGAGTACACGGAAGAGGAGCGTCCTGTTTCCATTCAGATCTTCGGCGGCGAGCCCGAGAAGATGGCGGCCGCGGCGCAGATCGTGGAAGGCATGGGGGCCGACATCGTCGACGTCAACATGGGCTGCCCGGTGCCGAAGATCGCCAAGCACAACGCCGGCTGCAGCCTGATGCGCGAGCCGTCGCACGCCCAGGCCATCATCAGCGCGATGGCCAAGGCGGTGAAGATCCCGGTGACGGTGAAGATGCGGGCCGGGTGGGACGCCAACGAGATCAACGCGCCCGAAATGGCGCGGCGCATGGAGGACGCCGGCGCCGCGGCCATCACCGTGCACGGGCGCACGGCCGCGCAGTCCTACTCAGGGTCGTCGGACTGGGATCTCATCGACCGCGTGGCGGGGACGGTGGGGATTCCGGTATTCGGCAGCGGGGACTGTGTGGAGCCGTCGCAGCTCGTGCAGAAGCTGCTGGACCGCCGGGTTTCCGGCGTCCTGGTCGGGCGCGGCGCCCTCCGGAACCCGTGGATCTTCGAACACGCGGCGGCCATGGCCCGCGGCGAGACGCCGCGCGCGATCACTCTCGAGGAGCGCGGTCAATTCCTGCTGGATTACATCGATCTGTTGCTGCACGAGCGCAACGGTGAAGCCGAGGGTTTCCGACACGTCGCCCCGGGTCAGGGATCCGAACCAATGGGCCCGCCAGCTGACTCCGCGGGTGTCGCCCGAGGTCATGACCGGTGGGTGATCAACAAGCTGCGCGCGCTCAACTCGTGGTACACCAAGGGGCTCGACAACGGCTCTCACCTGCGCGTGTCCGTCAACGCCGCCGAATCCATCCCCCATCTCCGCGAGATTGTCGAAGGGTTTTTCATTGAAGATTGCAGACTGCAGATTGAAGATTAAACGGATTGAAGATTAGGGGATTGACGATTGACGGACTGTCGATTGACGATTGACGCACAGTCGGCATCAGAGACCGTTCCCGATGGTCGGACGACTTCGTCGCAGCCGCGCGATGACTCGGCGACGCGCCCGACATCGAGGCCTTGCGCTGTTCGTACTTCAACCGCGTCATCCCGTGTCTGTTCTCGCCTGGACCGAGGGCACGGAGTAGACGAGAAACGCCAATGCGCCTAGGACGAGCGGCGGGACCAGGCGAAGGAATTCGGTGTGAACGAGATGCGTGCAGAGCGCGCCGATCATGAGCGCGACCAGCGTTGCCGCGGCGGCTCGTCGCAACTTCGGGATCAACACCCCGACGCCGGCGAGCATCTCAAGGACGCCGACGATGCGTTCAGCACCCGCAGGGTAGCCCCAGTGCACGAACCTCTCGCTCCATCGCATTGCCGAAGGCCCTCCCACCTTCGAGATGCCGACCAGGACAAATGCCACCGCCAGGAAGATGGCGGCGGCCCACGCCACGGCGCGCGGAAGCCTCATCATGGTGTCCTCCCAAGCCGGAATCGCGCTCAGCTCGCGTTGCCTGTGTGCGACATTCGACCATCCGGCACGCGTGGATTCAATTCACAAACCCTCAATTCTTCCGTCTCGGATCCTCACGCGCGTTAGAATCTGCATCGAGATCCGCTCGGAACGGGTCTCTATATATGGTGAAGACGTTCGGAGATTTCGAGTTCGACGATCGACGGAGAGGTCTCAGGGCCCGGGGGCACCCGGTCAGACTCACGGGACAGGCGATCGATTTGCTCAGCCTGCTGCTCGAGCGGCCAGGCGAATTGGTTACTCGTGAGGAGATTCAACGCGGGCTATGGCCTGACAGCAACGTGGAGTTCGATCACAGTCTCGACGTCGTCGTGAGCCGCCTCCGAACAGTTCTCGGCGACAGGAGCCCGAGCCCTCGCTACATCGAGACGGTGCCGAGGAAAGGTTATCGGTTCGTCGAACCGGTGACCGCACGGCCCGAGAGTCGGCCACCCACCGAGCCTCGCTGGTGGAGTCGTCGATTCGTCGCCTACGCGGCTGTTGCAATTCTGGCAGCTCTTCTGGCGATCCTCTTTGCGCGGACCCGGTACGATAGGTTCGTCCCATCCGCGCCGTCGCGACCATTGGCAACGGTGCCCGCGCGATAAAGCGGTGACGATCTTCCACGACGAAATATGGTCCCGGTCGCGTGGGACTGTTGCGGACGATAGCCGGCATTAATACCTACTCGCACCTGAGTTGCTGAACGAACGAACTGTCCTTTTCAAGTAAACGTTCACGGGGCTGTACAAATTGATCTGATCGGCGTACCGTGTGCGGCGTGTCGCGGTCGAAGGAGCAGCAACGCAGCGACAACGGCGAGGTCGCCGTCGCCCGACTCCTGACCGTTACACGCACGTGCCAGTGGCAGCAGCTCAATGCGCTCGTGTACCTCACCGCCGCGATTCGCACCCATCGTCGGCGGCAAGTTGTCGCGTCACTGGTGTCGAACTCCGCAACCGCCAGAACTGTTACCAATCAACAATCGGCAGTCGCCATTCCGTTTAATCTTCAATCTTCAATCGGCAATCCTCAATGCACCAATGTCGTAGTCGTACGCGAGTGCCGCAGACGTTGCCGTGGAGAAGAGGTGACCCAGCGCGTGGTGAGCGGGCGCGTTCAGATACCGCGTCAACGCCGCGACGTCGTCGACCTCGATGATCAGCGCGACCTCGTAGTCCTGCGTCATCATCTGCTCGTAACCCGGGAGGCCGTGTTTGACGCGGCGGCCGAGGCGAAAGCTGCGGATCTCCGGGACGCCAGCCGCCGCGCGGGACAGCGCATCGAGCGCGGCGCGGCGCTCGTCGTCCGTCAGATCGGGACGCGGCTGCAGCAGGACGATGTGCGCGATCATTCCTCGTCCTTCTTCTTCCGCGGCGGCCGCGGGGTCATGCGATCGCGCCGCAGATTCTGCTTGAAGCGCGCGCGCTTCACGTCGCGCGGCACCTTGAAGCGGTCGCGCGGATCCTTGTGCTGGCCGCCCGGACGCCAGTCGCGGCCGCGGCCGCCTTCGCCCCTCCGTGGCTTCGGCGGACCAAGCGGCGGGCCGGGCGGCGCGCCTGGCGGCGAGGCTGGCGCGTCGCGCTTCGGGGCACCCTCGGGCTTCGGTCCGCGATCTTTCCATTCGGGCCTCGGACCACGCGGACGGTCATCGCGGGGCTTGTCGCGCCAGTCAGGCTTGGGGCCGCGGTTCTGCCAGTCGCCCGGGGGCCGCGGATCGCGCGGGCGACTATCGTCCCGCGGTTTCCACTCAGGCCGCGGACCACGCGGATCCCGCGGTTTTTCTTTCCACTCAGGCCGCGGACCACGCGGATCCCGCGACTTTTCGTTCCACTCGGGCCGCGGGCCACGCGGGTCCCGCGGTTTGTCTTTCCACTCGGGCCGCGGACCACGCGGATCACGCGGCTTTTCTGTCCATTCAGGCCGCGGACTACGCGGATCGCGCGATTTTTCTTTCCACTCGGGCTGCGGACTGCGCGGATCACCTGGTTTTTCTTTCCACTCGGGCCGCGGACCACGCGGATCCCGCGATTTTTCGTTCCACTCAGGCCGCGGACCACGCGGGTCCCGCGGATTCTCTTTCCATTCAGGCCGCGGACTACGCGGATCACGCGGATTTTCTCTCCACTCGGGCCGACCGCCGGGCGGGCGATCGGAGCGCTGGCGGTCGAACGCGGCACGTCCTTCCTCTTCGGTGCGCCACAGCTTTCCGCGCGCGAACCACATCATCACCGCGTCAGGGTGCTTGCTCTGGATCTGCTTGTAGGTCGGCAGCAGCTCCTCCTGGGTGGCGGAGCGGAAGGCGGTCGGCTTGTCGCCAAAGAGGATCGTCCAGTAGGTGTGGCGTGGGGGCATATCAGTTTCGCTGGCCGAGGGGGGAGCGGCCGGTCATACGGCCGTGGACGAGCCGCGCTCGAGGCGCTTCAGTTTTTCGATGAGAGTCGTCCGCTTCAGATTGAGGAGCCGGGCCGCCTGGACCTTGTTCCCCTGGGTGCGTTCCAGCGATCGTTTGATCAGCGTCAGCTCGACCCCCTCGATGTAGCGCTCGAGATCGAGCCCCTCATCGGGGAACCACGTGCTGGCTTCCTCCGCCGATGCGGGCAGATTCTGGATCTCCGGGCCGAGATCGGGCAGATCGATCTGCGAGCGCCCGTGGCTGAACGCAAGAGCGCGCTCGACGACGTTCTCGAGCTGGCGGACGTTGCCGGGCCACGAGAACGCCATGAGCCGGCGCAACCCGTCCTGCGACATCGTCATGTGGCGGGGCGGCGTCTGCGCGGCGCCGAGCTTCTCGAGGAAGTGCTGCACGAGCAGCGGGATGTCGTCGCGCCGCTCGCGCAGCGCCGGCAGCCGCACCGGGATGACGTTGAGGCGGTAGAACAGATCCTCGCGGAACGTGCCCGCGCTGACCATCTTTGCCAGGTCCGAGTGCGTCGCGGCGATGACGCGGACGTCGATCTTGATGGTGTGGGCGTCGCCGACGCGCTCGAATTCGCGCTCCTGGAGCACCCGCAGCAGCTTCGACTGCAGCGCGGGACTCATCGTCCCGACTTCGTCGAGGAAGAGCGTGCCCTTGTGGGCCTGCTCGAGACGCCCCTGCCGCGTGCCGACGGCGCCGGTAAACGCGCCGCGAGCGTGGCCGAACAGCTCCGCTTCCAGCAGGGTCTCGGGGATCGCGCTGCAGTTAATCGCGACGAAGCGGTTGGCGCGGCGCGGACTGCCGTGATGAATGGCGCGCGCCGCGAGCTCCTTTCCCGTGCCGGTCTCCCCGGTGATCAGGACCGTGCTCGACGTCGCCGCCACCGTCTCGAGCAACTGCGAGAGGTCGCGCATGACACGGCTGCGGCCGACGAGGCCGTCGATCCGGTATCGCTCTTCGAGCTGCGATCGAAGATACGCGTTCTCCGAACGCAGACGCCGCTGCTCGAGGGCGGACTGGAGCACGTGCAGCAGCGCGTCGAACTGGAACGGCTTCGTAATGAAGTCGGCGGCCCCCTGCTTGATCGCGTTCACGGCATCTTTCACCGTACCGAAGCCCGTGATGATGATCGCGATGATTTCCGGATACCGCTCGAGCGCGGACTCGATCACGGCGCGCCCGTCGACGCCAGGCAGGCGGAGGTCGGTGATGATGATATCGAACGCGAATTCGGCCAGCCGCGCGAGGGCATCTTCGCCGTTGGCGGCCTGCTCGACGGCGAAACCGTGGTCGGCAAGGCGCTCCGCAATGGCCTCCCGCAGCGCCGCCTCGTCGTCTACGAGCAGCAGATGCTTCGCGTTTTCAGCCATTTAGTGGTGCGGCGGTATTTTGACACCCGCCACCGCCGGGGTCAACGCAGGAGTGCGGACGACGCCCTATAGCCGCGCGGCGGCCATTCCGATAACACTTCCCGAAGAGCAATGATGATGGATCGCAAGACCATATCAATCATGAAAGCGTGCGAGCTGGTCGGGGTCAGCCGCCGCACTATCTACAACTGGATCGCCAGCGGAAAGGTCGAGTACGTGCGGACCGCCGGCGGCTCAGTGCGAATCTTCGTCGACACCCTGTGGCGCGATCCAGGGCGGGCGGCAGAGCTGACGCGAAAAGAAGCCTCATGATGCCAGCCGCCGAAGATCGCGCACGCGGGGCCGCAGGGGATGCGGACGACCTGGGTCTGCTGTTCCACCGCTTGAACAACCAGCTCGGAATCATTCTCGCCAATGCCGAGTTGCTCGAGGCCAAATCCGCCGACGAAATGGCCCGCGCCCGCGCCGCCCAGGTCATCGCCAGCGTCCTAGACGCTATGACCACGGCTCGCGAAATCCGCCTCCGCTCCCGCTAGCTCAAAGCGTCAAGAAACCGTCACAAAGTCCCCCGCAACAGTCAACCATTTGACGGCTTCGCGTCCGTTCGGAGCGGAATTTCACACGCCTGCACATCGCCGCACGAAACTAACTGCTTCTAGAACAGTGATTTAGGCGATCCACCCCCCACCAATCCACATTCGTATTTGATTCGCTTTTCGCTTGGTACCGCCGTTGCCCTTGAGCTCCGCCTACGAACCCCGCCGCCGCGCTCCGTTTGGCGCAGCAGGCCCACAGGAGCCCAACGAAATGCAGCGTCAGCCTCTCGTCGCCAGTCAACGCGATCGAATCGCCGCCGGCCTTCCCTTTGTGGAGTCGCTGGCCCGTCGCGTCGCCTCCACGATGCCCCATTCGATCGAGCTCGGCGACCTGGTGCAGGACGGCATGCTGGGCCTCATCGATGCGGCGTTCCGCTTCGACGAAGCGCGCGGCATCAAGTTCGAGACCTTCGCGGAACGCCGCGTGCGTGGTGCGATGATCGACGCGCTCCGGCGCGATGCGTGGCCGCGCGGCGTGCGCCGCCAGCGACGCGAGCTGGAGACCGCGCGCGAGGACCTGCGGCGCGAGCTCGGCTCCGAGCCGTCGCTCGCGGAGCTCGCCAAGCGCGTCGGCTCCGACGAGGCGCGTCTCGGCCGCACGATCGTCCGCATCAACACCATTGAATCCACATCGCCGCTGTCGGCAGGCGAGAACGTCGACGGCTCGACGCTCCCGGCCGCGCTCGTACCGTCCGAGCCGACCGCCCCCGATCGCGCCTACGAGGAGCTCGAGGTGCGCGACCGCGTACGGGCCGCGATTGCCTCGCTGCCGCCGCGAGAACGCACGGTGATCGGCCTCTACTACTACAACGAGGCGACGATGAAACAGATCGGCGTCGAGATTGGGGTCAACGAGTCGCGCGTCTCACAGCTGCACGCACGCGCCATCCAGCGCCTGCGCCGGGCGCTGGGCGCGGACTGCTCGCTGGAGGACGCCGCCCGCGCCCTGCGGCCCGCGGTCCTCTCGTTCCAGCAGACGATGACGCGCGTGAAGATGGCCAGAATGGCCGGGGAGGACGCTGCGCGGACGAATGTTCCGGCGGTCGTCCTCCGCTACAAACGAGCGCCGGCCAAGGCGGCGCTGAAACGCCGCGCGGTCGCGCGCGGCGGCACGCGGGTCGCGGCGGCACGATAGGGGGGAGGCTAGGCCAGGATCTCCTTCGCCGTCCGCAAGAGGTCCCTGAGCCGGAACGGCTTGGCGAGCCAGCGGCAGTCGGTCTCCTCGAGGAACTGCTCCGCTTCGGTGCCGGCGACATCGCCGGTCACGAACAGAATGCGGCGCGCCGCCTCGGGGTGATCGCGCTCGAGCATCCGGTAGAACTGCATGCCGTCGATGCGCGGCATCTTCAGATCGCAAATGATCAGATCGTAGGCGCGGGCCTTCACGCGCGCGATGGCTTCCTCGCCGTTGGCGGCGCGATCGACGACGAAGCCCGCGTCCGCCAGCGACTCCGCGACGGCCGTGCCGAGCGCGACCTCGTCCTCGACCACCAGCACCACCGCTCCCGCCCCGACATCGGCCGTGATGGCCTCCTGCGGTAACACCGGCTTCACCGGCCCGTCGCCGATCGGCAGCGCCACGAAGAACGACGCGCCCGCGCCCGGCTCCGACTTCACCGTGATGCGGCCGCCGTGCTCCTGGATGATCGCGTAGGCCACCGTCAGGCCGAGGCCGGTTCCCTTGCCGACTTCCTTGGTGGTGAAGAAGGGATCGAAGATACGCGGCTGCACGTCCTCCGGCACGCCCGGTCCGTCGTCGTTCACCTCGAGGACGACGGCGTCGCCGTCCAGGTCGTGCCAGCTGCGAAGGACCAGCGTGCCGCGGCCGTTGGCTCCGAGCATGGCCTGCTCCGCGTTGATGATCAGATTGAGCAGCACCTGTTGGAACTGGTGCGGATCCGCGAAGGCGAGCGGCAGGCCCGCCGCCAGCGCTTCGATGATGCTGATGTTCGCGAGCGTCTGCTCGTAGGACCGCAGCGCCAGCGTTTCACGGACGATCTGATTCACGTCGACCATCGCGCGCGTGGTGTGGCGCTTGCGGGCGAACGTGAGGAGGTTGCGGACAATCTTCGCGGCGCGCTCGGACTCGCTGAGGATGGTCTCGAGGCCGCGCCTGGTCTGATCGTCGACCGGGCGCTGCGACAGGCGCTCGGCCCAGGTCAGGATGGTGGCGAGCGGATTGTTCAGCTCGTGCGCAACGCCGGAGATCGTCTGGCCCAGCGCGGCGAGCTTCTCCGCCTGCAGGAGCTGGTGATACAGGTCGCGCCCCTGATCCTCGAGGCGCTTGCGCTCGCTGACGTCGCGGATGAGCGCCTCGACGCGAATCGCCCCCTCGTCCAGCGGCTCGCTGTGCGCGGTCACTTCGACCCAGATGGCGACGCGATCCGCGCGGCGCAGCCGGAGGAGGTAGTCGGTCACGGCGCCGTCCCGCTGGAGCCGGGCGATGAACCCGTCCCGCGCCTGCGGATCGAGGAAACGGTCGGCCTCGAACGGACGTACGTCGACCTCGGGCGTATCCGCCGCGTAGCCGAACATCAGCTTGAGGTGGGGATTCGCCGCCGACGTGCGCGTGTCCGGCCCGTGAATCGTGCCGATGTAGACGCCTTCGTGGACCGCTTCGAACAGCCTCGCGAACGCCGCGACGTTCGCCGACAGCGTGCTCGACATGGCGCAATCTTAGCACCGATAATTGAGCGCCATGTTCGAGCAGCATCTCCTCAAAGGCCAGGTCGCGGTCGTCACCGGAGGCGGCACCGGGATCGGGCTCGCGATCGCGACGCGTCTCGGATCGCTCGGCGCGCGGATCGCCATTGCAAGCCGAGATTCCGGACACCTCGAAGAGGGAACCGCCGCGCTCGGCGAGTCGGGCATCGACGCGCTGGCGATTCAGCTCGACGTGCGCAAGCCGGAGCAGGTCGACGAGATGGTCGAACGCACCGTCAAGCATTTCGGAAGCCTCGACATTCTCGTGAACAACGCGGCCGGGAATTTCATCTGCCGCGCCGAGGACCTGTCGCCGAACGGCTGGA
>WNFC01018258.1_pt1 | contig 11921 bp, 8 predicted proteins | sample 5400541 | NCBI WGS metagenome assembly WNFC01 (sample SAMN13153342, study PRJNA577476) | soil metagenome | isolation source: 120 cm saprolite under Douglas fir tree site 2 hole 2 replicate 1 | place: USA:California | collected 2015-04-18 | reverse complement strand
TGGCGCTGCTGAATGAACTTTCGTCGGATCTGCATGCTCGGGGAATGAAGCTTTATGTCAGCGTGCCCGCGCACAATGAGGAATTCGATTACCCTGCCATCGCCGCGCCCGCAGACGGCGTCGTGGTCATGGACTACGACGAACATTATCCCGGTGCGGCCTCCGGACCGGTCGCCTCGCAGGACTGGTTCGTGGACAATCTTAAGTTTGCCGTCAATGTCATTCCGCGGGAGAAGCTCATCTGCGCCATCGCCAACTATGGCTACGATTGGGTGCTCAAGCCTAAGGACGGCAAACTGCCGCCGGACGCGAAAGATCACAGCGTCTCGGTGCAGGAGGCATGGTTAGCGGCGCGCGACTCCGACGAAGATGTCACCTACGACGATGACGCGCTGAATCCCCATTTCAGCTATCTGGATGAGAGCAGCCTGCGCCATGACGTGTGGTTTCTCGATGCGGTTACGGCTCTGAATCACATGCGCGCCGCGCAGACGCTGGGCATCCAGACTTTCGCTCTATGGCGGTTGGGCGGCGAAGACCGCTCGCTATGGCGGGTATGGGACATGCCGGGCGATGCCGGCGCCGCCGCCAAGTTACGCAGCGTTCCTCCCGGCCAGGACGTCGACATGGAGGGTCAAGGCGAGATTCTTCGCATTGAGGATCGGCCAAGTCCCGGCACTCGCGACCTTACGATCGATCCTCATACGAAGTTGATCACTGACGAAAATTTTCAATCCATGCCAGAACCGTACCGGGTGGGGCGTTACGGCTACAGTCCCAACAAGGTTGCGCTCACTTTTGATGACGGCCCCGATCCCGACTGGACGCCGAAGATTCTCGATGTGCTTAAGCGTGAGCACGCTCCCGCAACATTTTTTCTGATCGGCATTCAGACCGACAAGTTCTCGGGACTGGCGAAGCGGATCTACAACGAAGGCCACACCATCGGCAACCACACCTTCACCCACCCTGACGTCAGCAACATCTCTGCGGCGTACATGAAAGTCGAATTGAATCTTACCGAGCGGCTTTTCGCCAGCCTGGTGGGAGTGCGCGCCACGCTGCTGCGTCCACCCTATGCCATTGATGAGGAACCTGACACCGCCGACCAGGTGCGGCCGCTCGAACTGGCGCAAGAGATGGGCTATACGGCGGAGCAGATTGCAAAGTATGTACTGGCGCACCTGCCGCCTTGCGGAGCCAACGATCCGCGCTGCGGCAATATCGTGCTGCTGCACGACGGCGGGGGCAATCGCGCGGAAACCGTACGGGCTCTGCCGATGATTATTGAGGGAATTCGGGCGCGGCGATATGAGATTGCGCCAGTTTACGCGTTGCTGGGCAAGACGCGATCTGACGTAATGTCTCCTTTGCCCACGGGCCAGCGCTGGGCCGCCCGCCTGGACCGGCTCAGCTTCTGGCTTTTCGACGCGGCGGTGGTCAGCATTACATGGATCTTCTTTCTTGGCGATCTGCTGATGACCGGGCGTTTGCTATTTATCGGTGCAGCTGCCGTTTACGACCGTCTCCAAGAAAAGATTTTTGGCCGACCTGCCGAAGTCGCTTCGTATAAACCCAAAGTTGCAGTTCTTATCCCGGGGTACAACGAAGAAAAGGTCATTGAACGCACGGTGAGTGCCGCTCTGAACTCCGACTATCCTAATTTGCGCGTGATTGTGATCGACGACGGCTCCAAGGACCGCACGCTCGAAGTGGCGCGCAGAGCGTTCGCCGCGGAGGAAACGGCGGGAAGAGTTCTTATCCTTACCAAGCCAAACGCTGGCAAGGCAGAAGCCCTCAACTATGGCATCGAACACATTCAGGATGCCGAACTCTTTGTGGGTATCGATGCCGACACGATCATCGCGCGCGACGCCATCGCGCGACTAGTGCCCCATTTCATCAATCCGAAAGTCGGCGCGATCGCGGGCAACGCCAAGGTGGGGAACCGCGTGAACTTGTGGACGCGATGGCAGGCTCTGGAATACATCACGAGCCAGAACTTCGAGCGCCGGGCTCTGGATGTTCTGGGCGCGGTCAGCGTGGTGCCGGGTGCGATTGGCGCGTGGCGGGTTTCGGCTGTGCGCGAAGCCGGCGGCTATCAACTCGACACGGTGGCGGAAGACGCCGACCTCACCATGGCGCTGTTGCGCCGCGGTTACCGGGTGGAATACGAAGACATGGCTTTGGCCTACACTGAAGCACCCACCAATGCCAACGGGCTAATGCGGCAGCGTTTTCGCTGGTCGTTTGGAATTCTGCAGGCTGTCTACAAACACCGCGGAGTGTTCGCGCGCAAGGGCGCGTTGGGGTTCGTGGCGCTGCCCAATATTGTGATCTTCCAGATTCTGCTGCCCCTGGTGTCGCCGCTGATCGACATTATGTTCGCGTTCGGCGCCCTGTGGTATCTGGTGCAAAAACATTTCCATCCCGATTCCACCGATCCTGCCAGCTTTCACAAACTGGTTGCCTTCTTTTTCGCATTTCTGGTCATTGATTTCCTGGCCTCAGCTTTGGCGTTCGCGCTCGAGCGGCGTCGTCCGGACGCTAAGGAAGATGCGTGGCTGCTGAGCCAGGTGTGGCTGCAGCGATTCGCTTACCGGCAGTTATTTTCTATAGTTTTGTTCAAGACGCTGAAGCGGGCGCTCGAAGGACGGCGGTTTGCTTGGGACAAGCTGGAGAGGACGGCCGCGGTAAAGTATGTGCCGTCGGAGAATCGGGACCGGGTGAACGTGCCGTAATTCAATCTACGCTTATCGGAACAGCAGCGCCGCGAACTCTGCAAGATTCCTACGCCACACCATCCATGTGTGCATTCCGGGGGTTTCGATGTCGGCATGCTTCACCCCCTTGGCCCTTAACCACTCCCGCAGATTGCGGTTCACCGTGATCAAGTGATCTTCGGTGCCACAGGCGATCCAAAGCAGATGCAGTTGCTGATTGGCTGTGGCGTCCAGAGAAGGAAAATCTTTTTGAAAGTCCTCCGGAATGCCGCCCGAACTGAATGCGCCCACCCAGGAAAATTTATCGAGGTTGTTCAATCCGGCGAGCAGCGATTCTGAGCCGCCCATCGAAAGTCCGGCAATCGCACGCTCCTTGCGATCTTTCGTGATGCGGTATTCGCTTTCGACTCGCGGCATCACTTCAGTAAGGAGTTCTTCGGTGAACTTCTTGAAATTCTCGTGGCGCAATTCGGTGTGACTCCAGGAATCCAATGCCGGCCGAACAAATTCCATTGTGCCGTAACCGAGAGGCATGACCACGATCATGGGTTTAGCTCTGCCCTGCGCGATGAGATTGTCGAGAATCACATTGGCGTGTCCGACGGCGGTCCATCCGCTGGCGTCGTCGCTGTAGCCGTGAAGGAGGTAAAGGACGGGATACGATTGCTTCGCCGCGCGATCATAATTTGGCGGAGTATAGACGTAGTAATCGCGATGATCCCGCGCAACCTCGGACTTATAGAAATGGTGGTGGATTTCGCCGTGTGGCACCTCGTTCACTTCCCACGGCAGGGAGGATGGTCCGGGAACATGCAGCGCGCTGGCCGTTGCCAGGAGATTTGGCGTCAATAGGGCGTTTGAGGGGTCGATGAGGCGGACGCCATCGGCGACGAAAGAATATCCATAATAATCGGGGGCAAGAGGAGGGGTTGTGATGCTCCATACGCCTTGGTCGTCTTTCTGCATCGCTTCCGGCTCGGTGCCTTCGAGAGCGAGTTTGACCTCCTGCGCGTTTGGGGCGCGAAAGCGGAAAGTCACACTGTAGTCGGCGCGAACCTCAGGAGAGATCAGCGCGACCGAATACGCAGGTCTTTTTTGTTCGGGTTTTGTTAGTTCAGGTTTGCTTTGTGGCTCCGCCGAGGGTACAGCGATGACCAAGAGAAACGAAAGAAAATGGAGCGTGGCTGAAGGAAGTCGCACTACGTCCCCCGCAACAGAACTGAAATCGAAACCGGCCTAGCGGCCCTTCCCTGCTACTTCTAACCGCGTTTCGGCCTTGTGCAATGCGTCCAGCGAACGCTCGACGTCTACGTTGGTATCGCCGCTAGTGAGCCGCTGTTCGGCCCGCTCTTTGGATTTACGCGCACGTTCGACATCAATTTCCGACGGACGCTCGGCCGTCTCGGCGAGAATCGTGACTTTATCCGGCAGAACCTCGGCGAAGCCCCACGCAACCGCGAGCCGCTGTTCATCCCCGCCGGCGCGAAACGATACTTCGCCAACCGCCAGTTCGGTGATGAGAGGCGCATGACCGGGCAAAACACCGAGATAGCCGCTCTTGCCAGGGATCTGAGCCTCGGTGGCTGCCGTGTCTACCACTTTCTTTTCCGGCGTGACAATTTCGAGTTGGAAGGTGTCTGGCATCTGGTCGTTGGTCGGTGATCGTTTGTCGTTAGCCTCGGTCCGCGTCGGCATCCGCCGACGACTAACGGCCGTTCTCCGCTGCTGTTTTCATCTTCTCCGCGGCTTCCAGCACTTCTTCAATCGGGCCCTTCATGTAAAACGCCTGTTCGGGAATGTCGTCGTACTTGCCTTCAACGATTGCCTTGAAACCTTTCACGGTGTCGGCGATCTTGACGTAACGTCCCGCCGCGCCGGTGAATTGTTCGGCTACGTGGAACGGTTGCGAAAGGAAACGCTGAATCTTCCGCGCGCGCGCCACGGCGAGCTTCTGGTCTTCGCTGAGCTCGTCGATGCCAAGAATAGCAATGATGTCCTGCAAATCTTTATAAGTCTGCAATGTTCTCTTCACCGATTGCGCTACGTCGTAATGCTCTTGGCCGACAATGCGCGCATCAAGAATGCGCGACGTCGAAGCCAACGGATCGACCGCGGGATAAATTCCGATCTCCGTCAACGCGCGGGAAAGCACGGTGGTCGCGTCGAGGTGAGCGAACGTTGTCGCCGGCGCTGGATCGGTTAAGTCGTCGGCGGGAACGTAAATTGCCTGCACCGATGTAACCGAGCCTTTCTTGGTCGAGGTGATGCGCTCTTGCAGCTCGCCCATTTCCGTCGCTAGATTCGGTTGATAGCCTACGGCGCTGGGCATGCGGCCCAGCAGCGCGGAGACTTCCGATCCCGCCTGCGTGAAGCGGAAAATATTATCGATGAAGAGAAGAGTGTCGGCGCCTTCGGCGTCGCGGAAATATTCCGCGACCGTCAGACCGGTCAGTGCTACGCGCAAACGGGCGCCGGGGGGTTCGGTCATCTGGCCGTAGATGAGCGCTGCTTTCGAATGCGCCGGATCGCCCGGCTTGATCACGCCGGATTCCGTCATCTCCAGCCAAAGGTCGTTACCTTCGCGCGTGCGCTCGCCCACACCCGCAAACACGGAGTAGCCGCCGTGGTTCTTGGCGACATTGTTGATCAACTCCATAATAACGACGGTCTTGCCCACGCCAGCGCCGCCGAACAAGCCGATCTTGCCGCCCTTTAGGAATGGCTGGATGAGATCGACAACCTTCACGCCGGTCTCAAACATTTCCGCCGTTGTGGCCTGCTCATCGAAGGCCGGCGCCAGGCGATGAATCGGCATTCTCTCTTTGTACTCGACGGGACCGAGTTGGTCGACGGGCTCGCCGATCACGTTCATGACACGGCCCAGAGTGCCGCGGCCGACGGGGACGGAGATTGGTCCGTCCTGATCGATGGCTTTCATGCCGCGCACCATGCCGTCGGTGGCCGACATCGCGATGCAGCGGACGCGCCCTTCGCCCAAGTGCTGTTGCACTTCGAGAATCACGTTGATGGGGCTGGGGACGGTGAACCCGTCGCTGATGACCCGTACCGCCTGATAAATCGGCGGCAGCTTGCCTTCGGGGAATTGGACGTCGACTGCCGGCCCCGCGATTTGAACTACGTGTCCGATGTTTTCTGGCATATATTTCAGTTCTTAGCAATTAGCAGTTAGCGATTAGCAGTTAGCGATTAGCAGTTAGCGATTAGCAGTTAGCCCCCTCGACGTTAGGCGCTTAAGTAGCTAAATGCCAACTGCTAATTGCTAAACGCTAAACGCTTCTTCTTACATTGCCGCTGCGCCGCTGACGATCTCGATAATTTCTTTCGTGATCTTCGCCTGCCGCGCCCGGTTCATCGCCAGCGTCAGCGAGTCGATCATGTCGGTGGCATTGCTGGTGGCGGAATCCATCGCGGTCATGCGCGCGGCATGCTCCGCCGCCACCGACTCCAGCAGCGCGCGAAAAATCTGGATTGCAACATACTTCGGCAGCAGGGCGCGGAACAAATCCTCAGGCGGCTGCTCGTAGATGTAATCCACCTGCGCCGTACCAAACTGCGAGGCGGCTTGCTCACCAGCCGACTCGGAACTCCGCATGCCCACTCCCGCGCTGATCGCGGCTTCCTTGGCTTTCTTCTTTTCTTCTTCCGTCATCTCTTCGGCCAGGCGCACCGCCTGCTCGCCAACCTGCTCGATGGGGAGAACCTGCTCCACGATGAGGCGCTGCGCAATCACCGACTTGAATTCGTTGAAGACAACGTAGACCGCATCGATCTCCTCACGCTGATAGCGATCGATCACGTTCTCCGCCAGAGCCCGCGCCTGCGCAAATTCCAGCTTGCCTAGAATACCAACATGTTCCCCCGTGATTTGTACCGCTCCAGCACGGTCGGCCGCCTGGGCCGGGGTTTCGAGCGACTCTTCGCTCTCAGCCAGGCTGCGCGTCTGCCCCGCCGCAGCGGGATAGCGCCGGCGCAGGAAGTCGCGCCCCTTGCGGCCAATGGCTTCAATGTCGATATTCTTTCCCGCCTTGGACTCGAGGAATCGGCTTGCAGCCTTGGTAATATTGGCGCTGAACGCGCCCGCCAGTCCTTTGTCGCCAGTGACGACGATCAGCAAAATATTTTTCTCCGTCCGCTGCGCCAGCAAGGGATGCTTCGGCTCTCCCGTCTCAGGATCGTAAATCTCCGCCCGTGTCACCAGCGACTTCAACACATTCGTCAGCATCTGCGCATAGGGACGCGCCGCCAATGCGCGGTCCTGCGCCCGCCGCAGCTTCGCGGCGGAGACCACCTTCATTGCTTTGGTGATTTGCCGCGTGTTGACTACGCTGCGAATGCGGCGTCGAATGTCGAGAATGTTGGGCATTGTTCGAGTTGCGAGTACCCGGTACCTAGTACCGAGTCGCGGTGTCTTGGCTCGGTACACGGTACTAGGTACTAGGTACTAGATGCTATTTCGCTACCGCTTCGCGCTCGCTCACAAATTGCTGTTTCGCTTGCTTGATCAATTCGGTCAACTGCGCCTTCAGGCTATCGTCGAGGATCTTCTTCTCCATGATCGTACGCAGCAGGCCGGCGTTGGTCGCGTCTACGTATTTGTAAAGTTCCTTCTCGAAATCGCGCACCTGGTTCACCGGCAGGTCGTCGAGAAATCCTGCGGTGCCGGCGAAGATGATCAGAATTTGTTTTGAGAAAGGCAGAGGCGAAAACTGATTCTGCTTCAGCAGTTCGACCAGTCGTTGCCCGCGATTGAGCTGCGCCTGCGTAGCTTTATCGAGATCGCTGCCAAACTGCGCGAAAGCCGCCAGTTCGCGGTATTGCGCGAGTTCCAGTTTCAACGTTCCCGCGACTTGCCGCATGGCCTTGATCTGCGCGCTGCCGCCCACGCGGCTCACTGACAAGCCCACGTTCACCGCCGGGCGTACGCCCTGGTTAAACAAATCCGTCTCCAGATAAATCTGGCCGTCGGTAATTGAAATGACGTTGGTCGGAATGTAAGCGGAAACGTCACCCGCCTGCGTCTCAATGATGGGCAACGCGGTCAGCGAACCTCCGCCGTTCTTGTCGCTCAACTTCGCGGAGCGCTCCAGCAGCCGCGAGTGAAGATAGAAAACGTCTCCCGGGTATGCCTCGCGTCCCGGTGGCCGTCGCAGCAGAAGCGAGATTTCGCGGTAGGAAGCCGCATGCTTCGACAAATCGTCGTAAATCACCAGCGCGTGCCGCTTGGTGTCGCGGAAATATTCTCCGATGGCGCATGCCGCGTACGGCGAAATGTACTGCATGGGCGCGGGTTCCGACGCCGACGCCGCGACCACGATGGTGTATTCCATCGCTCCCGCGTCTTCCAGAATTTTCACCACCTGCGCAATCGACGACCGCTTCTGCCCGATCGCGTTATAAATGCAGACGAGGTCATTGCCCTTGCTGTTGATGATGGTGTCGAGCGCAACCGCGGTCTTGCCGGTCTGGCGGTCGCCGATGATCAACTCGCGTTGCCCGCGGCCAATCGGAATCATGCTGTCGATGGCCTTCAGTCCAGTCGCCATGGGCTCGCGCACCGGTTGCCGGTCAATCACTCCTGGAGCCAGCCGCTCCAGCGCTATGAACTTGTCAGTAGAGATAGGACCCTTGTCGTCGATGGGCCGGCCCAGCGAATCCACAACGCGCCCAATCATGGCATCGCCCACGGGCACGCTCATGATGCGGCCGGTGCGCTTGACTTCGTCGCCTTCCTTGATCTCGGTGTATTCGCCGAGCAGCACCACGCCCACCTGGTCTTCTTCCAGGTTCATGGCGATGCCGGCCACGTCGTGCGGAAAGGAAAGCAGTTCGCCAGCCATGACTTTGTCGAGGCCATACACGCGGGCGATGCCATCGCCCAGCGTAATGACCGTACCGGTCTCGTCCACGGAGATCTTCGATTCGTAGTTCTCGATCTGCTCGCGGATCAGTTTCGAAATTTCGTCTGCCTTAATCTGTGCCATAGAATCAGCTCTTAGCCTTTAGCTGTTAGCTCGTAGCTTCTCTCCGCGTCCTCTGCGGCAGTTCTCCGCGATCCTCCGCGTTTCAGGTTCTATAGTAGCGGTTCCAAACTCGACTCTTCAGTTCGAGCTAACAGCCCGAAGCTAAGAGCTAATAGCTTCCTTCAATCTCTGCAACTGCCCTTTCACGGAACCGTCGTAAATCGTGCTGCCGACGCGAACCACCGCGCCCCCGAGAAGCGACGGGTCCTGTCCGTAGTGCGCGCCTCAACCTGGGTCTCGAACTCCCGCTTTTCCGCGTCGCCCAGCTCGCGAGCGCTTGTGATCTGGGCTTCGGCGAATCCGAGACGTGCATCCAGTTCTTTCTCCAGTTGCGCGATGACGGGCTCCAGAAAATGTATGCGCCGGTGGTCAATGAGGACCGCAACTAGATTTCTCACCTGCTTCGAAATTCCGTCGCGCTCGACGACAACATCTAGCACGCGCCGCTTCTGCTCGGCGGGAATTGCGGGATTCTCCCACACTCGCCGCAGATCGGAACTCTGGGCCAGCAAGTCTGCGATCATGCGCAATTCTGCAATCGAGCGATCCGCGTTGAGACGGGCGCTCAGAACCACATCCGCAAAGGCGCGGGCATAGGTGCTGGCAACAGAAGGCATAGATTAACGCCCGTCCTTTCCGGGCCCGCTTTTGGAGGTTCCCAATTCACCGGCGAAATTCCGCACCAGCTTCCGGTCGGTGCTGGCGTCCACTTTAATCTGCTTCTGTGCCAAGCCGACAGCAAGATCGGCGGCGTAGGCGGTCAGCTCGCGCCTCGCCGTTTTAGCAGCGGAAGCGATTTCTTGCCGGGCTGATTCCACAATCTTGTGCGCATCTTCCTGCGCTGCCGCCTGGATGCGCTCCTCCTCCGCCGCAGCTTCTTTCTCTGCGGCATCGCGCATCATGCCAATCTCCCCGTCGAGCCGCATCAGTCGCGATTCAATTTCCGCCAGCCTGCGCCGCGCCTCTTCGCTGGCTTTCTGCGCTTCCTGCATGGCTTTCTGAATGGCGGCCGTGCGGGCGCTGAACATTCCGGGCAAGTATTTGCGGCAGGCCCAGATGAGTATTCCCGCGATCACCGCGAAGTTAAAGACGACGCTGAACAAGTAGGCATTGCCCAGACTCAGGCCGGTAAGACGGGCGATGAGCCTTACCGCCGTCGACCGCTTAAACTCTGCCGTCTCGTCTTCTTCATCCCCCGCGGCTTCACGAGTCTCGTGAGCCAGTTGCTGCCCGGGACCGCGGCGCTTCGGTGCGCTCCCGACCTGCTGCTTCTGCTGCGTTGCAGCCTGCTCTTGCGCGCGTGATCTTGACGTTCCCGCAGGGCCAAGCATGAGGAAAACCAGCAGAGCCGCGCCGAGCATTGTTCTGGTTCTGCCGGAAGTCATCTTCGTATTCTTCGCCTTAGACATCGCACCCCGTGCCATCAGTGTCCCGCCCCGGCGGGTTCGAGCACGCGGCGCATGATTTCGTCCGCCAGCGTCTGCGCCTCAGCCTGCAGACCATCCTGCGCTGCCTCGCGATCTTTTTGAATATCAGCCTTCGCAGCCTGCACCTGCGCCTGAGCTTTGGTGCGAGCTTCCCTGAGAGCGGCAGTCCGCGCATCCAGCGCTGCCTTGCGCCGGGATTCCTGCGTGCGGAACAGCGTGGCGCGTGCCTCACGCAACCGCTGCTCGTATTCCGAGGTGCGTGCCTCCGCCGCAGCAATGTCGGTCCGCGACTTTTCGACCGCACCCTCAGTCTTGTTCCGCCGCTCCTCCAGCACGCGCCGCAAAGGCTTGTGGACGATTGCCGTGTACAGAACGTAAAGCAGCGTCAGTAGAACCACCGTCGGTACGGCTCCGAGCAGTAATTCGCCTAGTTGTCGTAGCGTGTCATCCATGGATTACAGCTGTACAGGAAAATGAGGGCTATGAAAACTGTTAAGTCTAACGTCCAAAGGAGTTTATGTCAACGCAAGGCGCGATTTTCAGGAGAAGAAGGGGCATCTCAAAATGGGCGAAATCCGAATGTAAAGCGCCATCTCGCAACCATGCAAAAATCTGCAACTAACCCTTGACTTCCCTGTAAAGAGGATTAGCATTGAAGTATCACCTCCGATCCAATTCAGGATCGAATGGGCCGATAGCCAAGGAATGTCACCGCTTCTTGGTTGCCGGCCCATTTAAATTTGGTCGTTTGTCGTGGGCCCATACGCGCTTCGATTCCCAATGCTGCAGGATTGGGCTCGCACCCCTAGCAGAATCCGATTGACCAATTCACCATCACCTGCCGGTCTTTGAGAATGTCCCATCCCGTAAACACCGCGATCAGATCTTCTTCCGGGAAGACCATCAAACGCTGTCCTCCGAAGCCGCGCGCCATCCAGATAAATCCCGGCCGGTCGGTGCGTGGCAGCAGCCACCATTTATATCCATACTTGAAGCCATCTTCGGCATCGATGAACGGGGCCAGCGACTGCTTCACCCAGTCCTTTGACACGATCTGTTGTCCGTTCCACATTCCATCGTGCAAATAGAGGTATCCGATCTTCGCCAAGTCGGTGGTGCGCAGAAACAGTCCACCTTCGGTATCGACCACGCCCATCGGGGAACGCTTCCAATAGTGATCGATCCCCAGCGGAGTGAACAAATATTTCTCGCCGTACTTCTCGATGTCCTGCCCGGTTTCCTTCTGGAAGATATATGCCAACAACTCCGACACTCCGCTGCTGTAGTTGAAGATTTTCCCCGGCTCCTGCGCCATGGGCCGGTCGATCACGTATTGCACCCAATCGTCCGTACCTTCCATCAGGCTTGCATCGTTCTTAGGGTCGTCGTAGGCAACTTCTTCATTCCAGTCGAGCCCGGTCGACATGGTCAGCACGTGCCGCAGGGTGATGCGGCGTTTTCGGTCGTCGACATGCTTAACCTTCGCCACGTCGAAGTATTTGAGAAGCGGGGTATCCAAGCCAGATTTGAAATCGCCGCGCGCGATTGCGATTCCGACGATGATCGAGGATACCGTCTTGCTCACCGATTGCATGCTGTGCAGGTCGGTCCCATGATAATAAGGGTGCCAGGCCGGATCGAAATAGTTGTACGGCCCGGTGAGATGGGCGTTCAAGGGCCCACGTGTCTTCGCCTCCTTTGCGTAGATCGTTCCATAGTCGTGAGAGTAA
>WNFC01007587.1_pt1 | contig 11923 bp, 11 predicted proteins | sample 5400541 | NCBI WGS metagenome assembly WNFC01 (sample SAMN13153342, study PRJNA577476) | soil metagenome | isolation source: 120 cm saprolite under Douglas fir tree site 2 hole 2 replicate 1 | place: USA:California | collected 2015-04-18 | reverse complement strand
GGTTTGACGCATCCCAGGTGTACGGATCGGACTCCGCGTGGGCGGAGCAGCTCCGAACGAGAGCCGAGAATGGCACTCCGGGCGCCAAGCTCCGGGTGTGCCAAGACGGGTTCCTGCCGAAATACCGGCCAGGAAAGGGATTCAAACCGCCCCTTGAGCTTTTCTGCGGGGCTGCGGGTCGACCCCAAGACGGTCCAGGAGTCTTCCTCACGGGCGACTCGCCTCGCTCGTCGTTGCATATCGGCCTATTGCTGCTACACACGCTCTGGGTCCACGAGCACAACTATCTCGTTGATGAGCTCACCGCACGCTATCCGCAGATGACGAACGCTGAGCTCTACGGCACGGCGCGCCTAATCGTCGCCGCCGAGATCGCCAAGATTCACACGGTCGAGTGGACAGCGCAGCTGACGTCGGATCGGATCTCAGCCGAGGTCGTCCGCCGCCTCTGGTCCGAACAGGTCGGCAACCCAGCCGCCTATCAGCCGGACCGCGACTATGCCGTGTCTGAGGAGTTCGTGTCGTCGTACATCCTGCACGAGATCGTGCCACCCGTGCTCAGTATCGTCGACACGGCAGGTCGCGAGGTAAAACGGCTCGACTTCGTGAATGAGCTCTTCGGCATGGGAGGACAGCAGAAGCTGGAGGAGTACGGGCCCGCCCAACTATTCAATTCCTTCGGTCGCAACCCGATGGGTTTGATCTACCCCTTCAATGTGTCGGACCAGCTCCAGCACTTTCGTGGACTTGAGCCGTTTATCAAGACCGGCCAGCCCGACGACGCCGGGTACGTGGATCTCGGTGCCATCCCCGTGGCGCGGGACCGGGACGCCCGGGTCCCCAAGTACAACGACCTGCGGGAGGCGTTGAATCTGCCGCGGCTGAGGAGCATCGACGAAATCTCGAGCGACCCGCAGGTCCTCGCCGCGCTGAAGCACCTGTATAAGAGCGTCGACGACATCGAGTACATCGTGGGCTTCAAAGCCGAAAGCCGCCCCTCCACGTGGGGGCTCACCATGACGCAGGTTGCCGCATTCCTCCCGGTCGTTGTCTACCGGATCCGCGCAGATCGGTTCTACACCAAGGATTTTCGAGCGGAGATCTACACGCCGTTTGGGATCGACCGCCTGAGAACCGTCAAACTCTACGATATCGTCAAGCACCACTTCGGGCCTGGGCTGCTGCCGAAGGACCGCGATGCCCCGATCTTCGTCTTGTGGCAGCGCTAGATCATCTTGCCGAGCCCCGCAGCTGGCCCATGGAGACGTCGCGAGTACAGACGTCCTCGCTCGAGCCGAACCGGCGTCGTGGGCACCGATAGGGACACGAAATGTTGAAGCCCGTCCGGTCGCTGTTCAACCCGCTTCGGATACGAATCCCGTTCTTGCTCGACTTGATCTTGGTCTCGGATTCGGAGCACATCAAGAGAATCGAGGCCTCCGGGGATGTCGACCGCCTGCACCGGTACGACACGGGAGCTCTACCGCGGTGGCTGACGCTCTATTTCAAGGCTACCAGGTTTTATGATGTTGCGCGCGATTTGTGGTTTCTCGCGCTGGAATCCGTTTCCAATCCCGCCTATGAGAAAAGACGGGTCTATCTCGAGGCCAGGGTGGCGACGGGCTACACAGAGCAAGACGTGAACAGAATTGCGGAACTGTTGCACGCGAACGTAGACGACGAAGTTCTCGGATATGAAATGGTTCAGGTCGTCAACCGCAGATTCGTCGGCGAGGAGATTCCTCGGCCCATCACGAGGGCGGCGAAAAACACCCTCCAGAGCTTCGGGGAGGCCCTCCTTCCGTGGAAGTACGTTCGTGCCATCGCATCGCAGCAGCAGGTGACAAACTATTGTGCTCGAACCCTTCCAAGAAACGTGCACGCTCTTGATATCGCACACAACATTGGTGAGGTAGTCAAGACGACGGCACGCGCGCTCAGGATGCTCAACGAGAATCTCGAAAAGCCAGTTGAAGAGATCTTTACGTCACACCCCCTGACACCGGAGGTTCCTCGGATAGCGGTGAGGCCTTCGAGGCTGGATGACCTCCTGTTGTTTCCCACGCGAACGGCTTGGACGGTGGTGATCTACAAGATCGGTAGAGCTGCGGCCAGGACCCATGACTTGCTTTTCACGTTCGGCGCCGGGCGACCAGAGCGAGCCTGTGTCTTTATGGATTTCTTTCTCCGCTTTATGAAGGACTTGCAGAGGAGATTGAGAGAAGCACAATCTGAGGCCGGTCATGCCTAAGGGCGACGAGCGGACGGGCGAGGATGAAGGACAAGGCGACCGGGGCCGCGATCGGGAAGGCGAGGCGCATGACGGGCTCCTGCGGGCAAAGGCGAGTGTGCGATGGAATGATCCGCCAGGTCCCGCCGCGCCGCCAGACTGCCGGTCGGCCGTTGCCCAACCCGGTGACACGCCGGCCTTTACATCCGCGTTGCTCAGCCGAGACCAAGCGAGCGTTACCTCACACGTTCCCGCCCCCTCTTCACTGTGGTCCCGTGCACCCCCGTGCGGCGAGTATGCCGACTCTGTGGACCAGACGGCGGCGAGGGCATCATGACCCGGATACCCAGACCCGACAGCGTCCTCCTGAACCTGACAGCCGCAGGTGATCGCCGCGCTTGGGAAGAACTGCGCGGCCGGCACTCACTCCCGCTCTACGCGCACGTGTTCGCTCTTGTGGGTGAGCGGAGCGCCACCGAGCAGGTCGTAACAAAGACGTTTGAGCAAGCGTGGTGCACAGCGGGCCAGTACGACCTCTCGGAGGACGTCAACGCCACGGCCTGGCTGCTGCGGCTCGCTCGCGGTCTGCTGGCGCGCCCCGCCTCGACGCCGCACGCGTAGTCTTTGCGGTCGAACTGATACGTCAACTCGGTTTCTTGATGTTAGTGCGGCGCCATCCGAACGCCCAGCACAGCGGTGCGGGAGTTACCCGGTCGGTCGAACGCCGTCTGATAGCTCGTGTTGAGCACGTTGTCGATCCGCGCGTATAGGGTCAACGCCTGGCTGCGATGCCACTGCGCGACCAGTTCCAGGAGCGCGTAGGGGTCGACCGGAACGCGCTGGCCGGAGAACCTTTCGGTGAACACCGTCTGCTTCCCCACTAGGGTCACGCGCGCCACGGCCGTCACGGCCTCGGAGAGGTCCGCCGTGACGTGTGCGGTTCCCGTTACGCTCGGCACCGCGGGTAGCGACCCCCCGACCGGATAACCGGTCGAGTCGAGACCGCGATTGTCGAGCACTTCCGTCTTCACCCAACTCACGCTCGCTCCCGTGCGCCACCGCTCGGACCACCAGCGCTCGACCTCGGCCTCGACACCGAGTGCTTGCGTGCGGCCGAGGTTCTTATTCGTCTGTTTCGAGCCCGTGTCGGCCGGGACCGTTTGGATCAAGTCGTTGTAGCGCTGGTGGAAGTAGCCGACCGCGATCGTCAGCGCACGCCGCGCCGCGGTGACAGTGGCGCCGATCTCCCAGCTCACGCCGCTCTCGGGCTTGAGGCCCGGGTTCGGAATGGTCGCCGGAGTGGAGAGGAATTGTTGATCGACGTTCGGGGCCTTGAAAGCTCGCCCAGCGGCCAGGCGCAGAGCGAGTCGGTCCGGCACAACCTCGACCACAATGCTCGCACGGGGCAACAGCTCGGCGGCCAGTCCCTGAAACTTGTCCCACCGGGCGCCCGCGAGCGCCGAGAGCCGCGTGCCCAGCCGCCCTTGCAGCTCGGTGAATACGGCTGCGTTCGCCCGACCGAAGTCGCTGTGGTCGGGACCGAAATCCCCCCCCTGGCTGTTCGCCTCCGCTTCTCGCTGCCACTGGGCGCCATAGGAAAGCGCGAGTCGCTGTCCCGAGTGCCCGAGCGGCACCTCGTGGCTCGCGACGTATTCGAGGCCGGGGCGAAGCAACGTGCTCCGGAAGCTGAAGTTGTAGTTGAAGACGAAAAATGGATACAACGCCGCGTTGAGCGAGCTGTCCTTCGCATCCTCGTAGACGAACTCGTCCCACAGCAGACTCGCGGTGAGGCGATGATGCCAGGTGGGCGTGACGGCGAGATCGGTGCTCAGCGACCCGAGCCACCGGTAATGGCGATCGCGCTGGTTGGGATCGAGCGGCACACGCGTGACCCCCGGATCCCGCACGGGGAGGTTCGTTTGGATGGCCATGTAGCGCGCGGTCGCGCTCAGCGTCCATCGCTCCGCCGGTCTCGCATCCAGCCGCAGGGACCAGGCACTACTGAGCAGATCATTTGGGAGGGCGTAGATGCCCCGGTTGTACGCCAGCCCGAAGCCGCTCGAGTATCGCAGCCGTCCGTTCCCGCCGGCGACCATGAACTCGGACCGGGTCTGACCGCCGCGCTCGGTCGCGCCTCCGCCTTCTGCGAGGAACTCGAAGCGCGTCGGGCCAGGCTCCCCCTGCCGTGTGACGAACTGGACCGCGCCGGCCATGGCGGACGACCCCCATAGCGCGCTCAGCGGGCCGCGGGCGAGCTCGACCCGCTCGACATTCGTGAGCAGCAGACCGTCGATGTCGTTGAAGCCGCCGCTGATGTTGATCGCCACGCCGTCAAACATCATCTGTGTGAAGGGTTCGTCACCACCGCGCAGATGCAGCGTGGTCGGGCCGCCGGGTCCGGTGGCCTCGTCGATCGAGACCCCCGGCAGGACGGTGAGCGCCCGGGCCGCATACGGCGTGGGCTCGGCGGCAAGGTCCCGGCGGTCGAGGAGCGAGATCGCGAACCCGACCTCCGGTTGCGAAGCGGGCACGCGGCTAGCGGTGACGACTACCGGGGGGAAAGCATAGGGACGGAGCGTGTCGCGCGGGGTCGAATCCGACGGCGGTGGCTGCTGCGCGCCGAGCGCGACCGGGCCGGCGAGGAGCGCGAGGAGCCCGACTGAAGTACCACGACCAGCACGGAGCATGAGGCCGTCTCCGCGAAGCAGACGTTGCGGATTTCGGCGGCAGATCCCAACGTGGCTACGAGCCCGCGCGCCCCAAAACATACCCGACGGAGTTCGCCCGATGGCAGTCCCGGAACGTCAGCAACTGGTGAAGGTGATGTCTTTCGTGGCGGGCAACCTCATGTTCGCTACCGGGCTCATCTTCCACGCGTTCTTGTACAATTTCTATCTGGAAGCGCTGCACCTCTCAGCCCAGGTGATGGGCCACGCCGCAGCGGCGCTGACTGGCGGGGGTCTGGTGGTGCTGTTGCCCGCGGGAGCCCTGGGGGACCGCCTCGGACCTAGGGCTGTCGTCGTAACTGCAGCGGCCGTGGTAGCGATCGGGCTTGCCCTGGGCGCGGTGGCTACCACGCCAGTCGCGATCTACACCGCGGCGGCGGTCGCCGGCGCAGGCAGTGGCATGTGGCGCGTCGTGACGGCACCGATCTTAATGGAGCTCACCGAGCCGCGGGTGCGCGCGCGCGTGTTCGCTTGGAACGTCGGCCTGCTCGTGGCCTGGGGTGGACTGGGCACGGCGATCGCCGGGGCCACGTCCCAGTGGCTCGAGGTCCGCTATGGCCTCGAACGGCTCCTGGCGGTGCGGGCCGCGCTCGTGTTGGGAGCGATCGGGAGCGCCGCGAGCCTGTTGCTGTTCCAAGCACTGCGCCTGTCGGCCGGGCCCACGCCCGTCGGCGTCGCGGCCGCGGGCCCGCCGCGGGCCGGGGGAGACCCGGTCGGATGGCGTGACGTGATGCCGCTGATCGCGCTCGTGGCCGTCTGGATGGTGGGCCCCGCCCTGGCGGCCCCGTTCTTCAACATCTTCTTCTCACGGGAGCACGGGCTTTCGATCGCGCGTACGGGGTTCATTTTCGCCGGCGCCAGCATGGCCTGGGCTCTCGCAGTGTTTGCGAGCGGCGAGGTCGCGGTTCGCGTTGGAGTGCGCCGCTTGCTCGTCGCTGCCTTGCTGTTTTTCGCGCCCGCGATGTGGGGCCTCTCCACGGCCGGGACCGTCGAGCTCGCCATCGTGCTGTATCTCCTTCAAGGCCTGATCGCGCCGGTGACCAACCCCCTGATCGACCAATGGCTGCTGGGACAGACGCCGCGTGAGCGGATGAGCGCCGTTTCGAGTTGGCGTCAAGTCGCCGCCGATGCGAGCGCGATGGTAGGCGCGAGCGTCGGCGGCCGCCTGCTCGTGAGCGGCGCTTTCGACGCTCTGTTCCTCGTCGCTGGTACAGTCGGGCTGGTGGGCGCCCTGGGTCTGATCGTGGCGGCCCAGAGAAGCGCGACCGCGCGTTAGCGTCGGCGGCGGGCCACGAGGCGGTGGAGAATGCCCCGGACGCGCCGCCACTGGACCGCGAGGGCCGCTCGCGGTGAGACCAGCCGGTCGCCCTCGCGGGGCCACGCCACCTCGGCCAGAGCCCCGACGAGCTCGGGTAACGAGGCAACCCAGACGTACCGCTCGCCCCGTGGGTAGGGATGGAGGCGCTGCGCCGACCCTGGTGTGGTATCGTAGACGAGGCGGCGCAGCCGCGGCGGCGCTGCCGCTGCCACCTGCTCCAGGATCGGCGGATCGACAGTGCCGGGTGCCAGGCGCTCCACCAGGTGCAGCGCGGGGAATGCGAACCGGGCTGCTCTCGCGCGGTGAACCAATTCGCTAAACGCACGCCAAGACTCCGGGCGGCCGGCAAAGTCGCGTTGAATCACCAGGACCAGCTCGACGAGGCGCAGGAGCGTAATCGAGTAGAAATGGCCGGACGCGTGGACCGCCAAGTACGCGAGGAGCCGGGGCTGCGGCAGGATGCGGACGGGTCGGGAGAACTCGTTCCACACCTCTCCCGCCGTCGGCTCCAGACTGTCGAGTCCCGTTGTCAGGCCTTGGAACAGCCTCCGATCGAGCGACACATGGAGGTCGAGAGACCACGGGTTATCGGCGTGCGCGAGCGCGAGCGACCGGAACGTCCCGGCGTTGGGGGGAGTCCAATGAGAACGCCACGCCTCAGCCCTAGACCCTTCCACGAACCCGAGATCACGCAGCACGGCCTCTGCAGCTCGCCCCTGAGCTGGCATGACGAGCAAGTCGATGTCCGTCGCGGGGCGGGTGCCCGGCTCGGGGAAATAGCGATACCCGGTGTGGCTGCCCTTCAGCACGAACACTTCAATGCCACGCTCGGCAAGCGGCACCAGCACGTGCTCCAGCTCGAGGCGGAGGCGGGCGGCGCGGCGCCGCCCGTGCTCTAAGTGGGTAGCGAGTTGACCGGCGACCGGTGGGTCAGCGGCGATGCGGCCCATGCTGCACCAGTATCCGAGCAACGGACCGATCCCGGCGGCTGAGGCGGCGACCCCGAGTGCACGAGCGTCCGCCTCGGGGGGAAGCCGAAGCGGGACGGGGCTGGGCCCGCCCGCCAGCACCGCCGCGACGACGCGGGCCACCTCCGTTTGCGCCGCCCGGAACGCCGAGGCCGTCACTTCGGGCCACAAGTCTCGCGCATCGAGCGTGGCAGCGTAGCGCGCGAGCCGCGCATTGATTTCGTCCGGTTGTTCCCGATCGAGCATGCTAGCCCAGGCCGCCTGGCGCGGGTAAGATCGGGTTTCGATGAGTGAGCCTCTCCAGTTTGACCGGCCCCAGAATCCGCTCTACCAGGGAGTGGCGCTGCGTCACGTGGTCGACCTGCCCGTCCTGGGCATACCCGTCCGCTTTGCATCGAACAGCGCTGCCGCGCTCGCCGTCGTCGAGGACGCCTTCGGCCGCTGGCGGGCGCTCGACGCCCACCCCGAACTGATCGCCTCGGAGGGCGCGCAGGTGCGGTTGATCGTTCACGAGGGGCTCGAAGGAAGCGGTCCGCACGCGCCGGTGACCGTCCGCATGCCGGATACCGATCGCGTCATCGTGCACACGCCCGGCAGTATCGGGATTGCTGATTGCGCGCGTCGGGAGGCGACGGCGTACATCACTCCAGCGCTGCTGCTCGCCCACCAGGCGCAGGTGCGCTACAGCATGATCGAGGGTCTGACCCTCACGCTGGTGACAGCGCGTGACCGCTATCCCGTGCATGCGGCGGCGATCATGCGTGGGCCGGTCGCCTTGCTCCTTGCCGGACCGCCGGGCAGCGGCAAGAGCACATTGGCGTATCAAGCGTTCCGCCATGGGCTGCGCGTGCTCTCGGATGACGCCGCATATATCCAACTTAAGCCGACGTTTCGCTTGTGGGGGATGCTCGGGCCCGTGCACCTGCTCCCGGCCACTCGCGCGCATTTCCCGGAGCTCGCCGGACAAACTCCCGCGTGGTTGGCCAACGGCAACGAGAAATTCATGCTGCCGATTGCTGGCGAATGGACCGGGCCCCCGGTCGCGTCCAGGGCGGGCGTCTGCTTGCTCGAGCGCAAGGGCGGGGCGGCATCCTGCGCGCGGGCGTCGTCAGCCGAGGTGCACGCGTCGCTCGAAGCGGGGTTGGGCGTCAGCCGTGTGCGGTTCGGCGACGCGCTGCATGACGCCCTGGCGCGGCTGGCGGGTCGCGGCGGTTGGCGCCTGTCGCTCTCTGCCGATCCCGCGGACGCGCTGCCCTTCGTTGACGACATGCTGACCGAACTCACACGCGAGGCGTGAGTCCGCGGCCTGCCGGGTTCTGACCGGTGTGCTCGATGCGGACGTACAGCCGGCCCGCTGACTGAGTGCCGGCCTCGACCGGGTGACGCAAACGCTGCCCCACGTGCTGATGCCGGCGCACGACCGCTTTGTAGTCGACGATCGCAAGGGCGGAGCGGAGACCGCTAGCCTGGGCGACATCAGATAGTGGAGTGGAGCAGCGTGCCAGCCAAGAGGATGACGAACCACAGCACGAGGCTTGCGACCGACGTCCGCCGGAACCGACCCCAGCCGGCGGCGATGCCTGCTCGGAGCGCGTTTTCCGCTCGCATCCGTAGGTAGCCATTCCCGAGTAACAGGGCGATGAGCCCCATCTTGGTCCAGAACACAACCGAGGTCGCAACGCCGTCAAGCCTCGCGAACATCATCAGCAGGCCGCTCGCGAAAATGAGGGCGAGGCCTGACACCACCCAGCGGTGCACGCTGGCGAGGCGGGCCAGCTCTTGGGGCCAGTCTGGCGTCGCGGGCGAGAGCCGGAGCGACGCGCGATCGGCCGCGACAGCGACGCCGCCCCCCACCAGGATGCCGACGAGATGGACATAGGTCAGGGTGGCGCTCACGGGCGCGTGGCCGTAGAGGTGTGCCCACCGCGCGAGGAGCTGCGATACTGCCGTCGATGCCACCATGGAGCCGGCCTCCTGAAGGGTTCGGGAGTAGCATCTCCCGACGTGCTAGACCACCGGTGCTCCGTGAAAATTCCTGCAGCAACGGATCCGTGGCGACCGCAATCCGTTCCCGCCGTCCGGCGGACGACAGCGCGCACGCGGTGAGCAAGCAGTGAGGGAGCAGCAGAAGTCGGGCAAGAACCGCAGAACTGCGTAAGGCTCTCAGATCAACTTCGCTCCCGGCAGCGGTTCGCCCCGGCGACCCCGAGGGCGGACGCACCCACGGCGAGCGTGGTCAGAATCGCACTCGCGGGCACGTTCACGGCGTCCTGGTACGCCCGCTCCGAGCAGCGGACACTTGGCGTCACTGGTGGGGGCTGACTTAACCTTGTGTCCGGCCCGCCACCGGATAATCACTGTATGATCACTGTGTTGGGCACCAGGGAATGCAGCGCAAGGCTGCTTTCTCAATGATCACGAGTGCCGCGACTCCGAGTGCCGTCAGGACTAGGCCCGCAACGTCGAACATCTGCGCTTGCGCATGGTCGATCGCCCCCAAGGGCACGCCCACTCGTTCAAGCGAATCCGCTGATGCCCCGGGCTTCGTTCGGAGTCCCGTCAGACTGTCGCGTGTGATCACGGGACCCCGGACGATGAGGGTATCGCCGCTGCGGAGCACCACGCGCATCGTCTGCGTGCTGTCGGCTGTGTTAAATCGCTCGGGCTGCAGCGATTGTGTCTTCCACGTCATGCAGGCGCTCAGGAACGCGCCGCCCGCAACAACCGCGACGACTCGCACGCGGCCGGTGTATTTCCTGAACAGCGTCATTCCCCACCTCCTCGACTGTTGACGGCGGCGGTCGGTGCGGAGATGCACCGACCGCTTTCGTCGATCCCCCGCACTGATAGTCTCTCCACCTCCCATCAAGCGGCGGTCAAGCCAGCGCCCGTGACGCCTCACCCGCTGCGTCGCCTCGCTTCGGCCTCTGTGGGAGACGTCGAGCGCCCGACACACAAGGCGCACGGGACTGGAGTCACGCTGGGCTGGGGTTACGGCGCGCCTCGCGCACCTCCTGAGCGACGTACCCCACCGCTCGCTTGTTGGGAAGTCCCGCTCTTGCGTGAGCCTGTTAACCTCCCGCGGCTGCGGCGGACTCCTCCTCTGGCGGGGGCTGGTGGCCGCAGCCGGGGGACGCCACTGCCGCGCTCCCGACCAGGACCGCAATTCCCGATCACTCGCACCCCTGATTTGCCACGGGAGAAGGTCCACCCAACGGTCCCGAACCTCCGTCTGGCGAGTGACCGGGGGCAGGCGGGTGGTGCGGCAGCCAGGGCGCGGGGGTGGCTGGGCACGGTTCGGAGCATCACTTCGAGGGGAGGAACAGACCTGCTGGAAAAACCCCTTTGCAAGGGGAGGTCCGACGAGAGTCCGCGGTGAGCCTTCCGACCTAGCGACCGGGCGGCTGATCCGTGCCTGGAGAAACCCAGGGCCTATCGTCGACTCGCGCGGACGAGATACCTAGCACCGAGCCAGAGGCCGCTCCCGGACTGGAGCGCGCCGAGAAGCGCGAGGCCCAAGGGAGGGCGCACGGCCCGGACAAAGAGGCGCCGCCGCTCGGCAGGCTGTCAAGTGCGGGCAGACTGCGCGGCGGGGCGAGCTAAGCTCACCGAGCCGCGATTCATGAAAATTCGACCGCACACATCCGAAGGTTACGTCGGATTCGTGATCCCTACTCCTTACTCTGTAGCAACTTTTCCTCCCCAATCAATGCAACCAGGGCAGCGAGCCGCTCATTCATCTCGAGGATGCCGAGTCCAATCGCGGCCATCGCTAAGATGAAGACCATAACTATGGCATCCGCAAGGAGGGTGAAATCTCCCTTTCCCTGATGGACATCCACCACGACGTTGAACAACTCGGCAGCGCTCGCCAGCATGACAAACAACCTCGTCCACTGGATCGCCCCCGTACGTCTGCCACGTTTGACCTGCTGTAATAGTTTTCTCCTGCTCTCCGAATCGGCGTCCATTCTGCGCTCTCCGTTGATGGTGGCGTCCAGACTTGCGGTTGCACGGGTGATCCTCCGCCAGACATGGAGGACGGACGCCGGAGCGTCAGGGCGACGGCGGGCCGGGCGCCGCCCCCCACCCACAGCCGCTACGCATCCTTCATCCAGGCGCCGTAGCCAGTCAGGGCGGCCCCGGTCGCTATGAAGCCAACCGTGGCCGGTAACGACAGGGCCCGCAACCACGGAAGGTCGGCAGCATCGCCGATCAGCCAGGCGACGAAGCAGGTCACGCCGACCATGGCCGAGATGGCTCCCGCGCTCTGGAGACGTTGACTCCGCACTTCGCGAGGAGAGGCGTCGGCAGCGATTCGCGCGCGCTGTCGCCGCAGAACCGTGAGCACCGCCGTCCAAGTGGCGATCAGGAGGCCAAAGTCGAGGATGAGCGGGCGCAATCTCATAGAGGTTTCGGTCGCTGTTCAATAGGTCCTGAGGGGTGGGCCGATCGGTGCCGGCGCCTTGCCCCCCCTGCTCTTCGCGCAGCGCATCTACACGCTGATCCTGGGCGCGGAGCTCGGCGGCGTGCCCCGCGCCCGCGCCGTGCTCGGCGCCTCGCTCAAGAGACGCCGGTACAACGCGATGAGCTCGGTGAAGGTGCGGTCCCAGCCGTAGCTCGCCACCGCCGCGGCACGCGCCCGCGCCCCGAGCGCGCGGAGATCGAGCGCGGCAAGCTC
>WNFC01036264.1_pt1 | contig 11924 bp, 13 predicted proteins | sample 5400541 | NCBI WGS metagenome assembly WNFC01 (sample SAMN13153342, study PRJNA577476) | soil metagenome | isolation source: 120 cm saprolite under Douglas fir tree site 2 hole 2 replicate 1 | place: USA:California | collected 2015-04-18 | reverse complement strand
CCGTTGCCGCGGGATCTGGGGCGCCACCTGGTCACCGGCATCGAGCTTTCCGACGGGGTGGCGAGCGCCGATCGGTTCCGCGTGGTGGAGCGGGCAGGCTCCCGGGCACTCGTGGAGATCACGCTGCACGAAGGGCGGAAGCACATCGTGCGGCGGATGCTCGCCGAGGCGGGCCACCCGGTCAGCCGCCTCGTCCGCACTCAGGTCGGGCCGGTTTCACTCGGCCCGCTGCGCCCGGGCACGACCAGGAGGCTTACCACCAGGGAGATTGGTGACCTTTACGCGGCCGTAGGTCTATAGCCTTGGAGTCCGCATCCATGGGCGACGCGCTGGCCCGGGCATGGTCCTGGCCGGGCAGGCCGGCCGGGCGAGGAGGGAATCTGGTGGCGGTCAGGGCGATCCGCGGCGCGATCCAGGTGGACGAGAACGAGCGCGCCGCGGTTCTCGGCGGTACCGCCGAGCTGGTCACCGAGGTGATGAGCCGGAACGGGCTGACCCCGGCCGACGTGATCAGCGTCGTTTTCACCGCCACCCATGACCTGACCGCCGAGTTCCCGGCGCTCGCCGCCCGCAAGCTCGGCTTCCAGGACGTGCCGCTGCTGTGCGCGACCGAGATGAACGTGCCGGGATCGATGCCGCTGGTCGTAAGGCTGATGATGCATGTCGAGACAGATCAGCCGCGGTCTGCGGTGCAGCACGTCTACCTGCGCGGCGCGAGCGCGCTACGGCTGGACATCGCGCAATGACATCAGCATCAGCATCAGCATCAGCAGCAGCGCCGCCGCCCTTCCCGCGGCGGCTGGTGGTGATCGGCGCGGGGCTGATCGGCACGTCGGTCGCCCTGGCCGCGCGCGGCCAGGGCGCGGCCGTCTGGCTGGCCGACAGCGACCCGGCCGTTGCCCGCTTCGCCGCGGGCCTGGGTGCCGGCGACGAGCTGCCCGGCACCGGACCGCCTGGCGGGCCCGCCGATCTCGCCGTGCTGGCCATCCCGCCCGCCGCGGTTGCCCCGGCGCTCGCCGCCGCGCAGGGACGGGGCCTGGCCCGCTGTTACACCGACGTCGCGAGCGTTAAGGAGCTGCCGCTGGCCAGGGCCCGCGAGCTTGGCTGTGACCTGGCCACGTTCGTGCCCGGGCATCCGCTCGCCGGCCGGGAGCGGTCGGGTCCTGCCGCCGCGCGGGCTGACCTGTTCCTCGGCCGTCCCTGGGCGATCTGCCCGGCGCCGGAGACCCTCGATGAGGCAACCATGGCCGCCACCGCGCTGGCGAGCGGCTGCGGAGCGCAGCCAGTCCGGATGACGGCGGCCGATCACGATCGCTGGGTGGCGCTGGTATCGCATGTCCCGCATCTGGTGTCCGTGGCGATGGCGGCGCGGCTTGAGCAGGCGCAGGATGACGCGCTGGCGCTGGCCGGGCAGGGGCTGCGCGACGTGACCAGGATCGCCGCGGGTGACACCGGGCTGTGGACGCAGATCCTGGCCGCCAATGCCGTGCACGCCGCACGGCTGCTTCCGGCCATCGCCGAGGATCTGGCTGCGGCAGCCACGGCGCTCACCGAGGCCGCCGAGGGTGATGAGGTGTCCCTGAAGCGCCTCACCGACTTGCTGGAGCGCGGCGGAGCGGGGGTCGCGAGGATTCCGGGGAAGCAGGGCGGCCCGCCGCCCGCCTATGCCGTGGTCCAGGTGGTTATCGGGGACAAGCCCGGTGAGCTGGCCAGGGTCTTCCATGCTGCCGGAGCGGCCGGGATCAACATCGAGGACGTGCGGATTGAGCATTCGCCTGGCCTGCCGGCCGGCGTGCTGGAACTTTCGGTCAGCCCGCAGGCTGCTGACGGGCTCATCAGCGCGCTCGCGGCCGGAGGCTGGCCGGTTCGCCGGTAACATCGCCTGCGTGACCAATTCGGCCGAACCAGGCCAGCACCCAGGACTCGTCATCGCCGTGGACGGCCCGGCGGGGGCAGGCAAGTCCAGCGCCGCGCGCGGGGTGGCGCGCGCGCTCGGGATGCGCTACCTGGATACCGGCGCCATGTACCGCGCCCTCACCTGGTGGCTCCTGGTCAGCCACGTGGACATCTCCAGCCCGGCGGCCATAGCGGAGCAAGTCGGGCGCGTGGTCATCGAGGTCGGCACGGACCCCGATGCTCCCGGGATCCGGGTCGACGGGATCGATGTCGCCGGCCCGATCCGCACCCGCGAGGTATCCAACGCGGTAAGCGCCGTGGCGGAGGTGCCGCAGGTCCGGGAGCACTTGATCGCGCTGCAGCGGAAGGTCATCGCTGGCGCCGTCGCGGCAGGAGAGGGAATCGTGGCCGAGGGCCGCGACATCGGCGCGGTCGTCGCGCCGGAGGCAGCGGTCAAGGTGTTCCTGACCGCAAGCGAGACCGAACGGGCCAGAAGGCGCAACGCCGACCTTGCCGCTGACCCTGGGGCCACGGTCGCCCTGACCCGGGCCGAGCAGGCCCGCCGTGACCGCCGCGATGCCCCGCAGATGACCCGGGCGGCCGATGCCGTGGAGATCGACTCCAGCGGCATCGGCCTGGCCGAGGTCGTTGAGAAAATCGTCTCGCTGGCGATGCGCAGGACAGCGGGCGCCGCATGGACGGCCTGAGCGACCGGCCCGGGCTGGACGGCGAGTCAGGCGACGGCGGCCAGCCCGACGGCGGTCAGCCCGACGGCCCGGTTCCCGTCGTGGCTGTGGTCGGCAGGCCCAATGTCGGCAAGTCAACCATGGTCAACCGCATACTCGGCAGCCGCCAGGCGGTCGTCGAGAACACCCCTGGAGTGACCCGTGACCGGGTCGCCTACGATGCGACCTGGCGGGGCCGTGCGTTCACGCTGGTGGACACCGGCGGCTGGGAGCCGTCCGTGGAAGGCTCCCAGGCACTGGCGGCCCGGGTCGCTGCCCAGGCACGGGTCGCGGTGGATGCGGCCGATGCCGTGCTGTTCGTGGTGGACGCGGTTGTCGGGGTGACTGACGCCGACGCTGCCGTGGCCGCCGTGTTGCGCCGGTCTCGCAAGCCGGTCGTGCTGGCCGCCAACAAGGTGGACGACGCGCCGGGCGAGCCGGCCGCCACGTCGCTATGGTCGCTCGGCCTGGGCGAGCCGTGCCCGGTCAGCGCGCTGCACGGGCGCGGCAGCGGAGACTTGCTCGACCTGATACTGAACGCGCTTCCGGCAACCCCGATGGAGTCGTTTGGCGCCGAGGGCGGCCCGCGGCGGGTGGCGCTCGTCGGCCGTCCGAACGTCGGCAAGTCAAGCCTGCTGAACAGGCTGGCCGGCCAGGAGCGCGTGCTCGTCGATGCGGTGGCCGGGACCACCAGGGATCCGGTGGACGAGCTTGTCGAGCTCGGCGGGTCCGTCTGGCGGTTCGTCGACACGGCGGGGATCCGGCGGCGGGTGCGCGAGACCCAGGGTGCTGACTACTTCGCGGCGCTGCGGACTGAGCGGGCGCTGGAGCGGGCCGAGGTCGCGGTCGTGCTCGTGGATGCCAGCGAGCCGCTCGCCGAGCAGGACCTGCGGATCGTGTCGCGGGTGATCGAGTCGGGCCGGGCACTGGTGATCGCCTACAACAAGTGGGATCTCGTCGATGCCGATCGCAGGAACTTCCTGGATAAGGAGATCGACCGTCAGCTGTACACCGCTCGGTGGGCGCCCCGGGTAAACGTCTCGGCCGCCACCGGCTGGCATGTGGACCGCCTCGTGCCCGCGCTGGAGCGTGCCCTGGCCGGCTGGGAGACCAGGGTGCCGACGGGGCGGCTCAATGCCTGGCTGTCCGGGCTGGTGGCGGCTACGCCGCCGCCGGTGCGCGGCGGCAGGCAGCCGAAGATCCTGTTCGCGACCCAGGCGGGGGTGCGCCCGCCGCATTTCGTCCTGTTCACGTCGGGCTTCCTGCAGGCGGGCTACCGGAGATTCGTCGAGCGCAGGCTGCGCGAGGAGTTCGGCTTCGAGGGCAGCCCGGTGCACGTGACGATGCGGCTCAGGGAGAAACGATCGGGTGCTGGCCGCCCGGGCCGGCCGGATCCGGCCAGGCGTTCCTAGGGCGTTCCTAAGGCGTTTCTAGGGCGGCCCTCCGGCTGGCGGCTCGCCGCGCCCGGCAGGAAACGGCCGCGCTCAGCAGGGAGCTGCCGCGCCCGGCAGGGAGCTGCCGCGCTCAGCAGGGAGCTGCGGCGCTCAGCCAGAACCACACGGTGGTCCCGGTCTCGTCGCTGATGTAGCCCCACTGGTCGGCCAGGGCCTGCACCAGGTATAACCCGTGCCCGTCGGAGGCGTAGATGTCGCCCCTCACCACCGGCGTGCTGAGGTCTGACCCGTTGTCCGCGACCTCGACTCGCAGGCCGGCGCTGATCTCGCTGACCACCACCAGGACGATCCCGCCTGGGCGCCGGGAGTTGCTATGCAGGACCGCGTTCGTCACGATCTCCGAGGTCAGCAGGATCGCAACGTCGGCGGCGGGATTGTCCGCTCCGATGGCCTTGCCCACCAGCGATCTTGCCTCGGACACGTACTCAGCGCGGCCCGGGATCGTCAGGCTGGCTAAGACATTGGCTCCGGTCATCAGGGCCAGGTCAGCCGAAGCTTCGCTGGTGTCTGCGGCCGTCAGTGCCATCTCTGGTCCGCTCCCTCCCCGGATCTGCGCCCGGAAAATGGCGAGCGCAGCGCGGTGCGGCTGACGCCGCCCCGCACCAGCGCTGGCCCCGCCGCTTGGCTTCATCATGGTCCGGGATATCATGAGACGCAAGTGCGTGGAGCAAATATTGGCAACGAAATCTCAATTGGGATCTCATGTCTACCCCGTTTCTCCTGTATGGTGATCTCAAATTCAGCAGTGGCGCGGCGCTCCAGGTACCCGCCAGGAGCCACCCCCCGCGCCGTGCTTGCCCCTCCCGGGGAGGCGAAATGACCGTGTCGATCGGCCCGACGGTCCGTCGGCGCCGCCTGGGCACCGAGTTACGGCGATTGCGCGAAGCGCATTCCATCAAGCTGGAAGAAGTCGCCGATCACCTGGGCGTCGCGGCGTCCACCCTGTCCCGCATCGAGACCGGCAAGGCGCCCACGAGGTCGGCATACCTGTCGGCAATGCTGGAGATGTACGGCGTCGATGATCCGGGCCAGCGGCAGGTACTCATTGACATGGCCAGGGAGGGCCACCGCAAGGGCTGGTGGGCGGCGTACGAGGATGTGCTGCCCACCGGATTCGGGATCTACGTCGGGCTTGAGGCAGAGGCATCATCGCTGCGCGCCTTCGAATCCGTGGTAGTCCACGGCCTGCTGCAGACCGAGGAATATGCCCGCGCGGTGATGACCACGGTCCGCAGGAAACTGGCGGCGGATGAGATCGAGCGGAATGTCAGCCTGCGCATGCAACGGCAGGACGCGCGCCAGCCTCTGGCCCAACGTGACGCTCCAGGTGCTGCCGTTCTCCAGCGGTCCGCACCCCTTCCTGAACGGGCCGTTCTGCATCATCGAATTCCCTGAGCGCTACGACCCCGACGTGGTGTACACCGAAGGTGTCGCGGGACAGGCCTACCTGGAGCGGGACAGGGACGTGCGCGTGTGCGCGGAGGGCTTTGACCTGCTGCGGGCGGCAGCCTTGTCACCTGCCGACTCGACAACACTGATCAGCACGTTGGCCAGTCAAGTCAGAAGATCAACAGAGAGGACAGCCGAATGACACCCGACGTCACCGGTGCGCGCTGGATCAGGAGCCGCGCATGCAGTGCCGAGGGCTGCGTGGAGATTGCGCACCTGCCAGGCGGTCATGTAGCGCTCCGAGACTCCAAGGACGCAGGTAAGGCCGCGCACATCTTCGACCGGAGCGAGTGGAACGCCTTTATCTCCGGGGCTAAGAACGGCGAGTTCGATCTCCCGGCAAGCTAGTCGGCCCGCATAAAGCCGACGGCCTCCCTGATCGGCAGGCGAGCGGATCAGGGAGGCCGTTCCAGCGCTGGTCAGCCCTGGGCCGGGGGCCCGAACTCGCCGTCCCAGGCGCCGCCGAGGAACGCATCCCACTCCGAATGCGTGAAGACAAGGGCCGGGCCGTCCGGGTGCCGGGAATTGCGCAGGGCGACCTCACCGCCCGGCAGGAAGGCCACCTCGACGCAGTTACCGCCGGTCGGGCCGCTGCGGCGGCTCTTGAGCCAGGTGACGCAGTCCAGCGCGCTCGCCGGCATGCCATTGCGGATGCTGCTCATGGGGATCCCTCCATATCCTCGAGCACGGCGCGAATGATCTCCTTGGATTCGCCCGGCGTCGCGCTGATCGCGCTGATCCGGTCCATAACGGCCGTGTAACGCACGACGTCAGCGGCCTTGTCCAGGTACATAGCGCTTGTCAGGTGCTCTACGTAGACGACGTCAGGCAGGTCAGGCATGGCGAAATGCAGGATGCTGAAGCTGGCAGGCGCTTCATGGGCACCGCCAGGGTAAGGCGTCACCTGCAGGGTGAAACCGGGCCGGTCGCAGATATCCAGCAGGTGCTCAAGCTGCGCTCGCATGAGCGCGGTTCCGCCGATCACCCGGCGCAGCGCTACCTCGTCGATGATCGCCATCAGCCGCAAGCCACCGCTGCTGAACCGACGCTGCCGCTCCTTGCGCAGGTACACGAGGCGCTCGGATTCGTCCAGCGAGAATTCGCCGAGCGCGATGACGGCGGCCGCATAATCCTCGGTCTGCAGCAGGCCGGGCACGAACTGCATGTCATAACTGCGGATTAACTCAGCCGATTCTTCCAGGCCGATATAGGCCTGGAACCAGCTGGGCAGCACATCCTGATACTGGTGCCACCAGCCAGGCTGGTTGGCCTGGCTGGCCAGCGTCAGCAACTGTTCGCGCTCGCCCGGGTCGGTGATCCCGTACAGGCTGAGCAGGTCGGCGATATCGACTTCGCGGACCGAGTTCCGGCCGAGCTCAATGCGGCTGATCTTCGACTCTGAGCCCCTGATCGCGCGGGCCGCGTCCTGCGCGGTGATGCCCCGCGCCTCGCGTAGCCTGCGCAACTGGGTGCCGAGCAGGATACGAAGGACTGTCGGTCCGCCTGCCCCGTCTGCCATCAGTCGCATTCCTTCCCTCAGCGGCCCCAGCGCATGTGATCAGCGTGCCAGGCCACGAACAGCCGCACATTGGTATCGAGCTTACCTGCGCCTTTCGCACCGGAATCGGGCGGCCGGGTGCCAGCCGGCCGCGGCCGGGCGCCTCGTGGCGTGCCCTCCTGGGCAGGTGCCGGGCGGCCGGAGCCGGTCTGCGACCCCCGGTACGACCGGGCGTCGGTACGATCGGTGCCGGGCCGGGCCGGGCCGGAATCGGGCGAAGGCAGGGTAATGCGCTACAGACCACTGGGTGGCTCGGGACTTGTCGTATCCGTCGCCGGGCTGGGATGCAACAATTTCGGCCGCAGGCTGGCCGTGGATGCGACCCGCGCGGTCGTCGACGCGGCCATTGAGGCGGGAGTTACCCTGCTCGACACGGCGGACATGTACGGCGGCGGCCGTTCCGAGGAAATCCTCGGCGAGGTCCTGGCGGGCCGTCGTGACCAGGTGGTGCTGGCGACCAAATTCGGGCACCAGGACGTCGACATGGGTTACGGGGCGGCCGCAGGCGGCAAGGGCGGCCGCGGCTACATCCGGCGCGCGGTCGAGCACTCGCTGCGCCGGCTGCGGACTGACTACATCGATCTCTACCAGATCCATGCGCCTGACCCGGTGACGCCCGTCGGGGAGACCCTGACGGCCCTCGGCGAGCTCGTTGCCGAGGGAAAGGTCCGGTACATCGGGCATTCCAACTTCTCCGGCTGGCAGCTCGCTGAAGCAGCCGGCCTGGCCCGCGAGCTGGGGACAGCGGCGTTCATCTCCGCGCAGAACCACTGGTCCCTGCTGGAGCGGGCCGCCGAGGCGGAGGTCGTGCCAGCGGCCCGGCACTTCGGCCTCGGCGTGCTGCCATATTTCCCGCTTGCCAACGGGCTGCTGACCGGCAAGATCCGGCGGGGCCAGGCTGCGCCGGCCGGCTCCAGGCTGGCCGGCCGGCCGGGCTACGTGACCGAGCAGAAGATCAGCCGGGTCGAGGCGCTGATCGGGTTGGCGCGCGACCATGGCATCACGGTGCTTGACGTGGCGATCGGGGCCCTGGCCGCGCAGCCTGGATGCACGTCGGTGATCGCCGGCGCGATGTCGGCCGAGCAGGTCAAGGCGAATGCGGCAGCCGGCGAGTGGATCCCGTCCGCGGCTGAACTCGCGGAGATCGATGCGATCGTGCCGCCGCCGGCCGGCTCCGGCTGACCGGCCGCCTGCTCATTTCTCGCGGCGGAACGCGCCGCGTCCCGCCGGTCACCGGCGGCCGGGTGTCAGCCGGCCGCCGGTACCCCACGACTTCGGGCATGCGGTGATCGGCGGCCTGCCAGCCTGGCAGCGCTCGCGTTGGTGAAATGATCGGCGTGACGGACTGACGCCGGGCAGCACGGAGGCGAGAGACATGAGAGCCGCGCTCTACGACCGTTACGGCCCGGCCGGTGACGTGCTCAGGGTCGAGGAGATCGAGCGGCCGGAGCCGGGCCCGGGCGAGGTCCGCGTGCGGATGCAGGTATCGGGCATCAATCCGACCGACTGGAAGTCCCGCGCCGGATCGACGCCCCGCCCGATCGGGGGGTTCCAGATCCCGCACCACGACGGCGCGGGCGTGATCGACAAAACGGGGCCGGGCGTCGACCCGGCCCGCACTGGCGAGCGCGCGTGGCTCTGGCTCGCCGCGTCCGGCCGGCCCTGGGGGACAGCCGCCGAGTGGACCGTCGTGCCGGACAAGCAGGCCGTCCGGCTGCCCGGCGGCATCCCTGCCGAGCTCGGCGCGTGCCTGGGGGTGCCGGCCATGACGGCGCACCGCTGCCTGTTCGCCGACGGTCCTATCGACGGCCAGACCGTCCTGGTGGCCGGCGGGGCGGGCGCGGTCGGCCATTTCGCTATCGAGCTGGCCAAGCACGCCGGCGCCAGGGTCATCACCACGGTCAGCGGCCCGCGGAAGGCCGAGCTCGCCGCCAAGGCGGGCGCCGATCACGTCGTCAACTACCGGGACGCCGGCGCGGCCGACCAGATTCGCGCGCTCGCGCCGCCGGTCGACCGGGTCATCGAGCTGGCTCTTGGCGCGAACCTGCAGCTCGACCTGGCCGTCACCAGGCCGCACGCGACCATCGTGAGCTACGCCGCGGAGCCCGCCGATCCGGCGCTGCCGGTCCGGGCCTGCATGACAGCCAACGTGACCCTGCGGTTCGTGCTGCTCTACGGGGTGCCGCCGGCCGCGCTCGGCCAGGCAGCGAGCGATATCACCACGGCGCTGGCCGACGGCGCGCTCACTGGGCTGCCGGTCACCAGGTTCGCGCTGGACGACGTGGCCGCGGCGCAGGATGCCGTCCAGGCGGGGGCGCTCGGCAAGGTCGTCATCGACCTGGCCTAGGGACCGGAATCAGCTGCCATTCCGGGCTGGTCAGCCGCCGTGCTTCTGCAGGTAGCCCAGGTACAGCGGCCGCAGCGAGTCGGCCACGTCGGCGTCCCCCGAGTCCAGTGCGTCGGAGATCAGGGCCGACAGCTTTACCGAGTCGGCCGCTGCGTTCGCCGGATGCCCCGCGGCCGCCTCGCCCGCCGGGATGGCCCGGAGCAGTTCCCACAGGAACCCGACGTCCAGGTGATGCAAGGCGCGGCGCACCGCGCGGTCGTGCAGCTCGCGGGAGGAGAGCGCGTCCAGGTCGCCAGGCTCCGTCATGCGACGAACCCTACCGGGCGGGCAGGGCCACCGTGCCGCCGCGGGCCGGTGCTACCGTCCCGGCACCCGGCGCAGCCCGACGTTGGTCTCGCGCAGGAGCGAATCTGGCCCGGTGCCCGCCTGCTTGCCGAGGTCATTCCCGGCGCGCCGCGCTGCAGCGGTCAGGGACTGAGGCGGCGCAGATCCCGGGGGAATAGGGTGACCGACCGGACGTTGGCGGCACCGGTCAGCCGCGCCGTCCACCGCTCAAGCCCGATCGCGAACCCGCCGTGCGGCGGCATCCCGTGCGCGAATACCTGCAGGTACCCGGCGTACGGCCGGGGGTCATCGCCCCGCTCGGCCAGCGCCGCCAGGTAGTCATCGTGCCGGTGCAGGCGCTGCCCGCCGGTGACCAGCTCAAGGCCGCGGAACAGCAGGTCGAAGCCGTTCGAGTAGCCCGGCCTGGCCGGGTCGGGGTGGGTGTAGAACGGCCGGCTCGCCATCGGGTAGCCGGTCACGAACAGGAACTCCGATCCCAGCTCGCGCAGCGCCCACTCCGACAGCCAACGCTCGTGCGCGGGGGCGAGGTCGGGCTCGCCGCGCGGGTCTGCCGCGGTATGCCGGGCGAGCATTTCCTGCGCGTCGGTGAAATGGATTTCCGGAATCCGGTCAGGTACCACCGGAAGCTTCAAGCCCAGAAGATCCACGGATTTACGGGAGTTCCGGCCGACTCCGGCCACCATTCCGGCGATCGCTTCCCGCAGTACCGCCATGACGTCGTGGTAGTCGGCGATGAAGCCAAGCTCAGCGTCCAGGCTGATGTACTGCGCCAGATGCCTGGCCGTGTCGTGCGGCTCGGCCCGGAAGACCCGCTCGAACACGCCGACCATCGCCTGCTTGTAGAACTGCGGCGACTGGGCTAGGTACGCGGGCGTGCCGAAGTAGTCGATGCCGAAGACGTTGGCGCCGGACTCGGTCGCCGACGCCACGATCTTGGGCGTAAAGACCTCGGTGAACCCGAGGTCACCGAGCGCCGCGCGGAAGCCGGCCGCACTGGCGGCGGCGATCTCGAACGGTGCGCGCAGCAGGGGATGCCGCAGCGTCGTCGGCGCCCCGTCGAGTATCGCGGGCAGCGACGCGGTCACCGCCGGCCGGTACAGGTCGAACGGCGGCGCCGCGGCCGGCCCGGACAGCGGGGTGACCGCCGGCCCGGTGAGTTCGGCCCCGCCGGGCGCCTGCGGGCTGGCGGTGACCGTTCCCTCGATCCGGACGACGGTCTCCTCCGGCAGCGCCGCCGCGGCCTCGATCGCCGCCGGGTCGGTCAGCACGGCCTGCGCGAGGCCGGAGCGGTCCCTGACGATCAGGAAGGTCATGGACTTGAGCCGGCGCCTGCGGTGCAGCCAGCCGGCGATCGCCACGTGCTGCCCGGCGTGAGCCGCCAGGTCGGCGGCCATGGTGCGAGAGATCATCACACTCCTCCAGGAGTTGCGCGACCCCTTGGGAGTGCGGGCGAGAAGGGAACTCGCGGTGCCACCGCACTTTCGCCGCCGCCGCCCGGTGCGGCCGGCCGCGGCCTTATTCATGCCCGGTCACGGGGGCAGGCCGGCGGGGCATGAGGCTGGCCGAGCCGCGGCCGCCGTTCCTCCCCGCACTCGGGAGGGTCTTCGCCATGGGCCCGCAAGGCCGCCTTCTCAGCTCGCGGCGGCTCTCTCCGGCTCGCGGGGTCCCGGGCTACTCGTCTCCGTCAGCGCGTTACCCGCAGGATACCGGCCGGCTCGGCCCGACGGGCTGATCGGCCGCGGCCACGATCGCTGAGCTGATCTCCTGCAGCTGCCCGAGCTGCTCGGGGGTGAGCACATCGATCAGGGATCGCCGGACCTGGCCGACGTGACCGGGGGCCGCGGCGGCGAGCGCGGCGAATCCCTCGTCGGTGAGCTGCGCCACCTGACCGCGGCGGTCGGTAGGGCAGTCCGCCCGCCGGACCCAGCCGCGTTCCTCGAGCCGGGCCACGGCGTGCGACAGCCGGCTCTTGCTGGACGTGGACGCCTCGGCGAGCTGGCTCATCCGCAGCGCCCGGCCGGGCGTCTCGGACAGCCGCACCAGGATCTCGTAGTAGCCATGCGGGATCGCGGCGTCATGCTGCAGTTGCCAGTCGATCGCGCTGAACAGCGTCTGGCAAGCGGTCAAGAACTCGCGCCAGGCCTGCTGCT
>WNFC01007586.1_pt1 | contig 11924 bp, 8 predicted proteins | sample 5400541 | NCBI WGS metagenome assembly WNFC01 (sample SAMN13153342, study PRJNA577476) | soil metagenome | isolation source: 120 cm saprolite under Douglas fir tree site 2 hole 2 replicate 1 | place: USA:California | collected 2015-04-18 | reverse complement strand
GCAGCGCCAGGCCACCCATATCCAGCTTCCCGCGAATCATGAACGAGATCAGGATCAGCAGCGGCAGACGTGGAATGACGATGAACGAGTCGGTGAAGCTGGACAACACGCGATCGACCGCACCGCCGACGTAGCCGGAGAAAGAACCCAGCACGACCGCGATCGAACGCGAGATGATCACCGCCAGACCGGCAATCACCAGCGAATTACGGATCGCGTATGTGGTCAACCAGAACACATCCTGCCCAAGCGAGGTGGTGCCGAAGACAAACTGCAACGAGGGTGGTCTGTCGATCGGTACGACGCGGCGATCGCTCGGCCCATACGGCGCAACAAACGACAACGCGCCGATGACGAGCAGGATGAACAGAATGCTGCCGCCGGTGCGGAAGGCGGTGTCGGAGCGGAACAGGTCGCGGGCGACGCCCAGTGTAGCGCGGAGGTGCGGCACTGCCAGATCCTATCGGTAGCGCACGCGCGGGTCGAACAGCGGATAGAGCAGATCGATCACCAGCGCGGCGGTGGCGATGCCGACGATTGAGAAGATCGTCACCCCCATGATCATGTTGAAGTCGGACTGCAAGATCGCGGTGTACAGGCGATAGCCGATGCCTGGATATGAGAAAACGAACTCGGTGATCAGCGCGCCCTCGAACAGCGCGCCGAGCGCGAGGGCGAGATCCGTCACCTGCGGCAACAGGCTGTTGCGCAGGACGTATCCGAAGATGATGCGGCGGCGCGGGAGTCCGGCGATCTCGGCGTAGGTCACCGCGTCGCTGGCGATCACCGTTGAAGCCAACGCACGGGCGATGATGAAGCGGAAGGCGCTGCCGATCAGCACCAGCGAGAGCGCCGGTAGGAACGCGTGCTGGAGGATGCTCAGCAGATAAGGTCCCATGTTGGCCGGTGAACCGGATGCCCCGCCCACCAGTGGAAAGAGCGGGATGTAATACGCGAAGACCAGCACCAGCACGAGCGACAGGATGAAGTACGGCACCGGGTAGACTGTCACCAGCAGGCCGCCAACCACGTTTGACCAGCGACTGCGCGGGTAGTAGGCGGCCATGGTGCCGAGGATGATGCCGAGCACCCACGAGATGAGTGTGCTCGCGCCCAGGAGACCGACCGTCCAGGGCAGGCCGTCGCGAATAATCTGGGTCACCGGTGTGGGGAAGGCGCCCAGTGATGGCCCAAGGTCGGCGCGCACCAGGCGGGCCCAGAAGCGGCCGTACTGTTCAACGGGGGTGCCCTGCAAGCCGTACAGATCCTGCAGGGCATTGCGGAACGTCTCGACTGCCCGTGGGTCGGTTTGGGTTGTCGAGACGCGCCGCAACGTTTGTTCGACAGGGTCTGTTGGGAGCAGCCGCGGGATGATGAAGGTGACGGTGGTGCCGATAAAGATGACCACCGCCCACTGCAGCAAGCGCGGCAATGCGTATGACTTGATGAACCCCATCGGTTGAGTTGAGAAAACTTCAGGACTCAGGCGTTAGGGGCTACCTGCTGAAATGAAAACCGGCCGCCGATGAACCAGTACAGCGGCTGACGTGTCGGATTCTCAGCGGTCGGGAAGCCATTCCAGTACTGGGTGTCCTGAGTAATGAACTTCTTGAAGCTGATGGTGTGGATGCGCACCATGTTCTGGACATAGAACTGCATCACCTGACGGCCGAGGTCGAGGACCTGCGTGTCTTCGGGTGAGAGCTTGCCCATCTGGTCGATGAGCGCGTCAAGCTCCGGGAATTTGAAGCGCTCGATGTTGCTGCTACCGTTGCCCGCTGTCGACTTACCGATGGGCGTGAAGAAGCGCGAGTGCATCGCGTTCAAGCCGAACCAGAAGTCCGGGTGGGCGTTGACCTGCATACCTCCCCAGGTCGAGGTCGCCACGAAGTCGCCCGTGTTCTGCCGCGTGGTATACGGATCGCGCTCGAGGGTCTCGATGCTGACGTCGATGCCGAACTTCTTGAGCTGATCCTGGGCGCCCAGCGCGAGGCGATAGACGTCGTTTTCGTCGGGCGCGGCGATCATGGGAATCGTCCATTGCTTACCGTCCGGCAGCAACCACTTGCCGTTGCTATCGCGCTTGAAGCCATTCTTGAGCAGGAGCTTTTCGGCTACCTCTGGCGCGTACTTCCAGGTACCGACGCCAAAGCGTTCGCGCACGCCGTCGACGTCGGTGGGCACCGCGTAGCCCTGCTGGGCGGCCCAGGCGGCGATGCGGCCCGGTCCGTCGGGATCGTACGGCGCGAACGTCTCGCCATTGCCGACGTCGATGGTGAAGCTGCGCAGCCAGGGATCGAGCGGCACGTGATAGAGCGACTGATGCAGCGGTGTGGCCGGAATTGGCAGCACCGAGAGCTTGGCCACACCACCGATGTAGTCGGTGTTCAGCGCCACGCTGTCCATTGCCAGCGCGAGCGCCCAGCGCACTTCTTTGTTGTCGTACGGCGGGACGGTGTAATTGAAGCCAAACCAGCGCGTGTCGAGCTCGTTGCCGTAAGCCCACGGGAATTCTTTGAACCACGACCGAGCTGTCGGAGTGCTCTCGATCAGGGGCTTGAAGGCGTCGAAGTCGAGGTCGAAGAGCACGTCCAGCTCATGCCGCGACATGGCGATGACCTTGCTCTGACTTGGACCGTAGAAGATGGTCATGATGTACTGGGGCCCTGGCTGACCCGTGATCATGCCGGGCGTCGTCTGCTGCCAATCGTCGCGGCGCTTGAACAACTCCCAGTAGCCATTCGGATCGGAGTCCGCAGCGACGTACGCACCCAGCGACACCGGTGGGTAATTGGTGAACGTCTTGAGGTCGGCGGCCTTCTCCCACACGTGCTTGGCCATCATGTAGACGGCGTTGTAGCGAGCCGTGAAATAGAAGTGGAGGCGTGGGTTGGGCTCGTTCAGGTTGAAGACAACCGTGTACGGGTCGGGTGCGGAGACATCCTTGACGTACAATTTCATCTCGGCCGAGAACAGCAGGCCGGGGTTGTTCATGAGCGAGTTGACCGTGAAGACCACGTCGTCCGCGGTGAACTCGACACCGTCACTCCACATGACGCCATGGCGCAGCGGCACGGTCATCTGCATGCGGTCAGCGCTGTACGTCGGTCGGTCAGTAGCCAGCGAGTTGATCCACTCGCCGGAGTCCTGGTCGATGTACCACAGCAGGTCCATGACCAGTCCCTGGCGGGTCGGGCTGGGCGGACCGCCGGGGACAAACAGGTTGAAATTGTTGGCCACGCTGTAGCGGAAGATCTGGTCGACCACGTAGACCTGCTCGCGCGGCACGGAGATCGGCAAGCCACTGCCGCCGAAGCCCTGCGCAAGCCGTTCGGTCAGCGCGTCAAGTGGCACGCCCGTAGCGCCGTGCGCGATTGCCAATTTGAGGCCGGGCGTGGCGGCCGCGGCTGTGGAGAAGTGCAGTAGGGGCGACGCGACGAGCCCGCTGGCGGCGGCGACGATGCCGCGCAGGACTGCACGGCGACTGATAAATGCTGGCATGCCCCGGACCTCCCTATACGGCGCCGTTCCCGGCCCTGCGTCAACGTAGAGCGCGGACTTTCACTTGTCAAGAGAAACGTAAGCGATTCGAAAGTTCACCGGCCTTCGATTGACATGAAACGAAGACCGGGCTAGGCTCTGCGGGTGCCGCGCAATGGGATCGCCGGTTCTGCCGATCGTCGCCAGCGCATCCTCGGCCTGGTCAACGAACGCGGTGACGCGCTGGTCTCCGAGCTCAAAGATCTGTTTGGCGTCTCCGAGGTCACCGTGCGCTCCGACCTGGCCGCGCTGGCCAGCCGCGGTCTGGTGGTGCGTACACACGGCGGCGCGGCCTCGCCAGGCAGCAGTTTGAAGGCACTCGAGCTGACGTTCGCCACACGCGACCATTCACACGTCGAGCTCAAGGAGCGCATCGGTATCGACGCGGCGGACCTGATACAGAACGGCCAGTCAGTGGTGCTCGACGCCAGCACAACGGCACTCCAGGTCGCCCGCGCGCTGCGCCGACGGGGGACGCTGCAGGATGTCACCGTCATTACCAATGGCGTGCACACCGCGCTGGAGCTGCTGCACACCCCCGGCGTCAACACCATCCTGACGGGTGGCCAGCTGCGGGCCACGGCGGTGTCGCTCACCGGAGGTCTGGCCGCCGACTTGCTGGGCAAAGTCCACGCCAGCATTGGCTTCTTCGGCGCCAAAGGGCTGACCACCAGCAAAGGACTGACCGACGTCAACCTCCAGGAGGTCGAGATGAAGGCGGCCATGGCCGCGGTGTGCGAGCGCGTCGTCGCGGTCGTCGATCACACCAAGCTTGGTCAGGTCGGTCTGGCCACCTTCGTACCGCTGTGCCGGCTGGCATTGGTGATCACCGACGACGACGCGGACCCGGCCATCGTGGCTGATCTCGAACGAGCGAGCGTGGAGGTACGGCTGGTCTGATGGCCATTGAGGGTCTCACGGTCGAACGTCGGATCGATCCGCCTGGTATCGATGCCCCTCATCCGCGGTTTGCCTGGCGCCTTGTCGGTAGCGGCCCGATGGCGCGGCAATCCGCCTATCAGCTGCAGGTGATCGACACCGACGATCCCAAGGCCACATGGTCCGCACCAACCTGGGACACTGGTCGTGTCGAAAATAGTGATTCAACGTATGTGGCGTACGGCGGTCCTCCGCTCGTCGCTCGCCACCGCTACAGCTGGCGGGTACGTACCTGGGGTGCCGATGGATCGGAGAGCGCCTGGAGCGGGCCTGGCTCCTTCGAGATGGGCCTGCTCTCGGCTGGTGACTGGTCCGCGCGCTGGATCGGCCACGTCGTGCCGGACCTCGTATCTGAACCGGAGGAGCGCAGCCGACAACAGCCGGTGCCCGCGTTGCGTCGGAGATTCAGCCTATCGAGTGTGCCGCGTCGCGCCCGTCTCCACATCACTGCCCTGGGGCTGTACGAGGCGTACGTCAACGGCACGCGCGTCGGGGAGGAGCGATTGGCGCCCGGTTGGACTGACTACCACAAACGCATTCAGTACCAGACATACGACGTGACGCCGCTCCTGCACATCGGAGACAACGTGCTGGCCGTCAGGCTGGGCGACGGCTGGTACACCGGCCGGGTCGGGTCATGGGGGCGCCACCGATACGGGGACAAGCCGGCCTTGCTGTGCCAGCTCGATGCGCAGCTGGGATCGGACGAGCCGCTGACCGTCGCGTCCGACGACCAATGGTTGGCGTGTAGCGGTGGCACGTGGTTGAACGATCTGCAGATGGGCGAGCGGACTGACCTGCGCAACGAGCACCGCGGCTGGAGCAGCATCGACTTCGACGACTCCGGCTGGGACCCGGTGTCGCTCCGCGCCGCTCCCGGCAGTCGCCTCGTCTCTGCCCGTGACGATGGCACCCGCGTGGTTGAGACACTGCCCGCCGCGTCAGTGCACGCCGTTGGTCCTGACCGCCTCATCGTCGATCTTGGCGCCAATGCGGCCGGAGTGGTTCGGCTACGAACTGCCGGTGCGCCCGGCCAGCACATCGTGATCCGCCATGCGGAAGCGCTTGACGCCAATGGTGAGCTCTACACTGAAAATCTGCGCGGTGCTGAACAGCAGGATGAGTTCATCCTGGCCGACACGGCGGCGGTCAGCCTCGAGCCACAATTCACGTTTCACGGCTTTCGCTACGCCGAGGTCAGTGGCCTGACTGCGCCGCTCGCCGCGGACGATATCGAGTCGCGGGTACTGAGCTCGGCAACACGCCTGGTCGGCGCGTTTTCTTGTTCGGACCCGTTGGTGAATACCCTCCAGCGCAACATTGTCACCAGTTTGCGGGCCAACTTCATCAGCATTCCCACCGACTGCCCACAACGCAACGAACGCCTGGGTTGGACTGCTGACTTACAGATCTTTGCGCCGACCGCGCTGTTCAACGCCGACGTGACCAACATGGTCGACAAATGGTTGGACGACCTGGTCGACACCCAGTTGCCATCGGGTGCCTACGCCGACATTGCGCCGGCGCCCTCCGGTTGGGCCGGCGCCGGCAACACCGCCTGGAGCGACGCCGGCGTCATCGTGCCCTGGGTGCTGTACGAGCGATCCGGCGACGCTGGCGTACTGGACCGCCTCTACGACTCAATGCGCCGTTACATGGCATTCCTGGAGACGGATCAGACGAATGGATTGCGTTTCGGCGGTCGCTACGGAGATTGGGTCAGCCTCGGCGCACGCACGGACAAGCTGTTCATTGGCACTGCCTACCTGGTGTACGTGTTCGACATCTTCGCTCGCATTGCCGCTGTCGTCGGGCGGACTGACGATGCGCAGCATGCCCGCGAATTCGCCGACCGGGTCCGTCGTGCGTTACAGCGGCGGTTCCTCGACGACCGGGGAAGACTCACCGTCGACACCCAGACGGCGTACGCGATGGCGTTGGGATTCGATCTGCTACCGGAGTCCACCCGGCTGGCCGCGGGCAGCCGTCTCGCCGAGCTGGTCCATGCCGCCGAGACGCACCTGGCCACCGGTTTTCTCGGAACACCGCTGGTGATGCCGGCGCTATCCGACAACGGGCAACACGAGCTCGCCTGTCAACTCATGCGCCAGGATACGTATCCGTCTTGGCTGTTCGAGGTTCGCCAGGGTGCCACGTCGATCTGGGAGCGCTGGAACGGCTGGACTCCCGAGCAGGGCTTCTACTCGCCGAGAATGAACTCCTTCAACCACTATGCGTTCGGCGCGGTGGGCGACTGGATGTACCGCTATCTGGCCGGCCTCAATCCGGTGGAGCCCGGCTACCGCCGCACCGAGCTCCGACCGCGGCCCGGCGGCGGATTCTTTTTCGCGCGCGCGACACACGAGTCTCTCTATGGGACACACGCCTGCGGCTGGCGCATCGAGGATGGCATCCTGCACGTGGACGTCAGCGTGCCGCCGAACACCTCGGCCACGCTGGTCCTGCCAAACGAGGTACGCACCGAGGTCCCGCCCGGCCAACACAGCTTCAAGGCGCCCTATCCGCCTCCCTGGAAGCCCGAGCGGCGATGAGGAACAGCAGCAGCCCAGCCACGATTGCGCTCGAGGCGCCGAGTCCGATTGCCGCGCGCGGCGACCAGCGGTCGATCGCCGCGCCAACAATCAGGGCACCCAGTGGTGTCGTGCCCATCGAACCGAGTGTGTACAGGCTCATCATCCGCCCGCCCATCTCGGCGGGCGAGTGCTGTTGGATCAACGTCTGCGAGCTCGTGCCGTACAGCACTACGGCGAAACCGAAGTACGGCATCGCCGCCAGGAACACCGCTGCCGTGGGTGAGAGCGCAACCCAGGCGAGCGAGCTGCCGAGGCAGACCGCGGCAATGCCGGCCGTGCGCAAGGTCGGCCGTCGGACATGGCGAGCCAGCAGGACGCCAGTCGCGAGGGCGGTCACCGCATTGATGCTTTCGGCCGCGCCGAACAGGCTCGGTTGGTTGAATGTCAAGCTCGAGATGGACGCAAAGAAGGTCGGAAAGTTGAATGCGAGCAGACCGATGAACGCATTGGCCAGCAGGACAGATCGAATCGGTGGCGAACGCCGCGCAAAACTCAACGCGATCGACATATCGGTCCGCTTGCTCGAATGAATGGCGCGTGGCAGCAGCTCGGAACTGCGCAGCAGCGCGAGCGCCACGAGTACCGCGGCGAACGAAACCGCGTTGACCGCGAAGACACTGGCCGCCCCAGCCGAGGCGAACAGCACCGCGGCCAGGGCTGGCCCAAATAGCCTGCCCATCGCTTGCGCCGAGCTGGCCAAACCCACGGCACCCGCGATCGCCTCGCGCGGCACGAGCTCGGCGATGAACGCTTGGCCGCCCGGGCGATCGAACACCTGAACGCACCCCAGCCCGAGTGCGAGTCCAAACACCCAGGCCAGATTGATGGTGCCCGTGAAAGCCAGCAAGGCCAGACAGGCGGCCTGCACGGCACCCATCAGCGCGGTGACGAAAAGCACGCGCCGCAGAGGCAGCCGGTCCAGGAAGGAGCCTGCCCAGGGCGCTAGCAGCAGGATCGGCAGAGCCTGGGCCGCCATGACGGCGCCCAGCGCCAGACCGCTGTCCGTGAGCTGCAGGACGAGCAGCGAGAGCGCCACAACCTGGGAGAACGTGCCGATGTTGGACAGTCCCTGACCCGCCACGAACAAGCGGACGTTGTGGAACCTGAGTGCAGACGGTCCTCGTCGCGCAGTTGCGTCCAGCATGGTTCTCGCGCTCTGTGTGGAGCCGGGCTACCGCCGCACCGAGCTCCGACGCGACTCTATCTAACTGATCTGCTTTGACGGGCCGAACACGCCCAGCGGACCAACGACCTTGACCTTCACCTGGTCGCCGTCAACTACTGGAGCGGTCTGATAGTAGGTCTGGATCAGGCCGTGCGATTCAGGGTCAATACGCACCTCGCCGCGAATACTCTGGAACGACGACACGCTGTTCAACGCTTGCGCCAGCTTGTCTGGGTTCGTGTCGCCCTTCAGCTCCGTCAACACCTTGTCCAGCAGCATCACGCCGTCGTACGTGTACTGTCCGTAGTCGTTGTGTTTGTTGGCTTTTTTGGCGAAGTCGGCCACGTAAGCCTGGTTGAGCGGATTGTCGAGTGACTCCTCCCAGCCGGTGGCGCCCATCCTGACCACCAGGATGTTCTTGCCGATCGCGTCGGCCGCGTTGCGCGACAGAATGTTGCCGATCAACGGGACATTGGTGCCGATGAACTCCGAGTACTGCTGATCGAACTTGATCTGGTCTGCGCCGGCGAAGAAACCCCACACCGCGTCTGGGTTGCCAGCTTTGATCTTGCCCAGGAACGGGGCGTAGTCACTGTTGCCGAGTGGTGGGAAGACTTTCTCCGTGACGGTGCCGCCCGCCTGTGTGAAGGCGTCTTCGAAGCCCTTGAGCTGCTCGTAGCCCGCCGCATAATCCGGCGCGAAGGCCATTACTTTCTTGTAGCCCTGTGCCACCGCCCATTTACCGGAAGGCGCACCCTGCTGCCACTACTAAACGAAACGCGGATGATGAACGGGCTCCGCTTGGCGCCTGTGAGATCGTCGGCTCCCGCGTTGGTGATGATGGTCGGAGTCTTGGACCCGTCCAGCAAGTCACGCACGGCCAGGGCATTGGCACTGCTGACCAGACCCATCAGTACATTGACGCGGTCCTGCTCCACCAGTTTGCGTGCCTTGAGCAACGCCTCCTGCGGCGTGGCGCTCTCGTCCTCCTGGATCAGGCTGACTTTCAGCCCGCCAACCAGGCCGTTGTGCTGAGCCAGGTACACGCCGATCGAGTTGGCCATGTCGGGCCCAAACGCGGCGTACGGGCCGGAGAAGCCCGAAAGCAGGCCGATCTTCAGCGTGCCGCCAGCACCGCCGGCGCTCACCGCCGCAGCGCTGGTCGCGCCGCCGGCTGCCGGCGCGTTCCCCGCCGGGGCGTTGGACGTGCTCGGCGTCGACGCCCCGCACGCCGCCAGCACAGATGCAGCCGTCACGGCACCCGCCCCATACAGCGCCGCCCGCAGCAGCGTGCGCCGCGAAACCACTCCGGTCCGGTCCTGCTTACTTTGCACAGAACACCTTCCTCCCCCCGACGATCGTAGGCGCGACGAGCGAGGTCGTCAATCGAATGCTTCCCTTGCACGAAGCAGGGTGCTACGCTCGCCGCCGCGGCGCCATATGACAGCCGACTTCGTCATTGTCCAGGGGCTCAACGGCGTCGCCTACGGGCTGCTGCTGTTTTTGCTGGCCGCTGGGCTCACGCTGATCTTCGGCATGATGGACGTCGTCAACCTGGCGCACGGGTCGTTCTTCATGCTTGGGGCCTACATTGGCTATTCCGCGGCGCGCGCCACGCAGAACTTCTGGCTCGCACTGCTGGTTGCGCCGATCGCCGTGGGCGTGCTGGGCATCCTCATCGAGGTTGGCCTGTTGAAGCGGCTGTATCGCCGTCCGCTCCTGGATCAGGTGATCCTGACTTTCGGACTGTCATTCATGGCTGCCGAGCTGGTGAAGATCGTCTGGGGATCCAGCGAGTTGGTCCTTCGGCCGCCAGACGTCCTCGCCGGCTCCGTCCAGGTGCTGGGCAACAGCTACCCGGTCTACCGCTTGTTCGTCATCGCCGTCGGCGTCCTCGTAGCGCTTGTGCTGTGGCTTGTCGAGCGGCGCTCGCGCGTCGGCGCCATTATCCGGGCGGGCGTCGTCGACCGCCAGATGGTGGCGGCCCTGGGGGTGAACATCGGCGCCGTCTTTACCGGCGTGTTCGCTTTCGGGGCGGCGTTGGCGGCGTTTGGGGGCGTGGTCGCTGGCCCGGTTCTCAGTCTATTTCCGGGCATGGACGCTCAGGTGCTCATCAATGCCCTGATCGTGGTGGTGGTTGGTGGGATGAGCACGCTCACCGGCGCATTCTGGGGAGGACTGTTCATCGGCATCGCGGTCACTTTTCTCACCGTCCTGGTGCCACAGGTGGCGCTCGTCCTCACGTTTGCCGTCATGGCTGTCATCCTGCTCGTGCGACCCAATGGTTTGTTCGGATTGAAGCTGACCTGACATGGCCGACGAGTTCGCCCGACGGTGGCTCGGCGGTCTCCATCCGGTTTATTTCGTCACTCTGGCGCTCCTGGTGGTGTTCCCGTTCGCCACCGTGGAGATCTTTCCTTTCGGTATCAGCCTGGCCACGAGCATTCTGGTGCTGAGCATCTTCACCATGAGCCTGGACCTGCTGCTGGGCTATGCCGGGCTGCCGTCATTCGGCCACGCGGCCTTCCTGGGACTGGGCGCCTATGGCACCGCCATCTTTTCCGTGCGACTGGGCATGTCTAACCTGGGCGTTTCGCTGCTGGTCGCCATCGCGCTGGCGAGCGTGGGCTCGATCGTCCTGGGCCTCCTGGCGTTGCGCACGAGCGGGGTCTACTTCTTGATGCTCACGCTGGCATTTGCGCAGATGCTGTCGGCCGTCGCGGAGAAGTGGGGTCCGGTGACCGGTGGCACCAACGGCTTACCTGGCGTAAAAAGCCCCGAATTATTCCTCCCGGGCCTGGCCGTGCCGCGCGGTATTCCCTTCTATTTTCTGACGCTGACTATCACCGCGCTGTGCTTTTTCCTGATGTTCAGGCTGATCCACTCGCCGTTCGGCCGCAGCTTGATCGGCATCCATCAGAACGAGCCACGCATGCGCGCGATTGGCTACAACACCCGCCTGTACAAGCTTGGCGCATTCTGGGCAGCGGGAGTGTTCGCCAGTATTGCTGGCGTCCTGTACGCCTATTTCAACCAGTTCATCTCGCCATCGGACATCGGCTTCGCCGTATCCGGGACGGCCGTCCTGATGGTGTTATTAGGAGGCGAAGCCACGCTGATCGGACCGCTGCTGGGGACCGCCGCCTATGTGGTGATTCAGAACGTCCTGTCGTCTATGTTCACCGGGCGCTGGCAGTTGATCCTGGGCGCCTTGTTCGTCGTGTTCGTTCTGTTCGTGCGTGGCGGGATCGTCGGCATGTGGGCGCGACTGGGTGCACTGAGGACGCGTGCCGCTGCTTAGCCTGCACAACATTTGCAAGAATTTTGCCGGCCTGCAAGCACTGCAGCACGTGAGCCTGTCGGTCGAGCCAGGTGAGCGGCTGGCCATCATTGGCCCCAATGGCGCTGGCAAAACGACGCTCTTCAACGTCATCAGTGGTGAATTGCTGCCGTCGTCGGGCGCAGTCCACCTAGCCGAACGCCCGGTGACTGGACTGACACCCGAGCGCATGTTCCGCCTTGGCCTGGCGCGCACGTTCCAGAAGAACAGCCTGTTCCTGGACCTCGCCACCCAGGAGAACGTTCGCCTCGCTGTCCAGGCCCACCGCCGCGAGGGCCACCATTGGTTCCGGCCGTGGTGGGCGTTCGCAGACGTGACCACCCGCACGCGGGAAGTGTTGGAGCGA
>WNFC01007584.1_pt1 | contig 11924 bp, 10 predicted proteins | sample 5400541 | NCBI WGS metagenome assembly WNFC01 (sample SAMN13153342, study PRJNA577476) | soil metagenome | isolation source: 120 cm saprolite under Douglas fir tree site 2 hole 2 replicate 1 | place: USA:California | collected 2015-04-18 | reverse complement strand
ACCCTCAGCTTCATGGAAGCCAACTTCGCGGAGCCGCTGTCGTTATCGCAGCTCGCGCGCATGTCAAACCTCAGTCTGTACCGCTTCGCCACCGTCTTCCGCCGCGAGGTCGGCCTTCCTCCGCACCGATATCTCTGCCGACTGCGCGTCAACCATGCGCAGTCGCTACTGCGGCAGGGCACGTCGCCGGCGTTCGCGGCGATGGAATCCGGCTTCTTCGACCAGAGCCACCTTTACCGTCACTTCAAGCGCGTCTGCGGCGTCACGCCCGGGCAGTTCGCGGCGAGGATCCAGTGACACGCCCAGGTCCGGCGCTTCGGGAGTTCCGGGCGACCCTCCTATCCTCGGCGCGGCTCAAACCGTCCCACCTCGTCGAGTATGAGGCGAAATTCAGAGAGTGCCGCGACGTTGGTTCGATACGTGTTGAGGAAGGCCACCACTCACTTCGCCCGCTGACGACTCTAGTGCCATGACGGCGGCCTTGTGTCGATCTAGCGCAACCATGCCAACATCGCGCGTGGCGCTTGCGAAGGCTGATCGCGTGGCGATCGTCGCGGGGCTGATGCGGGCCGCCCGGCTCAGACGATGTCGGAGCCGGCCGGTGCGATGATGATGATGGCGGGCGGCGGCGGATTGATCATCCGATCGACCATCGCGTAGAGCCGCGGGCCGTTCGCGGCCAGGATGGCCAGCGCGAGGCCCACCGAGAAGGCGATCCAGGGATTGATGCGCCGCGGGGGCGCCGGGGCCCTCATCATGCGGAAATTTTCGTCACGATGTGGTGCAAGGCGACCGCCGATTTCCGGCTATTGCGCCGCGCCCGCCGGGGCCGCGAGCTCGGTGGTCTCGAACGCCGCCGGCAGGGTGATCTCGATGAGCTCGAGATCGTCGGAGTGGGCGATCTCCTTGTGCCGGATGTTGGGCGGCTGGTGGACGCAGGAGCCCGCCTCGGCGCGGACGATGCCGACCCCCTCGTAGTCGAACTCGATCCAGCCCCTGATCACGTAGTACATCTGAAAATCGAGCGAATGACGATGCCAGCCGGCGCTGCCGTCATGGGCGGTCTTGGCGCGGATGACATGCGCCATCGCCCGCCCGCCGGTCGCATCCTTGATGCCGAGATCGCGGTAGACGAAGAACGAGCGCAGCCCGCCGTCTTCATAACGGGCGTCCTTGGCGTGGGAGGCGGAAAACTTCATCGCGGCGGCCATGACCTGATCCTCCTCGGCGGGTTGGCGAAGGCTCGACTGTAACGGCGGCGACGGGGTCGATGAACGAGCAGGCGGGGAAGGGCCCGATCGGAGCTAGAAAGAAATGTTTACCAATCGCCCCTAATGTTCCCGGAGAACCAGATCGCGCGCAACCGAGAATCCGCCAGCGTATGCAATGGCCGCCCTGAAATCCCATACGCCACCAGCCGGGCGCAGCACCCATTTTGCCTTTCAGAACAAGATTTTCACGCTCGAAGGCGGGTTCTTCTCGATGACCGGCGACAGCAAGGAGCCCGTCTTCCACGTCATGCTGGGCGAGCTTCGCGCCGCGCTGCCCCTGCCGACGTTGCGCGAGGAGTTCAAGATTGTCCACGACTCCGCCGACGGCAAATTGCTCGAGATCATCGAAAAGAGCCTGCGCTTCGTCAAGACAATCAGGCCGAACGATTCGGTGCCGCGCGAATTGCTTGACGGCAGCGCCTCGTGGACGATCGAGGAGCGGCATCGCGAGATCGCGCAATCGCGGTTGGCCCTGCAGATCTGCTCCTGGGCGAGCGGCGCCGAAACGGTGATCAGCGACACCAGCCAGCTGATGCAGCTGGCCGAAGATCCGGCGACCAAACAGCGCGTTCAGGCCGGCATCGGCGAAATCGCCGAGCGCCTCGGAATCGGACGCGAGCACAAGCAGCAAGTGATCGACAAGATCGAGCAGCTCGGCCGCGAGCTGTCCTATGTCGAGGCGCTGCGCGAGCGCTGCGGCTGCGTCAAATTCATCAAGGATCAATTGAATCGCTTGATGAAGCTTTACCGGCACGAGAAATCGGTCAGCGAAGACATCGTGCGGGTGCTCCAGCTGCTGCGCGCGCCGATCGCCGAGTTCGACGCGACCTTCGATCTGATCGATGCGCAGACCGGCGAGATCCTGAATTTGGTCCAGACCTTCGATGCTCAGGTCGAGTTCGTGCGCGAAAGCCGGGACGACCTGCATTGCCGATTGATGAAATGGGACGAGCTGATCGCCAAGTGGCAGGCGCTGGAAATGCTGCGCTCGCCCGACGCGGTTTCGCTGATCAAGGAAACCTACCGCTTTGCGGCGCATAATTTCCCGCAGATGAGGAGCTGGACGGGCTGAACCGACCGCTTCAGCCGGCTGGCGGCGGCCGGCGGATACTCCATTTGACGCAGCGTGACGCCGGCACGATCCATACCAGTCCCGCCACCGTGAAGTAGGCGATCTGCACCGGCCAGTAGGGCGGCAGCAATTCCGCGATCAGCATCGCCGCCAGCGCATAGATGAACAGCCCGCCAATGATGGCCGATATCGCGATCAGGCTGCGCACGCGCATCGATTCTCCATTTCTCCAATTCTGCCGAATCGCCGACAGTGCGGCAACTCGCGGCTTTCCTCGCGCATCGATTCGGCTACTATCGCGGGCGAACCGGCGTGGGAAAGCCGACGTGCGAAAGGATGTGCTCGTGGAGCTCAGGACACCCTATCTGCTTTTTCTCGGCGACGCGCACGATCAATTGGCAGCGAAAACGGCGGCGGGGGTCGCCCATTGGCGCCCGGAATGGTGCGTCGGTCAGTTTCGCCTGCCGGGTTGCAATGCCGATCTCGGTCTCACCGATCTGACCATCGAGGAGGCCGCCTCGCGCGGCGCCAAGACGGTGGTCGTCGGCATCGCCAATCGGGGCGGCGTCATCGCCGAGAATTGGCTCCCGGCGCTGCTCCTCGCGCTCGACCTTGGCATGGATCTGGCAAGCGGCCTGCACCGCCGCTTGACCGACGTGCCGGCCCTCAAGGAGCGCGCGGCACGGCTCGGCCGCCAGCTCAGCGACGTGCGCCACCCGAGCCGCGACTTCGAGGTCGCCAGCGGCAAGCGGCGCCCCGGCAAGCGCCTCCTCACCGTCGGCACCGATTGCTCGCTCGGCAAGATGTACACCGCCCTCGCCATCGAGCACGAGATGCGGCAACGCGGCATCAAGGCGGATTTCCGCGCCACCGGCCAGACCGGTATCCTGATCGCCGGGTCGGGCGTCTCGGTCGATGCCGTGGTCGCCGACTTCATCTCCGGCGCCACCGAATGGTTGACGCCGGCCAATGACGATGACCATTGGGATATCGTCGAGGGTCAGGGCTCGCTCTTCCATCCCTCCTTCGCCGGCGTCAGCCTTGGTCTTCTGCACGGCGCCCAGCCGAACGCCCTCGTCATGTGCCACGAGCCGACGCGCACCCACATGCGCGGTCTGCCGCACTACCCGCTACCCGGCCTGCGCGATTGCATCGAGGCAAATATCGCCGCCGGACGACTGACCAGCCCCGACATCCGTTGCGTCGGCATCAGCATCAACACCGCGGCGCTCGACGCCTCGACGGCCGACAGCCTGCTCAAGCAGACGGCGGACGCCTTCGGCCTGCCCTGCGTTGATCCCGTGCGCGGCGGCGTCGGCGCCATCGTCGACCGGTTGTGATGCGCGAGACGGCCGCCGCGCGGCTGAACGTGCGCCGCGACAGCTGGCCCTTGGCGAAACCGTTCACCATCTCGCGCGGCAGCAAGACGGTCGCCGAGGTCGTCGTCGCCGAGATCAGCGATGGCGCCTTGCGCGGCCGCGGTGAAGGGGTGCCCTATGCCCGCTATGGCGAGACCATCGACGGCGTCGTCGCGGCGCTCGCCGCGATGAGCGAGACGGTTGCCGGTGGCCTCGACCGGGCCGCGCTGCAGGACGCGATGGCGCCGGGTGCGGCGCGCAACGCGCTCGACGTCGCGCTGTGGGATCTCGAGGCCAAGCAGACGGGCAGCAGCGTCTGGGCGCTCGCCGGCATCGACGAGCCGAAGCCGGTGGTCACCGCCTATACGCTGAGCGTCGACACGCCCGAGCGCATGGGGGCGGCGGCGCGGGAGGAGGCGCACCGCCCGCTGCTCAAGCTCAAGCTGACCGGCGATGGCGATCTCGAACGCGTGCGGGCGGTTCGCGACGGTGCGCCGAAAGCCGCGCTGATCGTCGACGCCAACGAGGCGTGGACGCTCGATCATCTCAGGGATTACGGCCCGGCTCTCGCCGAGCTCGGCGTCGCCTTGATCGAGCAGCCGCTGCCGGCGGGGCAGGATTCGGTGCTCGCCGAGCTCGCCCACCCGGTGCCGATCTGCGCCGACGAGTCCTGCCATACCAGTGCCGATCTGCCGGCGCTCGTCGGGCGCTATGACTACGTCAACGTCAAGCTCGACAAGACCGGCGGGCTGACCGAGGGGTTGCGCCTCCTCGCCGCCGCGCGCGCGCATGGCTTCCGCATCATGGTCGGCTGCATGGTCGGTAGCTCGCTGGCGATGGCGCCGGCGATGCTGCTCGCGCAGGGCGCCGAGTTCGTCGATCTCGATGCGCCGCTGCTGCTGGCGCGCGACCGCCAGCCGGGTCTGCGCTACGAGGGGAGCCTCGTCTATCCGCCGAAGCCCAATTTGTGGGGTTGAGAGGGTCGTCATGAGTGAGCCGCCCCGATGAGTCAGGCACTGGCCGGCATGCTGGTGGTCGCGCTCGAACAGGCGGTTGCGGCGCCGCTCTGCACGTCGCGTCTTGCCGATGCCGGCGCGCGGGTCATCAAGGTCGAGCGCCACGAAGGCGACTTCGCCCGCGGCTACGACCACATCGCGCACGGGCAGAGCGCCTATTTCATCTGGCTCAATCGCGGCAAGGAATCGCTCGCCCTCGACATCAAGAACCCGGACGACGCCGCGCTGCTGCGACGCATCCTGGCGCGTGCCGACATCTTCGTGCAGAATCTGGCGCCGGGCGCGGCCACGCGCGCCGGCTTCGATCCGGTGGAGCTGCGCGTCCGCCATCCCCGCCTCATCACCTGCTCGATCTCCGGCTACGGCGAGAGCGGTCCCTATCGGGACATGAAGGCTTACGACATGCTGATCCAGGCCGAAACCGGCCTCGCGGAGATCACCGGGCCGCCGGAGGCGCCTGGCCGGGTCGGCGTCTCGGTCTCCGACATCGCCGCCGGCCTCAATTCCTACGCCGCCATCCTCGAAGCGCTGGTCCGCCGCGAGCGCACTGGCGAAGGGGCGACGCTCGCCGTCTCGCTGTTCGATGCGACGGCGGAATGGATGGCCGTGCCGCTGATGTACCAGGAGTTGACCGGCAAGGCGCCGCCGCGCGTCGGCATCAATCACCCGTCGATCGCGCCCTACGGCGCCTTTCGCAGCGGCGATGGCAAGGGCATCGTCATCTCGATCCAGAACGAGCGCGAATGGGCGCGATTATGCCGCGACATCCTCGGACGGCCGGAACTCGTGGACGACCCGCGATTTCGCACCATCTCGCAGCGCGTCACCCATCGCCAGGCGGTCGACGGCATCGTTCAGGCCGAATTCGCCCGCTTCGACCGTCAGACCCTCGGCGCCAGACTGAAAGCGGCCGGCATCGCCTTCGGCAATCTCAATACGGTGGCTGATTTCGCCGGCCATCCGCATCTGCGGCGAGTCGATGTCTCGATCCCCGGCGGCGAGGTCAGCATGCCGGTGCCGCCGGCGCGCGGGCTCGATGAGTCGCGCGCGGCAACGGTGCCCGAATTGGGCGCGCAGAGTGCAATTTTGCGCCGTGAATTCGCCGGCTGAGCGTTTTTTGGCCAGTGTGCCGTTTATTCGGCCATTCATACGTGATATTTTAGCAACATTGGTCGACCATATTTTCTGCCGCACTGCAATATCGTTTGATTTGTTCGTGTGCGAAGGGCTAATTTTGCAGTGCGGTATGTGCTGTCGCCCGATGGCTATACCGTACGTCTTCTAGGCGTTTCCTCCCTAAACTTGGGCCGTGCGCGAGCGCGGCCCATTTTTCTTAGCGGCCTTGGCCGCCTTTGGTGCCGCGATGCAAAACGGCGTCGTCCGGTAGGATTGTTTCGGGCGCCAGATCGCCGGTCGCCCGCAACTGCTCGTAATAGGGCGTGAAATCGGGCTGCGTCGCCGCGAAGAGCTGGGCGAAATCATCGATCACGAAGTAGCTCGCCTGGAAATCGTCGATGCGATACTCGGTTCGCATGATGCGCAGGAGGTCGAAGCCGATGCGGTTCGGCACCGGCGACTCGAGGCAATAGATCGACTCGCCCTTCGAGGAGACGATGCCGGAGCCGTAGATGCGGATGCCCGAGGGCGTGCGAACGAGACCGAATTCCACCGTGTACCAATAGAGACGCGCCAGGCGGTGCAGGCTGCCGAGCCCGAGCGCCTTCAAGCCGCCTTGCCCATAGGCTTGCATATAGTCGGCGAAGATCGGGTTCATCAGCATCGGCACGTGGCCATAGATATCGTGGAAGATATCCGGCTCCTGCAGGTAATCGAGCTGGTCGGCGCGGCGGATGAAGCAGGTTGCGGGAAAGCGGCGGTTGGCGAGATGGGCGAAGAAGACGGCGTCGGGAACGAGGCCCGGTACGCCGACGATCGTCCAGCCGGTTGCCGCGCCAAGCAGCGCGTTGAGCCGGCGGAAATCGGGAATGCCGTCTGCGGCGACGCCGAGGCCGGCGAGCCCGGCGAGAAACTCCGGGCAGGCGCGCTCGCGCAGGATTTCCTCTTGCCGGTGAAAAAGCGTGCGCCAGATCGCGTGTTCTTCGGGACTATACGCGGCCCATTTTTGCTCGATGGTATAGTCGCCCCGGTCAGGCGCCATTACCTCGCTCATCGCATACCTCCTGATAGGGCAACGCTCGCCGTCACCGGCTTATGCCCCCGTGATTTATGCCCGGGCGATCTCACCGGTGGCCGTTCACTCTGCCGCCTCGCGCATTGGCAGGAGGAGTGCCGGATCGATCGCGCCGAGCGCGGCGACGAGATCGCGCATGTCCGAGGCGAGCTCGGCGAGGAAGGGTTTGCGGCGCATCGTGCGCTCGTCCATGTAAAGGCTGCGATTGATCTCGATCTGCATGCCGTGCCCGCCTTCGCGCGGTCGCCCGTAATTGGCCGTGGTGAAGCCGCCGGCATAGGGTGCATTGCGCGCGACGCTATAGCCCTTTGCCGCGATCAGCCGATGCGCCGTCTCGATGACGATCGGGTGGCACGCCGTGCCGTGGCAGTCGCCGAGCACGAAATCGACGCGCGGCCGACCGCCGCGCTCGTGCGGCCCGCTCGTCGACGGCATCGAATGGCAATCGACGAGAAGATAATAGCCGAAACGCGCCTCGGTCGCCGTGACGAGCTCCCCGAGCGCGCTGTGATAGGGCCGATAAAGCTGCTCGATGCGAGCGAGCGCGTCGGCAAAGCGCAGCTTGCCGGCATAGATGTCCTCGCCGGTGGCGACGATCCGCGCAATCGTGCCGAGCCCGACCAGAACGCGCGGCGAGGCGGCGTTGACGAAATCGGGCAGCGCATCCTCGAACATCGCCTGATCGAGCTCATAGGGCTCACGGTTGACGTCGAGATAGGCGCGCGCGAAGCGGGCGCGCAGCAGCGGCGCGCCGAGCGTCGGGCCGGCGGCGAAAATCTCGTCGACGAAGCTGTCTTCCGAGCGCCGCAGCGCGTGCGCATCGAGGCGCGAGGCGGCGATGAAGGCGGGCGGGTATGCCGTGCCGCTATGCGGCGAGGCCAGGATGACGGAAAGAGACTGCGTCGTCGGCGCGACGACTTCGATCGGTGCGTGCATCGCCTCGCGGCGGTCCATCGTGCTCTTCATGCCACCAAGCTTAGAGCGTTTTGCGTTTGCGTGGAAAGGTGATTAGCCGTCGCGACGCAGAGGAATCCGCGCCAGCCCGGCTTTCCGGCATTTTGGCCCCGCCAAGTTCATCGACCTGCTTGGCCGCACCGGTTTTGCCGCGGCTGCTTTGCCTGGACCGCGGCGCATGCTAAACCTGCGAGGTCCTTGGGATCGGATGCGTGATGGCGCGGATATTGCTCGCCGAAGACGATGACAACATGCGCGCCTTCCTGGCGCGCGCGCTCGAGCGCGCCGGCCATCAGGTGACCGCCGTCGGCGACGGCGACGCGGCGCTGGCGCTCGCCGGCGCCGGCGAATTCGATCTCCTTCTCGCCGATGTCGTCATGCCGGGCATCGATGGCATCGAACTCGCGCGCCGGGTCAGTACGATTCTGCCGGAACTGCGTATCATGTTCATCACCGGCTTCGCCGCCGTCGCACTGAACCAGCCCGGATTTGCGCCCCGCCAGCCGCGGGTTCTCGCCAAGCCCTTCCATCTGCGCCAGCTCGTCGACGAGATCGATAAGGTGCTGACTGCATAAGCGCCAAAATCCGCTGTCGACGGCGGCTTGCCAGCGCCCGGGAATTCGGCTAAACCCGGCGCTCTTTTGCGGCTGAATGTCGCGAAGGGCGCGTAGCTCAGCGGGAGAGCACTACCTTGACATGGTAGGGGTCACAGGTTCAATCCCTGTCGCGCCCACCATTTTCTTGCCGCGCGGATCAATGCGGCCACTGAACGTGCGGTGATGCCCCTGGTATCCCGCGCGGTCTCTGACGCCCTCGGCGGGGCGACCTCGCGCGAAGTAATTTTCGCACGGACTGTTTTGCCGCGCGCAAGAAAAATTTAATCAGCTTCCACTCTAGTGAAGAAGTATTTGGCATTGAAGCGATTCCGATCGTGGGATACGCTCATAGCGCGCTTTCGATCATTGTGTCGCAACCGTAACGTTACATACCAAATTGCTCGACGCCGCTGTTTACGCCTTTGCTCGCCGATCCGTCCCCGCGGGCATTGAGGCGCGCGCCGCATGATCAAGCGACCGCTCAATGCGAGCGACGGCGGGATGTCGTCTTTCACAAGGAAACCGCGCCCACCGGGGGCTTTTTCGGAGAGCAGCAATGCCGTCGCCGAGGATAGCGCGAGCGGACAACTCGGCCTGGAATTCGGCGACGACAACGCGGCATCATCGCCGGATTACGGCATGTTTGTCGGTCCCCCTGGCAGCGTAACGATCGGGGCACCAGCGAGCGACGGTCTAGCCGTTTCGACCGCCAGCGCGAGCAATACCCTTCAGCAGGCGATTCTGGCCGACGCGCCGATGTTCGGGACCGGCGCCGACGCGACCACCAGCTTCCTCCGTGTCGACGACAATTCGGATCGCGCCCTCAACGGCGACATCGCCCGCGCCAATTACGGCGTCGATGGCAGCGGGCTCAAGATCGGCATCCTCTCCGACAGCTTCAACCGGCGCGGCGGCGCGGCGACCGACACCGCCAACGGGGATCTGCCGGCGAGCGGCGTGACGGTCCTCGAGGAGGGCCCCGCCGGCAGCGAGGACGAGGGTCGGGCGATGGCCGAGCTCGTCCATCGAATCGCCCCCGGCGCGCAGCTCTATTTCCACACCGCCTTCACCAGCGAAGCGGATTTCGCGCAGGGCATCCGCGACCTCGCCGCCGCGGGCGCCAAGATCATCGTCGACGACGTCACCTATTTCGACGAGCCGTTCTACCAGGACGGCGGCGTCATCCAGAAGGCGATCGAGGACGTCACGGCACAGGGCGTCAGCTACTTCACCTCGGCGAGCAACGAGGGGCGCAATTTCTACGAGCACGCGTTCAATCCGATCACCGCATCGCTCCCCGGCGGCGTCGGGACACGGACGGCGCAGGATTTCGGCGGCGGCAACGCTCTTCAGAGCATAACGATTTCGCACGGCCAAACCGTGGACATCGATCTGCAATGGGATCAGCCCTTTGCCTCGATCGGCAGCGGTCACAGCTCGGCCAAGAGTCTCGCCCTCTATCTTTTCGATAGCTACGGCAATGTGGTCGCCAGCGCGACGTCGAATGACGTGGGGAGCAATCCTGTTCAGCTGCTCCAGTATACCAACAACACCGGAAGCTCGAGCTTCCGCCTCGCCATCGTTCAGAATGGCGGCGTAACGCCGCCCGGCTTGCTCAAGTACATCATTTACAGTGGGAGTTCGGGCGCGGCGATCAACGATTCGAACGCCGGGATCGGCAGCGGCACCGTTATCGGACACGAGATGATCTCGGCGGCTGCCTCGGTGGGGGCGGCTTACTGGGGTTCGACCCCGCGCTTTGGCATCCAATCCCCGCAGCTCGAGAGCTTCTCCTCGGTTGGCCCCGGCGAGATACTCTTCGACGCGCAAGGCAACCGTCTGGCGACGCCGATCAGCGGCAACAAGGTCGATTTCGTCTCCACCGACGGCAGCGCGACCAGCGTCTTCAATCCGTTCTACGGCACCTCGGCCGCCGCCCCTGGCGCTGCGGCGGTGGCGGCGCTGATGCTGCAAGCCGACGCGGCGCTGACGCCTCAGGACATCGACAATCTCCTGAGGGATTCGAGCATCGACATGGGAGCGCTGGGCCCCGATTCTGCGACCGGGTCCGGACTGATACAGGCCGACAAGGCCGTTGGTTTTGCCAAGACCTTGACGATTATCGATTTCACCGGAAGTGACCACCTCCTCACTGGAACGCATCTCAACGACGCGCTGATCGGCGATGCCAGCAATGAGACCTTGATCGGCGGGGCAGGGAACAACACGCTCGACGGTGGCGGAGGTATCAATACTGCAGATTACTCGGCGGCACCGTCAGCCGTCATCGTCAACCTCGCAACCGGCACGGCCTCGAACGGCTATGGCGGAAATGATACGCTGGCGAACGTCCAGGACGTACTTGGTTCGGCATTCGGCGACACGCTGACGGCCAATTCCGGAACTGATCTTCTGTCTGGCGGTGCCGGCGATGATACCCTCATTGGCGGTTCGGGAAACGACACCTTTATCGGCGGCGCCGGGAACAACACAATCGTCATCGGAAGTGGTGGAACTCAGACGGCCGACTTCAGCGCCGCGCCGGCTGCCATAACCGTCAATTTCACCACCAATAAGATCACCAACGGGTATGGCGGCACCGATACGTTCTCGAATATCCCCGATATCATAGGTACCGCGTTCAACGACACCTATGTCGATGGCCCTGGTGTTCATTCTTTGAATGCCGCGGGATCGGCGACTCTCGACTGCTCGTCGGCACCGAATGCCGTGACGGTGAGTCTCGGTAATGGCTTCAGCAGCGTGACAGGCGGCTTCGGCAATGCCTTCTCGCTGGTCCAGTTTCAAAACGTCCGGACGGTCAAGGGGAGCGCCAACAACGACCTGTTCCGCTGGGTGGGTGAGAATTTCACGATCGATGGCGGCGCCGGCGTGAACACGCTGAATCTCGAGGGCTGGAGCCAGGGAACGATCGTGGATCTCGCCGCCGGGACGGTCACGGCGCCGCCGGGCTTTGCGGGCTTGCTGTATTTCGCAAATTTTCAAACCTTCATCGTAAACGGTGCGCTGACCTTCATCGGTGGTCCCGGTAGTCACACCATCTCGTCGACGCTGGCGGGGTTGAATGGCAGTTTGAGCTATTCGGCGGCTCCAGGGGCAGTTTCGGTCAATTTGAGCACCGGCACCGCCTCAAATGGTTTCGGTGGAACGGATACGTTCCAGGCGATCAGGACTGTGGTGGGGTCGGCCCATGACGACACGCTGACGGGCGATGCCGGCGACAATGTCTTCACCGGGGGCGCGGGCAACGACACGCTGATCGGCGGCGGCGGCACCGACACCGCGATCTATCACGGGGTCGCCAGCGATTATCTCGTCACCCCCGATGCGGCGACGCTGAGCTGGATCGTGCAGGATCTCAACGCGGCGAACGGCGATGCCGGGACGGACCGGCTGACGGGGATCGGCAGCCTGCAATTCAGCGACCAGACGGTGGCGCTGGGCG
>WNFC01007583.1_pt1 | contig 11925 bp, 10 predicted proteins | sample 5400541 | NCBI WGS metagenome assembly WNFC01 (sample SAMN13153342, study PRJNA577476) | soil metagenome | isolation source: 120 cm saprolite under Douglas fir tree site 2 hole 2 replicate 1 | place: USA:California | collected 2015-04-18 | reverse complement strand
GTTCTACCGCTTGCGATTGCAGCGAACTCGTCTCACGCTCTCTGGAAGCCATCGCCAAAGAAAATCGCGGCGTTTTTCTCTACCTGCACCACACGGGTCGTGGTTTCAGTGTCGAAACGGCCGAAGAGCCCGGTGCGCTTCCGCAAATCCATTTTCATAAGCGCGGCCAGCTCGATCGCGAGCCTGCCCGTCAGCGCATGGTCCAGCACGAAAGCGGCATCGGCGCGCAAATCCTGATCGACCTCGGCCTCAAGGACATCCGCGTCCTCACCAATCACCCGAAAAAAGTAGTCGCCCTCGAAGGCTACGGCATCCGCATCGCCGACCAGGTTCCCCTGCGCCTCGATCAGCCCAAGCCCACCCATCAAACCTTGTGAAAACATGAGGAAATACTTCTTATGACTAGGCCCAACAGAAAATCGTTGATCGTATGCGGTTTGGGATTCTCGCTTACTGTGACGATCGGCTATGCCTCGTACCTGTTGTCTCAGGAGCGAAAGAAGGATGAGGCACTGGCCAAGCAGCTCATAACCGAATTCCATCGGCACTACAATTCTAATGAGGTCGATAGCTCTTCAGAATACGGCGCATTAATCGCTGAGAGAATGCAAACCGAGCGAGGCCGGCTGGGCAGATTCGCAAGCGTGAGGCACTGTATTGTAAAGCGGATTGCGGAGCCTCCCTACCTGGAGGCTGACTGCCTGTCTTCATTCCAGAACGGCGACGTGGAGGAATTTTTCATCATGCATCATGCCCCAAACGATTCGCATTTGCTTTCCTATTCAGCTAAGAGCCACGGTCAGGAGGTTTCGATCCCCTGAGATAACGATTCGATCTCATTCATCGCCGGAGGAGCAGCGAGAATCATGGATGAGGATGGAGACCTGGCAGGAGACCTATTGGAAGCTGGGGAATTCAGCTTTGGCGTTGCTGGTGGGCCGGATTGCGGCGGCGCTTTGGAGGTTTTGCCGACGGTGAGGTACTTGCGCATTTTCTCGAGGCGCTTCGGCCCGAGCCCGCGAATCGCGAGCAAATCATCGACGCTCTTGAACGCGCCATATGACTTGCGCATCTGCAAAATTTTCTCCGCCGTCGCCGGGCCGATGCCCGGCACTTGCTGCAATTCCTGCGACGTCGCTGTATTGATGTTTACCGGCTTCCCCGGCGGCTTTTTCTTTCCTGCGTCCACTGACGAGGAAATAATCAGGCCGAGAAAAAGAATTGAGGAAAGGAGTCGGATTAGGAATCGCCACGCCATTGCGGCAACATAATGTACCGACTATATTCACAAATCAATAACAAAGACGCGCTCAGTCCAGGCTCTTACCCTGGGCATCGTAAACTTCGGGTTCGCCGAAGAGGGCGGCTTGCGATTCGATTTGCGCGCGGTCGCCGACAACGACGATTTGCATGTTGGCGGAGTCCAGATATTTGCGCGCCGTCGCGAGCAGATCTTCCGGCGTGAGCGCGCGGACTCGCTGACGATATGTTTCGAGATAATCGTCCGGCAATTCGTTCAGCGCCACGACGGAAAGCTGCGACAGCAAACCATCCTGCGTAGCGAGGCCCATCGAAAAAACTCCGCTCAAATAATTTTGCGCGTCGGCCAGTTCCGGCTCCGGCACCGGCAAAGAACGCAGTTTGTCCATTTCGTAAAACATTTCCGTCAGCGACGCCGCCACAACATCATTTCGCACCGCGGCAGAAACGGAAAAGTAGCCGTGCTGCCGCAGCGCGCTCACGCCGCTGCGCGGACTATACGTATAGCCTTTGTCCTCGCGGATATTCATGACTAACCGGGAATTAAATGCTCCACCATACAGACTGTTGGTGAGGCCCAGCTTCACCCAGTCCGGATGCTTCCGCGTGATCGCGTGGCATCCCGCCAGGATCTGGGTTTGGACCGCTCCGGGCACGTGCACCAAATACACGCGCCGGCCGCGCGGATTTGCGGGAGCCGCAGCGGCAGTCGTCTCCGGTTTTTTCCCGGTCCATTTGCCAAATACTTTCTCCGCCGTCTTCAACATTTCATTCGAATCGAAATCGCCGACAAGCAGCAACAATCCATTTTCCGGCGTGTAAAATTCATGGTAGACCGCCAACAAATCTTCGCGTTTGTACGCGGCGACTTGCGCCTCGTTCGGCGAGACCCGGGCATACGGATGCGCGCCAAACAAAACCTTGCGCAATCGTTCGCTTGCGAGGAATCCCGGCTGGGTGCGCTCCATCTTTACTTCTTCCAGCTTTTGCCGCCGTTCGCGCTCGAACTCCGCTTCAGGAAATGACGCTTCGCGCGCCAGTTCGTTCACCAATCCCAGCAGCGGCTCCGCAAATTCCGAGAGCCCGGCAAACGAAATGGCGCTGGTATCCGCCCCCGCACTCGAAGAGAGGTCCGCACCGATGCGCCGCAAATCTTCTTCGATCTGGCGGCTCGCGCGCATCTTTGTTCCCGTGCGCACCACGGTCGCGGCCATTTCCGCAAGCCCCGGGGAGCGATGCGCGGCCGCAGCGTTCCCGGAGCGAAAAAAAAGTTCCCCATGAAACTTCGGAATGGAATGCGCCTCCGCGAGAACGACTTCGAGACCGTTTGAAAGACGCGCTCTTGTGCGCTTTGGCCAGGTGACCGCGCGTTCGGGGGCGAGCGCGGGAACTCCATTCGCTACTTCCACGGCACGGGTTGCCATTATGCGGCCTCCTTCCGGTCCACGGGGGCGCTCGCCTTGAGGGGCGTGCGAAAGATGATGGCGCGCTTTTCGTTTCGCAGATATTTTTTGGCGACGGCGTGAATCTCTTCGCGCGTGACGGCAAGGAATCCGTCCAGGATGGTGTTCACCAATTGCGGCTCGTGGTCGAACAGCGTGAAGCAAGCGAGGAGATGCATCAATCCGTATTTCGGCATGTACCCGCCGCGGCCGCCTTCGAGCGTGGCGTAATAATCCGAGCGCCACTTCACCTTCAGTTGCGCCAGTTCATCCGGGCTGATGCCGTTTTCCTGAACTTTGCGGATCACCGCGTCAAACGCTTCCAGCGTCGCTTGATTCGAATACTCAGGCTTGTGCAGAACCCGCGTGGTCATTTGCGTCGGACCGTTGTAACCGAAGAGGTCTTCGATTCCGCCGTCGGCTTCGACGGCAATCTGCTTCTCCAGCACCAACTCTCGGTGCATTCTTCCCGCGCGGCCGCCGTGCAGCGCCTGATCGAGCAACGCCATGGCGCACCAATCCGTCGTGCGTCTTTTCGGCAACACGTATCCAATAGCCATGGCCGGAAGCGTCCCGAATTTCTCCTCCACACTGCCGCGCCGCTCCTCGGTTTGCTCCGGTTCGCTAGGATCGGGGAACGGAGGCGCGGCTCCCGACGGAATGTCGCTAAAATGTTTCTTTGCCAATGCGATACCTTCTTCCGCACTCACGTCGCCGAGTATCAGCAACACGGCATTACACGGCACGTAGTAGGTTTTGAAAAAGGCCTGAACGTTAGCCAGGTCCGCGGCATCGAGGTCGGCAAAATCACCATAAAAATTGTGCGCGTTGGCCCAATTGCGAAAAGCAACGGGAGGCATGTCCAGCCACGGGAAACCGCCGTAGGGCTGGTTCATCACGTTGACGCGAACTTCTTCCTTCACGACGTCGCGCTGGTTTTTGAGATTTTCATCATCCACTTTCAAGGCGCGCATGCGGTCCGCTTCGAGCCACAGCACGCGCTCCAGCGCGTTCGAGGGCACTGCTTGGTAATAATTCGTCACGTCGTAACTCGTCGAACCGTTCAGCATGCCGCCGCTGGAATTGACCAGCTTGATGTGTTGCATTTTCGGAGCATTCGCGGAGCCTTGAAACATCATATGTTCGAACAGGTGCGCAAACCCGCTGCGCCCCTGCGGCTCGAGACGGAATCCGATCTTATAGTAGACGCCCACGGTAACCACTGGCGCGGTGGTGTCCGGTGCGACCACCACGTCCAGCCCATTTGCAAGTTTGGTGCTTTCAATCCCAATTTGGAGTCGATTCAAGCGCAGCCCCCTGTGACCTTTGCTTTTGAATTCTTTGCACAAAAATCATTTTCTAATTCGGCCAACATACCAGCAGGATCTTGCGAGAGCACGCGGGCGGCCAGACGGCTCAGCGCTGCATACGCATGCGCAAATTCTTCCGGCGATTCCCGCAGCGCCTCCAAATGGGCCCGCACCACTTTGAAATCTCCACGCGAAAGCGGCCCTGTCCACGCGGCTCGAGGCCCCAGCCGTTCGAAATTATCCAGAACCTGGCGCGTCAAGGGCAACAACGCGCGCACGGCTTCGCTCCGCTTCATCCCAAGCGAAACGAGCAACTGCGTGGCTGCTTCCTCAACGGCGAGCACATGACCGGCGGCCATTGCAGCTGCCGCGTGATATAAAAGTTTCTTGCTTCCCGCGACGCGCACGGGCGTTCCGCCAAGTTCCCGCGCGATCTGCCGAGCCACTCGCACCGCCTGCGTTTCCCCTTCGATCGCGAAAACCTTGCCTTCCAGCGATGGCACAGTAACTCCGCTGAACGATTGCAAAGGATGCATCGATCCGACTGTCGCGCCCCGCTCCTGCACGGCTTGGAGCACCCCAGAGTCCAACGCTCCGCTGGTGTGCAGAACAACTCTACCGCGCAATTCCTCTTCGCCGACCCGCGCGAGCTCTCGCGCAGCACTGGCGATTTCGTCATCGGGTGTGGTGATCAGGATGACCTGCGAAGAGAGGACTTGCCGCGTCATTCCCGCACAGGCCTTCCCGGCTCCAATGAATCGAACGGCCCGCCGCGCGCTCGGCTCGCCGCGGGTAACGACCGCGCCAATCTTCCACCCCAATTCGCGCAACCGGCGCCCTAGCGCACGTCCCACGCGTCCGGCTCCAATGATAGCAAGGCTATTTTCCATCGCGTGGTAGCATAACCTGAGAGTTACGCTGACAACAATTTTTATGCATCTTTTTGAACTAGCGCTCTTTGGCACCGTTGGGCGCAACGCGCTTTATCCGCTGGAGGAACTATAGCGCGGGATGGCGTGAAGTACTTTCAAGGAGACTCGTATCTAACCGGTACCAGCGCCGATTCGCCTTCTTGCGGTCTGATGGTACAGACAGTCATGCCGCGGAGCATTGCCCATGTTGCTTACAATCAATTGCGAATTTTTGAGTCAGTGGAATCCCCAGTATGATCATGTCGAGAACGACCAAAAGCGATACGACGAAATTTTGGTTGCCGTCGAATCAGAACTGGCCAGATCTGGCACTCTCTCCGAGCAAACCTTTTTGAGGATCATCGAGTGGAAGGCGGCGCGCGTTAAGGGAAAGCTTTCGACTGGGTATGGGGAGTACGCGATAGCGATTAAAGCAGCACACCAGGCAAACGGAATTGACAGCAAGGTGCGCATCCTCGTTCAGCTTGACGGAATAGGCGTTCCGGTCGCGTCCACGATACTACACTTCATGTTCCCCAACGAAATACCGATCAACGACCGCCGCACTGTAGAAATCCTACATGCCGCAGGGCTGGTAAAACATTCGTCGCGCGACGAACAAAGATTCCTTCCCTTTGTGGCGGCGATTCTGCAGATACGACTCCAGTGCCCGCAATTCACATTGCGCGAGATCGATCGGGCTCTCTTCGCATATCACAAGCTTGAGTTCGAGCCCAGGAGAACAGGAAAGCCACCACGGCTCAAGTGCAATATCTAGGCACCAGGCTCGGCAGGAACTGCTGCCGCTTCGCGTGAAAATATCCCGGACAAGTCCTTCTGCTTGAGGGTGCGGAGGCGGTCGCGCAACTGCGCCGCCTTTTCGAATTCAAACTTTTTGGCGGCCTCGCGCATCTGCGTTTCCAGTTGCTGGAGCATCTCGGCCAGTTGCTGTTCGTTTTTGATATTTGCCGCGGCCGCATCGAGGCTGGCATCGTCCACCGGCACGGTCACATAGTCCGCTTCGACGATTCTCGCCAGCTCCATGTCCACGGACTTGATGATCGACATGGGGGTGATGTTGTTCTCTTTGTTGTATGCGACTTGCTTCGCGCGCCGCCGATTCGTTTCGTCGATGGCTTGATTCATGGAATCCGTTCGGCGGTCCGCGTACAAAATGGCCCTTCCCTCGATGTGCCTGGCGCAGCGTCCAATCGTCTGGATTAAAGAGGTTGTGCTCCGCAAGAATCCTTCTTTGTCCGCATCCAAAATGGCCACCAGCGACACTTCCGGCAAATCCAATCCTTCGCGCAGCAAATTGATTCCGATGAGCACGTCAAATTCCCCGCGCCGCAAGTCACGCAAGATTTTGATGCGGTCCAGCGTTTCCACTTCCGAATGCAAATAGCGGCATTTGACGCCAATCTCCGTAAAATACTCGGACAAATCTTCGGCCATGCGCTTCGTCAGCGTGGTGACCAGCACGCGCTCACTTTTCTCCGAGCGTATGCGAATCTCTTCCAGCAGGTCATCCACCTGGCCCTTCACCGGACGAATTTCCACCTGCGGGTCCACCAAACCTGTTGGCCGAATCACTTGTTCCACGACTACGCCCCCAGCCTTCGTCAGTTCATACGGCCCGGGCGTCGCGGAGACGTACACCACCTGATTGATGCGGTGCTCGAATTCCTCGAACGTCAACGGCCGGTTATCCAGCGCCGAAGGCATTCGAAAACCGTAGTCCACGAGAGTTTGCTTGCGCGCGCGGTCCCCATTGAACATTCCGCGCACCTGCCCTACCGTCTGGTGCGATTCGTCAATAAACATCAAGTAGTCCTGCGGCACGTAATCGAGCAGCGTGGGCGGGGCCTCTCCGGGCAGACGGCCGCTGAGATGACGCGAATAATTCTCGATGCCGTGGCAATAGCCGATGGTGCGCATCATTTCGATGTCAAACATGGTTCGCTGCACGACGCGCTGGGCCTCGACAAATTTCCCCTGCTTCTCCATCTCCTTCTTCCACCACCACAGCTCTTCCTGAATGCTCACGATGGCGCGGTCGCGCTGCTCCTGCGGCATGACGTAGTGTGTTTTCGGATAAATCGGGACGCGCGACAAATCCTCCTGCCCCGCGCGCACTTCTCCGGTGAGCGGATCGATTTGCCGCAGCGAATCAATCTGGTCGCCCCACATTTCGATGCGGTAACCGTGATCCTCGTACGTGGGATAGATTTCGATCATGTCGCCGCGCACGCGAAAGGTGCCGCGCCGCAGATCCTCCCCGCGGTCGTATTGAATATCGACGAGCCTGCGCAGCAGTGCTTCGCGCGAAGTCTGCTGGCCCTTTTCCAGCATGACGAGCATGCCGTAATAGGCTTCCGGCGAGCCGAGGCCGTAAATGCAGGACACGGAGGCAACAATCACAACGTCACGGCGTTCGAAAAGGGAACGCGTGGCGCTCATGCGCAGCTTGTCCAGCTCGTCGTTGATGGTGGCTTCCTTGTCGATGTAGATGTCGGCGGAGGGAACGTAGGCCTCAGGCTGGTAAAAATCGTAGTAGCTGACGAAGTATTCGACGGCGTTTTCCGGAAAGAAGCCCTTGAACTCATGATACAACTGCGCAGCGAGAGTTTTGTTGTGGGCCAGCACCAGCGCGGGACGATTGGCCTGCTCGATCAGCTTGGCCATGGTGAACGTCTTACCCGACCCGGTCACGCCAAGGAGCACCTGGTGCTTTTCGCCAGCTTCCACGCCGCCATAGAGCTGGTCCATGGCGGCAGGCTGGTCGCCGCGAGGCTGATAATTGCTGTGCAGCTTGAATTTCATGGGAAGGGTCTCCCGCAGCTTCGACGGCCGCTGCCGAATTCTTCATTATACTCCGGCAGGCAAGCTCTGGCTTCGGATGGGGAAATTAGCGGCAGTTTCAAATCAGGGATGATCGAGCGGCGTTTCTGTTACCAGAAGGACCTCCGAGCGGCTCTTCGCGTCAACGTTGTAGTGCACGCGGTTCGAGCCATCCGCTTGAGCTACGACGACATCCATGAATTGGCTGGTTTCTTCTGTGGCGCGCACGACGAGGCCGCTCTTCAGGGAAATATAGGTGATGATCTCGTTTGTGCCTTTCGCCGTTCCCATGGTCCGCAACTCGTGAAGCTTGAAATCTTCGGGAGTCGCATCTTTTGACGACGAATTCTGTTTCAGCTTTGCCGTTGTGAGCAGCACGGCACAAGTATCAGTAGGACCGCTGGAGGCGGAGACATCTCCGGTCAGGGAAAGCTGACTTGCGTGGCATGGTTCATCCCGCACATACACGGACTCGCGCGCCCAATGCAATCCCGCGATCGGCGCTCCCGCCTGTTCGGGTTGCACCGACTTCCATTTTTCGCCGAGCTTCATTTCGTTGGCGGGCAGAGTCCACGACAGCGCAAAACGGGCCACCCATTGTTGCCAGGCCTGTTGCTGCTCGGGGAAAAGAGAATCCAAGCCTTTTACGCCGGTTACGGAGCCGTCGGGAGAAATCGTGAACTCGATGCTTTTGCCACTGGGGTCCACACGCTGCTTTTCCCAATTAGGATTTTTTTCGCCCGGGCCTTTCAGCCAAACACCAGAGTCCAGGGTCAGAAACTGACCGCGCAAGTGAATCGCTGTCTTGCTGCCTGTTTGTTGAACGTCCAGGACCTCAACGCGCAGTAAACCATGCGCATCGAGTTGTGCCGCATCCGGCATCATGGGGGCGACAACGTTGCTTTCCGTTTTTATGTTCTTGTCGCTCTGAAAGCGGATGAGGTAGGTGATGGTTTGGCCGGGCTGCAATTGGGGAAGGAGATGGACGCGTCTGTCTCCTGCGCAAAGAGTGGCGGCCGCAAGAAGGAACAACCCGGTAATTCGATGTAGATTGTGTCTCATACTGTCTGCCGATGCATGTCGAGTCTTCGGAGACCTCTCGGGGCGCGATTACCGGAAACAAATGCATTTCTAATTTCCGGATGGCTTGAAGCGCCGATCGAAGAAATCGCTCGCCGCGTGATACGCCGCCAGCCAAGTCCGGTGCAGAAGAAAATCATGAATCTCGTCAGGGAAAACCAACTGATCGAAGGAGACGCCTTGTTTGCGCAGTGCCTCGGCCAGGTCGACCATCTCGGCGAAGGGGACGTTGCGATCATCGTCGCCCTGAATCAAAAGCACGGGGGAACGCCATGTGCTTACGGAGGAAAGAGGTGAAGACTCCCAGGCCAAGCGCGCAGCGTCCGAGTGCTCGTTGGGCTTGTAGGAGGCCATGAAGTTGGGGATCTCCGTGTTCCAGTCGTGCACGCCGTGAATGTCCACGCCGGCGGCAAACAAATCCGAGGCGCGGGCTAGACCGAGCGCAGTCAGGTAGCCGCCGTAGCTACCGCCCCAGAGCCCGATGCGGCGGGGGTCCACGTCCGGCCGGGCGCGAAGATAAACACCCGCGCCCTGGACGTCGTTGAACTCGCTGGCGCCCATCGCGCCGTAATTGAGGGCTTCGCGAAAATCGAGGCCGTAGCCAATTCCGCTGCGATAGTTCACGGAGAGCACGACATAGCCGCGGCTCGCGAGGTATTGATTCAGCGCGTAAGCATTGCTGTAGTAGAACATGTAGTGCCAGCCGAGGAGCATCTGGCGGCGCGACCCGCCGTGGAAAAAAACAATGGCGGGATGGCGCGCAGCGTCGCTTGCATTCGGCGGCAGGAAGAGCTGTCCGTGAATCTGCATGCCGTCAGCTGAGGAGAAAATCACTTGCTGGGGCGTGATCAGCACGCGGGAAGGAAAATCCGAAGGAGCAGTTTCGGGGGCGAGGTCACGGAGTTCACCCTTGCCCATAAGGAACGCCGGACGCATGGGAGATTGGGCGTCGGAATGGAGCACGAGCACAGTGCGATTGTCGCTTGCTATCACGGGCGCGGTTTCGATGCCGCCGCCGGTGGTCACTGCTGCCGGACGTTCCCCTGAGGGCGAAACCCGCCAGACGTGACGGCGGTCGATGTCATCTTGGTTCGAGGAGAAAACAATCTCTTCACGATTCGCGCTCATCGAGACGTATTCGACTTCGAAATTTCCCGGCGTGAGCAGCTTGGCAGCTCCTCCGCTTGCCGGGACGGAGTATAGATGCGCCCAGCCATCGCGTTCCCAGGGGAAGACGATCTGGCCTCGCGCGCCCCATAGCAACTGATTGTCCGAGACGACCTCGTGAAAAGCGCTGCCCCGGCCCGTTTCCGCGCGCCAGATTTCGCGCCCCTTGCCGGTCACCGCATCGGCAATTCGAATAGACCACGGCTGTCCATCGCGCCGCGGGCTGAATGGCAGGCGACCTTTCGAAGCCGGAATGCGAAGGAAAGCGATCTGCCGGCTGTCGGGCGACCAGGCCGGCTCCCGGTCCGTGTCCACACTTGGATCCAGATAAATGAGCGACTTGGCGGCAAGGTCGTAAACACCGATGAAGGCGTGGTCGCCGCGGCGGCTGACGAACGCCAGTTTCGAACCATCGGGCGACCAGCACAGATCGCTGGACTCGCCGTTCGCATGAATCAATTGCTCCGGCTTGGCGCTGCCGCTGAGCTTCGCGAGCCAGACTTGACTCTTCAAAATAAAGGTGACGCCGTCTCCCTTGGGGGAGACAGCGGGCGAGTGGCCTTCACCGAGGAGCTTCGTTTCGCCGCTCTCGAACGAGAGCGCCCAGATGTCCTGTTCGACTCCCTGCGGGGAACTCTGCGCATTGGGGTACGACCGGCTTAGAAATTCGAGGTCGCCTCCGCGTGTGTAAACGATCGTCGCCGCGTCAGCAGACCAGCTCAATTGACCGAGGTCCTGACCGTCGTCTTCCTTGTAAGAAGTGGCTTGCCGCACTTTATAACTGCCATCCGCCGCCGGTTCGGCAACCCAGAGATTGCGGCGGCCTTGCACATTGAACACCCACGCCACGCGTCCCTTAGCGGGCGCAGCGGTAAGCTCCGTCGGAAACGGAGCGCTCATCACCCGTTCGAGCGTGAACGGTTTCTGCGCGTTTGCCCGCGGCATCAAAATCAGCAATCCCAATGCATACAACAGCGCATGACGCTTCATCGATCATTTTCCTCCATGGCTCAAAGAGCCGATTTCACTTAAGAAGTCCGAAGCTTAGTCCGCAGGCTGCCGGACACCCGCCTTTTCCACGGAAATTTTTGGACCATCGAGCGGCCCTGAAATCTTAAGAACGCGTCCCGCTCCGGAATCAGTGGCCTTACGGTCTTTGCTTTTTCGCGGGCTGACCGTTTCGATGGACAAGTTCGCGTTTCGCCCAAAGCTGAGAGTTCCATTCACGAGCGTCAACTGCTTCCCACCATCGAGACGAAAGTCCTCCAGCAGGATGCTGCTGTCCTGCAAACGTAGGGAGCCTTCACCCGAGGCCCAATGCGAGACTCCCGCGTGCGCCTCTCCATCCGCAACGCTCGCGTTCACATCCCATCCGCGAAACTCCACCTTGTTCAAACGAAACTCGCCGCGGCCGGCCAGTTTTGCCAGTAGTTCGTCACGGCCCACACCTTCGGTTTTCACCTGAAGAGTGCCCGACGCGACGCCGCCAAATCGGTCCGCGATGCGGCCCGCTCCCGGCAGTTGCGCCAGGTTCACACGATCCAATTCTGCTGCAATCTCATAGACGGGCCGCGGCAAAAACTTCGCGTTTATTTTTGCCCGCACTTTGCCACCCGCCCATTCCGCCCGTGCTTCGCGCACATCGAGTTGGAGATCGTGAAGGGATCCTTTCGCCAGCACTTGTTCCAGCTTCAACTTTTCGAGCGTCAATTGGGCGATGTCCAGCTCGCCTTCCGCATTCACGCGCCGGACCAGTTCACTCGCGGGCAAGCTCGGCGCCGAGCCTCCAAGCAGCGGGGGCAATAGCCGCTGCAACCAGCTTGGCCGCGCTCTCGGCCCGACCCAGCGATCCAGGTCCGCGGCGTTCAACTGGTCTGTGTGCAAATGAAAATTCCAGTTCGCTCGATTTTCCCC
>WNFC01007579.1_pt1 | contig 11927 bp, 8 predicted proteins | sample 5400541 | NCBI WGS metagenome assembly WNFC01 (sample SAMN13153342, study PRJNA577476) | soil metagenome | isolation source: 120 cm saprolite under Douglas fir tree site 2 hole 2 replicate 1 | place: USA:California | collected 2015-04-18 | reverse complement strand
TCGTCAACCTCTTCGGCACCGTCGAGCGCGTCGCCTGGGGGATGGACCGCGAGCCGCATCAGCTGCGCGAGATCGGCGAGACGCTCGCCTTCCTGAAGCAGCCGGAGCCGCCGGGCGGCTGGCGCGAGGCGCTCGAGTTGCTGCCGCTGCTCAAGACCGTCATGGCGATGAAGCCCAAGACGGTGGGCAGCGCGCCGTGCCAGGACATCGTGCTGACCGGCAGCGAGATCGATCTCGGCGCCTTGCCGATCCAGGGCTGCTGGCCGGGCGAGCCCGCGCCTCTCATCACCTGGCCGCTGGTCGTCACCAAGGGGCCCGGTGGGCGTCGCGAGGACGCCTTCAATCTCGGCATCTACCGCATGCAGGTGACCGGACGCGATACCACGCTGATGCGCTGGCTGAAGCATCGCGGCGGCGCCCAGCACCATCAGCGCTGGAAGGCGGAGAAGCGCGAGCCGTTGCCGGCCGCCGCAATCATCGGCGCCGATCCCGGCACCATCCTTGCCGCGGTGACACCGGTTCCCGACACGCTGTCGGAATATCAATTCGCCGGCTTGCTGCGCGGCCGCAAGGTCGAGCTCGTCGACTGCAAGACGGTGCCGCTCAAGGTGCCGGCGCAGGCCGAGATCGTCATCGAGGGCCATGTCTCGCTCGACGAGCAGGGCGAGGAGGGGCCCTACGGCGATCACACCGGCTACTACAACGCGGTCGAGCGTTTCCCCGTCTTCCGCGTCTCGGCGATCACCATGCGGCGCGATCCGATCTATCTCTCGACCTTCACCGGCCGGCCGCCCGACGAGCCCTCGGTGCTCGGCGAGGCGCTCAACGAGGTCTTCATTCCGCTGCTGACCCAGCAATTCCCCGAGATCGTCGATTTCTGGCTGCCGCCCGAGGGCTGTTCCTATCGCATCGCCGTCGTCTCGATCAAGAAGGCCTATGCCGGCCACGCCAAGCGCGTGATGATGGGCGTCTGGTCGTTCCTGCGCCAGTTCATCTATACGAAATTCGTCATCGTCGTCGACGACGACATCGATGCGCGCGATTGGAAGGATGTGATGTGGGCGGTGTCGACCCGCATGGACCCGGCGCGCGACATCACGGTCATCGAGAACACGCCGATCGACTACCTCGATTTTGCCTCGCCGCATTCCGGCCTCGGCGGCAAGATCGGCTTCGACGCCACCAACAAATTTCCGCCCGAGACGCAGCGCGAATGGGGACGCCAGATCCGCATGAGCGACGAGGTGATCGCCGAGGTCACGGCGAAATGGGCGAGCTACGGCCTGCCCGGTTCGGGCAGGCCGATCTGGAAGTAGGCTCGCCGCTGCTCGCCGCTTCGCCGGCTCAGCTGCCCGGCGCCTGCAGCACGATCTCGACGCGCCGGTTGCGCGGCTCGCGAACGCCGTCCGCCGTCTTCACGATCGGATCGTTCTTGCCGCGGCCGACCGTGGCGATTTCGTCGTCGGGCACGCCGAGCTTCACGAGCGCCGCACGCACGGCGGCGGCGCGCCGCTCCGACAGGCGCTGATTGTACTCGGCCGATCCGGCGAGGTCGGTGTAGCCAGTGACGGCGATTCGCGTCACCTTGCCGTTCTTCGCGTCGCCTGCGGCGCGCTCGAGGATCGGCTGCGCCGACGCCTCGATATCCGAGCGGTCGAAGTTGAAATAGACCGTATAGGCGGGCGGCGGCACGTTCGCCTGCGGCGTCGGGACGGGGGCCGGCGGAGGTGGCGCCGGCGTGAAGACCGCCGGTTGCGCCATCGGCTTCTCCGCCGCGGCGAACGAATAGCGCAGCGTCAGCATGATGGCATGATCATTGAAATCGCCGGCCTGCGAGGCCACGCCCGCGCTGGTGCGGAAAGTCGCGTCGTTGGCCACGAGATAGCGATAGTCGAGACCGAGCTTGAGCGCCGGCGAAAGATTGTATTCGGCGCCGGCGATCGCCTGGAAGGCCGGCCTGTCGTCCTGGCCGGTGACGGTCAACCCGTTATGCGGCGATGAGCGGTTCCAGAGATGCGCCCAGCCCGCGCCGGCGCCGATATGCGGGGTCAGCGGCAGGCCGAAGATCGCCGGCATGTCGAAATCGTAGAGCGCATTCACCATGCCGGTGAAGATCTGCGTGCGGCCGCCGGCGCTGCCGCCGTTGATCGTGTCGACGTCGTTGTAGCGATAGCCGGGCTCGATCTCGAAGCGGAAGCCGTTACCCAGCGCGTAGCCGAAGGAGAGCAGCCCGGCCGGTCCGGCAAGGTAGGAGGTCGTCGAATTGGTGCCGCTGCCGGTGAACTGATTGTCCTCCTGAAAATTGCCGCCGACGGCGCCGCCGACATAAAAGCCACGCTCGCGAATCGGGCTCGGCGTGTCGGTCTGCGCCAACGTGGGAAAGGCGCATAGGAGAGCGGCGGCGCCAATCAAGGCGGCGGAGAGAACGGCTGGGCACGGGGAGCTTTTGGACAAGGTCACGATTTCCACCTCGGGAGGGTTTGCGAATGAGCGACACGGCGTATACGCCCCCTCGCGCCGATCTCATCCCTGTGGGCGAGAAAGCGATTTAGGGTGTTGCCGGGCTACCACTATTGTGTTGAAAATGTGAGCTTATTGGCGATTTCGCGACACCTGAGGCAAGACAACCCCTAGGGGAAGCGTTACCGCTGCATGGCGGCCCGCGCCTTATGTCTGGCTCTCCTTCTCATCGTCACGGCCTGTTCGACCGCGCCGATGCCCGCGACGGTGCGCGAGCGGCCGAACTTCACGCAGGTCGGCCTCGCATCATGGTATGGACCGGATCATCAGGGGCTGAAGACGGCGGCAGGCGAGCGCTTCGACATGCGCAAGCTGACCGCTGCCCATCGCACCCTGCCGCTCGACACCGTGGTGCGCGTCACTAACATCAACAATCAACGGACGGTGAAAGTGCGGATCAACGATCGCGGTCCCTATGTCAGGAACCGCATCATCGATCTCTCGTTGCGGGCGGCGCGCGCGCTTGACTTCGGCGATGACGGGACCGCGCGCGTCCGGCTCGAGGTCTTCGCCTCCGATCAGGGCGGCGGGAACTGATCGGGTCAGTGTCGCGGACCTTTGCGGCCAAAACCCGGTCCGTCGAAGACGTGAACGTTTCGCCCCGATGCGCGGATTTTCGCTCTGGTAGCGGCGACCGCACGCGCCTTTGACCCGAGGATCGCCACGACGAGGGATCGGCCCGCTTTCGACCCCGAAGCGGAAGTTCGGTCCACCGCCGCCTTGGCGGCCATCCCGAGAGCCTCCTCGAACCCGCCGGCGTTCAGCCCGTAAAGCATTCCTGCGGACGCGGCGGCAGACAGACGCGTCACTACTTGTTGTCCTCGCGTCGCTGCGCAGATCGTGCAGGATGTGAGAACGAGGCTTATCGTGCTGCGGCGATGAGCGCGTCGCATCAGTTCACGGCTGCGTAAGGGCGTTGGGTCACGGAAGTGCCTTACGAATCTCGCTATTTTCTGCAACGCAGCCTGACTTCATAGCCGGGAAGGAGAGCGGCATGCCTTCGATCATTGGTCCCGTCAACATCGCCGTTCTGGACGACTATCAGAATATCGCGCTGGAGATGGCCGACTGGTCTTCTCTCGACGGGCGAGCGACCATCACGGTATTCAACGATCATCTCGCCGACCCGGACCGCGTGGTCGACCGACTTCTGCCGTTCGATGTCGTCTGTGTCATGCGCGAGCGAACGCCGCTGCCGCGGGCGATCATCGAACGGCTGCCCAGGCTGAAGCTGATCGCTTCGACGGCCTTTCGGAATGCGTCGATCGATATCGCGGCAGCCGCCGAGCGCGGCATAGAAGTGATGCATACCGGCTACGACTCGAGCCCCACGGTCGAGCTGACCTGGGCGCTGATTCTGGCGAGCGCCCGGCACATCGTCGCCGAAAACGCCTCCCTCCGCTCCGGCGGTTGGCAGCGCGCGATCGGCGACGGCCTGCGAGGTAAGACTCTGGGTGTTCTCGGCCTCGGCAATATCGGCTCGCAGATCGCGCGGGTCGGGCTCGCTTTCGGCATGGAGGTTATCGCGTGGAGCCAGAACCTCACGGCAGAAAAGGCAGAGGCGCAAGGCGTCCGGCTGACTTCCAAGGACGAGCTGTTCCGCCAGGCGGACATCGTAACGATCCACCTCGTGCTCAGTGGTCGAACACGAGGCCTGGTTGGAGCAGCCGAGCTCGCGACCATGAAGCCGTCGGCCCGGCTCGTGAACACCTCGCGTGGGCCGATCGTCGAGGAGGCGGCGCTGGTCGACGCTCTACGTGAACGCAGAATTGCCGGCGCCGCCATCGACGTCTTCGACGTCGAACCATTGCCGTCCGACCATCCATACCGATCATTGGAGAATGCTCTCGCGACGCCGCATATCGGCTACGTCTCCCGTGAGCTGTACAGGACGTTCTACGGCGATATGGTCAAAAACATCGCCGCCTGGCTGGACCGGCAGAACGGGTCACCGCGACAGCCGGAGAATGAGCGGGCACGTCCAAACTAGGCGGCTTCACTGCGACCCGGGTGATGCGACTGAGACCGTTTTTTGCGCACGTCCCCTAGGCGGCGCGCACGGTGGCGAGGAAGTTGTCGACCTCTGAGCGCAGGCGCTCCGATTGGTGCGCCAGATCGCTGGCCGACGCCAGCACTTGGTCTGCCGCCGCACCGGTTTCGCCTGCCGCGTCGGCGACGCCGCCGATATTCGCCGAGACCTGCCCGGTGCCGACCGCCGCCTGTTGGATATTGCGTGCGATTTCCTGGGTCGCGGCGCCCTGCTCCTCGACTGCGGCGGCGATCGCCGTCGCGATCTCGTTGATCGTGTTGATCGTGCCGCCGATGTGCTGAATGGCGCCGACCGCGTTCTGCGTTTCGCCCTGGATGGTGCCGATCTGCGCCTTGATGTCCTCGGTGGCGCGCGCCGTCTGGGTGGCGAGCGACTTGACCTCGGAGGCGACGACGGCGAAGCCCTTCCCCGCCTCGCCGGCGCGCGCCGCCTCGATCGTCGCGTTGAGGGCGAGGAGATTGGTCTGGCTGGCGATCTCCTGGATCAGCTGCACGACCTCGCCGATCTTGTGCGCCGCCGCGGTCAGCCCGTTGACCGTCGTGTCGGTCTGCCTGCTTTCGTCAGCCGCCTTGCCGGCAATCGACGAGGCTTGCGCCACCTGCCGGCTGATCTCGGTGATCGAGGCCGAGAGCTCCTCGGAGGCGGTGGCGACGGTCTCGACATTGGTCGACGCCTCGTCCGCGGCGGTGCCGACGATCGTCGCCTGCCGGCTGGTCTCCGCGGCCGTTGCCGTCATCGCCTCGGCGGTGTTCCGCATCTGGGTGGCGGCGGCGGAAATCGCGGCGACGACGCCCTGCACGCTGGTTTCGAAGCGATCGGCAAGGGTCTCGAGCGCCTCCCGCTTCTCGCTCTCCGCCTGGCGCTTGAGTGCTGCCTGTTCGTCATTCATGCGCTCGATTGCGAGCGCATTGTCCTTGAACACCTGCACTGCCTGCGCCATCGCGCCGATCTCGTCGCGCCTCGTCGCGCCGACGATCTCGACGGTCTTGTCGCCCTCCGCCAGGCGCCGCATCGACAACGTCATCGCCGTCATTGGCGCGGCGATCCGGCGCTCGATCATGAAGAACGAGAAGATGGCAAGGCCGGTGCAGAGTGCCAGGGCGGCCAGGCTGATGGACAGCGACGACTGGCTGCGGGCGGAGGTCTCGGTGGCCGCGGCCTGCGCTGCGCCGCCCATCTGCTGGCCGAGCGCGATCAGTGTATCGATCGCCGAGGTTGCGCGCTCGAACCAGCTCGGCGAGTCGATCGGATAGGCGGCGGTGTCGCCGGCGGCGTAAATCGCCGCGCGGGTTTTCTCGAACGTGCCGAAGAACTGCGTCTCGACGAGGGTGATCGCGGCGAGGAGACTGGCCGGCAAATCGTCGCGCGCGCGCAGGGCCTGGACGGCGCTCCAGGCGAGCTCGACGCGGCCGCGATTCTGCTGCAGAACCCGCAGCGTGTCCGCCGGCACCGGCTTGTGCGCGGCGACCAGCCCGGCGACGGCGGCGCGCTCGCGGCCGGCATATTCGGCCATCTCGGCGACGAGATGACGCATCTGCGTCAGGCGCGCCAGCCGCGCCTCGGGTGGCTCGGCGACGATCTCGGTGACGAGCCGGAAGCGGTTGGTCTTGTCGATCGTCTCGGTGACCGCCGGAACCCAGGCGCGGATGAGTTCGGCCGGTCGCTCGGCGAATTTCGCCGACAGGGCCTGGTCGATCGTCGGCCGCAGCGCCGTCAGTTTATCGAATGCGCTTTGCGCCTCGCTGCGCGCCTGCGCGACCGCTGCCGATTCCGGCTGGTGCTGCAACGCAGCGAGGGCATCGCGAAAGCTCTCATCGGCGCTCGCCCGGCGCGCGGCGATCGTCGCGCGCCCGCTGGCCGCCAGGGGATCGCCGCTATTCAGCGCGGCATTGACGGCGCCGCGCTCGACCGCCCAGCCCGCCGTGCTCTTGAGCAAGAGCTCCGCCGCCCGATCGAGCTCGAGGAAGGCGCCGGCCGCATGCCGCTTCTCCCACGCGCGATAGGCGTCGAGGCCGCTCTGGGCGATCAACATGACGGAGAGCAGGAAGATGAGGCCGAGCAATACGGTACGGATCTTCATCGGTCGATAACCCCAGAGGGACGAGCCCAGTATCGACAATCCTCCTCAAATACTAAGCGACGGTTAAGCCAGTATTCGCCGGCACGGCGTATTCCGGGCGCGTTTTTCTCGCTGAAAGCGGCCGCCGACGGCATATGATGACGGCAGCCGGGCGGTACCAAGCGGTCGCCGCCATCCCCATATCAGATCTCTCCAAGAGATCTCTCCCTTCCGGTTGTGGATTTGCCCGATGTCACAGGAAACCGACGCGCTCAACCTTCTCGCCGATGTCATCGCGCGCGCCCGCCGCGCCGGCGCCGACGCCGCCGATGCGGTGCTCGTCGAAGGCGCCGCCATCGCCCATGCCCAGCGTCTCGGCAAGACCGAGAAGCTCGAGCGCTCCGAGAGTTACGATCTCGGCCTGCGCGTCCTCTTCGGCAAGCGCCAGGCGATCGTCTCGTCGAACGATCGCTCGCCGCAAGCGTTGGGCGCGCTGGTCGAGCGCGCCGTCACGATGGCGCGTGTCGTGCCGGAGGATCCCTATTGCGGCATTGCCGAGCCAAGCGAGGTCGCGCGGGAATTCCCCGATCTCGACACTTGCGATCCCGAGGAGCCGTCCGCCGAGACGCTGATCGCGCGCGCCAAGGCGGCCGAGGAAGCGGCGCTCGCGGTCAGCGGCGTCACCAACTCCGAAGGCGCCGAGGCGAGCTGGAGCCGTGCCGTCGTCGCGCTCGCGGCCTCGAATGGCTTCGCCGGCGCCTATCGCGACAGCGGCCACAGCGTCAGCGCCGCCGTCCTCGCCGGATCCGGCACCGGGATGGAGCGCGACTACGATTATTCGAGCGCGGTCTATGCGAGCGACCTCGAGGACCCGGCCGCGATCGGGCGTAGCGCCGGCGAGCGCGCGGTGCGTCGGCTCGGCGCCCGCAAGGTGGCGACCTGCAAGGTGCCGATCGTCTTCGACCAGCGTGTCGCGCGCAGCCTCGTCGGCCATCTCATCGGCGCCATCACCGGCCCCTCGATCGCCCGCGGCACCAGTTTCCTCAAGGACAAGCTCGGCCAGCGCATCTTCCCCGCTTCGATCACCATCGTCGACGATCCGCACCGCCGGCGCGGCCTGCGCTCCAAGCCCTTCGACGGCGAGGGTATCGCCAATCGCCGCCGCGCCATCGTCGAGAACGGCGTCCTGACGACGTGGCTGCTCGATCTGCGCTCGGCGCGGCAACTGGGCCTGGCGACCACCGGTCACGCCGCGCGCGGCACCTCCTCGCCGCCTTCGCCGGCGCCGACCAATCTCTGGCTCGAGCCCGGCGCCGTCACCAAGCAGGAGCTCATTGGCGACATCGACAAGGGCTTCTACGTCAACGAGCTGATGGGCATGGGGGTGAATGGCGTCACCGGCGACTACAGCCGCGGCGCCGCCGGCTTCTGGATCGAGAACGGCGAGCTTGCCTATCCGGTCAGCGAGGTCACGATCGCCGGCAACCTCAAGGACATGTACCAGCAGCTGACGGCGGCGAGCGACCTCGAGTTCAAGACCGGCAACGACGCCCCGACCCTGCGCGTCGACGGCATGATGCTGGCGGGGAGCTGAGACTACGGAGTAAAGATTTCACCACGAAGGATACGAAGAGCACGAAGTCGTTCCTGGCGCTCCGCGCCCTTCATTCTGCTTCGTGTCCTTCGTGGTGAATCTCTTACTTTTGTTTAGGCGGCGTCGCGCCGGCCGCGTTTCAGCGTGAACCCCGCCGCTTCGAGCGCCGCCGCGATGCGGGCGATCTCGGCCTTTTCGAGCTTGACGAGCGGCGGGCGCACTACCGCGCGCTCCATCCGGCCGAGCAGCACCAGCGCCTCCTTCATGCGGTTGTGCATGTCGATGAAGGGGTCGGCGTAGAAGATCTCGGCGAGCGGATTGAGGCGGTCATTGAGGGCGCGGGCGCGCGCGAGATCGTTGCCGCGCACCGCCGCGAACAGCGCGGCCTGGAGATCGGCGACGACGCTGCCCATCCCCGAGAGGAGGCCGCTGCAGCCGAGCACCAGCGAGGAGAGGAGCCAGGCGCTATGCGTCGTCAGCACATTGACCGGCGGTGCACGGCCCTGGAGGACGCGGATCTGCCGCTCGTGCAGCGGCACGGAATTTGACCAGTCCTTGATCGCGCGGATGGTCGGCACCTCGTCGGCGAGGCGCAGCAGCGTTTCGAGCGGATAGCCCTGGCCGCCGGCGAGCGGATACTGGAAGACGATGATCGGCAGGTCGCTCGCCGCGGCGATGCGCTTGAAATGCGCCAGCGCCATTTGGGCGCTCTGGCCCAAGCTGAAGGGACCCGGCGGGAAGACCAAGAGGGCGGAGGCGCCGCCTGCCGTCGCCATCGCGGCGATGCGCGCCGCCTCGATGCTGCCGTCGGCATAGACGCCGTGGATGAGTGGCATGCGCTCGCCGATCGCCTCCATCGCGACCGCGAGGATGCGGCGCTGCTCCTCGAAGCTGCACGACGCGACCTCGGTCGAGTGGGCGTTGATGGTGACGGCGGTGACGCCCGGGGTCGCCGCGAGCTCGCCGAGATGGCGACGAAATTCCGCCTCGTCGATCGCCAGATCGGCGGCGAAGGGCAGCAACGCGGCCGGGATGACGCCGTGCGGAACGAAATCGCGGAAACGCGGCATGGCAGCCTCCCGTGATGCTCGCCACAAGCATAGCCGGCGACGATACGCGGTGCCAAGGTGCCGCGTATACGGGTTCAGCCCGAGAACGTTACGACCGGGCCCTTGCCCCAGTCTTTGTAGTAGATTTCGGTGCCGTCCTTGGCGGCGATCGTGCTCATGACAGGATCTTTCTTGTCGATTGCAACGAGGCGGCACGATGCCGAGTTGCCGCCACTCTAGACCCGCCATCGCGGGCTTCCCCGGCTATTTCGAGGGGAGGCGGCTCACCGCGACGCGGGCGAGATCGGCCGCGAGATGGGCGCGCGGGAAGTAGTGTCTCGCCTCGGCCAGGATCTCTTCGCCGGCGTAGCGCTCCGTGAGATGCGTCAGATAGAGCGCGCCAACCCCGCAAGCGGCGGCGAAGCGCCCCGCCGCCGCGGCGGTGAGGTGGCCGCGTTGGCGCGCCAGATCGGCGTCGCGGGCAAGAAAGCTCGCCTCGATGACGAGCGCATCGGCGCCGCGCACCGCCTCGACCAGCGACTGGGTTTCCTCGACATCGCCGATCACCACGAGGGCGGCGCCGGCGCGCGGCGGGCCGAGCACCGCATCGGGGTCGATCGAGCGTCCGTCGGGCAGGGTGACGGCGATGCCCTGGGCGAGATCGCGCCGCGCCGGATCCTCGGGAATCGCGAGCGCGGCGACGCGCCCGGGATCGAGATGGCGTCGCGCGATCGCGGCGAAGCGGAAACCGAAACTGTCGGTGTCGCGATGGCGGACGCGGAAACAGGTGATGCGGAACCCGTCCTCTTCCCAGACGAGGCCCGGCGTCAGCTCGTGGAGCGCGAGGGCGAGAGGCGGGCGCCCCGCCCACACCGCATCGACGAGGTAGCGTCGGACGAAGCCGAGGGTTCGCCGTCCGCCGTGAATGGCGAGCGCGCTCTCGGCGGCCTGGAGGGCGAGCGTCGCGGTGAGGCCGCCGAGACCGAGGACATGATCGAGATCGGCATGGGTCAAGAGAACCCGGTCGATGCGGCGATAGCCGGCGCCGCTGCGCCGGAGCTGGCGCTGCGTGCCCTCGCCGCAATCGACCAGCACGCGGTGGCGGCCGAAGGCGACGAGGAGCGCCGGCAGCCCGCGCTCGACCGACGGAACGCTCCCAGCAGTGCCGAGAAAGACGAGCTCGAACATCGCCCACACTCGCCGCAGCGGCCGAAACCGCGACTCTACACCCGGCCGGCACAGATTGCCTCGCCTACCGAAACACCCCCCTCGCCGGGCCGTGCCTCTCGACGGCGTAGCAATTCTGTGCGAGCAACGCCGGTCGAGCAATGCTGGTGCTGGGACCGAAAGGCAATCCGATGACCCAAACGCCGCCCGACCGCCTGTCGAACGACCCGAAAAGTCCGCATTACGACGCGGCCGCTCTCGAGTGCGGGGTCGGCATACGCTTCGATGGCGCCGAGAAGACCAATGTCGAGGAATACTGCGTCAGCGAGGGTTGGATCCGCGTCGCCGTCGGCAAGACCGTCGACCGCCGCGGCGCGCCCTTGACGATCAAGCTGCGCGGCACCGTCGAGCCTTATTTCCGCACTGGTTCCTGAGTCACCCCCCAGCGGCCTGTTTGCCGTGGGACGTAGGCCGGTTCGGTGCTACCGTTGACGCAGAGATTGCGCAAGCAGCGCGGCGATGAACGCCAGCGTACAAATCTGAATGCCGGGCCGGACCATGCGCCGAGCCGGTCGCGCCTTCTGTCTCAACCGGCGCCTCGGTCTGACGATCGCGAGCGACTGACCCTGCGTCGAGCGCAGGGCAATCGCATTTGACGGACCCGGCGATCTCCCTCGCCCCTTGGGGAGAGGGAGGGACCCATTGCGCAGCAATGGGAGGGTGAGGGGACGCGCCGCTTTCGCGTTGTCGCCTGAAGCAAACGCGGCTGCCGATGCTCCCCCTCGCCTTCCCATCGCCGAGGCGATGGGTCCCCATGAGCGATTGTCGAAGGGCCTCTCCCCGACGGGGAGAGGAGGGAAAGGCGCACGTCGCCAAATGCGAGCCGTCGAGCGCTGCCGCACCGTCCAGAACGGGCCAACCCAACACGCCGCAGACCACTCTCGGCCAGACCGGCACCGGTCAAAGCAGCACCGGCCAGAGCAGCACGGGTCAAGCCAGCATCATGGGCATGTCCGGCGCCGCCGGGACGGGCAGCACAACCCCGACCGGCGACATGACGACCGGCTCCTCGCGCTTCTCCAGCACCGGGACGCCGGGGGCCAGCCCAAGCGACACGCTCGGCGCGACCGGCAATACGCGCTGCTGACCGACCGCGAAGGACGCCGCCCCGCTGGCTCAGCGGGCCCGGCCTTTCCTCCTCTCCCCTCGGGGAGAGGAGGGGACCCTCCTGAGCTTGTCGAAGGGGCGCTAGCGATGGGAAGGTGAGGGGGAGTCGCCGCTGCTGCATCGGCTGCCGGAAACGGCTCGGAAGCTGCGCTTTCCCCTCACCCTCCCGCGCCTGCGGCGCGGGTCCTCCTGAGCGATTGTCGAAGGGCCTCTCCCCGTGGGGCGAGGGGATATCTCGGCGTCCGTCAAATGCGATTGCCCCGCTCAGCGGGCGGGGCGGCGCTACCCGACCTTGACGTCCTCCCAGAAGCCGAAGCGCCC
>WNFC01007576.1_pt1 | contig 11928 bp, 15 predicted proteins | sample 5400541 | NCBI WGS metagenome assembly WNFC01 (sample SAMN13153342, study PRJNA577476) | soil metagenome | isolation source: 120 cm saprolite under Douglas fir tree site 2 hole 2 replicate 1 | place: USA:California | collected 2015-04-18 | reverse complement strand
TTTGCCGAGAATGATCGCGCCCGCTGCGCGCAGATTTTGAATCAGCGGCGCATCAGCGGGGACTTGGTTGCCATAAATCGCAACCGAGCCAGCCGTGGTCTGCATGTTGTCGAGCGTGGCAATGTTGTCTTTGACCAAAATTGGAATGCCATGCAGCGGTCCGCGCACCATGCCGTGGCTGCGCTCGTTATCGAGAGAACTCGCGATCGAAACAGCGTTGGCATTCGTTTCGATCACTGCGTGCAGCGTCGGATTGAGCGAGGCAATGCGGTTCAAGTAACCCATCGTTAAATCTTTGCTGGTCAGTTGGCCGTTGGTCATGGCCGCTTGAAGCTGAGGAATCGTGGCTTCGACAAACGGAAAGCTGCTTCCGGCAAACGCACGTTCCTTGAACAGGGTGGCGAGACCGCCGGTTAACAGCGCCGCGCTACCAGCGGCCGTGGTGCCGAGAAAACTTCTTCGGCTGATATGATGATTGTCGATCTTTAGCGATTCATGCGGCTGCTCTGATTTCATAATCAATCCCCTCTCTTTGTTTAACGCATCAGATACGGAATTTGGGGGTGCGAAAATTCGCGCGCCCGTCAAATCAGCAGGCTAAACGACCCGCTCGCGCGCAGAAAAATTCTCTGACAAAACACTCCCTGATCAACGCGAATTCCAAGCGCGTGTAAGATTGCGCCGCACAACATTGCGACATCGCGCCCAAGATCTAGCGCTTTGTTGACGGCACGCGCTTCCTCCGCAAATTACACGCTCTTCTTTACGGGCGCCCGTAGCTCAACTGGATAGAGCATCGGACTACGGATCAGAAGGTTAGTGGTTCGAATCCTCTCGGGCGCGCTCTTGATTATCAGGAAGTTACGCCGATTTTGGCAATACGAAGAAAAGTGTGTTTGCCATCTGCTTGCCACTTTTAAGGCGAAAGGTCCGATCAAAGTCGCTCGCGCACGCGCGTGGCGGCGAGTTAACAGCAGATTGCAAGTTAACCAGTTTGCAGATTCGCGCAGAATCACGCAGTTTTAGTGTCCGAATTTGTCCGAAACGGATCTCGCGCGTAAATGGCAACGGAAATGACGGAATGTCTGTGGAAAGCGAGTTAGGCGCCCAGCGGGCTCGGCGCGGATCCAGCTTTGTAAATCCCACCGACGATTGCGCCGACGATGGTCATTTCAACGAGCGCGCCGATGCTCCAATACACGATCAGATTACCTGGGAACGGTTGCGTGGCATACGTGATCAGGGCGTGCCCGCCGATTCCCAAAAAGGCAAGCATGATGCCGAGCTTAATTCCAGCGCCCATTCCCCCGCCGGAAAAACCGCTGGCGAAGATCAATGCGAACATAAAAGCAAAGATCAACTGGCCCAGCACCAGCCATCCGAAGTGGCTTTTGAAGTCGTCCGCAGATCGCGAGAGGCCACTCGGAAGCTGCGCATAGGCTTCTTTCAGAAGCACTGCGTGAAAGAACCAGCCGAAGAAGAAAATGAAGATAAAGGCTGCGATGAATGCAAAGAAGAGTTTTTTCCAGTTCATAGTTTTTTCCGTTGAAGTTTTGTTAGCTCCCAAAAGCTCTGGGAAAGTTCATTACCAGATTTGTGATCTGTTTGTCGAGTAGGCGCGCATTCATAAATGATATAGGCTAATTTATTCTAAACACTGCGCCGCTTCAGCTCAGCGAAGAAGTTTTTCGCGTTCACTCTGCGCGCCTTGACGAAGCGCTCGTCACAGCAGCACTCTACCTTCATGCGCGTGACTTGAAAAGCGTGCGCAACCTAAACTACCGTTCGGAAGGCGCCCCGGCTTTCTTGACCAACTTATGTGCCGACGACAGTGGCAATGGGAGAGTTGCCGTGCGGTCGCACACACGCCAAGACCAATTCTGTGACTCTCTGTGGAAACCCGAGGCTGAAACCTGCTTCCGCGCAAGTTCCCGTCGGGGGCTTAGCCTGTTCTGGGGCTGGGACGCATGGCCATTCCCCGGCAAAAGGATATTGGCTAATGTTTCCAAGTGCTTCTCAGATCGCCTTGAATGAAACGATCAAGAATAAGCGCAGGGTTGCTGATGTTTCGAAAGAAACAAGGCCGACTTGAAGTATTGCTGGCCCACCCCGGCGGCCCCTATTTCCAAAACAAAGACGCTGGTATCTGGACAGTTCCCAAGGGAGAAGTGGGTGAGGGCGAAGATTTACTGGCACGGGCCAAGATCGAATTCGAAGAGGAGCTGGGCGTTGCACCAATGGCAGCGGAGCTGATTGAACTCGGATGGATCAAACAAAAAGGGGGTAAAATCGTGCATGCATGGGCCTTCGAGGGAGATTTAAAGGGGGACTTCAAATTAGTATCCAATACCTTCGAAATGGAATGGCCGCCCCGTTCCGGTAAGATGGAATCCTTTCCGGAAGTTGACCGCGCTTCGTTTTTTCCAGTAGGGATGGCGAGGATTAAGATCAAGGCGGCACAGGAAGTTTTTCTCGACCGGCTGATTGATGCTTTAAATTCTCGCCCATCCGGTTAGGAACGACTCCCCCCTATTGTTTCACGTCGGATTGAAAACAAAACGGACACGGCGACCCCCGAAGGAACCAACTTTCCACCACAACGTTTACGTGATCCTGCTCGATGACGTTGTGGCCAAGCATCCCTCAATACTTCGGTTGAATCCAAAACGCGACCCGCTTAAGCCTTGTGTTTACGTTGGAATGACCGGCATTCCCGTGGAGCATCGATTTGAAAATCACAAGAACGGTTACAAATCAGCTTGGGTGGTGAGAAAATACGGGGTTCGTTTATTGCCACAGTTGTATGAGCATTTGAATCCGATGCCGTTTGAAGCTGCAGGTCAAATGGAAAAGGAATTGGCTGAAGATTTAAGAGCCGAGGGGTACACGGTGACTGGTGGAAAATGAGTGTCAATCGCGCTCCACAAATCCTTGCGCGTTACGCCCGCGATGGAAGCAGGGCGTTACAGATCACGTTTGGAGCTTGGAAGAAATTATCAATCTGCTATGAAGGGCTTCTTGCGAAGACGTGCTCCAGCAATATTGGGATTCATCTTTATAGCCACAGGGATTGGCCTCTGGCTATCTGGCATTTCTGCCAAATTAGGCAGCATCGTGTTTACCATAGGTCTGGTGGGGTTGGTGGTCGTGTGGGTCGCACGCTAGATTTCAAACTGTAACAGCACCCAAAATCTACATCGGGCAACACCGCACAAACCGCGTTCACTATTTACGGCAGGAGAAAAAAAGCGCGTTTCGCGGGTTTGGGAAGATCGCCGGCTCCCGAAAAGCCCTGTGGGTTGCTGTTGAGCAACCAAAGTGGCGCGGGCACCGGCTACGATCTTGCATTTTGATGTCCAAAGTGGACATCATCGGTAGCATGAAAAAAGTTCTCCTCAGTGCGGCTGCCGCTTTGCTCGTAGTGATCACCCCCCCCTTGTCCCATCAACCGCTCTGGCGCAGACCACCGGTTTACCAACCTATACCGCGACCGAAGCTGCAAAACACGCTCGTCGCCCCGCCCCAACTCAGCAAATGCGCTTCTACCCTGCGAGTTGGTAGTCTGCTGAGGTGCAACCGGCACAAACGAACGTCGCGGCAGTCAGGAGGCAGCACCCGCGCATTGCGCCCGTATGTCATGCCTAACATGCGCGGAGCAATCATTTTTTCGCGATTGCCGAACAAGTTTAGCGGGTCGAACATTTCTGGCCATGAAACTCGACTTCAGTCGCGGCGGTATCGGGCAGCTTTGGATTACTGGAGCACTGCCACCGATGCTCAAACAGGCTAAAGGCCGTGATGTAAAAGCTCAACTCAGTGGGAAGTCAGATTCGCCTTTCCCACCGGCGTTGATGCCAATCGGCGACTTGTTGTGCAGTGAACGGCCGAAGCCACTGCAACACGCAGTAACCTTATTGCTGTCGTTTCCGCATTCGGTCACGGTTTCACCGGCAGTGCAAGACGATAATGGGTGGTGGACGATGCCGGGTTCGACCATCTATGGCCAGCTTCGCATCCCACTGCCAGCAGAGGCCATCGCGCAGATTCACCAAGTGGAGGGCGACGGTTATCAGTTCGAGTTAGACCTCAAAGACGTTGAGTTAACCAATAAAACGAAACGCAAATGACACTTGCGACAAGGAGGAAGCAATCGCTGAAATTAGATTATGAACTTCTCCCTTAAACCTCATCCTTTAATTGCTCACTGGGTTCCCGGGTGACAACGGTAACCCAATCATAAAACATCCACCGTTGGACAAGTTTTGGCATTGCGACAAGGCGCATCGCTTCCTTTTTGGTCACCGCGAAGGGTTCGATGTGTTTTCCATCGGTCAGTGCAGAAAAAATTGGAGAGGATGGAACATTTTCCATTACCTCTTAAGAACAAGAATCGGGGTTTTTCCCTGATCGGCTATTTCTCGACCATTATCGACGGGATCAGGAAATTAGATTTGCCGCTACATCATGCGGCCACATTTCGGTGCTGAACGGTAGGAGAAGGACGCTGTGATTCTTCCGGTTGTATTAACAATTGTTCTTCAGCCGAAGGTTGGCCGCTAGGCCGTAGATCGAAGAAAGCCGTCGCGTCTGCTTTTGTCGTTGCGGCGATGTAATGTCGGAACATCACGGAGGGTGTTTCCTGCCCCAATAAAAGCTGCAATTCACCCGGATTACGTAATTTGGCGGCGTGGTAACTGGCGAACGAATGGCGCAGGGCGTTCGATTTTCTTGGCACTCCAGCAAGCCTGAATAGCTCCTTCCGACGAAAATAAAGTTTTGAAGACGAAACAATTTTTCCTTCTTTGGGCGGATTAGCTCCAATCCATGCCCGAAGTGCGTCAAATATGTCGATATTTCGGGGATTACCTGTTTTTGTAATTTCACCGGGAAGGCGAATTTCACCCTCCTCCCAATCGATCATTTCCCAGCGCATCCGTTGAATCTCGGCAATTCTGACTCCCGAAAATAAACCAATCGCCAGCATCGGCAGAAGTTGTAGATCGGGATTTGCAACTGCCGTCTCCAATAATCGGCGTGCTTCATCCGCCGTGAAAATAACAGGCGTCGAGCGTGCCACTTTCGGGCGGCGAATTCTGTCGCACGGATTTTCAGCAATTTGGCCGTGGAATTTCGCCCATTTGAAAAACATGGCCAAGTCCCTGAGGCGATTTCTCATGGTAAGCGGCTTCCAATTGTTGCTTCTTAACCATCTTTCAATCGCCGGAGCCTCGACGCCATTAACCGGTCTCGCGCCAAACTCCTTTGCAAATAACCGGAGCGAAAATTCCTGATCTTTGCGGTATTGGGGTTGGCTTTCGTCTGCAAGTAGTCGGGCAACAGCTTTTCCACAGTTTTACTTGCGGTTGCCGCCACGTGCCGGAGGTAAAACTTTACCGCATCCGTCAACGTTGCATTATGAGGAGCCAACAACTTTAACAACTCCATTGCCTCCACCGCTAGTCCCTGCGGGATAGCAAAAGCTAACCGTCCCCGTTCCTCAGCAGCCGTGATGACATCGGAAATATATTCTTTTGCCCTCTTCTCGGTTGGGAAAAAACGCCGGATTTTTCTGGTTCCAGTAAGACGCTTCCCCACGGATACCAACCACCAGCGTGGGGCGTAGGGTCTCCCTTTCGAATAACGTGCTTTAAAGCGTCCACTTTTACCGCTTTTAGAAACGCGGGCGGGGAATAATGGCGAGTGAAAGAGGCCATATGTTACAAGAACAAGAATTGAGTTTTGGCCGGGTGAATTTCCCGGCACACATGGCGGAGATAACCACCACGGAGACACCAGAAATTGTTCCCAAAGGGAACGGAGCAACTCAAAATCCAGTGATCGCAAGATCGTGTGGGTTCAACCCCTCCGCCGGCACTGCCGTTCTTTTCCTCGGAATTGGCATTCTTCAGAGGGAAATCGCAGCCAAGGAAATGCCCATTGGAGTGCAGGAACGGATGCGCTGGTCCGGAAGCGCCCTGGCGAGGCAGATACAGAGCAACGGAGACCAAGGATTCCCACACTAAAATTCCGTTCTCGGGCGAGGCGAGAACGTCGGACGTTATCCGACGCGCTTGCCGATTCAATATCTTCGTCTATTCTGTTTAACTCTATTCGATTCTTTATGATTACCAAATCGCTCCAAATCTGTTTTGTCACGTTACTCGTTTCTGGCGTAGCGGCCTGGGCTTCTCCCGTCGGTCCTTCCACCTTGCAGGGGGATGTGAAGGACTCGAAGGCACAGCCGGTCGCAGGCGCCGAAGTGCATATTCAAGCGAAAGACGGCACTGGTTTGAACAAAATCGTCCGGACAGACGCGAACGGCCATTACGTTGCCAGCAAGCTGCCGAACACCGACTATGAGGTTGTTCTTTTTGTTAACGGCTCGATCAAGGCATCGATCAACAATACCAAGGTCTTCGCTGACAAACCGACACAGCTCGACTTCAAGTTGACCGGCCAGTTAGCCGCCAACAAGGCCAAGAAACGCACCCACATGGTTTACGTGCCAGCCGAAACGGGCAGTCATTTGAGCGGCCGTTGGGTGGAAGTTGACGACAACGGCAACGCCAACACCACCAGCGCCAACAACGTGCAGACGGTCGGTGGTGCCGATGTCCGGAACATGCAAAACAGGAGCGGCAGCACATCGCGCCAGGGCGGTGGGCAATAAAGGTTACAAGCCAGAGTCGGTTCAAAGTCTGAGCCCATTAGTTCGTCTCACATCAGATTCTTGGCTATCCGTTAGGCGAGTATACGAGGAGAAGCACGAGCTGCAGTCACCCGGTGATGTAGCCTTCTTCGCCGTGCTCGTTGATATCGAGCCCTTGGCGCTCGATTTCCGGAGCGATCCGCAAACCAATAAACATTTTTACGACGGCACCGATGACCGTCGTTGCCACAACCGCGAGCAAAATTGTAATTGCGATTGCCTTTAACTGCTCGAGCCAAAGCAAACTGCCGATGATTTTCCCGAGACCATTCTGCGTAGCCGGAGTTCCGGTAAGGTTTGCATTTACGTGCGCGGTTGCGAGCAATCCCGTAAGAAATGCACCGATAGTTCCACCCACCGCGTGCACGCCGAACGTGTCGAGGGCGTCATCGTAGTGGAACCATGATTTTAGTTTCGTACACGCAAAAAATGGAACAACGCCCGCGGCCACGCCGATGACGATGGCGCCGGTTGGATCGACATATCCACACGCCGGGGTGATCACGACGAGTCCGGCGACGGCGCCGGAACAAAATCCGAGCACGCTGGCTTTCCCGCGCAATACGTACTCGAGCATTGCCCAGGTGAAAGACGCTATTGCAGTCGCGAGCGTTGTTGTCATGAACGCGTTCGCCGCAATGCCGTCGGCAGCTAGCGCGCTGCCGGCGTTAAACCCGTACCAACCGACCCAAAGCATTCCGGCTCCAACCATGCAAAGCACCATGCTGTGCGGCGCCATTACTTCTTTTCGAAAACCGAGCCGCGGTCCGAGCAAAGCGCAAAGCACGAGTGCCGACCAGCCGGATGACATGTGCACGACTGTGCCGCCGGCAAAATCCATCGCGGTAATTCTGGCGCGCGGATTCCAAACGCCGTTCATCAATCCGTCGATCCCCCAGACCATGTGGGCGAGCGGAAAATAAACGACAAACATCCAGACACCGACAAAGACAAGAACTGCGGCAAATCTGATTCGTTCGGCGACTGCGCCGATGATCAACGCCGGGGTGATGATCGCGAACATCAGCTGATACATCGCGAAAACATTCTGCGAAACCCAGTAGGAGTAATCTCCGTTCGGCTGGGCATCGACCCCGCGAAGAAACGAAAACTTCAACCCGCCGATGAAAGGTAAGCCGCGTGAAAAAACGAGCGAATAGCCGACTGCCCACCAGAGAATCGCGACCAAGCCCGCGATACCGAGACATTGCGCCAGGACCGACAGCACATTTTTTTGCCTGACCAGCCCACCGTAAAACAGCGCCAGTCCGGGAAGCGTCATAAAGAGAACCAGCGCGGAAGCGGTCATCATCCAGCCGTTGTGGCCCGGACCGGAACCGGAAATATTGGAAGCAGTTTTCGCATTCTCCGAATCCGAACCGCGAGCGGAATTATTTACGTAAGCTTCCAGGTCGGCCACACGCTGTTCGAGCGATGGCGATGCTGTCGGCGCGGTCCGAGCCGGCCTGGCATTTGTCGGTGTTTGCGCTCGCAAAGCGTTCGCAAGAAGTAAAACCGTGCCGAAAATGAAAACGCGAATGAACATGTCGATCTTGTCCGCCAGTCGGACGGACTCGTCCTGCGGCGAGCCGGCCAGCGTTAATAGAGCCGCCCGCTCAAGATCGACAAGGAAAACTCCGCCGAGCGGCGCTTTCGCCCCGGACCCTTTCGGGGGTCTGGCCAAACCAGATTAAGGCGCTCGGCGGAGTCTCTCTCTGCCTCAAAGTTTAATGAGCGAAAAATTAGCGATGCGACTCGGCGCCTGACTAGAAACTTGATTCAGCGATTGAATTTCGGATTCAGTATCGCCTTCGTCGTCAGAATCGTTGTCAACATCGACGTCTACATCGGAACCATGCGCAGAAATGACAGCGGGCAAATCGTTCTGCTGCAATTTTTCATAACGCTGGCGCACTTCGGCTGGAACTTTGTCCAGCTCTTCTTTCGTTTCGACCGGACCACTGAATAAAAGCAGACCCTGAGGATCCTTTGCGGTCAGAACTTTTTTGCCATCAACTTTCTCGACCCGCAGCTCGCCTTTGTCATCCGAATAAACAATCTGCGCTTTGCCGATGTCAATCTTGGTTGTCTTCAAACCACCGTCTTGATCCGTGGTGATGGTGACATTGCCATTTCCGGCGGCGCGGCGTGCTTCATCGCGTACGCGCCTCGCTTGGTCACGGATTCGTTGGGCTTGATCGCGCACCCGTTGCGCTTCGTCACGACGGCGTTGCGCTTCTTCGCGCATGCGCTGCGCTTCCGCTTGCGCCGTCATCACGGCGTCATGGATCATCCCCTGCTTTTCATTTCCGAGTTGTTCCTTCAAATGATCCATCTCGCCTTTCAATTGGTTCATGCCGAAATCACCGAAATCCATGCCATTAAAGTTGAAACGGCGATGGCGGCCGGGACCAAACTCGTGTCGCTCGGGTACTTCTTTCTTCGATAGTTTTACCCCGATCTTTTCCTCCTTGCCCTTGCGCAGGACCGTGAGCGTGACAGTCGTGCCTTCAGAAAAGCTGCGCACCAGTTTCGAGAGTTGATCCGGTTCGGTCAGGATTTGGTCGTTCAACATCTTGATGATGTCGTTTTGTTGAACGCCGGCCGTGGCGGCCGGACCATCCGGAACAACGTAGTCAACGACGAGACCGAAACCTTTCGCGAGGCCGAGCTGTTCACTGACGACGCTCGGAACATCTGACGTTTCGACGCCAAGATATGTGACGGGCACTTTCTTCTCATGTCGGTCGCGATCGCCACCAGGCCCGCCTGGCGGTTGACCCGGCTGCCCCGGAGGACCCGGAGGAGTGGGTGGATTCGGCGGATTAGGCGGCGTTTGGGTGAATGCAGCAATCGGCAGAAGCGCGATCGCGGCGATGGTTGCGATGGATTTTGTTTTCATAGTGTGTCCTTTTTCGAAGTCCGAGCCGGACTGGCGGTTTTCATTGGCCGGTAACCGGAACGTCAGAAACTTCTTCGCTCGGATAAGAGATGCGCAGCGACGCGCCAGTGGTTGGGTTTCGCCACCGCAACGTTTCTCGGCTGTGCGAGCGAACGCGGCGCATCGGTTGATCCGAGTTGCGGTTAAAATGAAGTCCTTCGTCGCGGGTGTGATAAACAACCTGCGTCAAATCGGCCGGAATAAATTGCGCATTTGAATTTATCGAAAACGCCGGCGCTGGTGCAATCACCGCCAGCGACGGAGTTTTCTTTGCCGGGCGCTCGAGTCGAACGAACGCGAACAGCACAAGTGCCGCAGCCGCTGCTAAACCAAGGCCAAGCGACAGCCAGTTAAAGTGAAACCGCGGCTCGCGCGGAAGCACTCCGGCGGTAGATGTCGATCTTTTCCCCAGATGGAGGGACTCGCCGTGGCGAGCTTCAACCAGCGCTCGCTCAATTCGGGTCATTAAATCCGCCGAGGGCTGAATCGGCCGGAGCTTGCGCAGTTTGCTTTCGATGTCGGAAAAATCGTTCATACGGAGGGTAGATTCTTTTTCAGAGCGGCGAGGGCGTAACGATACCGGGACGCGGCGGTGTTTTGCGAAATCTCGAGAGCGCTCGCGATCTCAGCGAAAGTAAGTTCGTTCCAGATCTTCATCACCAGCACCTCCCGCTGTTCGTTAGGCAAGAGATCGAGCGCGGCAACCAGGGCGCGTTGAGATTCGTCTTCGACTTCGAACATTGGTTGGACCATCTGATCAGTTTCAGAAACGGCCGTGGATTCTCGGCGAGCGCGCCGGCTGTCGCGCCGGAGAAAATCAAGAGCAATGGAGCGAACAGTCGCGTAAAGCAGGCCGCGGTTCGCGATGTCGTGTTGTTTTCGCCAGAAACGGACGAAAGCTTCCTGGACAATGTCTTCCGCATCGGCCGACGATCGCGTCCATTGCCGCGCAAACAGCAGCAGGCCGGGTGCGAGTTGGGAAAAGCAAGTCTTCCAGTTTTCATCAGTGGCGACATTCTCCATGACCTTTTCACGGTCTTTTATAATCAAGACGCCGCCAAATTCTGTTTTTGTCTAAATCCGGCGGATTTTGTCTTGCTTTGGACAGCGGGCGTTGAGACAACCGGCAGCATGAACTGGATAGCAATAATTTGTGCGGCGGCAGCTTACTGGATCATTGGCGCCATCTGGTACGTGGCTTTGTTCGGAAAAATTTGGGCGGCGGGCATCGAGCAACACGGAGTGAAGCTCGAGCGCAGCGGCATGGCGGCGAAAATGATCGGCAATTTTATTTGCAATCTCGTCGCCGCTGCGATCATGGCGCGGTTAATCGTAAGGACGGGCATCGTCGATGTCGGCCATGGACTAAAGCTCGGAGCCGGTGTCGGGCTTGGATTTTCAGCAACAGCCCTGACCATCCAATATTTGTGGGAGTCGAAACCGTTTAAGGTTTGGTTAATCGACTCGAGTTATCACTTTTTCGGCTGCATCGCGCTCGGCGGAATCCTCGCCGTCTGGCACTAAGTGTCATTCCGAGCGGAGTCGAGGAATCTCTAACTATTTCTGAGAACCGGAAACATCTAGAGATGTCTCGACTTCGCTCGACATGACAAAGAGTAGCAACGCTTCGTCGGCAAGACTGGGACCGTCATTTCGGCTCAGATTTCGGCAGAGCGCGCAGAATCAGATTGCCTAACCAATCCGGATTCGCCACGCCATCACGGTAGGCTTGCAGCGATTCGACTGAGGAATTAACGCGCAAATTGCTGTAGGTTTGATCGACATTTTGCCAGCGCTCGTGCCAATAAACCGCCGCCTTTACTCGCGGATAACGCGTCCGAAAAAGTTCGAGCGCTTGTTTGATCCATTCGGGTTTACGAATTCCAGGTTCGCCGGCGGGATAAGGAAATTCGCCCGTGGCCCATTCCGCAATCATGATCGGCTTATTCGGATCGAGGCCGCTTAATTCCTGATACGGCCAGTCGAGCAACGAAGTAATACCCGGGTTCGGTTCGTCCTTGAACTGCTGGCCGTAAACGCTCAGGCCCAACCAATCGACGTAATCGGAGCCCGGATAATAGGCCGGCGCAAAATTCCAAGTGTCGAGCGGGTAGGAATAATTGTTGGTGTGAAACATCCATTTGACGTTCGTCACCCCGCGGGCACGCACTCGATCGACCACATGCCGATACGCCCGCCGAAAATTTTCAGGACCTTTCCAATTGTCAGCGGAGTCATCCCAACCTTCGCCGCCATAAAATGTTCCCGACCAAGGAAA
>WNFC01007575.1_pt1 | contig 11928 bp, 10 predicted proteins | sample 5400541 | NCBI WGS metagenome assembly WNFC01 (sample SAMN13153342, study PRJNA577476) | soil metagenome | isolation source: 120 cm saprolite under Douglas fir tree site 2 hole 2 replicate 1 | place: USA:California | collected 2015-04-18 | reverse complement strand
GTTGCTATCGTGCTGGCGGAGACGGAGGCGGCCGCCGAGGATGGCGTTGCTGCCGTCGATGTCGAGTACGAAGTACTGCCCGCCGTCATGGATCCCGTTGCTGCTGTGCAGCCAGGATCGCCGCTGGCACGGATACAGGAAAAGGAAACAACTTCAGAAATCGCGGGCGGTGGCGCTCATGCCGCCGTTGCTGAAGAGGAAGTTGAAGACACACAGAAAGAAGATCTCTCGCAGAATGTCAGCGATAAAGCGCATTACCATGGCGGCGATATGGACGCAGGCTGGCGAGAGGCAGAGGTAGTCGTCGAGCGCACCTATAGGACGAGTTTTGTGCACCAGTCATACATCGAGCCGCAATCGATCATGGTTGAACCGAGCCGGTCGGCGCACCAGTTGACCATCTGGCCAAGCTCGCAGGGTATGTTCGCTGTGCGCTCCGACGTGTCAGAGGCGCTCAAAGTTCCCGAGCGACAGGTGCGCGTAGAGTCGGTGCCAGTAGGCGGGGCGTTTGGCGGCAAATTCGGCCTCGTGGAGCCCCTCGCGGCGGCGGCGGCTTTTGCCTCGCGCAGGCCGGTACGCCTGGCGCTGACGCGCTCGGAGGATCTCCTGGCAGGCAATCCCGCGCCGCAGTCGGTAATAACCGTCAAGCTTGGCGCGAAGCGCGATGGTACGCTAGTGGCGTTACAGGCAAAGGTCATTTTCGATACAGGCGCCTTTGCCGGCTTGGGAGTCGGCCTGGCGGGATATCTACTCGGCAGCGTCTATCGCTGCCCGAATTTTGATTTCCGCTGCTACGAGGTGCTGACCAACAAGGTTGGCGTGGGGGCCTATCGCGCTCCCGGCGCGCCGCAGGCCGCCTTTGCGCTTGAGTCGGCGGTGGATGAACTGTGCCGCGAGCTGGAGATGAGCCCAATCGCGTTCCGCTTGAAAAATGGTCTCAAGGAAGGCGACCCGGCGCTTGACCGCCGCGCGCCGCGGTGGCCGCGTATTGGCCTGTTGGAGTGCCTGGAGAAGGCGCAGGAGCAGCCTCTATGGACGAAACGAGACGAGGAGCAGAAAACGGCTCTTTCTGGCGAGCTGGAGGGCTGGAAGATCGGCATTGGCGTGGCGGCTGGCGGCTGGCCCGGCGGCACCGAACCTGCCGTAGCTGCCTGTCGCCTGGAGTCTGATGGCACAATGACGGTCGTCGTTGGCACCGTCGATCTCACCGGCTCCGATACCTCGCTGGCGCTGATCGCCGCCGAAGGGCTGGGTATGCCGGCTACGTCGGTGAACGTGGCGCATGACAATACCGATACCATGCCATATAGCGGCGGCACAGGGGGTAGCAAGACAACCTATTCGATGGGCCCGGCAGTGCTCGCGGCGGCGCAGGATGCGCGCAACCAGGTCCTGTCGATCGCTGCCGATATCCTGGAAGCCTCCGTCGCTGACCTGGAGATCGAGGGCGACAAGGTGGTGGTGCGCGGTTCGCCCGGCAGCAGCGTGGCGTTGACAGATATTGCCGCGCGCTCGATGACGTTTGCCGGAAGGTATGAGCCGGTCTACGGGCGCGGCCGCGCCGCTGTGCGCACCAACTCGCATATGTATACCGTGCACATGGCGAAGGTAGCCGTTGATCCCGGCACGGGCGAGGTGCGCGTGCTGGACTACGTCGCCGTGCAGGACGTGGGCTTTGCCATCAACCCGGGGGAGGTCGAGGGACAGATTCAGGGCGGTGTTACACAGGGCCTTGGCTGGGCGCTCTTTGAAGGTTTTGTCTACGACGAAAACGGCCAGTTGCTCACGTCTACGCTGATGGATTACGCGCTGCCGCACAGCGTAGACGTGCCGAATATCACGCCTATCCTCGTCGAAGTCCCATCTGCGTTTGGCCCCTTTGGAGCCAAAGGTGTGGGTGAGCCGCCGGTGGTCCCCGTCGGCGCGGCGATTGCGAACGCGATCTACGATGCCGTGGGCGCCCGCGTAGCCCAACTGCCTATCACGTCTGAGCGGTTATTCAAGGCGATGCACGAAGCGTGATGCGTAAGGGGCAGGCCTTGCGCCTGCCCTCTCTGTGTTATACTGTAGGTGTGTACCCACCTCGCGTTGAAGATGGCTCATGTGTCTGTAGTGTATCTACTCAATTTGTTTAGAACACCAACGGCCACTGATTACGTCCAGAGGCGATTGCTGTTCACCCCACATACGTAATCTCTGACCCCAAAAAGGAGAAGGTATGATGGCTGATTTCGATCCTTTGCCTCGAGTCAAAATAGGAAGCCCGTATGATACTACCCCGCTTGAAAAGGCGCCTGCCGACGTCCCGCCACCTGTAGGCATTACACCGCCGCAGATTCTTGCCCAGGATGCCGCCGCTGGCAGGCGAGGCGCCGCGTGGCGGTTATTGCATTGGATCATGGAGAATAACCCGCAGGCCGTGGTGGCAGTCTCCTCGTTTGACGATGATCGCCTGGCACAGCGCCTGCTGGAATTTGTCGCCCTGGGAACATGGGCAGGCAAGCCGTTTGTTGTGCCTGTCCCGCTGCGTTCCCCCTATGCCAGGACGCGCCTCAGAACGCTTTTTTTACCTGGCTCCGGCATCGATTCGATCCGCGCAGAGCGTGTACTGGTGATGTCTATGCACGATCAGCGGCCTGCTATACGAGAAACGGCCGCCAATATTCTGGGCATCCTGGGCGCTCCCACCGCGGCCCCGGTCCTGATCGATGCCTTGCGCGATCCCGTGCCGGCTGTACAACTTCAGGCAGCCAGGGCGCTGGGCCGGGTGAAGAATCCGGCGGCGGTTCCGGCGTTGCTCAATGCATTGCAGCAGTCCGACGAGCAACTGGGGAGCCAGATCTTCGCCTCGTTAGTGAAGCTGGGGCCTGCAACGGTTCCGGCGTTGATAGAGACGAGCGCAAGCAGTTCACCCTGGATGCGCTGGAACTGCGTACGCGCCCTGGGGGCCATCCGCGATTACCGTGCTCTGCCGGTACTGGTGCGTGAGCTGGCCGACACAGACCATTCAATTGCCTGGATGGCTGCTAAAGGCCTCGTGCAATTTGGCAGGTTGAGCGTTGGACCCGTGCTGCGCCTGCTCATGTCGGCCCAGGTGACGCCGTGGCTGGTTGAGACGTCCTCGTACGTGTTGAGCAACCAGCACGACCGCAAGTTGAAGCCTTACCTCGAACCGGTAATAGAGCATATGCATGGCGTTGCCTTCCAGGTGGCCACCACCCATTACGCACATAAAGCGTTAACGCAGCTTATCGCCGATAGCTTGATAGAAGCATAGCTAATGCAGCGCCGGGATCATTTCTCCGTGCGCCTGGAACAGGTCATCGACCAGCGCGTGAATCTCGTCCAGCGTCAGTTCGGCGGATGTGTGCGGGTCAAACATCGCCGCGTGGTAAACATGCTCTTTTTTGCCCGTCAGAACGGCCTCGACCACCAGGCCCTGTACGTTGATGTTGGTGCTTTGTAGCGCCGCAAGCTGGGGAGGCATCTCCCCGATCACAGTTGGCTGGAGGCCATTGCGGTCCACCAGGCAGGGCACCTCGACGCAGCAGCCCTGGGGCAGGTTCGTAATCAGATCCCGGTTGAGCACATTGCCGTAAATTACACGCAGCGTATTCGTCTCCATCGAGTGGATAATCAGAGCGGCGTACTCGTTGCTGCGTTCGGGCGTAAAATCCGCCGTGCCATCGAGCAATTGCTGGCGCATCTGCTCCCACCACAGGTTCTGCGCCTGGCAGCGCCGCAGGTATTCGTCGATGGGGACCTGGAAACGCTCAACCAGGTCAGGCCGGTCACGGCGAATAAAGTACGGGTTGTACTCTGCATTGTGCTCGCTCGACTCGGTGACGAAGTAGCCCAACCGTTTGAACAACTCGAAGCGCACCGGGTCGCATCGCCAGATCTCCTCGCGTTGCGCAGCCTGGCGCAATAGGGGGTAAGCATCTTGTCCCTTGTGCTCTAACTCCAGGTAGAAGGCCAGGTGGTTGATGCCCGCGCAGCGGTAGGTGAGTTCAGCCGCGGGGATGCCCATGTACTGTGCCAATTGCCCGGCGGTCCCCTGCACGCTGTGGCAGAGGCCAACGGTTTTAATCTTCGTTGCCTGCAAGACCGCCCACGTGTTCATCGCCATCGGGTTGACATAGTTCAAGAAGGTAACGCCAGGGCAGACCTCCTCCATGTCGCGGCACATGTCGAGCATAACCGGAATGGTACGCAGGGCGCGAAAAATGCCTCCAATGCCCAGCGTGTCGGCGATGGTCTGCTGCAAGCCATACCGTTTGGGAACCTCGAAGTCGATCAACGTCGCTGGATACCCGCCGACCTGGATCATGTTGATGGCATAGTCCGCGCCTTCCAGGGCGGCTTTGCGATCTTGATAGGTGCTAATTTTTGGATGCGCGCCCAGTTTCTCTGCTACCTTGTGTGCCATGATCTCGGCGATGCGCAGGCGTTCAGGATCGATATCCATTAAGGCGATGTCGCATGCAGTGAGTTCTGGAAATGAGAAGATGTCGCCGAGCAGGTGATAGGTAAAGACGACACTGCCCGCGCCGATAAAAGTAATCTTTGGCATAACTTTCTCTATTGAATCGTCTGTCCTGGCTTCATCTCGATCACTTCGACGTGACCCAGGCCGAGGCCTTGCAGTGCCTCACTCAGCGCGGCAGGCGTCCCGGTGAGTATGGGGAAAGTGCCATAGTGCATGGGGATGACGTGGTTTACGCCGAGCATGCGTACGGCGACAGCGGCCTCTTTCGGTCCCATGGTGTAGAAGTCGCCGATGGGTAGGAGAGCTACGTCCGGCTTGTAGAGCTCGCCGATAATTTGCATATCGCTGAAGGCACAGGTGTCTCCAGCATGGTAGAGCTTGCGGCCATTTTCAAATTCGAGGACGAAGCCGCAGGCGTCGCCGACATAACTGCGGTCTTCGACACCGGAGCTGTGGATGGCATGGGTCATCGTAACCTTGATGCCCTGCACTTCGACCGTGCCGCCTTTGTTGATGCCAGTGGTATTCTCTACGCCTTTGGATTGGAGCCAGCCCGCCAGCTCGACGATGGCGACCACGCTTGGTCTGGTGGTTTTGGCGATATCGACAGCATTGGCAGCGTGATCAAAGTGGCCGTGGGAGACGAGCATGAGATCGAGCTGGTCGACCTGCTTGAGGTTATCCGGGCAGGCGGGATTGCTCTGTGTCCAGGGGTCGATCAGGATAGTTTTGCCGCGCGGAGATATGAGTTTGAAAGTAGCATGCCCGAGCCAGGTGATTTGCACGCCTTGCATATCCATCTTGTGACTTGCCATAATGTGCCTCCTTAAAGAAAGAAAAGAAAATAGGTGAGTTAGTTGAAAATGAACTCCACTCAAAAGTTTATCACGCATGCGGGGCGGGCACAATAGTGTGTGATAGGTTTTTAGCGGCCAAATTGCAGGACGTACAAACTTTTTACAGATTTATGCAGATTCTTTGATAAATGTAGCATATAATCATATTGTTATGAACAGAATCAAACCATTATGGGTTGGGAGTATCTGCCTCACAATCCTTCTCTCATTCCTGTGTGCCTGCTCAACAACGACGGGCAACAAGACTCCTTCTGCTCAAGCTGGCACCGGCGCTACTGGTGCTACAGCCATGGAGGATCAGATCGCGCAAGCTGTTTTTCAGACCATCAATCAATCTCGAGCCGCCAATGGACTCCCTCCTTTGAAGTGGAGCACCGCCTTAGCCAACAGTGCGAGGCAACACGATCTGGCCATGCAAGCAGCAAACACCCTGTCACACCAACTGCCGGGAGAGGCCGCCTTTGGCGATCGCGAAAGACAACAGGGTGTCAATTGGTCATGGGCGGCAGAGAATATTGGGGAAACCAGTGATCTAACCAACAATGGAGCGCTAGGTCTGCATCGAGCCATGATGAGCGAACAGCCGCCCAATGATGGTCATCGCCAGAATATCCTGGCCACCAGGGGCAACATCGCCGGGGTCGCTATTCTCATTGATCAGCAACACGGGGAACTCTGGCTGACCGAGGACTTTGCGCAAGTCTAATCCAGCCCTACCCAAGCACGCCCGAAGTATACCTCGGGCGAATTTCTTTGCCCCGCGCGAAACGATCATAGGCAAAATGCTGCATGTCTTCAGGTTTCTCACCTGTGAGGATGAGCTGCGCCATCCACTGTCCAACAATGGGTGAGAGCTTAAAACCGTGGCCGCTGAAGCCCGCTGCGCAGTAAAGGCCATCGTATGCTGCGAGGCGGTCGAGGATGGGATGGTAGTCGGGCGTATCGTCGTAGATGCCTGCCCAGTTGCCGCGTGGCACGGCGCGAGCGAGGGCGGGAATGCTGCCCCCGGCCATGGCGCTGAAGTGCGCAATCTCCTCTTCCGATAGCCCCTGGGCGTAGTGATCAGGGTCGCTCGGCGTGAGCACATTGTCGGTCGAGCCAACCAGCGTGATGCCGCCGAGGTCAGGGCGAAGGTAAATATGGCGTGCCAGGTCGAGGCCAACGGCATGCAAGTCCTGGCGGCCGCCAAAATCGTGCGGGCGGCGCAGGACCACCATCGGGTGGCGAGTCGCCATGATGGGCAGCGCAATACCGGCAGCCTGTGCCAGCGCCACCGACCAGGCGTTTGCGGCTATCACTACTACCGGGGCATGCAAGTCGCCCTGGGATGTCTGCACACCGGTTACGCTTTCACCCGAGGTCAGAATGCGCGTAACGGCCACTCCTTCGCGGATGCTTGCGCCGTGGTCGCGAGCCCCCTTGGCGAAGCAATAGGTGGTAGCCATGGGGTCCGCAACGCCCGTAGCCGCTTCGTAGCATGCCAGAGCTGCTCCTTCCCCGGCGTAACCAGGAGCAACTGTACTGATCTCTGCGGGACTGATAAGGTTCGTTTCGACGCCTTGTTCTTGCTGCATCGCCACGTTAGCGCGCAATGCGTCTGCCCCCTGCTCGTCTACCATCACGAGCAGACCCGTGGTAAGGAAACCGCAATCGCCGCCTACCAGGTCATCGAAATGTTGGAAGATGCGCAGGCTATCTCTTGCCATACGAATCGTGAAGTCATTGGAGTAGTGTTGCCGCACGATGGCTCCAGAGCGTCCTGTCGTGCCAGTACAAAGAGCTTGCCGCTCCAAAAGGACGACGCGGTTGCCACTCCCGCCCTGCCTGGCAAGGGAATGGGCGATGCTTGCTCCCATGACGCCACCACCGATGATGAGGATATCTGCTGTCTCGGACATAATTACTCCCTTTCCTGGCGTGCTGCTAAGTGCTTCCAGCTAGAAGTTGCGGGATAGGTGCAAACTTCTGCTGCTCAGTACCAAGTTGCAGATATATTCCTCGGCAAGTTCAACATGGAAGCATTTAGAGTATACCATCAGTGATGCGGCTGCTCCTTATATTTATGGACAAATTTTTTCAAGAATCAGCGTTACACGCCATGACTGGCGCCACTTCACTTCTCCTAAACTTCCCACCTTGACCCTTCCTGTTGGAATAGAATACAGGGTTGATTGAATACAATTTTCCTCAACAAATTCTGAGTAAGGAGTAGATTATGATCACAGTGAACGGTATCGCCGGTGTCTTTTTGTACGCTAATGATCCCAAGGGGCTTGCCGAATGGTATGCCCTCCACTTCGGCATCACATTTCTTTCGGATCTCCCGAACACCTATTACATGGAATTCTACTACCGTGACGACACCGATCCCTCAAAGCGACGGAGCACCGTCTTCGCCATCATGCTAGCGAAGCAACCACTCGGGTCCGAGCGTGGAGAGTACATGATTAACTATCGCGTTGATGACCTGAGGGGATTCTTGGAGCAACTCCAATCCAGAGGGGTCACCATTGGCCCCGTTGAAGAGCAGAATGACGGTCGCTACCCAGAAAGCAAAGGGCTGTTTACCTGGATCACGGACCCAGAAGGCAATCACCTGGAGTTATACCAGCCCATCTAAATGCTTCCAGCGAGAAGTTAAGGTTTGGCTCTAAAAGATAGGCAATGATTGTGCCTCAAAGACGGAGAAGTATAGCAGGCGAACAAACGGACAGGATGCGTAGACAGTGAACTGGATCATAAAGAACAGGTGAATTTGCGAATAGACATAACATAGACTCAGGTATACAATAGCTCCGATACCCTGGGAACCGGACGAAACCCTTCATCTACGCTTTGCTTTGTATAGCGAGCCTATCATCAGGGAGGAAGAGGCTATGGCACAATCACCCCGCACCTGCCCAAACTGCGGTACCGCTGTTCTTGCCGGGCAGCGCTTTTGTAGCAATTGTGGAAAACCGGTGGAAGCTGGAGGACCGGCCAATCAGTATGGCGGGCCACCACCACCGAGTTTTCCACAAGCACAACCTCCGCCGCCATATATACCACCATATGCGCCTCCGCCATATGCTCAACAACAATATCAGCAGCCCCAACAGCAAAAATCCAATCTTCTTGCGGAGCTGCTGGGCGCGCTCGGCCTGCTCTTCTTCTTGCGCCGCTATCGCCCTGGCTACACGCCGCGCCGCCAGAGCAGCGGGTGCTGCGGCTGCCTTGTCGCGCTGGTCATTCTCGCCCTCGTGCTGGGTATCCCCGGCTACATTGCATATAGGGCCGCCGGGCCGGGTGTCATCAACCAGCTCCAGAACAACGGCTCGACAGGCAACAACGGCTCAACAGGCAACAATAACGGCGGTATCCTCGCGACGCAGCCTCCCGCCGCGCCGGTGACGACGCAGTTGAATGAAACGGTGAACTACGCGGGTGACGCTATCACTATTGTTAATGCGCAGCAGGCCAGGTCGTTTAGTGATGATAACAACTCCAGCGCACATGAATTGGTCCGGCTCAATTTGAAAGAAAAAGCCGGCTCGGCAGTCGGTGGCTTCTTATACAGCGATGTGATGCGCCTGGTTTTACCGGATAAAACAACCATTGTGCCGTCCAATGAGCAGTCCAGTATCAACCCGGCTCAGGAAAGCAGCCGCACGAACTGGATTGATTTCGCTGTTCCTACCAATTTCAAGACCGACCAGTTGACATTGCTTCTGGGGACCGCTAAAGAAGCGCAGATGAGCATTCCGCTCTCGAGCAGCGCCAATCTCTCGATGTACCAACCGAAGACCACGAGCCCGAACGTTTCGACGCGATACGCTGGACTGACCTGGACCATCACCTCGGCGACGCTGGCATGGAACTATAACGGGAAACAGGCCGATACGGGTATGCGTTACGTGGTTGTGCAATTCCGTATCGATAATCGCACCTCCCAACAGTTCACCAGTGGATTCCCCAGCGACTATATGCGGCTGAAGGCTGGTAACGCGACGAGCGCGCCAGACGGAAGTGCGACTCTTCCTATTGGCGTGCCTGCCAACTCAACGGGCGCGACGGGATTAGTGCCTTTCCAGGTGCCGGAGGGTGTTACGTCCTACACGCTCATCCTGCTGGCCAACTCAAACGTCAACCCACCGATTGCCCAGGCGAGCATGGATTTCCAGATCAGGTAAAGGAGGCGATAAAAAAATCAGCCAGCGTTTCTGCTCACGGCCACCTGTCATGTTGTGGCTTTCCTGATATCTTCTTCACGGGCAGGTATATAATCAAAGAGGGACGCCCCACAGGAAGAAACACTATGCCCGAAAAGAATGTAAACGCATCAATAAATAAAGGAGAACAGCCATTATGACTACCAGGCCAACGACAAGGGCACATACCGATGGTGCAGTCAAATCGTTCCCGGCTCCTTCACAGTTGGCAACGATGACCGACCTGACCCAGCAAGAGGCGCGCGAGATCACCGAGGCTCTCAACCCGCTGATCGCTGATCTCTTTGCTCTCTACGTAAAAACCAAGAACTTCCACTGGCACCTGGCAGGTTCGCATTTCTACGACTACCACCGACTCTTCGATAAGCACGCCGATCAAATCTTCGCGGCAATCGATATCCTGGCCGAACGCGTACGCCGCGTCGGTGGCACCACCATCCGTTCCATCTCCCACATCGGCCACTTGCAAACAATCAAAGACGACAACGACGACTTCGTCCCGGCCGGAGAAATGATCCAGCGGCTCATGGAAGACAACGCCCACCTCGCCAAGACGCAGCGGGCGGCGCACAAAGTATGCGAGCGCTGTCGCGACGTGGCCACAACCAGCCTGCTGGAGACCATCATCGACGAAAGCGAACGGCGCAAGTGGTTCCTCTTCGAGATCATGCAGGGCGCCGATAACGCCGGCTGATAGCAAACAGCTTAAAAGCTACAACGTTCCTCTTCTCCTCCCTCGAGCAGGAAGATACCTGTCTTGAGGGAGGAACACCCGCAGAAACCTCAATTCTTCTATCTTCTTCCAGCATCAAAAAACATCACCGATTCGGGGGGTGTCCCCCGAAATTTCCCCTTTTTATACATTAACCCGTCATGCTACGTTCTAAAAAGTGAGATAATGGTTTAAGCATCCGTAAAATAAAATATATCGATCTAAACCAGGCATGTTCAAAAAACTTCTCAGGAAACAGGAATGTTTGACAGCATAGGACAAAAAAAGCGCGAATTCTGGATCGCGCTCATACTGCTCATGCCCCTGCTCTCCATTACCCTCGGCATCTACGCGGGCGTGTCAACCGCAACTCGTTCTACGCCGGACAAAACACTGACCACCTTCTGCAACGCGCTGCAAAGTGGCAATAGTTCAGGCGCATACAGCCAGTACTCACATCATTACCAGCGCGCCTATTCTAAACGGCAGTTTGAAAGCGACATGTACGCGGACATAGTCGCCTCGTGCTCGTATGGTTCTATCTCGACCTCTAGCTCTGGGGACACGGCAATAGCCAGCCTCAAGCTCGTCTACGCCTCCGGGGCCACGGAAAAAGACACTGTCATCTTGAGCCAGGACAGTAGCAACAAAAACGAGTGGAAGATCGACAGAGGAATGCGCCTGTCGACGCCTGGGCGCATGCTCGATACCTTCTGCGCCTCTTTGCAGGCGGGCGATTACCAGGCGGCTCACGCCAAACTCGTTGAACGGTACCAGCGCGAGTATCCCACACAGCAGTTGAAATACGACGTATCAGTAGACAAAGTCGTTTCATGCGCCCACGGCCCGGTCTCGGCTTCCGGCGCCAGCGGCCTGGCAATGCTTACCTTCGTGCATGCCTCTGGCGTGCTGGATAACGACATCATCACCCTGAGCCAGGGCCGTGCCAATGCCTGGAAGATCGAGAACGGCATCAACCTCGCCACGCCCATCAAGACCCTCGCCATATTTTGCAATGCTATGTATGGAGGAGATTACCAGGCGGCCTACGATCAATTCTCCAATGCTTTCCAGGACCTGCTGCCCGAGCCGCAGTTCGCCGCCATCTTTTCCCAGAACAAAATCACCTCGTGCAAATACGGCCCCTTCAGCATCGCTCAAACTAGAGCAGAAGCCATCCTCAAGCTCTCGAACACCGCCGACCTCGCCTATAGAAACATCGTCAACCTCGTCCAGCAGGGCGCCAGTGATTGGAAAATAGACAGCTTCGGGCTCTCGTAGGGGGCCGATTTATCGCGCCCTCTCACAACATCGGTATCTTCACGCCCTGCTCGCGGGCGCACTCCATCGCCTCCTCGTAACCAGCATCCACGTGGCGCATCACACCCGTGCCGGGATTGTTCGTCAGCACCCGCGAGAGCCGTTCCGCCGCCTCCGGCGTGCCATCCGCCACAATCACCTGGCCCGCATGTATCGAATACCGTTTCCTCAATCTACACTTATCGTGAGCAATCCTTAGCTTTTTCATCCGCAGAGTCGTAAGAGAAGAGGAGTTGCATACGAAGTCCGAAGGGTGGCGGATTTCTTCCACCCATTGAGGTAGATCTTGCCTGAGTGCATCAGGCGGTCCACGGGGACCTGCGGCGGAAACAGCAGCACCGC
>WNFC01007574.1_pt1 | contig 11930 bp, 6 predicted proteins | sample 5400541 | NCBI WGS metagenome assembly WNFC01 (sample SAMN13153342, study PRJNA577476) | soil metagenome | isolation source: 120 cm saprolite under Douglas fir tree site 2 hole 2 replicate 1 | place: USA:California | collected 2015-04-18 | reverse complement strand
AAGAGTCCAGCGAAGTTCGAAGCCTGTTGTGCCATGGAACAATCCGTTGGTGGAATTGATCAGGGGAGGGCGCCTTAGCCCCAGCCAATTCGGTAGCAATAATCCGGAGCCAGCATCGAAGAATGTCGCTCCCTCAACTCCGCGGCTCAGGGGAAAACGATACTCCAAGTTCGAAGCCGCAATGAGGTTTGCGCCGCTGGGCGCCGCTGAATATGTCGTCACACCCGAAGGGGTGACTGTGGAGAGTATCTGGTAGGGGCCGAGCTCTCCCGGACGCAATCCTCGCACCAAGTCGTCACCAGAAAAAAAACGCGCGTAGAGCGGCATATCTCCTCTATAACTGCCTGCCGCGCTGACCGTCGTCCGGAAGGCCCAGGCATTATGGTGATCGAAAATCTTGTCCGGAAAGATCTGTCCGTATTCCATCTTCGCTTTCAAAAGGTTTTCGTTGCCTCCGAGCCAGCCTCCTGACACTGAATCGGCCAGCTGTATTTTTTGTTCCCCGACGTCGTGTGTCCATCCTATTCCGAAGGAATGACTGGAAGTCTTGCTTCGCAAATCTGTAATTTTGAGAGCTGCGGTGCTCGAAGGCTGATTGACGACATACTCCGTCAGAGATCGCGAGATTCCCAAGTTGATTCCGATCGAGTCGGTATCGGACGCGGCATAACTCCATCCCAGACTCATACCCTGGGTCTGTGATCGCTGGAATGGTCCCTGCACGCCTGGCGTTAAACGCGGGCGAAGAAACGTGTCAAAAACCGAGAGCGCAAGGGCACCTCGCGAGCCAAGAAACCCTTCCTTCGCCAGGCCAATGGCCAGCTGCACCGACTCCGGTCCGCCATCGATCTGGGTGGAGAGAAATTCGTCCAAGCCGAGCAGGTTGAAAACGGTGTAAGCGATTCCCAACGAGCTTCCGAATTGTTGGCGTCCGCCGGAGAATGTGATTCGCTGCCTGCCTTTCTCACGAAGGTGGATGGTTATATCGGCTGTGCGGCCCGCTTCGTGGGTCTCGATCTGAACGTCTTCTTTTTTGAAGGGTTGGAAATATCCCGTTCGTGCGAGGCGTGCCAGACCCGCTTCGATTGCGTATTCGTCGAGAGGTTGACCTTCACTTATCGGGATGCGCCGGCGAAGGTATCGGTCTGGGAAGCGCTGATTACCGCGGAATTCGATTCGCCGCACGGTGTAGGGCGGCGTGGGCTCAAAATCAAACTTTACGGACGCAGTATGTGTCGCGGAGTCGAAACTTGGACTGGCTCGCAAGCGATAATCCGCACCCCCTTTTCGCCGTTGCGCCGTACGGTGGAGTCGTATTTCCCATTCGCGACGCAGAGATTCCACGGAATGTTCTGAGAACGGGCGCCCTGGAGCAACATCCTGCGAGATTGGATCGCCTTTCTTTGCCGCGTTCAGCTGCTGCCTTAGAGGGGCGCTTATCTGCGTGGGACCGAACGCATAGAAAGTGCCCGCCTCGACCGGCAGGCCAAGGCTCAGGCCGGGTTGAACAGGACGGTAAAACCAGCGGGAGGAGCGGCTGGAAACAGCAGTTACGGAGGTAACCTGAGGGGTGCCAACGCGCGCTTGCGGGAACCCGTGATTGTGCAGGTAGGCAAGCAGATTCACGCGATCTTCTTCACCTTTTTCGGGCGTGTAAACATTTCTGTTGCGGAAGCCGGAAAACCAGGCATCGGGGGAAACCTGGCGCATTTGTTTGCGCAGAACTTTGCCGGGAACCTCGGGATGCCCCGAGAAATTCACCTGCACCACTGGCAATCGTGGGCCGTCGCGTATCTGAAACTCGACTTTTACTCTTTGGCCGGGAAGCTTTCTTTGTTGAATGAATGCTCGAGCTTCTGGGTGTCCTAGTGCGGCGAGTTCGGCTTGAATCGCAAGTGCGGCGCGATGAAGTTGGACAGGGTCGGCTGGCGCCCCTACTTGCGGTGAAAGCTTTTTGTCATCCAGCAGTTTCTTGATTTGTTGCTGCGACAGGAACTTCGACCCGCTGAATGCCACTGCGGTTGGAAAGGGATACTCGCTGACGTGGAATTGGAGTTCAATGTGCTGACCGCCGACGGTAGATTCGGGGTTGGGATCCGACTCCTTCACTTTTGCGCATACATCCTCAAACCAGCCCACCCCGCCCAGCGCGCGGACATCTGCCGCGATTCGGACTGAGTCGAACTCTTCGCCGGGATGAACAGAGAGCCGCGACTTCGCCGCTTCCGCTGCGATGCGATGAAGTCCTACGATTTTGATTTCGCTGATAACGGCATGGGGTGGAAGACCATGCGATGCACCGGTTCCGTTTGCACTGCTGGAATCGTTTTTCTGAGGGCTCGCGAAGGCCGACGCGAGAACGAGTAGCCCAAGGAGCGGCACAGCTATGGGAGCACCACTGCGCATCTGACCCTGCACCTGGGAAATAACTGAACTCATGGATGAAACTGTCTGCATGAAGGTTGCCTCACACCGCTACCAACCAAGCAGAATTCACCAGCTCGCTTTGCTGTTCCGCGATTTCGCCGCGCTGGATTATCCCTGCGCTAAGGTACATCTCCCGGAAATCACCAACTCTAAGAAAGGGCCGCTTTCTACGACCTGTTCCAAAAAGAGACTTTCGGTTGCTGATGGCACAGGATGGGTTAGCGCTTCTGGTATTCAATCTTTTCTCAACGGAATATCGCCTGATATTTCAATATATTACGTGCGAATCAACGACGAAAAGACGGAAGTCGCATGGTTGCCATCGTGCAGAAACAGACTGGAAGATTAAACGGATCACGCTGGACGCGAGCGTCGGCCACGAGAACACTCGGGACCTGCGCCAAACGGTGGGTTCCTATAGGTGATTCTTGCAACTGCGTCAATCAAGATTCGTGGATGATCCGAGTGCCGTTCGGGTGAATTTCCGGCGGCTTGAACGGCAAGAGTGGTGGCTATGGGCCGTGGCAATTGTCATCACACTGCTCCTGACGATTGGGCTGGCATCATTTCTTCTTCCCAACACGACCTTTCATCAAGACTTCTATTCGCAAGCTGTGTTTCCGCAAGCCATCCGAGGCCTGGTGGGCCTCATTTTTCTCTTCGATCTCTACACCATCTATCAGCATCTCCTGATCCACCGGATCCGCAAAGAACTGGTGACACGGGAAGAACTGTTCCACCTAATCGGTGAAAACGCCGCCGACATGATCGCGATCGTGGACACGGATGGGAAGCGGATTTTCAACAGTCTTTCTTATCAAAAGGTGTTGGGCTATTCGCCCGAAGAATTGCAGGCTTCATCCGCTTTTGAGCAGATTCACCCCGATGACCGTGAGCGCGTCAAGAGCGCGGCCGAGGATGCGCGGCGATCGGGGATTGGGAAAACGCTGGAGTATCGTCTTCGCCACAAGAATGGCAACTGGCTGGTGCTGGAATCCACTTCGAGCGTCACTCACAACGCAAATGGGGAGCCGGAAAAACTTGTGATCGTGAACCGCAATATCACGGAGCGCAAAAGAGCAGAGGAAGCCCTGCGGCGCTCGGAGGCGGATTTTCGCTCAGTGGTGGAACACGCGCCCTATGGAATATATCGCGCAAGCATCACGGGCCGATTCCTGCAAGTCAACCCGGCGCTCCAGAAAATGCTGGGCTACGAGCTGGAGGATGAGCTTTTGGGAAGAGATCTGGCAACGGATATCTTCCGGCACAACGGCGAATACCGGCAACTGGTCGAGCTCTTGAGCCGAACTGAAGAAATCAAAGACATGGAGACGGAGTGGAAGAGACAGGACGAAACGCCGATCACCGTGCGGTGTTCGGGACGCCACGTCAACGACGAAAACGGAGTCGCGGCATATTTTGAGGTGTTTGCAGAGGATGTGACAGAAAAACGAGTGCTCGAACGGCAACTGAGAACGGCGCAAAAGATGGAAGCGATCGGGCGCCTCTCGGGGGGCATCGCGCACGACTTCAACAACCACCTGGGTGTGATTATCGGCTACAGCCGAGTGCTGAAGCGTCAGTTGGGGGGGAACCCTCCTCTATGCGAGCATGCGATGGAAATCGAAAAGGCGGGAGAGCGGGCCGCATCACTGACTAGGCAGTTGCTGGCGTTCAGCCGGCAGCAAGTCTTGACACCTGCCGTTCTGAGTCTCAACGCACTGGCCTCCGATATGGAGAAAATGCTTCCGCGGCTGCTGGGTGAGGATATTGAAGTGTCCCTTGAGCTGGATCCTGAGTTGGGAAGCGTGAAAGCGGACCAGGGCCAGATCGAACAAGTCATCATGAATCTGGCTGTCAACGCGCGCGACGCGATGCCGGAGGGCGGCAAACTGAAGATCCGGACGGCCAATGCAGTGCTTGATCAAATGTACACGCGGAACCATCCGGGATCGAGAGCCGGGGACTATGTGATGTTGGAAGTGACCGACACAGGAACAGGCATGGACGCCGGAACACTGACGCATATGTTTGAACCATTCTTCACCACCAAAGAACGGGGCAAAGGAACGGGACTTGGACTTGCGACCGTGTACGGCATTGTGAAACAGAGCAACGGATATATCTGGGTGGAGAGTTCCCCCGGAAAGGGATCTTCTTTTCAGATTTATCTGCCGCGCGACGCAGGCCAACCAGCAGCGGAGGAAAAGAAAACCGACTTCGCGGAAAATTTGCGCGGTACGGAAAGTATCCTGTTGGCGGAAGACTCCGAGTCGTTGAGAAAACTTGCGCAAAGCAATCTTGAATCGGCCGGATTCCGTGTGCTGTCGGCGCAGAGCGGCGAAGAGGCGCTGGACATCGCCACACGGCATGGAAGCACTTTTGATCTTCTCCTGACCGACGTGGTGATGCCCGGCATGAACGGCCGCGTTCTGGCGGAGAAGCTGTCACCGCGCCAGCCCGGCATGAAGGTGCTTTACATGTCGGGCTATACCGACAGTTTTATTGCAGGACACGGAGTTCTGGAGCCCGGAACCAACCTGCTTCACAAGCCGTTCACGGAAGAGGTTCTTATCCGGAAAGTCCGCGAGGTGCTCGATGGCGGAAAGCGGCCGTCGTCCTCGCTGAAATATGCGATTGAACTTGCGGGGTGCAATGTAGGCTCCGGTCAGTAGGAGGAACTTGACAATGGGAAAGCTATTGCTGGTGGATGACGATGAGGCCTTGCGGCGTCTGATGCGCCTTGAACTAAGCGACGCCTTTGAGGTCATCGACTCGGGCGAGCCGGAACAGTGTTTGGCACTCGCGCTCGAGCACAAGCCCGACGCCATCCTGTTGGATCTTCGCATGCCAAAATATTCCGGCTATGAACTTCTTCAGACATTTACCGCGCTCAGCCACACTCAGAAAATCCCTGTGATTATCGTGAGCGGCGAGGCAGGTGGACAGACAAAAGAGCATTGCAAGCAGCTCGGCGCAGCGGGTTATTTCGAAAAGCCGATTGACTTCGAAGCGCTGCGGGCCTGCCTGCTGCAAATCGCCAAGAATGGCCGGCATATTCCCCGCGCCGAAGTGCGCGTGCGGCTGCGCATCGTCCTGAAACTGCGGGGCACCAACAGCCAGGGGAAGAAGTTTGAAGAGATCGTGACTACTGAGAACGTGAGTTTGAGCGGCTTCCTGTGTGGCTGCACCGCGGATCTACCGGCCGATTGCATTGTAGACGTTTATCTTACCAGCGCAGGAGAAGACTGCGTGGGCAAAGCAAAAATTGTCCATTCGAGCGCGAAGGGTCCGCCCCTTCGGCACTACGGATGCCTCTTCATTGAGAAGACCGGGCCCTGGGTGCTGCAATAAAAGGTGGGGTAAACATTCTGAGGACCAATACTGATCAAGTTCTTAGGGGAGAAACGGAAGGAAGTTTCACCGAGGTTCCACCAGCTTGTCACTCTCCTGCACGCATTCTTGTCGTCGACGACGAATCAGTTGCTTGCAGACTCCTGTCCGTCATCCTTGGACCTCCCTCGTTTCAGTGCACCACCGCCCGCAGTGGCGAAGAAGCGCTGGTGGCTCTTCAACGCGGGCAATTCGACGCGGTCATTTCCGACCTGCAGATGCCGGGCATCAGCGGCATGGAGCTGCTCGCCGAAGTACGCCGCCGCTATCCGCACGTGGCGTTTTTGGTCACTACTGGCGTGGATGATGTGGATGTGGGCGTGCGGGCGATGCGCAGTGGCGCGGACGATTATCTCGTCAAACCTCTCAATGAGAATGCCGTCATGGCAAGCCTCGAGAGTGCGATGCACAAGCGGCTGCTTGAAAAACAAGTCGAACATTATCGCCAACATCTTGAAGAAATGGTCGCCGAGCGTACAGCACAATTGCGGGGCGCTCTCGAGCAGATCGAGAACAGTTATGAAGACACGCTGCAAGCGCTTGGTGCCGCGATCGATCTACGCGACGATGAAACCGGCGGCCACTCCCGGCGTGTCTGCCGTTACTCTTTCGAAATCGCAAGAGCGATGGGCTGGCCGGACAAGCAACTGGAAAGTCTTGGAAGAGGGGCTTACTTGCACGATATCGGGAAGCTTGGAATTCCCGATGGGATTCTCCTCAAGCCGGGACCGCTCACCGAGGGCGAGCGGAAAATCATGCAGCAGCATGTGCAGATCGGGTTCGACGTCGTCAAGGACATCCCGTTTCTCGCCGACGCGGCGGAAATCATCCTCATGCACCACGAGCGCTGCGACGGCGGTGGCTATCCGCGCGGGCTCAAGGGAGAGGAGATTCTGCCGGGCGCCCGGATCTTCGCCGTAGCGGACACACTCGATGCCATTACATCCGACAGGCCCTACCGGCGCGCTTCTTCGTTCGAGTTTGCGCGTGATACGATCCGCCGCGCGGCCGGAAGTCAATTTGACCCGCAAGTCGTAAACGTTTTCCTGAATATTCGCGAAGACGTCTGGCCAACAATCGCAGGAAATCAGCGGCAGATTGCTGGACTCTCACAAGAGCTGCGCGGGAACATGGGGATTCGCCGCCTCGGTCTCGGCACAATCCCTTAGCTAATTCCACATATTCCGGCACTAATTCGCTTCCGCATTACCTCGGCCCGCGCCCCTACGCTACAATCTGTTCGCAACAATGGGAGGCTCGAATGCTTCGCTGGGTAACTGGAATAGTGGCGTTGGGAATTGTGTCGGTGTGTTGCGCGCAGGGGCAGACGAAACTGCCGGCAAAATGGGAAGAGTTGACGGCGGAAGAGTTTCGGCAGGCGATTGGCAAGGCGCAAGGGACATGCCTGCTGCCGTTCGGGATTTTGGAAAAACACGGGCCGCATTTGCCGCTGGGAACTGACCTGCTGAACGTACGCTATGTGACGGAGCGCGCCGCGCAGAAGGAGTATGCGGTGATTTTTCCGGAATACTATTTCGGGCAGATTGCGGAGGCGCGACATGAGGCGGGAACGGTGGCTTATAACGCGGAGATGCAGATGAAATTGCTGCAGGCGACGACGGATGAGATGGGGCGGAACGGGTGCAAGAAAGTGATCATCGTGAATGGCCACGGGGGAAATGAGAATTTGCTGCCGTATTTTGCGCAGTCGCAGCTCGATGCACCGCACGATTATGTGGTGTACGTGCAATGGGGCCATGAACCGACGAAGAAGGTGGGCGTGGAGAAAGACGGGCCGGACTGGCACGCGGGGGAGACGGAGACATCGAACATGCTGGTGACGCATCCGAGTCTGACACACATGGACCGTGCAAAAAATGAATCCGGTGCGGATCAGAAGCGGGTGAGGCTGCCGGAAAATATGTACACGGGAATCTGGTGGTATGCGCGGTTTCCAAATCATTATTCGGGTGACGGATCAACGGCGACAAAGGAGCAGGGCGAAATAGATATTCAGGGGTGGATCAATACGGTAGTGCGGGCGATTAAAGCCGTGAAGGCGGATGAGGAGAGCTTGAAATTGCAGAATGAGTTTTATGAGAAGAGCCGGAAGCCGATGGAGACGGTGCATTAGGAGCGAGGCGTTCCGGTAGGGACAAGAGAAAAGCAAGAAGGCGGGGTAAAGCCGCCCCTACATTAACGGGCCTGGCGGAGGGCGTCAATCCATGCGATTAGCATTTGGTTGAACGCTGGTTCGAGGTCGAAGAACTCGATGCCCATGCCGATGCGGGGCTTGACGATTCGGACTGAGACGAGCGCTTCGAGGACCTGCCCTTTCCGGACGAGTTTCATGCGCGCGCGGGCATTCAGCGGAAGCGGTTTGCTGGTGCAAACGAAACATCCGCCGAGGGAAATGTCGGAGGTGACGCCGTCAACCTGTTTGCCGCTTTCGAGGTCAATCAGTTCGACGTCGGCGGCAAAGGGGAAACGAATGGCATAGCGACGGTCGCGGACTCCCGTAACGCTGGAATTGGAACCACTGCGGCCTGCCATGGAAATGACTTTATTCACTTAAGACACCTTGAAGTATGTGCAGGGCGGAAGCCTGGGGGCGAATCAGGCCTCAACATGAATTCAGTCTGCCTGAACGATTGGCGCTTGGAAATGGCGGGTTCCTGAAGGGCGGCGAAAGGGTAAACCGGACCGGGGAGATCGTCCCGCCCGGTTATTAGTGGGTACGACAATGCTGGCCGCAGGGCCGGGACGCGGAATTTTCGACATGCTAGCCTGAAGTGTAAGCAAATTCCCCATTGAACTTAACCATGCGAGCCGAAGGAATGCGTCAGAGCGATCGAGTCACGCTGCGTCTGGAGGTGGAAGCTTCCTGGTACGGAAGCGATGGCGTAGCCGTGACGAAACCCGCGGAATCACTGCTGGTAAGCCGCAACGGCGGCGTGATCCGGCTGCAGGAGAAGCTTTTTACCGGGCAGGAATTGACCCTGAGGCGGACCCTGGAAGGGGACGAAGTGAAATCCGTGCGGGCGCGGATTGTGGCGGAAATCGACAAGGAGGCGGAGGGATTTCTCTACGCGGTTGCGATCCTGGAGCCACGGGCGGATTTCTGGGAGATCGAATTCCCCGCGATGCAGCAGGGCGAAGAAGCCCTGGCGCGACTGCTAATGGAGTGCAGTTTCTGCCAGCGGCGCGAAGTGGTGTACCTGAACGAGATGGAGTTGAAATCGTTTGAGGTGCGGCGGTGTGCGGCGCGGCTTTGCAAGCATTGCGATGCGCCGTCGATCTGGGTGGAGGCGCAGTCGGATCCGAATGGAGCGGAAGGGTTGCCGTCTCGGGCGGCGGAAGAGCGGGTGGTGCCGCGGCGGAACCGGTTGCGGGTGAAAGCGCGGGTGCTCGCGTGCATCCGGCAGCGCGGATTTCAGGAAGAAGTGGCGGTGTGCGAGGATTTGTCGAAGGGCGGAATCAGCTTCCGGAGCAGAAATGCCTACGCGGAGGGCACGCGGCTGGAAGTGGCGGTGCCGTATACGCCAGGAGCGGGAGCGATTTTCGTGCCGATACGGATTGTGTTCTCGCAGCCGATTGCGTCGGCTGGGTTGTTCCGGCATGGGGCCGCGTATTTACGCTCGCCGGAGTAGCGGGCAAGTTTTTTCCAAACGGACATTTTGTGGATGAGTTCAGTTGAGGTCCTTCGGCTATCTCTGGTTTTTGGAGTCCGGTGATTACAGTTCACTAGCGGGATCCCACCGGAGTCCACATACCGGACCTTGTCGGATAGCCTCAGGATGACAGCGCCTCTCTCGTTTGTGTTTTCCACTATCTTCAAGCCACAACTCACTTAGCAGGAGCGGCGAGGATGGATTGCCAGTTCAGGATGGCGTTCCAGAGCATGCGTTGATCGCCGCGATTCAGGTCGCGGTGAATCGGGTTGAAATTAAAAGTGACGATGTGGCCGCCGACGACGGGTGAATCGAGAATCGCCGGGCGGCCGATCAAGTTCCCTTCTCCCCAAATCTGACCGCTGACGAGAATGGGCGCACCGGTGGTGTCTCCCCATTCGAGGACAACGGTACTGCGGTCGACGGGCCCGTCGAGGCAAGTGGTGCAATAGGCCATGCGAAGCCAGCGGCGGGGCTCGGCGTACAACGGAAAATTCTGGCGGAAGACATACGTGTGAGGCGAGTAGCCGTAGGCGATGGGGTGATCCGGGCGATCGAAGGTGACGCGCAGGTGAGAGCCCGGCGTGCGGGTCGCGGCTCGCTGGGCGGCAGCGGCGGCATCGCTTCCACCTCCCTGCGTACTGCGCGGGACGCCGCCGGCGTCACGGCGGACTCCACGAACTAGTCCGGCTTCGAGCGGAAGCATGGAACCGCTACCGAGCGTGATGAGCAGGCCGCCGCGTTCGACGAAATCCTGAATTTGCGCGAGACCCTGATAGCCGATGCCGCCGGTGATGTCGTCGGATTCCGCGGGAGTTCCAAAATTGGGAGTTTGCGGCGTTTTTTTGAACGCCATCGGGCTCCAACGTTTTGGGATGCCCTGGATCTGTTCGGCGAGTTCGAGATCGACGTGACCGTAGAGAAGGACGTCGATCTTATCGTTGAGTTTTCCGGCGCGGACGTCTTCGTCGCGGAGATAGGTGTAAGGCACCTTACGCTGGTCGAGCGAGTAGCGGATCCAGCCGATGGAGTCGGTGTCCGCCCAGGGAACCCAAATTCCGAGGCGCGGCGCTTTGGCGACGTGGTGAGCGACATCGGGAGCGGACGCGGCGGCGGTGAAGTCGAGGCCGAGTTGATCGGAAATTTGGCGAAGAACGTCGGGCAGGCCGGGCTGTGACGGAAGAATCCAGGAACCGGCGGGATATTCGGCACCACCTGAGGTGAAGCTGCGCTCGGCAATCTCTATATTGAAATTCGAAAGACGGTAGCGAGCGGCGAGCAGGCTTTCCTGGCCGGAATCTTTCAGGAGCAAGACAGGGCCAGTGCCGGAGACTTTGCCGCGCGGCTGCGGAGCTTCGCTGAGAGACGCGAGTGAAGCGGAGCGCACGGAAGTGTCGTCCGTGGGCAGCGCCTGCAGATGATAGTGCGCGGGAAGCTCCCAGGAGACGTCGTCGTAGGGTTCAACGGCGTCTTTCGGATAATTTTGGGGAGCGAGGAGATCGACGGCGTAGTTTCGATAAGGCTGGTCGAGGCGAACGACGTAGGTCCCGGCGGGAAAGGCGCCCTCTTTGAGATGGAGAGGTTCTTTCGCCCGGCTGACCTCGATCTGCTGACTCATTAAACGGGCGACGAGTTGCGCGACGCGGGCAGGGTCGCCCTGATCTTCGGGAATGAGAAACGCCGCGGGTGATTCGTCGAGGCCTTTGCGATAGGAGTGGAGACTTTTTTCGTAGAAATTGTGGAGGAACGCGCGTGAATTTGTGGCGGCGTAATCGAGGGCGGCGAGGGCGCCGGTTTCGTTGTAATTAAGGTTATCGCGCGCGGACCAGGTGACTTTTCCGGTAGACGGAGGAAGCGGACGGTACCACTCGCGGGAAGTTTCTTCTCCGGAAAGAAGCCAGGTGAGGGTTTCGGCGGTGCCGTTGCCGAAGGTTTCGTAGCCACGGCCGATGGAATTGTGATTCATCGCAACAGAATCCAGGAAAAGCTCTGCGAAGCCTTCGCCAAAATTCCACGTGGAGACTCCGGGCATGCCGAGGCCGGTCAGCGTTTGCACTTCGTGGAAGCTGAGGGCGAGAAATTCGGTGAAGGAGATGGGATCGACGTCGGGGTTGTAGGGGCCAGTGCCGTTCCAGGACATCAGGAAGGGTTCGCCCTCGTGGAGGTCGTGGATGACAGTGGGATGCCACTCGAAAAACATGCGGGCGACGGCTTTGGTGGTTTCCTGTGTAAGTTGGTGCGCGTCGCGATTGATATCCACAAAAACGTATTTGCCCCAGTAAGGCGGAGCCTGGCGCGGGAGATAGGCGCGATCAGTTTTGCCTTTGAGGTAGCGATAGAACCACTGGACCTGATTGTCGCGGCCATCGGGATTGGAGACGGGATTGATGAGGACGACAAGATTTTCGCGGATGCGGCGGACCATGGGTTGATCGGAAA
>WNFC01007571.1_pt1 | contig 11932 bp, 8 predicted proteins | sample 5400541 | NCBI WGS metagenome assembly WNFC01 (sample SAMN13153342, study PRJNA577476) | soil metagenome | isolation source: 120 cm saprolite under Douglas fir tree site 2 hole 2 replicate 1 | place: USA:California | collected 2015-04-18 | reverse complement strand
GAGCTGGATAGACGCGCGGTTTCCGCTGTCGAAATTATGGCGCGAACACGTGTCGGAGTACTACGCCCCGAAAAATTTGAATTTCTGGTATTACTTCGGCGCAATTCTATTGGTCGTACTCGGGCTACAGCTGCTGACTGGAATATTTCTGGCGATGAACTACAAACCGTCAGCGCGCGAAGCGTTTGACTCGGTTCAATTCATCATGCGCGATGTCCAGTGGGGGTGGCTCATCCGCTACGTTCATACAACGGGGGCATCGGCTTTTTTCATCGTCAGTTACCTGCATATGTTTCGTGCGCTTCTATACGGCTCCTACAAGGCTCCGCGGGAGTTGCTTTGGATGATTGGAGTGACAATTTACCTTAGCCTGATGGCCGAGGCCTTCATGGGGTACGTTCTTCCGTGGGGCAACATGTCATATTGGGGGGCGCAGGTCATCGTCTCACTGTTTGGAACGATTCCTTACGTCGGCGATTCGCTTGTTGAGTGGATCCGTGGCGATTACTACATTGCAGATGCAACATTGAATCGCTTCTTTTCACTGCATGTGATCGCGGTACCACTTGTCTTGGTATTCCTTGTCCTGGTTCACATATTGGCGTTGCATACCGTAGGGTCCAACAATCCGGACGGAGTGGAGATCAAAGAGCACAAGGATGAAGAAGGAGTGCCGCGTGATGGGATACCGTTCCACCCGTATTACACGGTGCATGACACGGCCGGGGTGATATTCTTTTTGACTTTGTTTTTCGGGATTGTATTTTTTGCACCTGGCATAGGTGGGTACTTCCTTGAGGGCGCCAACTATGAACCGGCCAACGCTTTGCAAACGCCACCGCACATTCGACCAATGTGGTATTTCACACCCTTTTACGCGATTCTACGAGCGGTACCGAACAAGTTGTTCGGCGTGGTGTTGATGGGAGCCGCGGTTGCCGTTCTTTACTTCCTGCCGTGGCTCGATCGTTCGAAAGTGAGGTCAATTCGCTATCGCGGGTGGATTTCCAAGGCGTTTCTCTTCGCGTTCGTCGCTAGCTTCGTCTTGCTAGGCTACATCGGAATGCAACCCGCTGATGCTACCTTGACGTCCATCGCGCGCGGGTTAGTCGTAGTCTACTTTGCCTTCTTTATCTTGATGCCGTGGTACACGAGGATTGATCCAAGTAAGCGTGTCCCTGAACGGGTCCACTTCCGTGAACATTGATGTCCTCTGATTGCTCGGCTGAAAGCGGCCTGATGCCCGCGGCTCTGCGCACGTGACGAAGGATGGGGGTAGCGCCCAACAGGACTCTGAGCAGCAATCCAATCCAGCGCTGCGAGGTTCTCGGAAATAACCTTTTCGCCGCGGTCCCGTCGTCCTATTAGAGGTCGGGCACGTAAGCCTTCGGAATGACGTCCGTCGATTCAGCGCCTCACGCAATCGTCTTGGACGTGAAGTTGACCAGTACGGATGTGCTTTTGCTCATCGGGCGCTATTGAAAGTCAAGGTAGAAGCGAGACATATGCCGAGGTCGAGGGTTCGAGTCGAGTCCCTCTCTCACCACCAATAATATCAAGGTCCTAACGTTCTCGGTAAGGACGGTCTGTGGGATGACGGCCTGATGCTATGTAAGTACTCGGCAAGGGGCCCGACCTGATCCGCCGGCAGGGGCGCCCCGCTCTAGGTCTGAACCGGTCTCCATCTTGCGCTGCGCCCCTTGCCTGTCGAAACGATCAGCTTTTCGCTTTTCATCTGCCGCAATACTAGCCGCACGGTGTCTCTTGACACGCCGGCGCACGCCTGCTCAATCTCGGAGATCGAAAAGGGTTCGCGCCGATTCAGAACGGCTTCGCGAACCTGTTCTGTCTTCGCACCGCGCCCGGTCCGTATCTGGCCGACGCGTTCTTCGAATTCGCGATAAGCGCGCAGCAGTACGCCCCAGAAATATTCTAACCATGGAAACACATCGTGCCGGTCTTTGTGCCAGCCCTGTGAACTGGCTTCGAGCGTCTCGTAGTAGCTCTCTTTGGTGTCTTCATACACGCGCTCGATACTGATGTACCGACCGACTTCGTAGTTGAAGTGATACAGTTGCATGAGCGTCAGCAAACGCGCGATGCGTCCGTTACCGTCGTTGAACGGATGTATGCAAAGGAAGTCGAGAATTGTCAACGGAACCAGCACAAGTGCGTCTTGCTTGCTTGAACTAACAGCGTCCGCATAGCGAGTCGTCAAGTGATCCATTGCGATCGGTGTTAGATGGGCTGGTGTGGGTTTGAAACGAACGCGGACAGTACCGTCCTGGTGCCGCTCGATGATGTCGTTGTCGGTCTGCTTCCAGTGGCCGCCAGGTACTGGCATGTAGCGAGATAGTATCGTGTGGAGCTGTAATATGACGTTCGGTGTGAAGGGCATATCGCGTGCGGACTCATGTATCAGCCCGAGCGCGTCGCGGTAACCAGCCACCTCTTGTTCAGATCGATCGCGCGGCTTCGTGTGCTTGATCACCAGCGCCTTTAGCCGGTTCGCGGGTACAGTCACGCCCTCGAGCCGGTTCGACGATTCACTGGATTCAATAACCGCAATCTGACGCAAACCTTTGAGCACTTTCGGTGCCTGTCGAAAGAATAGCTCCTGCTTGCCGCGGTATTCGCCAAGCGCGCGCAACGTAGCCGCGTGGTTCGCGTCAAAGCGGAGCCGGGCGAGAAATTCTGGAGTGAGGGAGGACATCGAATTGCGACTGATAAATAGGATAGTGGGTACTTGTTAAATGGGGTAATTGGCATGATACTACCCCTTATAGAGAATTTGGTTACCCCATTTAATGCGGCACCTTGTGCGTGGCGACGTGACCCGTCTTGTCCCTAAGGGCGGAATGAGGCGTCGCACGACGACCGGTTTGGCGCATATTGCATTTGTGCGCCAATAAAATTATCCTATTGGCGCATAAACACCTATTTGCGCCAAATAGATTTCAATGCCCAAGCGACTGCCGGCCGATCTTTTAGCGCGGGTCCAAATAGAATTGGCGGCCTTTCCCGACGGCGCCGCTATCGAAGAACTTAGTGGCCGGCTGGCCAGCTTAGTCAGCCGTCGTTCTTTGCAGCGGAAGCTGGCTGAATGGATTGTCGCCGGGCACATTCGCGCCGAGGGGTCTAAGAAAGGGCGGCGATACTTCCTGCCCGTTTTGCCTGCAGGGCGGAAGATCATCGCGCCGGCGGTAGCGCCTCCCGAACCCAATTCAAGCTTCGTAGTGCCAAGTATCGCGGATGACTACCCGCCGATTTCCACAGCGGGGCGAGAAGTGCTTGCGCTGGTTCGACGCCCAATCTTTGATCGGCCTTCGGTCGGATACCGCCGGGCCTTTCTGGATGAATACGTACCGAACGAGACCGCCTATTTGCCGGAATCTGCGCTTCGGCACCTGCATGAGTTGGGCAGCCCGCGACAAGAAGGTCGACCGGCTGGGACTTTCGCACGCGACATCCTCGATCGCTTGCTCATCGATCTCTCTTGGGCGTCCAGCCGACTGGAAGGAAATACTTATTCGTTGCTCGATACCGAGCGGCTGATTCATGCCGGACAGGAAGCCGCCGGCAAGAACGCCAAAGAAACGCAGATGATCTTGAATCACAAGGCGGCGATTGAACTGTTGGTGAATTCGGCCGAGGAGATCGGCATTAATCGGTTCACCCTTTGCAACCTGCATGCTCTGCTTGCCGAGAACCTGCTTGATCACCCACAGGATGCGGGTCGCTTGCGAACTATAGCGGTGGGGGTAGCCGGGACGATGTACATACCCACGGCGATTCCGCAATTGATCGAAGAGATGTTTGAGCTGCTACTCGCGAAGGCTGCCGCCATTAGAGATCCATACGAGCAAGCCTTGTTCCTAATGGTCCAGCTGCCGTACCTGCAACCATTCATCGACGTGAACAAGAGGACCTCGCGACTTGCCGCGAACATCCCGCTGATCAGGTTGAATCTGGTGCCACTCTCTTTCATCGGCGTTCCAGAGCACGCATACACTGAAAGCGTGATAGCCGTGTACGAGTTTAATCGTGTCGAACTCATTCGTGATGTGTTTGTCTGGGCGTATGAACGCTCCTGCCAGAGGTATGTCACCGTGCGCGATTCGCTGCCGGAGCCCGATCCTTTTCGGCTGAAATATAGAGCGGTACTTCGAGACGTCATTGGATCGATCATCAAAGACGGGAAGAAACCCACGCTCGGCGTAATTCGTAAGCAAGTAGGGCACCTAGTACCGGCGAATGATTTACTGCGCTTTGGCGAAGTGGCTCTGCAAGATCTGCGGGGTCTGCATGAAGGCAACATTGCGCGCTATGGCCTTCGGCCTTCGGAGTTCCGCGCGTGGCTATCCAATCAGGCTGGCATCTGATGCGCGCGGCGCCGCAACGCGTCATTGGCTACTACGCGATATCGACGGCCATGGAACAGCGTGTTTCGTTACGCAGTGCCAAGCTCCGGCGAGCCATGCCCGATCAGATGCCTCTGCTGCTCATCGGTAGGTTAGCCGTCGATCGACAGTACCAGGGCAAAGGACTGGGAACGGACCTGTTGTCCGACGGCGTAAGACGATGTCTTGAGGTGTCGGAGATCGCTGGTGTGCGGGCCATCATTACTCACGCTATTGATGACCCCGCCGTTCGCTCTTATGAACATCATGGATTTATTCGCTGTCCACTCGACCAGGGCCACACTCCTCCAAGAAATCGTCGCTGTGGTGGAGGCCGTCGGTGTTGCTCCTAGCCCCGAATTTGTTGCCGCAGCAAAGGCGGGTTTGATCGTACCGGGTTCGACGCAGACTTCATCCATGTATCGAGATCTCCTGAGAGGCGTGCCCATCGAGGCAGATCAAGTCATCGGCGATCTCATTGAACGTGCTCGCGCAGCCGGCATCGAGACGCCGCTACCCGCGGCAATCCACACCCATCTTTGCGTCTATCAGCGCCGGGGTACTTGCGTGAGTTTTGCGTGACTCAGTGCTGCTTTGTTATGCTTCGTGGTGACAAATGCAACGGGCGCCATGCGGTAAGTGGTTGAATTGACTAAGACTATCTCATAATGCCGAGGTCGAGAGTTCGAGTCCCTCTCTCACCACCAGTCAAACTGGACCTTGCCTAGCGACCGCGCGCAGGCGCCTTCGTGCGTCCGCAGGTGCAGTTGACGATATCGATCTTCAGCTGCTTGAGTTCGGCGATGCGCTGATCGATGCGCTCGTCCCATACCCGGGACATCGGCGCCCAGTCTTTCTTCAGCAGCGGGAATCGGTCTGGCAAGGTGGCCAGTTGCGCCGCGATTTCCTCGAGGCTGAAGCCGGCGCGTTGCCCGATCGTAATGTAGCGGATCTTTAGAAATGTCGATTCACGGTAGCGGCGATGCTCGCTGCTGCCCTCGCGTTCAGAGGCGATCAGGCCGAGTTTCTCGTAGTAGCGCAGCGTAGAGGACGCTACGCCGCTGCGCTGGGCCATGTCGCGAATGCTGATCAGGGGATCGGAATCGTTGCTCATGTCTGGATTGTGAGTAGAGCGCACGATTCGCGCAAGCTCGACCCATCCCGCGCTCGCCTTGGCGCTCTAAACGGGCCAGTCCACGAAGTCGGGCGAACGGACTGCACATCGGCCTCTTGACTTTTAGTTGAAGCTAGCTTCAATATGACGAAAGCAATGTTGAAGTTAACTTCAACATAAAGATTATCGACCTCCAAGGAGTCGTCCGTGTCTTACCCCCTTTGCATGTCTGCCCGGTCGCGATTCGTTCTTCCTGTCATCGCTGCCGCTGCGCTAGCCATCAGCGCGTGCAGTCGCGGCGGCGCTCAGGCGGGTGCACCGCCACCGCCCGAGGTCGATGCGGCCCAGGTCGTAGTCAAGCCCGTAAGTCAGTGGGACGAGTTCAGCGGGCGTATCGCCGCGACCGATGCGGTCGATGTGCGCGCGCGCGTCAGTGGCTACATCGAGCGCATCGCGTTCAAGGAAGGCGGCGAGGTCAAGGCCGGCGACCTATTGTTCGTGATCGATCCGCGCCCGTACCGCGCTGCCTACGATAGCGCGGTGGCTCAACTCGCACGCGCACGCGCCGCAGAACAGCTCGCCCAGGAGGAGGAGCAACGCGCGCAACGCTTGATCGCAGGCAAGGCAATCTCGCGCGAAGAATTCGACATGCGCCGCGCCGGCTCGACGCAGAGCAGCGCCGATGTGCGGGCAGCCGAGGCGGCGGTGGCGACGGCGAAACTCAATCTCGGCTTCACTGAGGTGCGCTCGCCGATCGCTGGGCGCGTCAGTCGCGCGATGCTGACCCTCGGCAATCTAGCACAGGCCGACCAAAGCGTGCTGACCAGCGTGGTCTCTCAGGATCCGGTCTATGTCTACTTCCAACCGGACGAGCAGACGTTTCTGCGCTATGCGGAACTCGCGCGCAAGGGCGAGCGCGCGAAATCGGCCAATCCGGTACGGGTAGGCCTCGCCACTGATAAGGGTTACCCGTACACCGGCACGGTGAACTTCATCAACAACCAGGTCGATCCGGCGACCGGCACGATCAATTTGCGGGCCGTGGTGCCGAATCCAGATCGCATATTCACACCCGGCTTGTACGCGCGGGTGCAGCTCGAAGGTAGTGCCGACCTCACGGCCATGCTGATTGACGACAAGGCCGTGATGACCGACCAGGACCGCAAGTACGTCTACGTGGTTGGGCCGGAAAACAAGACTGTGCGTAAGGACGTCACGCTGGGCGGATTCGCTGATGAGCTGCGCATCGTGCGCTCCGGCCTCGGTGCGAACGACAAAGTCATCGTCGCCGGCCTGCAGAAGATCTTCGCCCCGAGTACGTCGGTGAAGCCGAGGATCGTTGCGATGGGCGCGCTGCCGCCCGCCGCAGTGGTGGCATCGGCGGCGAAATAGGGGAGCACGCACATGGATTTCTCCAAATTCTTCATCGACCGCCCGATCTTCGCGGCGGTGTTGTCGATCGTCATTCTCGTCGCCGGCCTGATCTCAATGCCGTTGCTGCCGGTCAGCGAATACCCGGAAGTGGTGCCGCCTACGGTCGTCGTCAAGGCGACTTATCCAGGCGCCAATCCCAAAGTCATCGCCGAAACCGTGTCGGCTCCGTTGGAAGAACAGATCAACGGCGTTGAGGACATGATGTACATGAAGTCGGTCGCCGGTTCCGACGGCATGTTGCAAATGACGATCACGTTCCGCCCCGGCACTGATCCGAGCAAGGCGCAGGTCGATGTGCAAAACCGTGTTTCCCAGGCCTTGTCGCGCCTGCCTGCGGAGGTGGTCAGCCTCGGCGTGACGACCCAGAAGCAGAGTCCGGCTTTTCTCGTGCTGGTTACGCTGATCTCTGACGGCCGATACGACGCGCTCTATCTGCGCAACTACGCCAACATCAGGGTCAAGGACCAGATCGCGCGCCTACCCGGCGTCGGAATGATTTGGCAGTTTGGCAGCGGCGATTACGCGATGCGTGTTTGGCTCGACCCCGACAAGGTCGCCTCGCGCGGCCTCACCGCCGGCGACGTCGTGCGCGCGATCCAGGAGCAGAACCTGCAAGTCTCGGCCGGCCAGCTCGGCGCCGAGCCGATCAAGGGCGGCGCCGACTTCCTGATCGCGATCAACGCACAGGGCCGGCTGCGTTCGACCGAGGAGTTCGGCAACGTCGTGCTCAAGACCGGCGCGAACGGCGAGGTCGTGCGCCTCGCCGACGTGGCGCACATCGAGCTCGGCGCCAGCGACTATACGATACGCAGCCAACTCGACAACTCCCCGACTGCGATCCTCGGCGTGTTTCAGGCGCCGGGCGCCAACTCGCTGGCAACGCGCGATGCCGTGATCGCGAAGATGCAAGAGTTGTCCAAACGCTTTCCACCGGGCCTCACCTGGCGTTCGGACTACGACTCCACGATCTTCGTGCGCGAGTCGATCGAGGCAGTCGTGCATACGCTGCTCGAGGCGATCGCGCTCGTCGTGCTGGTTGTGATCCTGTTCCTGCAGACCTGGCGCGCTTCTATCATTCCGCTGATCGCGGTGCCGGTGTCGGTCATCGGCACGTTTGCCGTGCTCTATCTGCTCGGCTTCTCGATCAATACACTCACCTTGTTCGGCCTGGTGCTTGCCATTGGAATTGTGGTCGACGACGCGATCGTCGTGGTCGAGAACATTGAGCGCAATATCGCCGAGGGACGTACGCCGCTCGCGGCCGCGCACCAGGCGATGAAGGAAGTGTCCGGGCCGATCATCGCGATCGCGCTGGTGCTCTGCGCGGTATTCGTGCCGATGGCCTTCCTCACCGGCGTCACCGGGACTTTCTACAAACAGTTTGCGGTCACGATCGCGATCTCCACCGTGATCTCGGCGATCAATTCGCTGACCCTGTCGCCCGCTCTCGCGGCGAAACTGCTGAAGTCGCACGACGCGCCGAAGGACATGCTGTCGCGGCTGATCGAGCGCGCATTCGGCTGGGTGTTCGGCCCGTTCAACCGCTTCTTCAAGGCGGGCTCGGATCGGTACCAGGGTTCAGTGTCGCGCATCCTGACGCGCCGCGGTGTGGTTTTCGCAGCCTATGCCGTGCTCTTGGTGGGCACTGCTCTAATGTTCAATTCCGTGCCGCGCGGCTTCATCCCGACCCAAGATAAGCTCTACCTCATCGGCGTGGTGAAACTGCCGGAAGGGGCCTCACTCGAGCGTACCTATGCCGTGGTGCAGAAGGTGAAAGACATCACTCTGCATACGGACGGCGTCGCCCATGTGATCTCTTTTGCCGGTTTCAACCCGAGTCAGTTCAGTAACACCCCAAACTACGGTGTGGCCTTCGCGATCCTGAAGCCGTTCCGCGAGCGCTCTCGCAGCGCCAAGCAGATCGTCGACGACATCCAATCGAAGGTCTCGGGCATCAAGGAAGGGTTTGTTTTCGTGCTGAATCCACCGCCGATTCTCGGGCTCGGAAACGGCGCGGGCTATTCGGCGTTCGTCGAGGACCGCGGCGGCGCGGGCTACGGCGCGCTGCAGGAGGCAGTGGGCACGCTGCAGGGCGCCGTGATGAAGGCGCCGGGCATGGGTTTCCCGTTCAGCAGCTATCAGTCCAACGTGCCGCAGCTCGATGTAGAGGTTGACCGTGTCAAGGCGAAGATGCAGGGCGTGGCGCTGACTGACCTGTTTGAGACCCTCCAGGTCTATCTCGGTTCGTCCTACGTCAACGACTTCAATCTGTTCGGTCGCACCTGGCGTGTGTATGCGCAGGCTGACGGCGACTTTCGCAAACGCATGGAGGACATCACCAACCTGAAGACGCGCAACGATCACGGCGAAATGGTGCCCATCGGCTCGATGGTGAAGCTCAGTCAGACCTATGGCCCCGATCCGGTGCTGCGTTACAACGGTTATCCGGCCGCCGACTTCCTGGGCGAGTCCGATCCCAGGCTGCTGTCCTCAGCGCAGGCGATGGACAACATCAACGAGATCGCGGAGAAGGTGCTACCGAATGGCATGAACATCGAATGGACCGACCTGAGCTTCCAGGAGGCTACGCAGGGCAGGGCGGCCCTGGTCGTGTTCCCGATCGCGATCCTGCTCGCCTTCCTCGTGCTGGCTGCGCTGTACGAGAGCTGGGTGCTGCCACTCGCGGTGATCCTGATCGTGCCGATGTGCATGCTGTCGGCGCTGGCCGGCGTGAAGCTGTTCGGCGGCGACAACAACACCTTCGTCCAAGTCGGGCTGGTCGTGCTGATGGGCTTGGCCTGCAAGAACGCGATCCTGATCGTGGAGTTCGCGCGCGAGCTCGAATTCCAGGGCAAAGGCATCGTCGAGGCGGCGCTGGAAGCCTGCCGGCTGCGCCTGCGCCCGATCGTGATGACCTCCGTTGCGTTCATCGCTGGCACGGTGCCATTGGTGCTCTCGCACGGTGCCGGCGCCGAGGTGCGCTCGGCGACCGGTATCACCGTGTTCGCCGGCATGATCGGAGTGACCCTGTTCGGTCTGTTTCTGACCCCGGTGTTCTATGTCGGCCTGCGCAAGCTGTCCGGGCTCAAGCTGGTCCAGCACGGCGAAGCGAGTCTGGCGCATGGCTGAAGCCGAGCAGGTGCCGTTTGGTCCGAATGCCGCAATCGGTATCCCTACTTGCTATGTTAGGAGATGCAAATGTCCAAACCGAAGTTCCCGCCTAGAAACCCAATGCCAAAGACGTTCACAGCCGTCGTGCCACACTCGTTGAAGGCGGCATCCGAAACTTACCAGTTTGCGCCGGCCGTCCGGATCGGCGATCAGATCCTCATCTCCGGCATCGTCGGGTTCGACGCCGAGGGACGGCTTCCTCCCGACTTTCGCAGTCAGGCGGAGAACGTCTTTACGACGCTCGAAGCCATTCTCAACGAGGCGGGGGCGACGCTCGATGATGTGGCGAGCCTGAGCAGTTATCACGTCGGCGACTTACACAGCCAGTTGCGCGAACTCGTGGACATAAAGGCGACGCGGATTCGGCCGCCGCACCCGGCCTGGACGGGCATCGGGGTGACGCAGATCGGGGTGCCAGGGGCGCTCCTCGAAATATCTGCCGTGGTGGTGGCCCGCGACTAATTGAGACTTTCATAAGTACGTGACGACACCATAAAGGGTCGAAGCTATGAAATACGCTCTCTTTACAGAAATGGCGTTGAGTCGCGACCTGCCGGAGTATGGCCTGCGCAGGGGAGACGTTGTGCGCCTAATCAACGATTATCCCGCGCCGGCGGTAGACGGAACTACTTCCCGAAGGTCACCTTCAGCGGTCGCATCGAGGCGACGCTCGCGAAGGATTTGATGGACGAAGGGTGTTTGCTCTGCAGTGGAGATAACCCGCATCACTGTCACAGGAGACTGGTGGCGGAATAACCTTCAGAGCCGCTGGCCACAGGTTTCCGTTGAGCATCTTGTGTAGGTGGGATTGGGTGAGCAAGTTGAACCACGCAACGAAGACATCACCTTAGTGTTTCCCTTTCGAGCGTGTATGCGCCACGATCCAAATCCGCCTCATCCGTATACGGACTACGGTATCGAGATTATTCGAGTGCTTCATGGGCGGATGGATGCACCACACGACCTGTAGGGCCTGCAGTCGGCAGTGATCTTTATGTGCCCAGAATCATTCCAACCACAGCTTGTGACAAGGGGCTTAAACTATCGCCAAGCGCGAGCGCGGTATCTTTATGCGCTTTACCTTCGAGCGACATGAACTGCGCCTTCACACCCGCGTCGCTTAATTTTTTCACCAGCTCCATAGAGCCGGCGACGAAGTCCTCAAATTCCTGTCGCTCCGTGGAGCCGACCGCCACCAGGCCTTGGGCGCTGAGTCGCGGATATGAGAATGGGGCTCGCGTCTTCGTTGGCGATCTGGGCTCGCGGCGTAGACACTCCAGAAACGGCGTGTGCTGCACTTGTGTTGATACGCGGTGTAAATAATCCTGAAACTGCATTGGAGTAGTCTTTTGCGAGCGTTGCGCCGACGGCAGGAAACTGAGTCCGCAAGGTCTGATGGTTCAGAAATGAGCACTGAGATATCTGAACCGCCGGCATTTAACCCAAGCAATGAAACGAGAGAGCAACCGTGAGAAATAGACTTTGTGAAAGAATCGCTCCAGTAGCGGGTACGAGCAAGATGACAGGTTGGGCGAAGATTTTGGCATGCGCGCTGCTGCTCGCCGGTTCCGCCAGGGCGGTGGAGCCGGGTGCGGCCAACAGCTTCACCATCACTGAAAAATCGTTTCACTGCATGACGGAGATGACGCGGGTCGGCCATTTCTATGTCGATAACCTTGCCGGCAATCTGAAGGGCACTGTGCAAATCGCCCAATCGGGCAGGCCCGGGATCTATCCTGTGGGTTCTGTGCTGCAACTCGTCCCGACCGAAGTGATGGTGAAGCGTGAGAAGGGCTTCAACGCGGCCACGCGC
>WNFC01017256.1_pt1 | contig 11934 bp, 12 predicted proteins | sample 5400541 | NCBI WGS metagenome assembly WNFC01 (sample SAMN13153342, study PRJNA577476) | soil metagenome | isolation source: 120 cm saprolite under Douglas fir tree site 2 hole 2 replicate 1 | place: USA:California | collected 2015-04-18 | reverse complement strand
TGCTCATCTGAAAGAGAATTCAGAAGCGAAAGCGTCTCCGAGCGATGGCGGCGGAAGCCCGCGAGCGCGTGGCCAGGATCGGCGCGCGCGTACAGACGGTCCTCGGCCCATCGATCGGGATCGAGCGGATGTCCCACCGCGCCGCCTATGCCCCAGGCAGCGAGGTCGTCGGGATCGGCACTCAACGTGAGGATCTTCGGGTCGTCCAGCGCGGGAATCGTGTGAAAGCGAATCCGGAACAGCTCTTCCACGTCGCGCAGGTGGCAGACGATCTCGGTGGCGGACCAGTTGGAGGCGTCGGGACGTCGCGCGAGCACGTCCGCGCTCCGGGTCCGGAACGCCTCGTCGAGCTCGTCGGGGGTGCGCGCCAGCCTCGCGAGCCGCTGCTCGAGCGGCCGCCGCATGTACTCCTAAGCGGTCGAGGGAGACGGGGTAGAAGCGCACGTTGGGCGCCATGATCACGCCGGTGTTGATGACCTCGCGCATGGCCAGCTCGTCCATGGCGCGCTCGATCTGGGCCTGCGGGTCGCGGTCCGAGCGCAGGATGTTGAGGTCCTCGCTCTCGAGCGTCACCTGGTGGCGGGAGGAGTACATGAAGGAGAAGACCCGTGCCACGAGCGTCTCATCCATCACCTCGTGCTCCTTGAACAAATCGCCATACGTCTGTCCGGCGCGCCCCGGCGCCAGCACGAGGCGCGGCGAGACCTTGATCTTGCCGCGAATCTCGACCGAGCGGTGCGGCTGCTCCTCCTGTGGCCCGACGAGGATGTAGGGCAGCACGTGGTAGCCGGCGATGATGCCGGTGATGGGCTTGCGCAGGATCTCCGTACGCTCGAAGAGGTGCTTGAGGAACTCGGGGTCGTGGCGCTCGCCGAACACGCGCTATCCGTTGAACACGGAGACTTCCATGCAGTCGAAGCCGAAGTCGTACTCTCGGCTCGTGTAGGCGCCGCCCGAGCGGACGTGGTCGATGTACGGCTTGACGTCGCGGCGGTAGATGCCGGTGTTGTCCGCGATGATGAGGGCGCCCTTGACGAGCCGCGGCTCCACGGCTTTGAGGTAGTCGAGGTAGTCCTCCTTTTGCGCGTCGAGCAGCATGAGATCCACCGGACCGCGCAGGAACGGCAGGACGCGGAGCGCATCGCCCACCACCACCTTGACGCGCCCCTTGAGCCCGGCGTGCTCGGCGTTCGACTGGCAGAACCTGGCGAGGTACGTGTTGTTCTCGACGCAGGTGAGATGGCCGCCGCGCGGCATGTTGGCGGCGAGGAGGATCGCCGAGTAGCCGAAGAGCGATCCGACCTCGATGCCGCGGGTGGGCGCGTGCTTGGCGAGGAGCCGCCTGATCACGCGGCCCTTTTCCTTGCCGATGACCGGGATGTGCCACTTGGACACGGCCCGGTCCATGAGTCGCAGCATCTGCTGCGCGCGCTTGGTCATGGGCACCTACTTGACGGCCAGGCGCGACTGCACGCCGTCGGGCAGGGGGTAGCGCCGGGTCCACTTGCCCGCCTTGACGATCTGCCCGGGCAGCGCGCGCCCGATGATTTCCTGGACGCGCTTCGAGACGCCGATCAGCGCGTCGAGATCTATGCCCGTCTCGACGCCCATGGCGAGGAGGCAGTGGACGAGGTCCTCGGTGCAGACGTTGCCCGAGGCGCCGGGGGCGAAGGGACAGCCGCCGAGTCCGCCGATCGAGCCGTCGAAGTTGGTCACGCCCAGCTCCATCGCGGCCAGGATGTTCGGGATGGCCATGGCGCGCGTGTCGTGGGTGTGGAGCGTCCACTCGACCGTCGGAAAGCGCGGCATCAGGTGCTCGAGCACGCGCGAGACTTGCGCGGGATTGGCCATGCCGGTCGTGTCGGCGAGGCCGATGCCCTTGGCGCCGAGATCCACGAGACGCGAGACGACGGATTCGAGCTGGGCTACCGGCACCGCGCCCTCGAACGGGCAACCGAAGGTGCAGGAGATGCCCGAGTAGACGGGCTTCCCGGCTCGGTGCGCCACTTCGGCGGTCGCCTTGAGCTTCACCAGCGACTCGGCGATCGACATGTTGACGTTGGCGAGGTTGTGGCTCTCGCTGGCCGAGAGGACGGTGTGGATGTCGTCCACCCCCGCGTCCACCGCTCGCACCGCGCCCTTGTCATTGGGCACCAGCGCCGAGTAGCGCGTCCCCGGCCGCCGCGTGATGCCTGCCATCACGGCCTCGGCGTCACGGAGCTGCGGCACGGCCTTCGCGGAGACGAAGGACGTCACCTCGATCCGCGGCATGCCGGTGGCGGAGAGGAGGTTGACGACCTCGATCTTCTGCTCGGTCGGAATGAAGTCGGGCTCGATCTGAAAACCATCCCGCGTTCCCACCTCGCACACCGTCACGCGCTTGGGCAGCTTCATGGAGGTCTCCTCAGTACGAGCGGGGCATGCCGAGGACGTGCTCCCCGACGTAGGCCATGATGAGGTTGTTGTTGATCGGCGCCGCGCGGTAGAGGCGCGACTCGCGGAACTTGCGCTCGATGTCGTACTCCTCGGCGAAGCCGTAGCCGCCGTGGCAGTCGATGCAGGCGTCGCCCGCGGCGATGGCCGCCTCGGAGGCGAGGTACTTGGCCATGTTCGCCTCCGGCCCGCACGGGATACCGGCGTCGAACATCTTGGCCGCCTTGGTCCGCATGAGGTCGGCGGCCTCAATGGCCATGTGCGCCTTCGCGATGGGGAACTGGACGCCCTGGTTGGCGCCGATAGGCTTGCCGAAGATGACGCGCTGGGTGGAATAGCCGACGGCCTTCTCGATGAACCACCGCGAGTCCCCGAGCGAGTCCGAGGCGACCAGGATGCGCTCGGCGTTCATGCCGTCGAGGATGTAGGAGAAGCCCTTGCCCTCCTGGCCGATCAGGCTCGAGGCGGGGATCTCCATGTTGTCGAAGAAGAGCGCGTTGGTCGAGTGGTTCATCATCATCTTGAGCGGCCGGACCTCGAGCCCCTTGCCCTTGAGGTGCCTGATGTCGATGAGAAAGACGGAGAGGCCGTCGGTCTTCTTCTTCACCTGGCCGACAGGCGTGGTCCGAGCGAGCAGCAGCATCAGGTCCGACTGGAGCACGCGCGAGATGAACATCTTCTGGCCGTTGACGACGTAGGTGTCGCCCTTCTTGACGGCCGTCGTCTGGAGCTTGGTCGTGTCGGAGCCCGCGTTGGGCTCGGTGACGCCGAAAGCCTGGAGCCTCAGCTCGCCCGTGGCGATCTTGGGCAGGTACATCTTCTTCTGCTGCTCCGTCCCGTGCCGCAGCACCGTGCCCATGATGTACATCTGCGCGTGGCAGGCGCCGCCGTTGCCGCCCGAGCGGTTGATCTCTTCCAGGATCAGCGCGGCCTCCATGATGCCGAGTCCCGCCCCGCCGTACTCCTGCGGGATCAGGACCGCGAGGTAGCCCGCCTTGGTCAGATCGCTGACGAAGGCGTCCGGGTATTCCCGCTTGGCGTCGAGATCGCGCCAGTACTCGGGCGAGTACTGCTTGCAGAGATCGTAGACGGCGGCCTTGAGGGCCTTCTGGTCGTCGGTCAGCGCGAATGACATGTCAGCCATACTGCCCCCTCACCCTGCCCTCTCCCCCGGTGGGGGCGAGGGAAATAGGGATTACTTTCCTTGGAAGCGCGGCTTGCGCTTCTCGTTGAATGCCCGCACGCCTTCGAGCCGGTCTTCCGTCGTGACGGTGACGTTGTAGGCCTCGATGGCGAGCGCCATGCCGGTCTCGAGATCGGTCTCGCCGCCCCAGTTGACCGCCTTCTTCGCCTGGCGGACCGCAACGGGGCCGTTGGCGGCAATGGTCGCGGCGATCTCGAGCGCTTTGGCGCGCGCCTGCCCCGCGGGCACGAGGTGATTCACGAGGCCGATGGCCTTGGCCTCCGCTGCGCCAACCCGGCGCCCGGTGAAGATCATCTCTTTCGCCAGCGGGCCGCCGATGATTCTCGGGAGTAGCTGCGTCCCGCCGATACCAGGGAAGATGCCCAGCGTCACCTCGGGCACCGCGAAGACCGCCGTTTCCGACGCCACGATGAAGTCGGAGAGCACGGCCAGCTCGCAGCCGCCGCCCATGGCGAAGCCCTCGACCGCGGCGATCACCGGCACGGGGCAGTGGAGCACCCGCGCCGCGGCAGCCTCGAAGATGACGTGCTGGGCGCGCCAGATGTCGTCGCTCATTCCCTGGCGCTCCTTCAAGTCTCCGCCGACGCAGAAAGCCTTCGTGCCCGAGCCCGTGAGGACGACAACGCGCGTCGCCTTGTCCCACTGCAAGGCCTCGAAGCAGCGCAGCAGGTCCTCGCCCATGGCCGTATTCATGGCGTTGAGCGCCTCGGGCCGGTTGAACTCGACCGTGACGACGTAGCTGTCCGGCGTGGTGCTGACGTTGAGCGTCTTATAGCTGGATGACATGGCGCGATGCGAGCTCCTCGATGGAAGCCTGGTCGTAGCCTAGCTCGGCGAGGACCTCCGCCGTGTGCTCGCCCAGGAGCGGAGGCACGCGCGCGACGCCGGGACGCTCGCCGTCCCAGCGGATGGGAAGGCCGACGGCGCGGTAGTCGGGGATCCGTGGGTGCTTGGCCGGGATCAGCATGCCCCCGGCCTCGGTCTGCGGCTCGGCGGCGACCTTGTCGAGTGTCAGGATGGGCGCGCACGGCACACCCGCGCACTGGAGGCGAGCCAACACGTCGGCACTGGTGAGCGCGCGCGTGACGGCCGAGAGCGCGTCGAAGAGCTCCGCACGGTGAGCGACGCGTGCCGGATTGTCCTTGAAGCGCGGGTCCCCCGGCAGGCCTTGGACGCCGAGGGCCTCGGAGGCTTTTGCAAAGAGCGCGTCGGAGCCCGCGGCGATCATCACCCAGGCGTCGCGCGTGGGGAAGGCCTCGTACGGGCAGATCATCGCGGTGCCCGAGCCCTGGGGCTGCGGCACTTCGCCCGTGCCGAAGTACTGATTCATCTGGAAAACGCTCCAGGCCAGGGCGGTCTCGTACAGCGCCGTTGTCACGTTGGCACCGCGGCCGGTGCGGTCGCGCTCGCGCAGCGCGCCCAGGATGGCGATGGCCGCCCACATGCCGGTGCCCATGTCCACGATGGAGACGGGCACGCGCGCGGGCGGCTGGCCCGGATGCCCGTTCACGGACATGATGCCGCCCAGCGCCTGCATGAGCGGGTCATACCCGGGACGGTCGGCGAGCGGCCCCTTGGTACCGAACGCGGTGACCGAGCAGTAGACGAGGCGCGGGTTGATCGTGCTCGCTCGCTCCCAGCCGAGCCCGAGCTCCTCGACGGCGCCCGCTCTGAGCGACTGGACGAGGACGTCGGCGCGCTCGATGAGCCGCTCGACCACGGCTCGCCCGTCGGGCTGCTTCATGTCGACGGCGAGGCTTCGCTTGTTGCGGTTGACGCTCATGAAGGTGGCGCTCTCGTCGCCCCAGTAGGGCGGCGCCCAGGCGCGGGCATCGTCGCCTCTTCCCGGGCGCTCCACCTTGACGACCTCGGCCCCCAGGTCGCCCAGGATCTGGGTGCAGGTCGGGCCGGCGACGTTCTGGGTCACATCGGCGACGAGGATTCCGGCCAGCGGGGCATCCATCGAACGCCAATTATAGCCCGAGCCCGGTCGGACCTGTAGGAGGCGTAACTCCGGGGGAGCAGGCCCTTATCGGCGGCCTACTGGGGCTTTTTGAGGCCCCTGCGGGAATTTCGCGTGCTAGGCTCCTCGCAGAATGGCGTTTCTGATCTTCGCGGTAGCCGTGGCTGCGCTGATCGTGGCGCTCAAGGTGCTGCGGGACAGCCGCCCTCTTCCGGGCCAGCCGACGCCCGCGGAGCGCATCGCCGGTCTCGAGGAGCGGGTGCGCGACCTGCTCTACCGCGTGTGGACGTTGGAGCAGCAGCGCAGCGGGGTCCAGCTCCCGCCTGAAGCCCCGCCCGTTCCCGCCCCCATGGACCTCGCGCCGTCGGCTCACGAGCCCTTGCCGTCTCCCGCGTGGAGCGCGGCCGCGGAGGCCGTTCAAGGCGCCGCCGTCCACGCCCAGGCGCCGCCGGCGGCTCCTGCCCCGGTCCCGCGGCTCGACCTGGAGCAGCGGATCGGTGCGCGCTGGACCACGTGGGTCGGCGTGGTCGCCATCCTGTTCGCCGCCTCCTTCTTCGTGAAATGGTCCATCGAGAGCAACCTGATCGGCCCGCGCGCGCGCCTCAGTCTCGGCGTCGCGGCGGGCGTAGCCCTCCTCGCCGCGGGACTCGCGCTCCACCGTCGCCGCGACGTGCCGTACCTGTCGGAAGGGCTCTCGGGCCTGGGCCTCGGCCTCTGCTACCTTTCGCTCTACGCCGGTCACGCCTACTACAGCCTCCTCCCCGCCGGCGCCGCCTTCGCCCTGATGTTCATCGTGACCGTGCTCGGCACCGTGGTCGCCGTCGTCTCCGAGCGCCAGGTCACCGCGGTCCTCGCGCTGCTCGGTGGCCTGCTCACGCCGGTGCTGCTGGCGCGACAGGAGCCCCGCGAGCGCGAGCTGATGGGTTATCTGCTCGTCCTCGACATCCTCGTGCTGGTCGTCGCCCGCTACCACACCTGGCGCGGGTTGAATCGCTTCGCATGGGCGGGGACCGTGCTGCTCCTGGCGCCGATTCTTTCGCACGGCCCCGAGGCGCCCTTTCCCGTCGCGCGGCTCGTCCTGCTCTCCGGCCTCTTCGTCCTCTTCCTGCTGACGCCGCTTGCCCGGGAATGGCGGCAGCGGGGTCGAATCGGCGAGGTGGATCTCCTGATCGTCGCCGGCACGGCCGCCGGCTACTTCTGGGCCGTCTACGTCACGCTCGAGGAATGGTGGCCGTTGCTCGAGGCGCCGGCCGCCATGGCATTGGCCATCGTCTACACGGCGCTGGCAGGCTTCTACCGCCGCCGCGTCTCGGATGACGAGGCGACGGTGGGCGTTCTCATGGGCGTGGCGTGCGTCTTCCTCACTATCGCCATGCCGCTGGCGCTCAAGGGCCCGTGGATCACGCTCGCGTGGGCCGCCGAGGGCGCCGTGCTTCTCTCCGTCGCGCCGCGCCTCGCCACGCCGGTGGCCGCGTGGGGCGGCGCGCTCGCGCTCTTCCTCGCGGCCTTCCGAGTTCTCGGAGTGGACAGGTGGGGTTCGCCGTACTGGACGCCCGTGTGGAACGCGACCTTCCTCGCGCACCTGCTGACCGTGGTCGCCATTGTGCTGGCGGGCCAGCTGGCGCTCGCGCTGAGGCCCGGCCAGCTGCTCAACCTGAGCCGCGAGGGACTCCGGAGCACCCTGTGGGTGCTGGCCTCGCTGACGCTCTCCGTGCTGCTCTGGCGCGAGCCGCCCGGTCTCTGGGCCGCCGGGCTTCTCATCGCACAGCTGCTTGTACTCGGATTCCTCGCCAACGCGGTGTTCTCCCCGGCCTTCGTCGTCGCCGTGCCGCTGACCGCTCTGATCGTGCTTGCGCGGACGCTCGGCGCCGACGACGCCATGGCGCGCGCCGCGGCCGGAGAGCTCGTGAACGCGTATACGCTCGTGCGGGTGCTCGCCTGCGTCACGCTTGGCGCGGCCGGTGCCTGTCTCGCCGCCTCGGGCGCGCGCCACGCCGGACCTGTCGGCCGCGCGGTGTCGGGAGCGGCGGCAGCGATGCTGCTCTTCGTGCTGAGCCAGGCCTGGACGCGGTACGTCAACGTCGCCATCAAGGACGCGCAGGGGACGGCCAGGTCCGCGCAGGCGAGCGAGCTTCGGTGGCGGATGCAGCTCGGGCTCTCGATCCTCTGGACCGTGTATGCCGCCGCGACCCTCGCCTGGGGCTTCGTTCGCCGCTCGGTGGCGCTGCGCTACGCGGCCCTCTGTCTCTTCGGCTTGACCATCGTCAAAGTGTTCTTCGTGGATTTGGCCTCCGTGAAGACGGCGTACCGGATGCTCTCGCTGCTCGTCCTGGGCGTCGTGCTCCTCCTCGTCGGCCTCCTCTACCAGAAAGCCAGCCGCCGCCCGGTCGCGGCCCGGGAGCCTTAGGGTTCGGCGCCATGTTCCCACTGAGCGTCTACGTCACGCAGGCGATGCACGGCGTGGTGTCGGGGATGCTGCTCTTCCTGGTGGCGTCGGGGCTCACCCTGGTGTTCGGCATGATGGGCATCCTCAACATCGCCCACGCCGGCTTCTACATGCTCGGCGCGTATCTGGCCTACAGCACGGTCCACGCGACGGGCGACTTCTGGCTGTCGCTCCTCGTTGCTCCGCGCGTGGTGGGGGCGCTCGGCGCCCTCGTGGAGCGCTTCCTGCTGCGGCGCACGCACGCCTTCGAGCAAGGGCAGCGGCTGGGTGAAGAAGATCCTGATCGCACGCTGAGCATCGGGCCCTGGTCACTCCGATCGCTCGTCCTCCGCGAATCGCTCGTCCTCCGCGAGGGCTTTGAGGTTTAGGAGCTGGCGGCGCATCATCACGAGGTCGCCCCACGGCAGACCCCAGCGCATGAATGAGCCCAACAAGCTCGGCGGGTAGCGCACGATGAGCTTGACGAGCAGGCGGCAGCGCGAAGCGTCCTCGGGGAGGACCAGATAGGTCACGGCGAGATCGCCGCGCATGCTGAACGCGCCCGCGCCGTGCTTGACCCGGAGCGTGAGGGGCGGTCCCTCGCGAATTCCACCAGCGTGAAGATCCGCATGACGGACTGCCCGATCGCCAGGTTCTCCATCCCCGGCGTGAGCGTGGGAGGGCTCCGGCGCCCGGCGTTGTCGATCCAGTCGTAGGAGTAGGGCGCCATGCGCAGCTGGCAGAGCCAGCGGAACAAGACGGCGGGAGCCGCGTGCACGGTGATCCCGCGGAAATACGCCGCGTCAGCCAGCTCGACGTAGTGGTCGCAGGGAAAGGGCAGCCGCCGCTCGGCCTCCTCCGTGCCCCAGGTATAGGCGGCGGACACCGCGGCTACTTCTTGCCCTGGAGCTCCTGGCGAGCCAGGACGGCGCCGGCCGCCAGCGCGCGCACCTTCTGATTGCACATATAGCGAGGCGACCAGCCGAAGCCGCAGTCCGGATTGACATAGAGCTTCTCGGGCTTGCAGACGGCGAGCACGCGCTTGATGCGCTTGGCGACGTCCTCCGGCGTCTCCGGGTAGAAACCCTTGACGTCGATGACGCCCGCGCCGAGCTCGCGGTCCTGGCCGTACTCCTTCCACAGGTCGAGCTCGGAGAACTCGCGCCCGGCGAACTCGAGCACGAGCTGGTCGGCGCGCGCCTTGAGAATGCCCGGGAAGTACGGCCGGTACGTCCGGTCGAAGCGCGAGCGGCCGAAGCGGTTGCCGAAGCAGATGTGGAACGCGAGCTTGGCCTTCACGCCCTCCGTGGCCATGTTGAAGAGGCGCGCCATCTCTTCGCCCGAGACATTGCCTCGCGCCGGCTCGTCGAGCTGGATGAAGTCCGCGCCCGTGGCGGCGAGGGCCTTCAACTCCACGTTGATCACCTCGGCGAAGCGCTCGGCCACGTCCACCACGCCCTTGTACATCGTGCCCGGATGGATGCGCGAGCCGAAGGTGAGCGGCCCGGCGCAGGTGGCCTTGGTCGCCTTCGACGTGTGCGCCTTGAGGTACTCGAACTCCTTGACGATGCCGAGTCCCGCCTCGGGCGTCTCGATGCGGCCGACGGCCTCGTAGCGCGTCTGCTGATCGTAGCCCCAGGGCCCCGCCTTGCGGCGAACGGGCAGGGGCGAGATGCCCTTGATGATCGCGTAGTAGGAGTCGACGTAGCCGTCGAGGCGGCGGACTTCTCCGTCGGTGATGACGTCGAGCCCCGCGCGCTCCATGTCGCGGATAGCCGTGTCGGCGGCGTCGTCGAACATCTCGTCGAGGTCGCCGGGGCCGTACTCGCCGGCCTCGACCTTCTTGACGGTGGCGAACCACCACCCGGGCTTGCCGTGGGAGCCGATGACGGCGGAAGGAATGAGGGGGAGAGCGGGCATCAGGCGTGTCCTCCTATTGCGCGGAGAGCGGCGGCGTTCTTACGGACGTCGTCCGGCCGCCCCGCAAAGATGATCTCGCCGCGCTCGATCACGTAGAGGCGCGTGGCGAAGTCCGGCACGTGGTAGATGTTCGACTCTGCGATCAGAATGGCGTGGCCGCGCTGGGTGATCTCGGCGATGCCGGCAGCGACGGTGGGGACGATGGCGGGCGAGAGCCCCTCGAAGGGCTCATCGAGCAGCAGCATTTCCGGATCGAGGGCGAGCGCCCGCGCGATCGAGAGCATCTTCCGCTCTCCCCCCGACATCTCCGGGCCTTTTCGCGCGGCGTATTTCTTGAGCACGGGGAAGATCTCGTAGGCCGCCTCCAGGCGCAGGGCGGCGGATCGCCCGCCTGGGCGCGTCCAGGTCGAGATCTCGATGTTCTCCGCCACCGTCAAGTCGGGGAAAATGCCGCTCTCCTCCGGCGCGAACCCGAGCCCCAGCCGCGCGATCTCAAAGGTGCGCCGCTCATGGAGCGGCACGTCGTTGAAGCGGATGCTGCCGTCCCGTGGGCGATGGTAGCCCATGATGGTCCGAAGCGTCGTGGTCTTGCCGGCGCCGTTCCGTCCCACGAGGCACACCACCTCGCGCTCCCGCACTTCGAGCGAGACGCGCCGCAGGATGTGGCTCGCCTGGATGAACACGTCGATGCTTTCCACGATGAGCATGCGGCCCTTACCCCCTCACCCTGCCCTCTCCCCCACTGGGGGAGAGGGTTCCGAATTCCCTCTCCCCTCTGGGGAGAGGGTAGGGTGAGGAGCGCTCGAAGAATAAGGGGCGCGTCTCCTGCCCACGACCATGTCGACGACCTTGGCGTCAGCCTGTATTTGCGCCGGCGTGGCGTCGGCCAGCACCTTGCCCTGGTGGAGCGCGATGATGCGGTCCGAGTAGCCGAAGACGATGTCCATGTCGTGCTCGACCTGGATAATGGCCCGCAGGCCGACGCGCTTGGCCGCGCCCACCAGGATCTCCATGACCGCGTGCTTGTCCGTGGTGCTCACGCCGCTCGTCGGCTCGTCGAGCAGGATGATCTCGGGGCGCAGCGCGAACGCGGAGGCGACGTCGAGGAGCTTCTTGTCGCCCTGGGGCAGCGCCCGCGCGAGCACGTGGGCCTTGTCGGCCAGGTTGAAGAGCGCGGCGACCTCGAGCGCGTCGGCCTGGACCCTGCGGTCGCCGGCGAGCGAGGCGAAGAGCCGGGTGCCGTGGCCGAGACGCGAGATGACGGCGGCCTGGAGCGTTTCGAGCACCGTCAGCTCAGGGAAGATCTGGACGAGCTGAAAGCTCCTCGCCATGCCGAGTCGCGTGAGCGCGACCGTCCCGATGCCGCCGATGTCCTTGCCCTTGAAGCGGACGGTGCCGTCGCTCGGCTGGAGCACGCCCGTCAGCACGTTGATCAGCGTGGATTTGCCGGCGCCGTTTGGTCCGATGATCGAGACGAACTCGCCCTCGCGGATCGACAGGCTCACGCCGTCGAGCGCCACGTAGGCGCCGTAGAGCTTGCGGATGTCCCGCGCCTCGAGGATCACGCGCGCGAAACCTCGACGGGCCGGCGGCGGGCAAGGAGCCCCATGAGGCCGCCGGGAGCGAAGATGACGATGAAGGCGAGCATCGCTCCGAAGATGAGCCGCCAGTACGGGAAGACCGACATGACCGTGTCCTGGAGAAAGATAAAGGCGAAGGCGCCTACGAGTGGGCCGAAGAAGGACGAGAAGCCGCCCAGGAGCACCATGAAGACGATATTGCCGGAGTGCGTCCAGTAGGCGAGCGTCGGGTCCACGTTGCCCGTCGGCGTGGCGAGGAGCGCGCCGCCTGCGGCCGCGTAGACGGCCGAGATCATGAACGCGTACCACCGGAATCTCGGCACGCTCACGCCGAGGCTCTCGGCCTTGAGCGGGTTGTCGCGGATGGTCTTGAGGCAGAGGCCGAACGGCGAGCGGACGACGCGCCACA
>WNFC01010225.1_pt1 | contig 11934 bp, 12 predicted proteins | sample 5400541 | NCBI WGS metagenome assembly WNFC01 (sample SAMN13153342, study PRJNA577476) | soil metagenome | isolation source: 120 cm saprolite under Douglas fir tree site 2 hole 2 replicate 1 | place: USA:California | collected 2015-04-18 | reverse complement strand
TTATGCCTAGCTTAGAGCATAACAATAATAACAATCACCATCTGCCTCCATGCAATGTAACATGATAATGTATCTATCATCACCACCACCATAATGTGAACATGATGACACCACCACTGCCACTGCCACTGCCAAGTGATGTAATGATCTGATGATGTAACTACCATAATACAACCACTGCTATGTCACATAATTATAATACAACTGCCACCATATGTCAAGGCTACAGTAGGCCTTCAAGAAAGTTGTGCACACAGGTGCTGACTAAGCTGAGCATTGGACGCATCATCAGACTAGGTACTTCTAAATAAGGTAATTCTTGATTACCTGATGTCTAACTAGAGTTTGTGATACAGTAAGGGTTGCAAACTATCTTAGAGAAGGTATAGTCTCTAATATATTATTATAATAAAAGGTTAAGTAACTATTAGAGCTATAGAGCTCTAAGAGGATTGCTAAGAGTAAAGATAGTGTTAGAGGTTTGTTTAGCTGACACTGGGTGAGGTTTTTTTAAAGATAAGATAAGATAAGATAAGAATGGCTGTGATTTGCAGACTAAGTCAAGCTTAAGGCTTGACTGTTAAAATTACAGGCCTTTTATAATTCTAACTAGGTACCTCTGACAGTGCCTGATGGGGATTTTTGTAGAATATAAAATAGGGGAAAAGATAAACAAAATGTGTTGCCATCAATTAGTTGATCAAATAAGTGGCTATCAATTAGAGATTATAGATAAGATAGGAAAAAGGTGAAGCCATCAATCAGAGATCAGATTCAGAGATTAGATAAGAAAAGAGGAATAATAGAAAGAGAGTTTTGAGTTTTAATTTAAGGTTAGAAGCATAACACTATGCCACACAACCATGACACAACCACTACCATGCTACAAGACCACAATGCAAACACCACTATGTTACACAACCATAACACAACCACCACTACACCACAAGACCACAATACAACTGCTGCCATGTTACATGACCGTGATGCCACACAACCATAACATGACTACCATCACCACTGCTGCTTCTACCTCTGCTACATGATGCAATCACAACTAATCACTATTGTGCTCTAGCATTATGTGACTGTGGTGGTGTTGGTATTCTACACAGATGGCCTTAGGGTTTTTTTAAGCCACCTATACCCTTGCCCACAAAAAACTGTACCTAAAGTCATAGGCATAGGAACTTTACAGCTATGGTTGTAGAACCCCTGTGGGATCCTATGTTTCCTCAGGCATGGAGGGTTATGGGCTTTCAAGCCATCACTAGCATATTGTTACATTTCTTTTGACCCTTCAAGTTCCTCTTAGATTATTTTCTTATTTTGCTATCTTTCTTTAACCACTTATAGTTAGTTAGAATATGAGGCTTAATAGCTATAAACCTATTTATTCCACAAAAGCCACAGCTTGCCCATTACTAAATAATAGGCAGCAGTCTTTTCTAAAAAGCTGGGTTTCCACTTTAATCCAGGGTTGCAAGTTTGTGGCAGAGGGCACTCCTTTGAGTGTCTCAGGTCTGACTTATGTACTATATAAAGTGCCTATTCTATATAAGTTAAGCCTTAAGCTTGACTTGATCTGAAATTACAGCATCATTATCTTATCTCTAAAAAGTCTCTACAGTGGCAAATACTTCTTTGCCTGTAGTATCTCAGTCTCTGCTCTCTTCAGAGTTGTAGAGCCTTCATTCTAACATTGCTATTTATTGTGATGATATTGTAGAAACTGTGCCTTCTTTGAGGCAGTTTGCTATAGTGACTTTATTATAAGCTTTGCTATAGTGACTTTATTATAAGCTTTGCTCAGGAATTAGATATTTTGTACTTACCTGATTTGGGAGCAACCAGTCTGGCAACATGCAAGGCATCATGCTTAGTTAGCAACTTATCATGCAAGATTCCAAAAGGCCTGCTATGGCCTTAACACATATAGATATAAGTAAATAGGACAATAATTTCCAACACTTGCAACATGTAACAAAAAAAAGATAAGACAAGTAATCAAAGAGTAGTTATAACAATATAATGTTACATGATGTTGTGGTTACAGCCACAATTGTCACACTACATGTGGTATTATGATTGCTGTTGTTATGCTGTGTTTGGTGTTGCAGTTGCTGTTGTTGCACTACACATAGTGTTACAGGTGCTATTGTTGGGCTGCATTATATTGTGGTTGTGGTTGCCATGCCACATGTAGTGTCACAGTCACTGTTGTTGTGCCATGTGGTGCTGTTATCACAGTCATAGTCATATACCACATATGGTGTTGTGGTTATAGTCATCACACCATGTGGTATTATGGTTGTGGTGGCTATTATTATGCTACATAATGCTGCAGCCATGGTTATTGTTGTGGTAGCATCATTGTTATGGTTGGTGGTTGCACTATGGTAGGCCCTGGAGGGGGAGGGTGGCCACACATCTATTGGCAAGGATGGTAAGAGTACAGTGACTAGACTGCAAAAGAAAAAAGAAAAAGTACAAGCAGAGGGTAAGCTGATGCAAGAAGCATGGTAATGCAGGCATAGTAATGTGGTGCATGCAGCCATGAGGGGCATAGCAATGTGGTGTGTGTAGCTATGAGGGGCACAGCAACATGGTGTGTGCAGCCATAAGGGGCATAGCAACATGATGTATGCAGCCATGAGAGGCACAGCAATATGGTGTGTGCAACCATAAGGGGCACAGCAATGTAGTGCATGCAGCCATAAGGGGCAGAGCAACATGGTGTGTGCAGCCATGAGGGGCACAGCAATATAATGCATGCAGCTATAAGAGGCACAGCAATGTGGTGTATGTAGCCATAAGGGGCACAGCAACATGGTGCATGCAGCCATAAGGGGCACAGCAATGTGGTGTATGCAGCCATGAGGGGCACAGCAATATGAGGGGCAAGGCAATGTGGTGCATGCAGCTATAAAGGGAAGATGATGTGGTGTGTGCAGCCACAAGGGGCATAGCAACATGGCATATGCAGTGATGAGAGGGCATGTCAGCATTGTCATATGTCATCGCCATTATTGCAGCCAGTAGTGAGGCCTAGTGGGCCCTTAGGAGAAAGGGTGGTCATGTCCATCAGTGAGCAGTAAAGTGTAGTGACTAGGCTGCAAAAAAGAAAGTTAGCAAGAAAAAAAATGAAAGAGAAAATGAGAAAACATACCAGCAGCCTAACTCACCCAACCCAACATCTTGTAGGGCCCCAGAACTCACCATAAGGAAAGGTGGCCAGTGGTGGATAAGAAAACATAAGAGATGGCATAATTCTAAAGTTGCCATAAAGAAGATGCTGCTAAAATATGGCTGAAAGCATTGACAATGAAGGGCAATCTGAATGTGATCCACCATTTTAGAAAGTGGTACAGAGATTTAAAATTACCAGTGTGTGCAAAAAAACCTGCACAACCTAAGGTATAGGCACAGGTGGTGCTCAGGTGGCAATATCTCAGCCCAAGGCCATGCCTGCAATCATCTGGACTAGAAACCCATGTGGGCTGGCCCACCCATAATTTTCACTAGATGGTGTTGGCATCTAGGCCACTAACTATAATTTATAGCATATGTAGAACTATTATACCTATATATAATAGTAGGAATATATTTATTGAATCCTATTGACTATAATGCAAGCACTATAAGCATTTCAAGATGAATTACAAGATGTCTGGCAAGTTTTTGTAATACTACAGGGTAGGCTGCAAGTTACACTTTGCTGTAAGAAAGATAAGTCATTAAATAAGTCAGTTGTAAGTCTACTGTAAGATGTTGACCTAGCTTACTAACCTTACAGAAAATTTCCTTACAAAAACCTTACAAGTGCCAGTAGGGCATAGTAAGGCATAGTAAGTACATGTGCAAGCAGGTTTTTTTTTGCTAATGCATTATAGTAAATGAACTCCAGTGGGAAATCTGTGAAATAATGTGTAATAAAATTGAAGATGAAAATATATCAAAGGATTTTATAATAAATTATTTTAATCAGATATTATTGAGGGAGATCTAAGCATTACTACACAAATCTATATGCGTAGGGTGAGAATTGCCTTTATTAATAGAATCCAACAGCACAACCACATATATTAAGCTCCCTCTATAGTGCATCTGTGGGCCCTAGATAGCCCCCCCTCCTGGGTGCAATCTGGCTGTGCCAGATCTCAGGCTATTCTATGTAGCCTACTTCTATAAGTCCTTGCTCTCCTCATCACTACTCCCTTTCCCCCCTAACAACCCTTCCCTCCTTGCTAGGTATTTCCTAGATTACATCTTATAATAAATGCTGAAGGTCTATTACTGTGATTGCAACAAAATATGCAAGAGCATGCATAGACAAGTCACTAAAGCAATGTATTTTCATCACAAGCTTTATCAAAACCCTATGTCAGGATTCTCTGTGGAAATGCAAAGCTTCCTTAATGACCATCCAGTTATCATACATGCCTCATTATCCGGTGTCTTGCAGACCTCTCACAGGCATTTAGATGGACCCTCCAACTAAACAATGGACTCCAGAATTAGACTTCAGAATGAACAAACACATTGGTTGCCAGATGAGCTTGGCTATGAAAACCTTGCTGTCTGTGCATATTTGGGTGACTAAAATTGATAACACTGATTGGTTGTACTAGAACTTTAGTGGATCTTTGTACTCTGGGCCATCTGTAGAGCCTGATGTACCGTTGGGAATGGCAGCTGATATGGATGCTGCATCTAATGGGCCACTTACAAACTTTCAATCACATGATAACTTGGCTATGCATAGTCCTCTAGTTAATGACTCAGATATGCCTGATTGCATAGATAACTATCTGGATAAGATGCACCTGTCACCTGAGGAGACCCTATCTCAGCCACTTAACAATCTTGGCCCTCCCACTCCCAATGCAGACAACACTCCAGTAGACATTATCTAGAACCTTTGGGACTAGGATATTATTAATCTCAATTCTCTGAAGCTAATGATAGAGTTCATCAAGGGACTTCAGGCCACCACTCTGGATGATTCCAGTCTCAGGCTCTCCATCGAGACAACCAAATGCCTTTGCAATCCACCTCATGATCAGCCTGAACTAAACAAGTACATGTGACTAGCAATCAAGTTATACCTCAGAAACCCTTCAGACAAGACTTATAAGATCAACCACACTACTGTACTCAAGTGCTTTCCCAAAGCTGATGTACCCATATACTATAGAACTAAGCACATAGTCACAGACTTGACTGGCATAGAGTCTGTCATACATCACATGTGTGTCAATTTGTGCATCACATACACCAGTCCCTTTACTAATCTTGAATCCTGTTCTATGTGCTCTGAGCCTTGGTATGACAATCTTTGCCTTGAAGCAAGCTTAGGGGCAAAAAGGATCACCTGCTAGAAGTTCTATACCATCCTTATTGGACTATAGCTACAGGCCTTATACTGAAATCCAGAGAGCACAAGCCATGTGCACTATTTATGCAAAGAGAGAGTGCAGGTCCTCTCTACAATAGAAGACCAGGGATACCTGGATAAATATACCAACATTCTCCATGGCTTGGATCTGATCAATGCATTCCAAGATGGGCATATTGGCAAGGACAATATTGTTCTTATATTCTTAATCAACAGCATACAGCTTTATGCCAAGAAGCTGTCTGCATGCTGAATTTACATATGGGTCTTATTGAATCTCACACCCAACAGATGATACAAGAAAAAGCATGTTTTTATTGGGGGGTTTATTCCTGGGCCAAATAACCCCAAGAACATGGATTCTTTCTTGTTTTCAGGACTTTAGCATATCGCTGCTCTTTAGAGAGAAGGACTAGTGGTGTGGGATGCTTCAATTTGATGCACACTACATGCCAAAGTATTCCTCATATTGATGACAGCTGATGGCCCTGGTATGATGCATGTTACAAGTCTTGTAGGCTACCATAGCAAGCATGGCTGCCACCTCTACTGTGGCATGCCTGGGCATTGTGAAGTTTATGGAAAGCAATATTTCCCCACACTCTTGAAGCCAACCAACTATAGTGTCAAAGGTTGCACACATAATGACATTGACATCTAAGATCTCCCTATACCTTCATGTGAGCATTATAACATTAACCTCCCCTACCTCCTTACATCACCCAACAATCATCAGTACTGTGCGCAATGCCTTGTAACAGGCATATCAAAGGCATCCATATTTTCTAGTCTAGCTGACTCTACTACTCTTAGTTTACTGCTCTTAGCTGGGTCTGACATCATGCACCTCGGTGCACTCAACATACCAGACTTGATGATAAGTCTCTGGCGTGGCACTCTTGATTGCATCAAGCCCAATGATAAGTCCATCTAGGACTGGGCAGTTCTCAAAGGGGAGATCTGGAAGGACCATAGCGAAGCTGTTGCCAATGCTCTGCACTTCCTGCCTAGCTTGTTTGATCGTCCACCACACAACATTGCTGAGAAAATAATAAGCAGTTATAAGGCTTGGGAATTCATACTGTACCTCTATGGTCTCGGTTCTAGGCTGCTATACAATGTTCTTTCTGAGATATACTTCTCAAACTACTGCAAACTGGTCCATGGAATGCACCTTATGAACCAACATAGGATTACTCAGCCTAATATATGTGAGGCTTCCCTCGTGCTCACATCTTTCATGCAGGAGTTTAAGATGATCTATTGCAGACGTCTCCCTACTCAGATTCATTTTGTCCATCTATGTATCCACTCACTGGTCCACTTGCCATGTGAAGTTGTTCACATTGGCCCTCTCATATGCTCATCTCAATGGACTCTAGGGCACACCATTGGCAACTTGGGCAAGGAGATCAAGCAACACTCCAGTGCCTTTGCCAATCTTTCACAACGTAGTATCAGGCACACTCACATTAACATGCTCAAGGCCCTATTCCCAGACATTGACAATGATGGTCCTACTGCTGGTGGCCTCCCTTGTGGCTCTAAAGATCTTGGTGACCACTATGTCTTGCTCCATGCATAAGAGGAAACCCTACATGCTCTATGGGACTGCAAGGCAGATGCCCTGCATGAATTTCTGCCAGCAGCTCCAAGGAAGGGCAAAATTCCTGTGCACAGATAGGCAAAGCTTCAACTGCCAACTGGGCAGAACTGCAACAGTGCATGGAAGGAAAAACAGAAACCCCTTGAGAAGCACAGAACAGTGTGCAACGTTAAGGTGCATCACTCATTTCATCTTATAGCTGTTTCAATTTCTTAGCATGAATATGATAGATACTTGTTAATGAAGAAATACTCCCGGGTGAGGTGTATTTCTTTATACACATCAGTCCCAGCGGAGGTGACCTTGCACTTACACTCATGTCCATGTACACCAAACCCAACCCAACAATCCTCTACAAATCTCACAACATGCTCTGGTCTTGTGAGTATCAAGGTGACTCAGCACTCAGGTTTGTGGATGTTAAAACAATTCAATCAGTGGTTGCTATGATTCTGCATACACCGGTGATTGAGGGAAGGTCAAGCGAACACTTCTTTCTTATGGAGAAGCCAGGGTTTGATGTTGCAATAATGGCAGGCATTGAAGAGGACATCTCAGACAATGAGGGGGGTGAGTGGCTCCCATCGTAGTTGTCATATTTCTTTCTTGTCTCACTCACCTTTTCCTGGCCCACCTGCTATTCCTTGTGGTAGTAGCTCTCCTCTAGTACATTTCACAAATATATTTGTATTTCCCCATACAGACTAAATTGACAAATGCTAGAATTAGGCACTCCAAAGGAGCTAGAGCACTGTGTGGGTGGCCAAGGTGCATCCCGTGTGCCCCCCAAGCTGCATTCTGATTTGGCCACACTGTGGCATTCTCTGGCACTCCCCACCTGCCCCCAGCTTAGTAGTCAGACTTCTCACTGTTATTTGCATCCATATTAACCTGTGTAGCGAGAGAGCCCACAATATGAGTGACTCTGTACAGCAGCATACAGTGGGCATGGTTTACCCAATATGGAAATATCAGAATCACTTTATGCTATCTAAGTGAACTGCACCAGCCCATGCAAGGTGTTAGTGTGGGCACACTTATGAATGCTAACACCTTTTTTTTCACTTATCTTTGCCACCCTATGAGCACTTGCACATATACCCCCCTCAAAGGCCTCCAATGTCCCCTACTTCTATTTCTTTCCATATTGCACAGCAGCATGCTTCAGCATCTTTTAATGGGATGTACAATACTCCTGATTTCTCTCACATGTCCTCAGTTAATGATGTATCCTCCTCTTTTAGGACTTTTGGCTCATGTTTAACAACCCCCTTTGATGGCTTGCTTCTCTTCCCTGCCAACATCTCAATCGGAGGCCCAAATGCTCTTGGTGCATCTATTGGACTGGTGGGTAGCGAAAGTGGCACATACACACAACTTTTGTAACAATATCAACAACTTAAACAAGACTTGTGTAGGGAAAGAGAAGAGCTTAATGCACTAAAGTATGTGTCCCTATTTCTCACATTTCAAACAGTATTACATATTATTTATAGGTTGACACATGACAAACTAAGTGATGCTCACAGCACCCTCATGTCTGTATATGTTAAGTCTACAAAGCAACCACGTGCAGATGATTGCACCCCCCCTCCTAATCCCTTGCCAGTCAGAACCCCTGTGTGACTATAGAAGACAAGAATGTATGGAGTTATTCAAGGGCAGACTTCCCCCTGGTCAAGTACTGGATGAAGCAAGAGTGGAAGGATGCCAAGACACATTAGAAGGACAGCTCCAATCTAGACAGCAAGGGTGGCACACAAGGAGGGTCCAGAGCAGCCCTAGGTGAGAACATCATGATGCAATACATAGAGCATTAAGATGGGTCTGCAATCAATGGCTTGATGGCAGCAGGAATACATGAAACAGCCAGGATGCTCTGGCACAACTTCTACATGCAAGGCCTGGCACCAAGAACCTGGGGCAAAGTGATGAGAAAGGCTAAGGAGAAGTTCATTTGTGAGATGGAGAAGGATTGGCTGGTTCTTCACTACTATTGTTACGATCCAGACTTTTCTTTTCTTTTTACCTAACCATCTCTAACTCATCAACTCTTACTCATAACTGTAGAACAGTTACTTCTCACATTCCAACTAACAATAGGCTCCTTTCTCTTTCAGTCGCCTTGTTATCCTATGCTCCCTTATTGTCCCTGTGCTCCCTTATTGCCCCTGGGTCCCTATTGTCTTCCCTTCTCCATTGTCTCCCCATTTAGTATGAGGCTGTGCCTCCTCCAGTATATAAGACCCTTGGGCTGCTCCCTAAGAGCCTAAGCCTAACTTGATCCCTAATCTAAGCTAGTAGTCTTGTCCCCCTTGTTCCAGTGTATTTAGGTCCCGCCCTGCACTACCTGTTGAGACACTCGTTTCATCTCTTCTCCTCTACCTTGTCGTGGTATCCGTACCTGGCTTAAAGCCAAGTTGACTTGAGTAGCAGACCCTGTCCTCCTCCCCTCTCATCTCCTTCATCCAAGCACCCTAAAGTGATCACGCTGGGAGTGCGGGCTAGACCAAGCATCACCCACGTTGGTAGTGAACTTCTGTTCCTACAACTATTCTGAACCCCTGCTCTTGCCTCGTGTGACTACCTGCAGCTACGTCAGCCAACCTTGCATCCCGCTTGGAACGTAACAACTGTGAGAACCACTGGAAGACCAGGGCCTTCACGATAGCATATTATTCCCCTTTTTTTTTATTTTAGATTTGTGTTTATTGTCCTTAACCATGTAGCTACTAGACATGTGACTACTGTGCAGCAGTGACTAATAAGGAAGGTGGGTGGCTGAGAGCCATAGGTGTAAAGTATAGGAATGGGTAGCAGGGGACCCCAGATGCATAGGCATGCAGAGACTATATGGTAGGTAGGTTAAGTCAATTGGGTCTTATAGCTCAAGCTAGCCCTTCTGCTAGTGGGAACCAGAGCAGGGCAGGTGTGGCTAGAAGTGGCCAGGTCAAGGTGGAGTTAGAGGTGTGGAGGAAGGTGTAAAGTTAGGTTGCAGAGGAGTATGTTGTGAATAGTGCTTCCCATGTGTGGATGCTGTGGAGGTGTGCTGTGTGGTGAGGCTTGGTTATGACACAATAGAGTATAATGTGACATTTTGTGTGGAGATGGTGGCATCATTGGGGCCTCTAGGGAAGGGAGGGGGTGTGGGTAGGTGGGGCAAGGTCGTTGCATAGGCAGAGGACAGTATTGTCAGCTCCTTTATAGAACCAGAGGAAATATTCTGTATTAAAGCAGTGCCCACAGGTGAGTTGGATGATAGTGGAGCATATCATGCAGCTCTCTAAGTTGGCAGCGGCTTTGGGGGTAGTGTCACTCAGGGAGGGGGGGGAAGCCTCCATAGCTAGAAGTGGGGTGAGGGTGGGTGAGGTTCACTCCTCCTTGGTGGGGGCTCCCAGCCAGTTCCTGTCATAGTAACATACATCTAAGGTAGTCGTGTCCAAGTCTGTAAGGTATGCCACAATAAGCATTCTAGTATTGTAGGTCAGATGGGTGTCCCTGTGAGGTTGGAGAGTTAGCAAGTGTTCCATTAGGGTGGAGGTCCATAGCCAAAGAAATATGTGGCTGGGGCATATGGTAAGTGTAGTCGAGAGGGTGACCTTAACTGCTTAGCATAAGGCCTGTATTTGGTTAATCCCTCTGGCGCATCCTTAGGAGAGGAGTTTGCCAGCATTTTGTATGAAGTAGAGGCCAAAGTGGGACCCCTTGTACAATTAGTAGGTAATAAAGATGTAGGTATCAGAGTGCACTGGATGTATAAGCACAGCTTTATGGGAGGCAAGCATGCCTAGGGAGGGGTGTAGAGTGTAATGTAAGCAGGGTTGTGCCCAGAGCCCAGCTGTGCACAGGTTGGTGGGTCAGTAGATAGATGGCTCTACACTAGTAGAGGTGTGTGTAATGCTCCAAGCAGGGTGCTAGGTAGTCCAACATGGATGGTACAGGGTCATGTGGCAGTTTAGAAAGAGATGTAGGCACAGAGGGCACTACATAAGTTGGGTGATGCTAGGTCTAGCCTACACCTAAGCATGATTGCTTTAGGGTGCTTATATGAAGAGATGAGAGGGGTGAGGGATAGGGTTGCTATCTTAAGGGTAATAATGAGTGCGATGATAAGCATAAGTCATGTCTTAAGCATAAACAACAGGATGAAGAGCAAGGCCTCAAATAGCTAGCAGCCAGAAGGCACTTCACTAGTCTGTGAACAAGTGGGAATAAGACTACTAACTTGGATTGGGGTTCAAGTCAGGCTTGAGAGACACATGCATCTCTCAAGGGTTTATATATACAAAGGACCAGAGTCTCAATCTGAGTCTATATCACATCAAGTCACAAATCCTAATGGGGCTAGCCCAAAGAGGGAAAAGATGTGCTCACAAGTCATATAAGTATTTATAGTATAGGTTGAGTCAGGTTGAGTTAAGGGGAACAGAGTGTGGGAACATTTACCTATAAGTAGGTGGGTAGGGTGGTGAAGGGAGTACAGTTATGGACAGCAAAAGTCCACCAATTTTTTTAAAGTGTTATTTTCATTAGAAACATTGAAATAAACATAGTTTAAAAAAGTAAATCCTTAGAGATCATCCCACCCCCAAATTTAACACCTATAACTCCAAAATACCATGAATCAATATATTTTGATGTTCTGTCTCTGATCCCAGGCTCTGATTGTGTGGGAAAAATCAAGGAGATAAGATAGAAACCATGTGATAGAGGTTAGAGTGTTGCCATGTGATGAGGATTAGGGAGCATGGCACACAGATGTATGCATGCACCAACTTGCAAACATTTAAGAAAACAAAATATATTCTGAGTAAAATATAAATTAAAAGCTATATACAACATGAAATATATAAACCCATATGGGCCCAGTTCAGAGAGGATATTTATAAGGACAGATTAGATAAGGTGAAGAAAATCACATGGGAATGCC
>WNFC01012142.1_pt1 | contig 11935 bp, 13 predicted proteins | sample 5400541 | NCBI WGS metagenome assembly WNFC01 (sample SAMN13153342, study PRJNA577476) | soil metagenome | isolation source: 120 cm saprolite under Douglas fir tree site 2 hole 2 replicate 1 | place: USA:California | collected 2015-04-18 | reverse complement strand
CAACCTGGTAGGCGACTACGACCGGATGCTGGGTCGAATTCAGTGGAACGCCCGCCCCGACCAGCAGCGTATCTCCTGCCATCGCCAGTGTGGAATTCGAGCCGGCTGGCAGCTTCGCCGTCCAGAGTAGCGAGCCATCATTGCGCGAAAATGCGCCGACGCTACCGCCCAACGACGTGGTGAAGACCAGATCATTTGAGACCGTAGCCCCGCCTAGCGGTATGAAGCCTGGCATTTTCGTGTCCCACAGCTGTTTACCGCTGGCGATGTCGATGGCCACCATCTCCCCGGCTGCCTGCGTTAAGTCCGGGCTGCCCACGGGCGACGTTGTAGATGTGTAGGTCGTCGGCACGTTGACCACTGGCACATAGACGACGCCGTCGGCGGCGGCCATGTTGGTCTCGACCCCGCCGAGCAGTCCCGGGTACAAGGTGTATGGGGTTTGCAACTGAAGCTTGCCGTCGAGGGCTAGCTGACCATCGTCGTCATGTCCGTTATGCATGCCGACCGACGTTTTCCACAGGAGCGTGCCGGTCGAAGGGTCGAATGCAAACACGAACCCGCCTTTGCCGGCGGCGAGGACGACCGAATGACCGGCAGCGGTCGTGAAAATGGGCGAGACCTGCAGGTCCCAGTCATGGAAGTCGTTGGGAAACGCCTGGTAATACCACTGCAGGTTTCCTGTCGCCTGACTGAGTTTGACCAGACTATCGGTGTACAGTTCGCGGCTGGGGGTCTGTTCCGCCTGCTCTTGTGAAAGGTAGGGATTGCCAATCCCCGCGTAGACCGACTCATCCGGACCGATAAGGACCGCGTCCCAGGCGCCACCAGCCGTTGCCTGAAGCTGTTGGCCCACCTTGTCAATGACCGTCTGGAAGGTCCACAGTGTGGCTCCCGTACCGACGTCGAGAGCGTAGATGATGCCGCCACCGACGGTGACCGACGACGACACGAACACCTTATTGCCAACCACCTGGGGAGCGATGTTGAACTCGGCTTTGGGCGGCCCAAAGTCCGTTACGTACCAGACTTCGTCGCCGGTGTGCGCGTCCACGGCAAAGACCCCATTGGCTGTCACACCGTAGATCCGGCCATAACCGTACTCTGACGAGTTGTACGGATGCGTCCAGAGCACCTCGCCAGTCGCGTACCGCACGGCCGTAACGTTGGACGCGCCATCCTGCACATAGGCGATCCCATCCGCCATCACCGGATTGGCGACGTCCGCGCCATTGGTGCCGGTGCCCTGCAGCGGTAAAGTCCAGGCAATTCCCAGCTGCGACACGTTTGCCGATGAAATGGTGGAGTGCGCGACTCGGGTGTTGTACAGGTCACCATTGGGCGAGGGCCATTCGTTGGCGAAGCCCACGTCCTCGGGAGGAGCGCCAGGCGGTAGAGACGGAGCGACGCTGGCAACCGGCGGTGCGCAGCCCGAGACCAACAAACAGACGAAGAGCAAGGCGGCCCCGGTGCTAGCGTGGGCGCCGAGCTGCCTCATGGTCATGCCTGACGATCCCGGCTGTTCTGAATCCCCGCCGCGAGCGCGACGACGCGGCCCGCGTCCATGGTCTCGACCATCGAGTTGGGGATCACGACCATCGTGCTCTTGTTGGCCATCTCGTAGGTCATGTTCATGCCGCGCAAGGCGAAGGCCGTCGTGTTCTGACCGTACGTCGTGGCTGCCTGAACGAACTGCTCCGCGATGGCGGGCTCGGCCTCGGCCAGCTTGACGCGGGCACGCTTCTCTCGCTCAGCCTGGGCCTCGCGAGACATGGCGTCCTGCAACCCCTGCGGCATACGGACGTCGCGTAGTTCGACGCTGCTCACGCTGATGCCCCAATCGGCTGTCTTCTGCGCGATGTCATCCTGCAACACCTTGTCCACGTCCGCGCGATTTGTCAGCAAGTGCTGCAGATCGGTCGAGCCAATCGAGTTGCGCAGCGCGGTCTGCGCCGCGAGCGACATCGCTTTCATGTAGTCCTGGACCTGGATCGCGGCCCGGGTCGGGTCGGTGACCGTGGTGAACATGACGCCATCGACGTCCACCGGAACAGTGTCACTGGTTGGCGTGGCTTCGGCGCTGAACATGATCGCCCGCGTGCGTGTGTCGATCCAGGACGCAACCACATCGACCAGCGGGATCATCAGGAAAATGCCGGGCCCGACCGTACGGTGGTAGCGCCCGAGGCGCAGGATGACGACGCGGTCCCATTCGCTGGCAATGCGAATGGCGTACAGGACGATGACGGCAATGAACGCGCACCCAATAAACGGGACGTAGTCGCGCGTGAGCACGGCGTAGACCAGCCCGATCAAGAAAATGACCGTGGCCAGTGTCAGATGCTTGAGCGTTATTGTCAGTCGGTTGAGGTTGTTTGTCGGTTACGAATGTGCCGCGTCCATGGACGATGACCACCAGCCCGTGCTCTTGTAGGTCGTCGTACACCCGCTTGACGGTGTTCATGTCGATCTGTGCTTCCAGCGCCATTTCGCGGAGCGTTGGCAGTCGCTCGCGTGGCGCCAGGGCTCCAGATGCAATAGCCGCGGCCAGTTGGTCGCGTAACTGCATCCAGACCAATACGCCCTTGTCTCTGGTCCGGTCGAGCCGAATAGCTATCTTGCCCGTGCCAGCACCTCCATCCAACCAGTGTATGAGAGTACTAGCAGACTAGAACACAAAGGCAATGGCGTTGGGGTTCCCGAGGACTTTGAGCCTGCTCACGTTCAGGCCCACACCTCTTGGGGGCAAGTTCAGCCACCGTCGAAGGAACTAGACGCTTGAATTACGGAGCGACTGTTGCTCGAGGGATGGAGGGCCCCGGACGCTTCGCCGCCCGCCAGGTTGCGTGCACGGGCTCGGTAGTCGAACGGAGTCCGCTCGCCGAGACCTTCAACGAAATCAGGCCGAGAGACGCACTGGTGGTGCTGAGACGGCGCCGGCGATATCCTGGTTGGCTTGCGCCCCGTAGGTGGACCAGAGCTGGTAGCCGACCCAGGCCAGTGGCAAGTAAAGCGACAGTGGCGAGACAATCGCGAAGATTTGACTGATGAGCGAAGTCGCTCCAGGTCCGCTGGTAAAGAAGCTGATGACGGCCAGCACCGCGTCGAGCAGCAGCACGTAACCACACCAGCGCGCATAAATCCCTTGAGTGATCATCGGTATCGCCAGGAGCAGCGCGCCAAACACGTTCGTCAGCGTCGCAATGATGAACACCGCGAAGAACGACGGGGGCGGTCCCTGGCTGAACAGGTCAACTGCCCGGCTGGCGAGGACCGGAAACACAAGGGCGCTCATGAGGCCCAGGAACACGCCGAACAACATGCCGGTGATCGCGATGAGCACGGTCCCGATGAGCCAGGCAGGTCCGCCTTCGCGTGCGGTGCGGGCGTACATACCCGGCAGTCCTAGCAGCGCCAGAATCGTGCCGACCACACCAATGAGACTCAACAGGATATTGAACGGATTCGTCGCGGCCGCCACATCGTTGGAGTCCGGAAACGCGACGGCGCTCACGATCGTCGATGCCCCCGAAAGTACCATGCCGATCACCAGGGCAAGCCCACTCAGTCGATACAAGTGCAGAGTTGTCACGCAGGTCTCCTATCTTTGCCGGGCATCTATCGATACATCAGTCGTCGGTGTTGTCGCCGCGAGCAACGACCTGGATGCTGCCTTGCATCCATGGATGGATTGCGCACAGGTAGTCGAGCGTACTGCCCGGTGCAGCGGAAATGACAACGGACACACGGGTTGGTCCCGGAACCCCGGGCGGCGCGACGATGACCGAGTCACCGGGACTATCGAATCTGGCAGGCGTCGTGGTCGCTTTGAAGTCGTCCAGCACAAGCACCGGAGCGCCCGGCGGTGGAAATCCATTCGGGAAATGCGCGGCGAGCAGATCGTTGCACACGTTGCAGTTGTTGACGTCCTGAACAGTTCTTGGCAACTGTTCGCGAGTCACCACGCTGACGCTGTGGCCGTCATTTGTCTGGTTGTCCCAGGTGATAGTGCCGCCTTGACGCACGCGGATCCGGCGCGTCGCGAATCGATACGTGACGGTGAAGAATTCGTCTGGCGAGAACTTCTCTTCGCCCACGATGCGCACTGTTTTGTCAGTCGCGCCGGGGGTCTGACTCGGGGCCGCGCTGACCTGTCCGACGCTGAACGCGGCCAGGCACAGGGCGCCCGCCACGGTACTCACGAGTATGCGCATGGTCCTGTTCCTCCTGCGGGTCGTGGTCCGGCTCGGCGACCAGATCGACGGCCTCAACCACCTGAGTGAATGGCACACCGGCTTCCAGGTTGACTGCACGCACAATGCAAGCGTCGGGTGCTTCGAACAAGCACATAGCTCGGCCCTCCGAGAGCACGAACACCGCTCGCACGTAACGAACGGGTCGCCCGCTCTCCGCGGCGCGCCGGGCCGCATTGCCGAGTGCTCGCTGGGCAGCGCGGAACTGGTCGCGGGTGAGCCCCGGCACATTGCGGTCAACCAGGTAGGTCGGCATGTCAGGTCAATCTAAACGCTCGGCCGGGCGCCGCCATCCGTACTGGAGGCGTACTACGAGGCGTATCTTTCGCGGCTACACGGGCGTAGGTCCGCGTGACAGGTCCGCAGTCAGCAACGCTGCGACGTCTTTACGCGAGGCACAGCCAAGCTTGGCGAGGAGGTTCTGGACGTGGGTGTCGGCGGTGCGTTCGGCGATGATCAAACGCTCGGCCATCTCGCGGTTGGTGAGTCCCTGCGCGATAAGCGTGGCGACCTGGCGCTCCCGCCGGCTGAGCCGCGCCAGCGGTTCTTCACGCTTGCCTTGGGACGAGTCGTTGCCGCTCAACGCGAGGGCAATTGCCTGATCGGTGGTCAGTGTTTGACCGATGGCTCGCACACTGGTGAAGCGGTCCTTGCCGAGTGTTTCGCGCGCCATGCGTTCGGCGCGGCTGTGGCCGCTGGCTTCGGCATCGAACGGGGGTAAGGCTGACCACCACGGTGAAACAACCTTTCCGCGGCGCCAAACAGACGCGCGGCGCGCTCGTAATCTCGTTCGTCGGCCGCCAGAAGCGCGAAGTTCGCCACGACCGTGCCGACCGTTTGTTATTCGCCCAACTCGCGCAGTGCTTGAAGCGCTTCTCGATAGCGACGCTGTGCCCGCAACCGGTCGCCCTGTCTGTATGCCGAAGCGCCGAGGTTACACAACGCCCTCGCGCATGCCAGCAGGTCGCCTACGCTGCGCCCCTCACGAACGCTCTCCTCGAACAGCCGCTCCGCTTGCTCGAACGCACCCTGGGCGAGGGCGACCCCACCGAGATTGCCGACCAGCGATGCGGTGCGTGCTTGATCGCCAAGTTGGCGAGCGAGCGTCAGCGCTTGCCGATATGCGTCATCTGCTTCAACAAGCAGGCCGCGCCGCCACGCTGCATTCCCGATCACGTTCAGCGCGTCGGCTATCTGGCCCAGGTCGCCGACTTCGCGAGCCTGCGCCAGGCTTACCAGTCCCAATTGGCGGGCCCCTTCCAGGTCGCCGCGCAACTCCAGAATGCGCGCCTGGCCGATCAGCAGGCGGGCCGTTAATCGAGTCTCGCCCAGCTCGGCCGCTAGCTGGAGTCCAACCTCGTACTCCGCCCATGCCTCGGCTGCCGAGCCGGAGATCACCGTGAGTCGACCCAGGCCGTAGTGCGCTTCTGCGCGCGACTCGGCAGATGCATCGCTGGCTCCGGCGAGCGCGGCCGCCAGGCGGCGCCGACCCTCGTCCAGGTGACCACGAATGAGCCAGAACCACCAGAGAGATAGTGCCAGCCGCAGCGCCAACTGGTGCTCGCTCATAGCTGTCGCGGCATCCAGAGCGGCGCGGAGATTGTCATGCTCCGCTTCGAGCCGACGGAGCCATGCAGACTGGTCAGGTCCGCGCAGCGCCGGTGCTGCCTCGTCGGACAGGTCCAGATAGGCTTCGAGCAGTCGACGGCGGATGGCATCGGCTTCACCGCTGGCCGTCAGTCGGGTGAGCGCGTAGGCGCGCAGCGTTTCCAGGAGCCGGTAGCGCGTCGCGCTCTCTTCGTTCGACGTGGACCAGCGACTTTTCGACGAGCTGGGCGAGCAAGTCGAGCACATCTGCTTCCACGATGCCGTCGAAGCTGCACACTCGTTCGGCAAATTCGAGGGTCCAGCCATTCGCGAATCCCGCGAGCCGGCGGAATAGGGTGCGTTCACTGTCGGACAGGAGCTCATGACTCCACTCGACCGATGCCAGCAAGGTCTGGTGGCGCCCAAGCCCGCCGCGTTGGACGCTCGCCAGCAGCCGGAAGCGATCGCTCAGGCGCGCTGCCAACTGCTCGACGGTCAGCACGCGCAGTCGAGCTGCTGCCAATTCCAGCGCCAGCGGAATGCCATCGAGCCGATAGCAAGTCTCGGCAACGGCACCAGCATTGACGCTGGTTAACTTGAAGTGCGGCTCCGCCTGGGCAGCGCGGTCGAGAAACAGGCGTACTGCTTCGTATTGACGCAGGTCCTCACGAGCCGCTGGCTCCCCTGGCCAAGGAAACGACAGAGACGGCACGCGCCAGGTTGTTTCACCGGCTAAACCCAATGGCTGGCGACTGGTCGCCAGCACAACGAGTCGTGGGCTGGCCCGCAGAAGCGTTTCGATGAGCGCAGCGCACGCGGCGATCAGGTGCTCGCAATTGTCTACGACGAGCAACAGCTGCCGATCGCCAAGCGCACGTACTAGCTGTTCGAGTCGGTCGACCTGACCCGGCCAGCGCAAGGCCTGACCGACGGTGTGCGGGATGGTCTCGGGGTCCACTGTTGCCGCGAGCTCTACCAGACAGACACCATCAGCAAACTGTTGCGCACGAGTCGCCAACTCCAACGCGAGGCGCGTCTTGCCGACGCCACCCGCCCCGGTCAGCGTCAGCAGGCGTGTTTCACCGAGCAGGACTGTGAGCTCGCGTAGCTCCTGCTCGCGTCCGACGAAACGGGTGAGTGGAACTGGTAGGCCGAGGGCGATGCGGGCCACCCTCAGTCAGGGCGCGGCCAGGGCGGCGGGGTGTGACCAGGTGTCGGTGCGCGCGTATGCGAGAAACTACCCGGCCAGCCTTTTGCTGCCGTGCCAGGTGGTTCGGGGTAGCCAGCCATGAGCACGACCAAGGTTACTCGCGCCATCGGTGTCGCCAACACACCGCATGGGAGGTCGACTCGACCGGACCGTCGTCATGACAGCGTCCCGTAGGCGTACCGCCTTGCGATAACGACAACCGTCGCCGGGGGATGGTCGGGGGTGAGGAGGTGGTCGTGGACTTTGGTGTAGAAGAGCGCGACCAGGTCGCCTAAAAGCGCAGCAGGCCGTACACGCGGATGCGATCGCGGCCTTCTTGCGCGACGACAACGCCGCCAGAGGCGCTGGGCTCTAGCGCAACTCGGCATGCCGCCGGCAAACAGAGGATGCCCTCGTTAAGCGAACAGACAGGCATTGGACGCCGGAGTCATGCCGGGTGCCCGTGTGTCAGTCACTGAACACGCCTGCATCGAGGTGGCGAAGACGCTCGGAGTCAGAGATCGCAGCGATCTCGATGATCTTGCCGTCAGACACGGTGAAGCCCATGATCGTCACCAGTTGGCCACCTTCGAAGATAACCGCACCCGCCGCGCCGTTCACCAACGCCGGTCGTACTACAGCAGAGGGCCGGGCGAAGGTGATCGCGCCTCGAGCCACCGCCGTCGCTCCGCGAACGACACGTGAGACGGCCGAACGCACGGCCCCGCCATCGGATCGCAGCACGATGTCGGGGTGGAGTACCGCGACGAGCGCGTCGAAGTCGCCGCCGCGGGCAGCTGCGAAGAAGGCATCGACTACGGCTCGCTGCCGCGTCAAGTCGCTATCAGGACCGGTGTGGCGCCGTGCACCCGACGGCGCGCCCGACTTGCGAGCTGCCGCGTGGCGTCCGGCGAACGGTCCATCATCGCAGCGATCTGGTCGAACGGCACATCGAACATGTCATGGAGCACAAACGCCAACCGCTCGGGAGGTGAAAGTGTGTCGAGTTAGCCAAGCCCGGAGGTTGTCGATCTCCTTCGTTTCCGACCGGCTGAGGCGTAGCCACACGTCTTGAACCGCATCGTCGGCCTCGGCGAGCGAGCCAAGCATCCGGTAGGCCACTCCTTTCAGGTGGCCGCGGTGCTCCTGAAACTGCTCCGCCAGCCATTCACGTTCGCCCATCAGTCACATTCCTCCGCCGCCGCGCGTCTACTGTGCTGACCCGCGAAACCCAATCAACGTGACAAGGAGAACCTCGATGAAGGCTATTCGTTTGCATGAGCCAGTTGGCATCGACGGCCTGACGTACGAGGATGCGCCCGACCCCGTGCCGGCGATCGGCGACGTACTCGTGAAAGTACATGCCTGTGGCATCACCCCGACTGAACTGGACTGGCCGATCTGGACGGATCGAGCAGGCCATCAGCGTGACCACATCATCCCGGCCCACGAATTCTCCGGGGTCGTCGTCGCCCTCGGCTACGGCACCGCCGGCGTGGCATTTGGTGACGAGGTCTACGGCCTGATCGACGGCTATCGCGACGGCGCAGCCGCCGAATACATCGCCATCGAGGCGCGCGATGTGGCCCCGAAGCCCAAAACCATCGACGATGCGCATGCTGCTGCCATACCTCAAGCCGGCCTCACGTCGTGGCAGGCGCTCTTCGACCATGGCCACCTTGTCGCGGGACAGACGGTTGTTATTCACGGCGCCGGCGGGGCCCTGGGGAATATCGCGGTGCAGCTCGCCCGCTCGGTCGGGGCACACGTTATCGGCACCGGTCGGAGCACCGCCAGGTCCCGCGTGCTCGAGTTGGGCGCAGATAGCTTCGTGGACCTTGAACAGGACAGGTGGGAGGATGCGATCGGTCAGGTCGACGTCGTGTACGACACCATCGGCGGTGAGGTGCTCGCCCGGTCGCAAGCCCTTGTCAAGTCCGGCGGGACGCTGGTTACGGTTATCAGTCCCCCAACTGACATCCGCAACGACATCCGCACCGTGAATTTCATCCGCGAGCCCAACCGAGCACAGCTCATTGAGCTAGCTCACCTGGTGGATGCCGGCAAGCTTCGGCCACAGCTCGGCGCAGTCTACCCCTTAGCTGAGGCCCGCAAGGCATTCACGGCTAAGTCCGGCCATGACGTCGTGGGCAAGGTCGTCCTGCAGCCCTGAAGGCAATAACCTGAACAGCCGGTATATCCGACCAATAGCATGCAGGTCGTGCTCCGGTCCGACGAACGCGAGGTTGAGGTGACTGATGGGCTGCTCGATGACGCGCCCCCTAATCGACTTCAGTCTTCCCACCGACCTCGACTGACTCGAAGCGCTCGATTGTTGGGCTAGTGGCGGCGCGATCAGGCTCGTAGCTAATCCATTCCAATATCTGCCGGGTATGCGTTTACGTCGCCGCTGCCTGCGCCCCCGTGCCGGCAGCGGGTCGGGCGGGGTTCGGAGTGCATCAGGGCACGCTTCATCGTGGACCAGTGGCTGATTGGTCAACTGGGCCGTCATCCAGGGTGAGGTCCAGGAAGTCTTTGACGCCGACGAGGGGGCCGATGATGCGACCAATCATGCGGAGCGGCGGCGGAACGCTGCGCAGCTGTTCGTCGCGGAAGAGACGCGGCTGCTTGAGGCGTACGATCTGGCCGCGGGTTTCGAGCAGACAGCCGCCGTTGGCCAGCACGTTGCGGACCCAGTCCGAGTCCGGTCCATACGTCAGCGCGACGACGTACCCACCGGGGCAACGGAACACGTTCACGGGCGTGCGGTACAAACGGCCGGATTTGCGGCCGGTATGGATGATGACGCCGAAGCCGGGCGCGTACGGCGCCAGAGGACCAGTGATCTGATTCGTGACGCGGCGGTTGAAGCGGGCGACGGAGCGGGGCAACGGCATGGGGCGGCGCATCCTCCGTGAAATCATCAGGTGTTGAATTCTGATGCCCCTCAACGTAGCACCCAGGTGTTAGGAAGTCAATGGGTGTTGTATTATTGGCTGCGAGCATGGCGAGGACCGGGCGCCGCCCTGGACCCAACACCTCGCGCGCCGCGATCCTGCAGGCCGCCAGGCAGCGCTTCGCCGAGGCCGGCTACGATGCCACGTCTCTGCGACTGATCGCCGCCGACGCCGGGGTCGATCCCGCGGTCGTGGTGCACTTCTTCGGCTCCAAGGAAGGCTTGTTCCAGGCCGCCGTCGGCTGGCCGTTCGACCCCGCGCGCGTGACCGTTGAGCTCACCCCGGCAGGTCCAGGTCCCATTGCCGAACGCATCGCGCGCATCTTTCTCGGCTTCTGGGATGCGCCTGCCACACGCGCGTCACTCCTGGCGGTGCTGCGTTCGGCGATGACCCAGGAGGCGTCGGCCACCGTGTTGCGCGAGTTCGCCGTCCGCCACCTCTTCAGCCACGTCACGGCTCTTTTGGACGGGCCCGAAAAAGAAGTGGAGCTACGGGTCAACCTGGCGGCCGCGCACCTGATCGGCGTCGCCGTCTTTCGCTACGTTCTGCGGATCGAGCCACTTGCCTCGGCGAGTCTGGACGAGCTCGTCGAGTGGTTGACCCCGGCCCTCAGCCGCTATCTTGGCGAGTCGGCCGCATGCTCGCCAACCCGACGGTAGCACCGCCGTGAGCAGCATCGCGACGAAGACCGCGTGCATGGCGTTCACCAGGACAGCCTGTGAGTCACATTCCGTCGGTGCCAGGTGTCACGCCAGTGAGACCCCGACAAGGCGACCCCGTGCAATCACCAATCCAGCAAGGCTCATCCCTGAAGGCTTCCAGGCGAAGCTCATGGGAGTTGGACGGGAGAGGAGAGGAGAGAACCCCGTGGCGTCACGCAATCCTGGTAACTGGCGGGACACGCACCCTGGGCCGGCTCGTCGTCACGCTGCTTGCGCTAAGCAGCAGCTCCTGCGGCAGCGAGTCGACTGGGGCCGGCCCGACGAGGTTCGCGCGTATGTCCTTGCCCCCTGACGGCGACAAACAAGCGCTGGTGAGAGCCCTCGAGCAGCGCATTCTGACCGGGCGAGGCATGGCTCTGCCGGAACTGCGGGCGAAGGCATTCGAGGACACCGACCTCCCTGACCCTCTGGCCACGCTGCTGGATAAAGTCGCCAAGCGCTCGTTTCAGGTGACGGACGGCGACTTCGCGGCCGCGGTGGCGGCTGGGTTTACCGAGGACCAGCTCTTCGAGCTCGTGATTTGCGCCGCTGTCGGCGAGTCCAGCCGGCTGTACCAAGCGGGGATGGCTGCGCTGGCGGAGGCATCCTGTTGATGCGCCTCGGCATCCTGAACGACGGCTACGGCTTCGGAACCAAGCTGCTGTTCAGCCTCATCCGCTTGTTCAGCCGTCAGCCGGTACCTGACGCCGCCAGATTGACCTTCTACCGCCCGGACTTCTACGGCTCGTACTCGAAGGCGCTCACCCATGAGGCCTTGCGCGGCCCGTCCGCCTGGCCGGTCGCGGAGCGGGAGCTGATGGCTGCCTACGTCTCCAAAGTGAACGACTGCCCATTCTGCATCGGCGCTCACACGGCGACGGCTTCGCTGGCTGCCAGGAACGAGGTGACGGTGACCGCGGCGCTGGCCGACCTGGAGTCGGCGCCCGTCGGTGAGGGACTGCGTGCGACGCTGCGGATGCTGGGCAAGCTCACACGCGACGGCCACCTTTCCGCCGAAGACGTGCGCGCGGTGCTCGAGACCGGGGTGTCTCGTCAGCAAGTCGCGGACGCTCTCGCCATCTGCTACGCCTTCAACGTCACGAACCGGCTTAAAGCGGTTCCTCCTTGATCTCGCTCGCGCCGCGCATTTGCCCTTCCCATCGCGCCTCAAAGCTGACGTTCTGAGTTCCTCCGCCGCACGCAGGGCTTGAAAGGTGGCCGTCGCGCGTGAGCTTGCCCAGCATCCGC
>WNFC01030007.1_pt1 | contig 11936 bp, 9 predicted proteins | sample 5400541 | NCBI WGS metagenome assembly WNFC01 (sample SAMN13153342, study PRJNA577476) | soil metagenome | isolation source: 120 cm saprolite under Douglas fir tree site 2 hole 2 replicate 1 | place: USA:California | collected 2015-04-18 | reverse complement strand
GCCGCCGGATAATCAGATCCAGCAAATCGAATTACTCGGGAAGGCGATGCTGTATGACAAGAATTTGTCGGTATACCGCAACGAGGCTTGCGCCTTCTGCCATATGCCCGAGACAGGGTTTACCGGTCCGGTATCCGAGTTGAACCGTACCACCGGCGCCTATCCCGGCTCGGTGCGGACGCGATTCAGCGACCGCAAGCCGCAGTCGCACGCCTACGCACCGCTGTCGCCGGTGTTGCACTACAATCCCGGGCAGGGCGATCTCGTCGGCGGCAATTTCTGGGACATGCGCGCGACCGGGCGCCGGCTGGGCAACCCGGCCGCTGAGCAGGCGCAAGGTCCGCCGACGAATCCGGTAGTCGCGGCAGGGCCGGCACCACCTTCGATCAGATGGCGCAATCAATCGCCGGCTACGAAGCCTCTGCCGAGGTGACGTCGTTCACCTCAAAATTCGACGCGGTGCTCGCGAAAAAGGCGCAGTTCACGGCGCAGGAGCAGAAGGGATACGACCTGTTTCGCGGTAGGGGGCGATGTAACGAGTGCCACCGCGACGGCGGACCCGGCGAAGACCCGCTCTTCACTGACTTCACGGCCAGCAATATCGGCACTCCGGCCAACCCGAGGCTTCCTTACTATGAGGAAAACCAGCCCGATCAATCAGGTTATGTCGCCAATCCACAAGGAGCGTCATTCGTCGATGGCGGCGTCGGCACCTTTCTCAGGCAAGGGCATCTGCTGAGCCAGCCCTCCGCGGTGGACCAACGATGGCTGAAGCTCGCGCCCGACAACCAGGCGCGAATGCAGGTGCCGACACTGCGCAATGTCGACAAGCGGCCGTATCCCGACTTCGTGAAGGCTTACGGGCATAATGGATACTTCACGAGCCTGAAAGAGATCGCGCATTTCTACAACACGCGTGACGTCCTGCCGCGATGCAAGCCCCATGATGCTGGCGAAGGCACGACGTGTTGGCCCGCGCCGGAATCGACCGACAACATGAACAGGAGCAAAGTCGGGAACCTCGGCCTGTCGGACGCGGAAGAGGACGCGCTCGTCGTCTTCATGCAAACGCTGACGGACGGCTTTATACCTCGCGAACAGCAGTAAGCCGGTGGGGCCGTATCGGCCTGAAGACCGTAGGCAAGCTTGCGAATGTTCTGAACGTTGATCTGACAGAACTTAATAAGCCAGGTGCCGTCCTTGGGTATCCCCGTCCTTTGCTTTGGCGGCCTGAGAGAGTTGAGCAGCTCTGTCATCGGTTAATCACTGTGATTGTAGTTGGCGCAAAACGTCGAACAGATCTCGCGATGCCTCCGAGGCAGGATTCGCCTTGGTCTCGAGGGCATAAACCGTGGCGAATAAAGCCGCAGCTACGATGCCCATCGTGATATGCGCGCTGCTAACCTTTCTGATAACTGCAATGCTGCTTTTGCTCTTGCATCGCAGGATCTGCGACAGACGGCGCATAACGCTCTTCGTCATCTCGCGATACTCGGTATATCGGCCGGGCCACGGCAACCATGCGTTTGGCGCTCGCTGACACGACCCTTTCCGCAGCCACTAACGAAAGCGGTTGCAGGTTGGGCCGCAAGACTGGCCCGCACTGCGCTCGGAAAGGCCGGCTTGGTCTGAAAGCACCCGATGGCCTGGCAACTTGACCACGTGGAGGCCTTGAGAGTTGTTATCAACGTCGGAAAGCGGATTTGGCGAAGCACCGAGGTCGGCATCTTAGTCCCCACGGACCGTTCAAGCCGTAATCCTAAGTGCGCGCGCAACGGAGAACGATTAAATTGGGTTTTAGGGAATTCAAATCGGATTGATGCGGGATCATCCGAAACAGCCCAGGATAAAATTGAATGGATCTTGTCGCGGTGTCGCCGGGTTAACCGCCGGCCGCGACCGTCCGCGCAATCTGCTTGGGGCGGTGATAGCCACATGCGAGCGGAAGATCGAGCTCCCGCCATACCGCGACCATGGCGTCAGCCAACTCACCGATCAGCCGAAGGTCATGCGCCGGCGTGGGGGTAATCCGCAATCGCTCGGTGCCTCTGGCAACCGTGGGGTAATTGATCGGCTGGATGTAGATTCCGTGCCGGTGAAGCAGGAGGTCGCTCGCTTGCTTGCACAGATCGGGATCGGCTACCGAGGGCGGCAAGGCTGTCGTGAAGATAAATCCGGGAGCATGGGAACGGACGGCGTCCACGACGGCGCTGTGGCCTGCGATGTAGCCGCCAAGCGTGCCGAAAGCCTTGGCAAGCGTTCCCTCGATCACGTCGATGCGCGCCATCACGCCGTCCCGCTCGGCGATGCCGGCGCCGCGTGGCCCGTACATGCCGACGGCATGCACTTCGTCGAGATAGGTCATCGCGCCATAGCGTTCCGCGAGCTCGCAGATTGCTTGGAGCGGCGCGACGTCGCCGTCCATCGAATAGATACTCTCGAAGACGATCAGCTTCGGCCGAGTGAGTGCGGCGCGTGAAAGCAGCTCTTCCAGGTGCTCCACATCGTTGTGGCGCCAGATCTGCCTGGCACAGCCGGCGGCACGCACGCCTTCGATCATCGAATTGTGGTTGAGCGCGTCTGACAGAATCAGGCAGTCTGGAAGCAAACTTGCGATCGTCGCAATTCCCGTATGGTTGGATACGTAGCCCGACGTGAAAACGAGCGCAGCCTGCTTACCATGCAAATCCGCCAGTTCGGCCTCGAGCTCCACCAGCGCCCGATTCGTACCCGAGATGTTGCGCGTCCCGCCCGCGCCCGCACCCATCGTGCGCGCGGCGGCGCACATCGCTTCGATCACTCTTGGGTGTTGGCCCATGCCGAGATAGTCGTTCGAACACCATACGACGACATCCCGCTTACCGTTCGGGCTATTCCAGAGCGCATGGGGGAACTGTCCCGCTTTGCGTTCCAGATCGGCGAAGACGCGATAGCGCTGCTCGCGTTTCAGAGCGGTGATGGCAGATTGAAAATTCCCGACATAGTCGAACATTTTCTGCGAGTCCTTCCGGGTCATGTTCACCGTCACACGCCAGCCGCCGCCGATCGGCCGCCAGCATATGGCAGCCAATCGCGCGAACGCCGCTGTTTTCAGTTGACCAACTCAGGTTGCTTGAGCCCGAGCGCCTTCGCCACTCCAGCCCCATATGCCGGATCGGCGCGCGTGCAGTTGTCGACGTGCCGCTGCTTGATGTGCGCCCTCGCGTCGCCCATCGCCCGCGCCGTATTTTCGAACAACAGCTTTTGCTGTTGCGGGGTCATTTTCCGGAACAAATTTCCGGGCTGCTCCCAATGGTCGTCGTCGACGCGGTGGTCCCAATGCGTCGCGTCACCCTCGATCGGCATTGGTGGCTCGGCGAAATTGGGCTGGTTGTCCCAAAGTCCTGCACTGTTGGGATTGTAAGTGAGCGTTCCGCCCAGATTGCCGTCGGTGCGCATCTTGCCGTCGCGATGGTAGCTTTGGAACGGGCATTTGGGGGCATTGACCGGGATGTGGTTGAAATTGATACCGAGCCGGTAGCGCTGGGTGTCGCCATAGGAGAATAGTCTTCCCTGGAGCATCTTGTCCGGAGAAAAGCCGATGCCGGGCACGATGTTGGCGGGCGAGAAGGCGGCCTGCTCCACTTCCGCGAAATAATTGTCCGGGTAGCGGTTGAGCTCCATCACGCCGACCTCGATCAGCGGATACTCCGCTTTCGGCCAGACCTTGGTCAGGTCGAACGGATTATGCCGATGCGTCTTCGCCTGGGCCTCGGTCATCACCTGAATGAACAGCGTCCAGCGCGGGAAATCGCCTGCCTCGATCGCGTTGAGCAGGTCGCGGCCGTGGCTTTCGCGGTCCTTGGCGACGAGGGCCTCGGCCTCCGCGTCGGTGAGGTTCGCGAGTCCCTGCTGGGTGCGGAAGTGGAACTTGACCCAGATCCGTTCATTGGCGGCGTTGATCATCGAGAAGGTATGGCTGCCGAAAAGGTGCATGTTGCGGAAGCTCTTCGGGATGCCGCGATCGGACATGACGACGGTGACCTGATGCAGCGCCTCGGGGAGCAGCGTCCAGAAATCCCAATTGTTGTCGGCGCTGCGCAAGCCCGTGCGCGGGTCGCGCTTGATGGCATGGTTGAGGTCCGAGAACCGCAGCGGGTCGCGGAAGAAGAACACCGGCGTGTTGTTGCCGACGATGTCCCAGTTGCCCTCCTCGGTGTAGAACTTCAGCGCGGTGCCGCGGATGTCACGTTCCGCGTCGGCCGCGCCGCGCTCGCCGGCGACGGTCGAGAAGCGCGCGAACATCGGCGTCTGTTTCCCGATCTGTGAGAAGATTTTTGCCTTGGTGTAGCGGGTGATGTCGTGGGTCACTGTGAAGGTGCCGTGAGCTCCCCAGCCTTTGGCGTGCATGCGCCGCTCCGGGATCACCTCGCGGTCGAAATGCGCCAGCTTCTCGATCAGCCAGATATCCTGTAGCAAGGCCGGCCCGCGCGGTCCGGCGGTCATTATGTTGGTGTTGTCGGCGACCGGCGCGCCTGTGGCATTGGTAAATCGTTCCGTTTTGGACATGATAGACTCCTGAGCGTTGGACATGTGGGACTTATGAAAGTGCGAGAAGCCGCGCGCGAAATGCGGATCCTTATCCGCGAGCACGTCGGCCTTCACATTGCCAAACGTCGTCTCCGGCTTTTGCTTGATGCCGTCGTAGAAGGCCTGGATGATGTCTTCCTTGAAGTGCGCACTGCGTGGGTGCGCATGCAGCACCGCCTCGCGCTCCACGTCGCTGTACTCACCATAGCTTAACCCGAGCACGTCCATTTCGACGCCAGCTGTCACCAGAGCGACGACCGGGTGCATGTGCTGCGGGATGCCCGGCGTCGTGTGCAAGGCGATCGCGGTCCAGACGGTGTCGACATCGCGCTGCGCGATGCCGTGGCTTCGCAGGAAGTCGCGAGCGGCATTTGCGCCGTCAACCTCGAAACGTTCGCCCGCGCTGCTGTGCTGATGCGTCAAACCCATGTCGTGGAACATAGCGCCGGCATAAAGCAGTTCGGGATCAAATCTCAATCCGCGACGCTTGCCTGCCAGAGCGCCCCAGTAATAGACGCGGCTCGAATGATGAAAGAGCAATGGCGTCTCGGTATCGTACGCTAGTTCCGTTATTTCGCGAGCGAGCTTGCTGTCGGGTACGCCAATTCCCGCCAGATTGGTGTTCCTTGGAAGGTTGATATTCAATCTACGCCTCCTGCCGATTGATGGGAGAGAAGGTTGCCGATCACATGAATTGATGAATCGCCTGGGCTTGTCCGATCGGTAGTGAAACTAGGAATATTGAGGCATCTCGCTCAATCGTACGTAGGTAAGCGCCCGATATTGAAAAGGATCTGGCGCGTAATACGGAGGTTTAGGGTGCTGGCCCGTTGCGACCGAGTAGGTGAGCACTGGCAAAGCACCGCGCAACTCGATGGATTGCCGTCGGCGTTGCGATGTGAGAGGCGACTGATCCGCGAAATCTCGAAATTTGCCAGGCAGCTCTTTTCGGCATTGTCGCAAAAAAAGCGGACGGCTCGCCTGCCTCGGTGGGGGAGGGGGAAGAGGCAACGCGAAGCCATCCGCAGTGGCAGCTAAGCGATAACGCGCCAGGGAGGAGCGCGGCCGGGCTGCTTGGTCTATAGCTAGATCCGGCCATCCGGCGGCTCCATTAAACAGACGTTTATTTGGATCAAATGGAGGTTTAGGGGTTGGACCAAATGGGGAGCAGCTGGAGATCGTCTTCGATGGGACCGGCTGCAGCCAGGTTAGCCGGTCGAAGTCAGAACGCGCTCCGGTATCGCGAAAGCGCGCGAGGGCTATCATAGACCCACATGGGCTCACCACATTCGCTTGGGCCGTGGTCCGTCATGCAAGCAGCGCTCCAGGCCGGAGCAGCAACCTCGCGGCCTTCCTCGCTCTTGTAGGCCTGCGGCAGAGCGCCTTGTTTGTATGTTCTCGCCTGAGCGGTAGCTGACATCGCGAGTGTAAACAGCGATGCCGCCAGCAGATATTTCATCTTCATCGTCCGGTTCCTTAGTTGCGGCCCAAAGCGACCGCCGCAAATCGAGGTCGCTCGCATTGATCGTGCGTAGCCGACCCATAAGTGTGTGCTCTGGCGGGCGAAATTGCTTGCCCGGGATTGCGGTGCTCGGCTCGATTTTGCGCCGATATGACCGGGATTTTGAGCGGCTTCGGCCCCCCGGAACTGTGGCTGGCGCCTGCGGCGGGACGATCGAATTGCCGGATTTCCTCAAAATGCTCTAATCTTGCTGGCGGAAACCCGGGACGCTCTGCGATGACAGGGCGCCAGCTCACGTTCCCGTTAAATCCAGCCGCGTATCGTCGGCGGGACGAGCAAGCAGAATGACAAAACCTGGTCTCACTGAACGGTTGTCAACGTCTACGATTTCTCACTATGCGATGGCCGTCCTGTCGGTCGCGATAGCGATCGTTGCTGCGGAGTTGATCACACGCTTACTCAGCGCCGAGGCCATCGCATCCTCGATGCTTTGCGCAGTTGTTTTCGCTGCGTGGATTGGCGGCCTCGGCCCGGCATTGTTGTCGGTTGGCCTGGCCCTTTTTGCCTTTCACTGCTACCTGGCACCCCCGATCAGTTCATTTACCTGGAAGCGCGACCTTTTCGCTGTAGGTATCTCGGAGGTGCCGCGTCTGATCCTGTTTTCCGTTGTATCTCTTGTGGTTGCATTCCTGATCTCGGCGCAGAGGAGAGTAACACGGGATCTTCAACGTTCGAGCCATGATCTGCAAGCAGCGATGATGGATCAAAAGCGGATTGAAGCCGCGCTTCTGCACAGCGAAATGTATTTGACCGAGGCGCAGCGATTGAGCGGCACCGGAAGCTTTGCATGGAAAGTCGCCAGCGGAGAGGTCATCTGGTCGGATCAGACTTACGAGGTCTTTGGATGTGATCGGGCGACGAAACCGACCCTGGAATTTATTCTCCAGCGCGTGCATCCCGATGATCGTGCGGCTGTGCAAAAGACCATTGACCGTGCCACCATCGGTCGAAATGACTATGATCATGAATTTCGATTGCTGATGCCGGACGGATCGGTGAAATATATCCATACCGTGGCTCGCGCCACGAGAGACGCATCGGGCGGTGTCGAGTTCCTCGGGGCGGCGACGGATGTGACGGTTGCGAGGGAGGCGGAACGGAAGCTGCGACGCAGCGAATCTTATTTGGCCGAGGCTCAACGATTGAGTCACACGAGCAGCTGGGCCTGGGATATGCGGCGTCGAGAGTTCGTGTACCGATCGGCCGAAGTGTACCATCTGTTTGGATACGATCCGGAAGAGGATGTTCCGCCACTCGAAGCTTTTCAGGATCGTATTTTTCCTGAAGACAGGCGCCGGATTATCGAACTGGTGCCCCAGGCCATCCGGGACAACGCGGACTTCGAGATTGATTTCCGGATTGCTCTTCCGAACGGATCGATAAAGCGCGTACATTCCGTTGGGCACCCCGTTGTCAATAGCAACGGGGATGCGATCGAAGTAATCGGTACGCATATGGATGTTACCGAGCAGCACGTCGCAAGAGAGAAGTTGCAAAGGGCTTTCGACGAAATCAAGAAGTCCGAGGATCGGCTTCGATTGGTCATTGACACGATCCCGACATTGGTGTGGCGCTCTGGACCCGATGGCCGGCCCGAGTTCTTTAATCAGCCAGCGCTGGATTACACCGGTCTCTCGTTGGACAGCGCCCTGGAGGGATGGGCTCGCATAGTTCATCCGGACGACCTGGCAAACCTATCGGAAATGTGGCACGAGATACGGAATTCCGACGCGCGAGGCGAGACGGAAGGAAGGCTCCAACGCTTCGACAGCAAATATCGATGGTTTTTGTTTCGAGTCGAGCCGCTGCGCGATGAGGCCGGAAAAATCGTCGAATGGTATGGGTCGGCGACCGACATCGAGGATCGTAAGCAGGCCGAAAATGCTCTCCGTCAAAGCGAAGCGTATTTGGCGCAAGCCCAGCGCGTGAGCCTTAGCGGTACCTTCGGCTGGCGCGTCGCCACTGGCGAGAATACCTGGTCCGCGGAAACCTACAAGATTTTTGGATACCAGGAGGGGTGTCCCGTCAATGTCGACATGGTTGTTGCGCGCGCGCATCCAGAAGATCGAGCTGCCGTGCAAGGGGCCATCGACCGCTGCTCTTTTGATGGAAACGACTACGATCAGGAGTATCGGTTGCTGATGCCGAATGGCGCGGTGAAATATGTCCATGCCGTCGCGAAAGGAGATGCGGGCAATCTCGAATACATCGGAGCAGTGACGGATGTTACGGTTGCAAAGGAGACTGAACGGAAACTGCGACGCAGCGAGGCCTATTTGGCCGAGGCCCAGCGTTTAAGTCACACGAGCAGTTGGGCCTGGGATGTGCGCCTTCAGGAACTCATTTATCGGTCGCCCGAAGTGTACCACTTGTTTGGGCTCGATCCAGAAAGGGACGCTTTGTCACCGCAATCCTTCCAGGAGCGCATTCTGCCCGAAGACAGGGGCCGGTTTATCGAAATGGTGCACGAGGCAGTACGAGAAAAAAGGGACATTGAAGTCGATTTTCGCATAGATCTTCCGGACAGTTCGACAAGATATGTGCATTCGGTGGGACATCCTCTCGTTGGCGACAGCGGCGAAGTAATCGAACTGGTTGGCACGCACATCGATGTCACGGAGCAGCACCTCGCCAAGGAGGCGCTGCAAAAAGCCTTTGACGACATCAAGAAATCCGAGGATCGGCTTCGACTGGTGATCGACACGATCCCGACCTTGGTCTGGCGTGCCGATCCGGACGGAGTCCCCGATTTCCTCAATCAACCGGCGCTCGACTACACCGGCCTCTCACCGGATCAAGCCGAAACCGGCTGGCCTCGCGCTTTTCATCCTGACGACAAGAAGGGCATGTTGGTGAAGTGGAGCGCAATACGGGCGTCCGGTATGTCCGGCGAGCTTGAGGCTCGGCTACGACGTTTCGACGGTGAATATCGCTGGTTTTTATTTCGAGGCGTGCCGCTCCGCGATGAAGGGGGCAACATTGTCAAATGGTACGGATCGTCCACCGACATCGAGGACCGCAAGCGGGCTGAGGAAGAACTGCGGCGAAGCGAAGCCAAACTGGTCGAAGCACAGCGGGTGAGCCGAACCGGCAGTTTCGTCTGGAATCTCACCACCGGCGAACGCGTCGGCTCCAGGGAATTCTTCAGAATCTTTGGATTCGATCAGCCGCGTTCCGTCACTTTTGAAATGGTTATCGAACGCGCTCATCCGGAGGATCGTCCTCGCGTGGAACAGATAATTGACCGCGCAGCCCGCGCCGGAAAGGATCTCGACTACGAGCATCGGTTGCTAATGCCGGATGGCTCGGTCAAATTTGTCCATGTTGTCGCTCACGCTGTCAGAGATCAGGCGAGCCAGCTGGAGTTCATCGGAGCGGTGGTGGATGTCACCGCGACCAAACAGGCCGAGGAGAAGCTCCACAAAGCACAGATGGAACTCGCACATGTCATGCGGGTGACCACGCTGGGCGAACTGACGGCCTCCATCGCCCATGAAGTGAACCAGCCGCTCGCCGCCATCATCGCTAACGCTGAGGCCTGTTTGCGCTGGCTCGACCGCGAAACTCCCGACCTGCCCGCTGCGCGCCGTTCGGTAGAATGGGTTGTCAACGGCGGCAACCGGGCAAGTGAGGTGATCCGGCGTGTCCGGGCGCTTGCGAAAAAGTCCGACATTGAAAAGGTGCCGCTTGACATCAATGATGTCGTGAGGGAGGTCATCGCGCTGGTGCAGCGCGAGCTAACCAGCTATCAGGTGTCATTGCGAATGGACTTGACGCCTGCTCTACCCATAATCTTGGGCGACCGGGTCCAACTGCACCAGGTAATAATCAACCTGGTGATGAATGGCATTGAGGCCATGCAGCCGATCATGGACCGGCCGCGCGAGCTAGTAATCCGATCGGGCCAGGATGAGGCACACTGGGTGTTCCTAAGTGTGACAGATTGCGGTGTCGGGATCTCCGCCGAAAATGCGGACCGGCTATTCAATGCCTTCTTCACCACCAAATCCAGCGGTATGGGCATGGGACTTTCGATCTGCCGTTCGATCGTGGAAGCTCACGGGGGACGGATGTCAGCTCGCGGCAATGAGCGGCTCGGCGCCACGTTTCAATTCGCCCTGCCCTTGCATCAGGAGGAGGCGTCGTGAGGGAGCGTCCCAAATCATCGCAGGAACGCGTCAGCGCCAGGGAGCCGCTCGTCTTCGTTGTCGAAGATGACGAATTAGTGCGCGGAGCGCTCAGCAATCTCTTTCAATCGGTCGGACTGGCGGTTGAGGTGTTCGGTTCGGCATCCGAAATGCTGCAAAGCAAGCTTCCAGATGTCGCCAGCTGCCTTGTCCTCGACATCAGGTTACCAGGATTGAGCGGTCTGGACTTCCAAGGTGAACTAGCCAAGGCGAACATTCATATTCCCGTTATCTTCATGACCGGCCATGGCGACATTCCGATGACCGTCAAGGCCATGAAGGGCGGGGCGGTCGATTTCCTGACCAAACCGTTTCGCGATCAGGACATGCTGGACGCCGTGATGGCGGCGATCGAACGGGATCGGAAGAGGCGCGAAGCCGCCAAGATCGTCGCAAACGCGAGACCGACAAGATCGTTGCGAACTTGCAGACCCATTTTGAGACCCTTACCCCTCGCGAGCGTGAGATTTTGGCTTTGGTATCCTCCGGCCTCATGAACAAACAGATAGCAGCCGAACTCGGACTTGCCGAGATTACCGTGAAGATCCATCGGGGGCGCATCATGAAGAAAATGGATGCGCGGTCGTTGGCCGATCTGGTGAGGAAGGCCGAAACGCTCGGAATTGCTCGCGTCAAATCCTAGCCCATATTTACGACCCTTTCGTAGAGGGGCGCACCCGAATAGTCTTCGCGAACAAACCTAAGTATGATTTCACGACGCTGATTGACGGCTCACTCTTCGACCGGGGCAGTGCTAAGGCAAGCGCCTTGCTCGCCTGGAAGTAAGGCAAGCGCCTTGATCGCCTGGAAGGCCGTCCTGTCAATGCTTGCGGTGATTTCAGTTATTGACGACGATGTACTCGTCCGAGCCGCAACCGAAAATCTGCTCAGCTCGCATGGATATTTAGTCCATACATTTGCGTCGGCCGAAGAATTCCTACAGTCGACCCATTTGTACGACGCCGCGTGCGTCATTGCGGATGTGCAGATGCCGGTTATGAGCGGTTTGGAGCTTCTCATGCATCTGCGTGCCCAAGGTCATAACGTGCCGTTCATCTTTATCACGGCATTCCCCGAGGACGGCGTCCGCGTCCAAGCATTGAAGGCAGGAGCCATGGGCTTCCTGGCCAAGCCCTTCGCTGCACCTGCCTTGATCGACTGTGTGGAGGCTGCTCTGCGCCGGGGCGCCGGCAGCTGAGAGGGATGAGGGTGTATTCGGAGCAAATTCTCCCGCTGTAAACCAAGGTATAGGGAGACCAAAACCAATACGGCATTGGAAAGAACCTCCGTAGGATCGAGCCGTTCGTGTTGATCAGGCTAGGCTGGCGCTTGGAGCTGGACCCAGAGATGCACCGGGGAACGTGCGAGCCAACCGACTCAAACGCGAAGGGTGGATCCATGTCGGCGAAGTCATGCCTGCTTCGTTCCAGACCTCGCAACTATTTCTCAGGACCGGCGGGGGCCTGGAGCGCCTCTGCGATCGTTCGGCGGAACACGATGATGCAATTGCCCGAGTTCACGCGTTCGACCACGATGCGGTGGACGGTGCTGGTGGCCGGCATTTTTGCGGCATTTACCGTCGCTTTGCTCGGGTTCGTTTACTTGAAGACAAAGCAGGACCTGACGTTGCGATCCGACCGCGCGATCGCCTTGCAGAT
>WNFC01020090.1_pt1 | contig 11936 bp, 13 predicted proteins | sample 5400541 | NCBI WGS metagenome assembly WNFC01 (sample SAMN13153342, study PRJNA577476) | soil metagenome | isolation source: 120 cm saprolite under Douglas fir tree site 2 hole 2 replicate 1 | place: USA:California | collected 2015-04-18 | reverse complement strand
GAAGTTCCAGCAAATTCAGTGGCCGCGCTCTGAGTAGCGCGGAATCCCACGCTTGAACTCTTCTCGGCCTCTGCCGACACCGCGCAATTCAGTGGCCGCGCTCTGAGTAGCGCGGAATCCCCAAAAATGGTCAGCATCGAAGCGGTCGTGATTCGCGCAATTCAGTGGCCGCGCTCTGAGTAGCGCGGAATCCCCCGCCTCTTGCAAGTATTCAATTTTCAAAGACCTTTCGGGCACTTTGCGAGCGGGTGGTGGCATCTGCTGTCTGCCGGCCGGCTCTATTCTCTGGTTAGTCAAAAACCATTGCCCTCGCAAGCACTTTTCGCCGGCGAGCAGGCCCCGCAATTTCGTCGTCACCTCGGCGCTCGAATCAATCCGTATGCGCACGTGGCAGACTCCTTTATTATCCGCACCTCGCAGACTCGTTTCTCTTCGGCAAGCTCAGGGCTTCGGCTCACCAGGGCTCGGGCTGGCTACGTTCGGCCTCCGCTCCTCGGCTGAGCTGCGCTCCGTCTAACGTTAACGCGTCTCGAACCCGGCATAGCGCGGCGCCTCGCCGTTCAGCACCCGTGCCAGCAGTCTGGCTTGAATCTCGAGCACCCGGCGATAGTTCACTCGATAGCCGAACAGCGGATGCGTCACCAGGCCGTCCATCCGCTGTTCGTAGGCGCGTAGAAACCCCTTGCGGCCCTTTGGTGTCAGCGCTACCGCCGGACCGACACTCATAAAATCTTCGATGCTTACCATACCGGTGTTGATGGCGCCGATCACTATCGAGTCGCCAATCAGCGGCCTGAACTCTTCCATCAGGTCGAGCGCTAACGCCGGCCGGCCGAAGCGCGGCTGATGATAAAAGCCAATGAAGGGGTCGAGCCCGATACTGTGGCAGATGATCGTCAGATCTTTGACCAGCAAGCTGTAAGCGAACGACAGCAACGCATTCACCGGATCAGTCGGCGGACGGCGGTTGCGCCGCGAGAACTCGAACGTGAACTGCGTGTTACCGGCGCCATTCTCAGTCTTCAGCATGCCTTTGAAATGGGCGAAGTAAACCCGGGCCGCGTTTCCTTCGATTCCCAGCAGCTCGTCAAGTTGCTCGGCCTCCAGCGCGACGTCGGCATAACGCTTGAGCTGGCGCAGGGCGATCAACGGCGGCTCCAGATGATTGCGGCGCAGCAGCGTACGCTGATTACGGATCTTCGTGGCCACCAACTGCCGCGCCACGCTCAGGCAGAAAAAGGGTTGCTCGGCGAGACCAAATTGCCGCTTGCGCAGGAATACATTCTTTAAGCCCAGGCCTTGCGTGAGCCCATAGAACCAGCCGCCGTAGGAGAAATGCGCGATCGGCTTCTCGGCCCAGCAGAGGCCCTGAAGGGCGGCGGCGGTCAACTGCGCATTACCGAACAGATTGACCTGCGAGATCTCCCCGATGCGCACTTCCTGGACCGGCTTGTCGCGCTCCCTGATCTGCAAGACCTCGCCGCTTTTGCCGATAGTCAGACCATGGCCGGTTACGTACAGCGGGCGCAGATCGTCGCGGGCCGGCACCAGCCGCCGGATAGCAGCATCCTTTTCCGTCGACGGCTCGCCACCACCCTCAGTACCATCGTCGAATAAGGAGAGTTGCGGATTTCGAACCGCCTCGGGCAGGGACTCGAACAGTACCGTTTCATCTGGTAAGCAGATGCTCACCAGCGAGCAGCGCGGGCATTTCGGGCTATCCACCAGCGGCCGCGGGATCTGGCCGCGCAGCGCGAGTGCCCTCGCCTGCTCGACCGCGGCCAGAGTATCGCTCACCAGGCCGGGATCAATTGCAATCCGCACCCGCTGCCGGGTCGCGTGATAATAGGCGATCGCTTCGCCGCACCTGTAGCCATTGTCGCGCAGGATCAAAGCCTGCGCGCAGAGCTGCACCCGGTCGGCGGGCCAGGCCTCGGGCCCTTCTTCGGTATCGCGCGGAGCGCCTTTTTTGTAATCCACCGGGATAGCGGCGCCGCCCTCGCCCTCGACCAAATCGATCTTCGCGATCAGCCGATGAGCCTCGCTGCTCAAGGTGACCGAGCGGGAATGAATCTGTGCCTGCTGGTCAGGCGGAGGCAGCGGATCGGACCGGGTCTCGAGTTTTTCGTGACGAAGCGCGCCCTCGATAGTATCGGCGCTGTGGGCGAAGACGCCTTCGACCCATTCGTAGAAAAAGAGCCGCGGGCAATAAACGAATTCGTTGAGCATCCGGGCGGGGAGATAGTCGGGCAGCTCGACGGCGACTCGTTCCGGCGAGTCCGGCTTTGCTGCTTCTGCCGAGTGATCACGGGCTTCAGCCGATGATCTCAGTCTTAAGGAAGACCTGGATTGTGCCCGCCCCGCCATTTAACTGACGGGTGCCAACGGCGGAGCTATTTGCCCCACGTGGATGAAAATGAGACGTGCGGCCGGCTGCGACCTTTGATGACTTCTCGATAACCCTTCTCTGTCTGTTTGTCCGTGGATGAAAATGAGACTCGCGATCGACTGCAACGAAGTGAATCGAAAAGCGCATAAATCCCTCCCCCTGACCAAGGGGAGGTTAGGTGGGGGTCGTCTGTCTGACTGGATTTTCACAGCAGTTACCGTTTAGAAGACCCGCTCCGGCTTCGGCCGCGACTCAGGTTCGCCGTCCACCACGATGCAGGGGCTGTCGATCGGCGAGTAGGCCTTGCCCAGCGCGGTAATAACACGGTCACCGCGGCCCTCGACCGGACCGAGATCGACAAACAGCACCTGGTCCACGCGATGGTCGATAATCTCGCTCAACACATGCCGGCAACGCACCAGGTCGGTCGGCGTGAACTGGCATTCGAAGATCGAATACTGCAGATGGTCCCCAAAGTCCCGCATGGTCTTGTACACGGTGCGCAGCCGCTTGTCGTCACAGATGTCGTAGCAGACAAGATAGGTGTTGCGCATGGCGCTTATCTCCTCACGCGGATGCCCGAATCGCCAACGACTTGTGCTTAACGCTTCTTTACATAGGTTTGATCCCACTCCACATGGACTTCACCCTACGTGTCATTCTCGCGCGCGTGGCTGCCGCGCGTGAAGAATCCCGATCTTTTGCGCTGAGTCGCATCCAGTGCGGCGGCATAGGCAAGCGCGGCGCGGATGTGGGCGGTCTTAAGCGAAGGGTAGGATTTGATTATCTCTTCGCCCGTCGCCCCTTCGGCCAGCGAATCCAGAATCACAGCCACGGGCACACGCGTCCCCTTCGCGCACAACTGACCGCCTGCGACATCACGCCGCGAGATCAAGTATTTCCTCCAATCGATCACGAGCTTCTCCTGCACCTAGATTCAGGATACTGCAAATGCTCGCCAAGATCGCAGATCGTGACACCCGCCGCAGCCGCTTGTCGTCACAGATGTCGTAGTAGACAAGATAGGTGTTGCGCATGGCGCTCTCCTGCTGATTGCTCAGCCGTGCCAGCAACACTCATACAGCCGCGAATAATCCCAACCCATAGAAACGGCCCCCACCGATGCAGACAGGGCCGGGAACATTTATCGGGCTGTTCTCGCCGTCGCGCCAGCAGATTTTGACGTGCAGGCGAGGAAAACGCGCCAGGTGCTCCGGGACCGTGTAACGGCTCGCCAGCTCAACGCCCGGCCAGAATCCGGTCGCCCGCCATTCGAGCCACGCGTGTTCAGCCAACGCCTCTGAGAAACCGGCCTGGATGATGGCTTTGCGGAGCAGACTTTCAATGCGCCGGTCTAGCCGGTCCAGGTATCTCTTCTGATCGCCGGCCGCTACTCCATTCTTTAGTCGGCGCCGGTAGTGGTCCGGATCGTCGTAACCGGGAAGCACGACTGGTGTCACTGTGGCCCACTCGGCGGCGGAACGAGCGTACTGGCGAACCATCGTGTCCGTAACCGGCAACAAAGAAAGCAGCGCCTCCGGCCGCACGACATCGCTGCCGGTCAGGTCCTCTCCCGCCAGTGCTCTGCGAACCCAGACGAGCTCGGCTTCTAAATCATCTCCGAACGAAGTGATGATCACGCGGCGAATACCGCCGACCACGCGGGTTCCTTCTCCACTTCTGGCTTCGAGGCTGGGCAATGGCATGGCTCTCCATGTCCCATTATGATGCGGCCGATCTTCGATTCAGACCATCCGGCTCGCTTGGCGGCTCGTCGCGCCGCGCCGCGAGCCATCTCGGCCACGGTCAGCGTCCGCCGCATCGGATCGAAGGCTCGGAATCCGCTAGCGTCGAGGTTCAACAGCGAAAAGGCGGCGATAGAGCGCGACGGCGGATCGATCTCGCGCCGATACTCGATCATGTAGTACGCCGACAGCGGTGTTGGCGCGGCCAAACCCTCGCGGCTGAGCCTCGACAAGTGGCTTTTGTGTGTCTTCATCAGATCGTTGAGAGCGCCTGGGATCGGCACGCGCAAACCGGCAATGCCAGCACCATATGGAAGCCATCGCTCACCCGGCAGATCGATGACTTCTGCGGTCGAGAGTATCGCGACATGCCCAACCGCCATATCGATGCCCCAGCCCAAACATACAATACTGCGGGCCATTTCCAGGAGTGTTTCGATAGAACCACGAACCTCATCGCTGATTGGGTCTGGCAGTGGCCACACGTAGTTTACCTCGTCGCCGCCGCGTAGCAGGACCGGTCGTACGGCTTTCATCGTGTGGTGCGTGGCGGGATTTGAGTCGCCGAGGTTGGAATAGTTCCCTCTCGACCACGCCCTGGCAACAATGTCCATCGAGTTGTTCGGCACTGACAGGCGGTAACCCGACGCACTCACCCCCTTGGGTGCAATAACGACTGGGGCTGGCTGTTTTTCCAACCATTCCAGCGAGATACGAGCATGCGGCGCAAGCGAGACATCACACCACCGTGCCGACGCGGCATTGACCAGCGACTGAAACAGGCGCATCGGCGACGGAGGCCATTCGGGCTCCCCGCCGTCCCGCCGTCCGTGAAAGACAGGGGCAAGAAAGCGGACCGATAGGCAAAGGTTACAAGGCATGACGCTCTTGCGCTACTTTGTTGGCCTGACTTCCAGCTTCCTGGATTTCCCCTTTGCGCCCTCGCCACTGATATCTTTCTTCGCTCGTTCTTTGTCGAATTCCACCGAGCGATTGTTTCCGACACCAAAGTCCTTGGCAGCCGCGTGCGCGTATTCAAGGGCGTCCTCGTGCCTCACCGTGGCAGTAACGCGGCGACCATCACTGTAGACTTCCGAGAACTCGCGCGGCTTGTCGGGGTCAGAGACAAGGTTGCAGCCTTGGCGCAGGTACCCTGCCGCAGGGTATGTAAACGCGGTAAGCGCTAGGCCAAGCACGTAGCGCTGCAGGGTGAGGGTCTTTTCGTGGTCCTCTCCGGCGCCAAGCAACCGAAGCGCAGCGAGATGAAGCGCCGCATCTCGGCGGATTCCACCGGTCGCGATCACACCTCCCGGAGCGCCCGAAGCAGGGACGTGAATAAAGCCGCGCTCAGCGTAAGCGTCTCTCGCTTTCTTGTCGGCCGCCTCGTCCAGCAGACCTGACTTGACGTACTCCGCCGCAGGCACGTACTGAGCCGAGCGTTTCAATTCGCGCACATCGAAGGCGCGGATGGTCGAAGCGATCAGCCGCGGCAGTTTCGCTCCGGTGTCGCGGGAGTCCCACGCACCGAATACGAGCGACGTGGGGGCAATCTTTGCCAGCGGCTCGGCTTTCCCGCTCTGCACTGAGACAAAGCCCGCCCTGAGTTCCTCTTGCAGCTCTGAGCACCGAACGATTGCGTCGCCGGCGCGATGCCCAGCTTCGAGCAGGTTGACCAGCTTCTCCCCCGCCTTGACGACAATCTGAGGCACCAGTTCGGAGTACCCGGCTTTGCAGAAAACTGGTTCGATGCGATTTGCCTGAGAACCGACACTGTCGATCAGGCAGACGCTTTTGCCGTCGGCGAAGTGATCGACGTTATATCCTCCTGGGAAACCATCTCCGGTAGCGAAGGTCGCCGGGAAAAGCACGCCGTCCGCTCCTTCGACCGGTAACAGGTGCTCGCGGATCACCAATGCCGCAGGTCCTGTGTCATCCAACCAGATGTCAAACTTTTTCAAATCAATCATAGTCATCTCTCCCAGCAGCGGTTGCTGTCGTAAATGCCTTGTGTTTTCTCTGGTCGGTGCGAAAGGCGTTCTCGAAACGAAAGCCGCGGACATCGGCATGGGGTAGCACGCCGCAAGCAGCAAGCGGTGCGATACGCGCCGCTAGCGGAATTGCCCACCTGTAATATTCAAACACGCGAGGCCTGTCAGTTGCCAAGGGACGGAAACGTTGAATCCCCACCAGACAGAGGAACTCAACCGCCGGATAGGCGAGACTCTCTATTTTGAGAGCATCCGGCGAGAATCCGATATCGATCGGTCGCGCGCTCGATCCGCGGCGCGCATCGAAGTAGAACGGTTCGACTTTGTTGTCTGGTTCTGCAGGGTCGTAAACAACCGTCGCATAATCCAGCAAGGCGGTAGTCTGAAGCTCTTCGCGGCTCAACATGCTCTGCATAGCACAAGCGATCCGAAAGCCGCGCATGCTGCCCGCCCACGTCTTCAGACGGTCGCCTCCCGCACGATCGTCTTTCCACCAGTCAAGGCGCAACTCGAACGGAGATGGTATATCGATTGGAGACGAATATTCGTCCTCCGGAACGACGGCTTGCAGCGATACTTCCGCTACCGCACGCACGAGACCGCCTAAGGTTCGTTCCCCTCCCCCAGGCCCGTTGAGTGCTCGGCAGTAAAACTCCTTTTCACAAAACCAGCCCTCCGCGCCCTTCCACAAACGATCGGCAAGCTCAAGGAGTCCGCAGCAAGCGAAGAACTGTCCTGGATTTGCCGGATCGACGTGGACGCTGATAGTGGGCTCGGGAGTTTGCATCACCGTCAGCCGTCCTGCCGTGGCATGCCGACTATAGTTGCTGGTTCGTCTTCGCCGGGGTTCTGTTGCGAAGCAAGAACGTCCGCCGCGCGGACGAGCGATTCCAGATAAGCCAAACCCCATCGACCGTACTTGCGCTGCAGTCGAGCGAATCGCCTGGGCGTCTCGATCGCAATAGTCCAGGCGTTCGTCTCCGTGTGGTTCGGATCGAACACCTCATCATCGGGGAAATGCGGACGGGCGCGGCCGTGGTGGGCTGCGATCAGATGTAAAACGAGGTCCTGAACCTCCGGTGCGAGCGCGCAAAACTCCGAGCGATGCTGGTCGCCGAAGGAGAGGTCCATGAGTGATCCGAATTCGTGGCGATAACCAGTCAACAGCTCCGGGCGCATCTTGCCGCCGGACTTCGCCAGCACTGGATCCGGGTAGTCGAAATTGTAGATTGAGTGCTGCCAGACTCTTCGGTGTTTGCCCAGATCGTGCCAACCGGCCGCGAGTCGGACCGCTACTGCTTCAGGGTCGCGCGTTCCAAGCCTCTCGACCATCGCAGCCGCAAAGCTCGCGGTGGATTGGAGGTGAGGCGTTAGCTCCTGACGATGAATCGCGTTGAGAGAACCATCGTCGTCGGCCGAGTGCGGGCGGACGTACCAGCGCCAATAGCGCGGGACGGCGTTCGCCTCTTCGTCTCCGCCTTCGTCCGCTTCGGGCCTGAGATCGATGGTGCGCACCAGCCTCATGCCGCCCGGCCGCGGATCGTCGTCCCATCTTCGCGCGCGCCGCGGATTGTCCTTATCGTAATTCCAGAGATCGGCTACGTCATAGCGCAGCGTCTCATCCAATGCCGCTCGCCCATCGAGCATGCCGCTCTCAGTCAGGCCGCCAATCGACGGCGGTAGCAGCACGGTGCGGTTGCTGATGACTCGCGCGTCCTTTTCTTGCGCTAACCGGCCTAGAGTGGTGACCTCCACAGGATCGAAATCGCTGGCGATCCAGACCGGTGACTGATCATTGCGGGTAGCAAGCTCGCACAAACGCTTGAATATCCTGTCACTACGGTCGCGTAACAACTCGTGTGGCTTGAGCGGATAATCTTCGAGCAGATCTCGTGGTTTGTACTTCGCGAGCAACTCTTCGGTACGCAGGAGGGCAACCTCGGTACGCCAGGCCACGTAGGTCTCCGGCGGCTCCCATTCAGCTATGCCGTGAAGCCATTCCGCGACTGCGGGACGTCCGGGAAGTTTGTTGCGAACGGAGGTCAATGCCCATGCGTCGAACAGGATGTCGGTCGCCGGCAGAATCTGGGGACCGGGGGTGAACGCGTCCTGCCGCTCTGATAACGGCAAACTCCCTAATGCGGCGGGGCTGGCATCGCGACGTTTGTCTTCACGCATCGGGAGCCGCTTCAACAGGGAGAGTGTGCGCACCAGCACTTCGTCCAACGGCTTCCGATCTTCCCCGGGCTCGGCGTACACCAAGTCGACTCGCGCATCGCCGTCGCCGAAGCGGTTCACGCGGCCCAAGCGCTGCGCCATGCTGTCGAATGGGTTCAAGTCGCCGACCATATGATCCGCGGACATGTCTACCCCGACTTCCCCCGCTGACGTACAGATCAAATAGACGGTTCCCGGCTCAGGCGCAGCGTCCGACCCGTGCATGAAGCGCGCAAAGATCGGGTTTGTCTCGACCATCTCGTCGCGTTCCAACCCGCGAATCGTGCCTGTAAGCTCCAGCACTTTGAGCTTTTCCGTCCGGAGCTTCCTCGCGGCGGTCTCCACGTCGTCCAACTTGCGCAGGAAAACGATGACGGCTCGTCGGGTCTCTCGGTAGTCGAGAGCGCGACGCACGGCCTCGTCGGCTACCGCCTTTTCCTCCACGTGAAAGAAACTGATGCCCTTCTTGGCGGCAAGCCGCTTCGAAACCATCGGATGCTTGCGGTCCTCGTCGGTTAGGACCGGACTTTCGGAGTTACCGCCCGTCCGAGGCGTCGCAGTCAGCGCCATTACACGGACGGGAAGAAAGTCACCGCATCGCTGTTGCTCGCACTCGATCGTTGTCAGGAGTTCCTGGAATGCCGGTTCGAGATGAGCCTCGTCGTGTATCAAGATCGAATCCTGGCCGAGAAAGCCGGCGTGCAAGGGACGGGTCTTGAACCCGCGCCCGTACCCCGCGAAGAGCAAGCGACTACCGATCATGTCCACCGTGCCGACAATTATCGCCGGCCGCGCAGGATCATCCCGCCATTCGGCGTTGTCGGCGAATTGCCCTCGTAGAGTGCTGATCGCAAAAGCAGTGTCGGAGTCTCTCGTTACGAGAGATCGCAGGACGACGGCGATGTCCGCGAGAATTGGCTCGTTGCCGATCGCTAGTCTGATACGCTTGGCTTCACGGGTGGCCTGATCGACCACGGTGCGCCGATTGACGATATACACGAGCCGCCGCGGATAGCCCTCTAGCGAATGGTTGCGTCGATGATGGGCCAGTCCCAGCAGCCAGATCGCCATCACCGAGGTCTTGCCGAGACCAGTAGGGACATCGCACGTCTTACGAAATTGTTTCTGCAGAAACTCACAAAACAATTTCTCTTGCCAAGGGAATGGCTGATGACCAGTGAGAGCGGCGAAAAGACCGTCAAATGTTTCTGCCACTTTCCCCCTTCTACCGCTGCCAGCGCCTCAACTATATCGGAGTCGCCGTGCTTGGTTTCTCGGACACATTGGGATCGTAATGTGGCCGCGCTCTGAGTAGCGCGGAAATTTGAACCAAGACAAATGGTTTCTGAAGGCATCCATGGGAGCTTCAATGAGGCCACGCCAGCCGAAGCGTGGAAGCAGCAACCGGATTGCGTTGCACCTATTTCCGGGTCAAGCTTGAGGTGAGGAATCTTCCTTCGTATTAAGAAAACTACGGATGACCGACTCAACGAACTCGCGTATTGTCCGATGGTCGTCGATCAAACGCTTCCGAAACTGCCGCCACTCTTCATCTGTTACGTCTATCACTGCGGTTATTTGCCGATGCTCTTTCATTCTGTCATCTTCTCCCACGTATGCCTTAACAAACCACTAAACCGTCCCCCACCAACATCTCCATCTAGACACCAACAGCTTCCACTGTCAAGCAACTTTGGAAAATCGCAAGACTTCCCAACTCCCAACGTCCAAAAGATCAAGAAGTGATGCGGGTGTCATTTGCCCCACCAGCACCGATGCGACCAACGCGGGTTGTAGCTAGTTGGCGGTGGCGCGAGCAGCTCGCGCGTCATCGACAGGCAGGGGACGCCTGCCCCACTATTTTCAGCAGCAGCCAGTCCGGATGCAGAGGCCGCGCCGCGGCGAATGTAGCCGCTGATGACGCGGAGCCTCTCGTCAGACGATGGTGATATTGCCGGTCGCACCCTCTCCGGCTGGCGACAGTGGGAATGACAGGCTAGAGTCCCACAGACTCCCGGGCGCGGGCGAGGACTGGCACTATCACTCTTTCCCGCCGTCAACCTCACCACGCTAGCAGCGTCTCAGCGTTCATTCGTTTGTGGGCCGTCATTTCTTGCGGGCCGCCCGATTGGTGTGCTGCACATTTGAATTGACGCGCAGCCCTCGTTCAAGGCGCCGGCGCGTTTGCACGAAGGCACGCAGCACCGCGTTGATGCGAATCTGGTAGCCTTTGCCGCACGCTTTAAACCATTCAAGTACATCGCTATCGACGCGGATATGGATGTCCTGTTTTTCGGGTGGCAGCCCAAGCGTGACCGTGCTCTCCCAATCTTTGGGTAGAGAGCCTTGTTCCTCGTCGGCCAGCCGTTCAACTTCCTCCTGCGACAACGCGTTGACGCGCTTCCAGTCGGTCTCGCTCTCGCCACGCGCAAATTTTCGCCTAATTTCGTCAGCCGAATAGCGCACGATATTTCCGAACCTCCGCATCTCTTGCTCTCCTCCACTAGACGCAGCGCAGCGGAGCCGAGCTAAGGAGTCGGCGACGTGCGCACTGCGGAGCGTCAGCGGAGCCTTTAGATCGCGCAACGAGCCGAATGATCCGCGTCCGCTCAGTCCAGACCACCGCGCAGAACCTGTCGGCCAACAAACCGACGCTTACAAACCGCTCCTCTCCGCGGCGTGGTGACGGATATGTATACACCGGCCGGCCGTCGAACAATGTCGCGCCGTCAATGAAATCGACTCCGTGCTTGCGTAAATTCGCCGCGCGCTTTGCTTCATCCCATTCGAAATCCACTTGGCACCCTGGCGACTAATCCCCGCTCACGCGAAAGCCAGCACAGCGCTAAGCGATCTGTAGCCATACATATGTACCTGACCAGGCCAAGGTCACCCACGGCCTCAATAAGTAAAAACTCGAGGGCCCGTTTTCCAGTTTGCCAAAACAGCCTGGAAAGGCTCTCCTGCGTGAGGAGCAGCGGGATTGCGAGAAAGGGACAGACGGCGCAGCGGCGGAGGGGCGTCCTTGTTGCACCGCGAGACATTTCGTCTCGGACCCTCTCTGCCTCGCGACGGATGCGAGGCTGCCTCTCCCGGTCGCGGGCGAGGCATCACCGGAACCCTCACCCGAACCCTCTCCCGTCAGTCACCCTCACCTCACCTCTCCCGCAACAAAGCGAGGAGTTTTCGCTTCTGCAGTTTCATGTTTGGCGGTTGGCGCGAGCGGCTCGCGCGTCGTCCCATTCGTCGCCGTATGCTCCTCAGGGCAGGCTATCGGCAGGGACGCCTGCCCCACTATTTTCAGCAGCAGACAGTCCTGATGCAGAGGCGCCGCGACGCGGCGAATGTAGCCGCTTAAGAACGCGGAGCCCCCTCGTCAGAAGCGATGGTGATATTGCGGGTCGCACCCTCTCGGCTCGCACAGGGGGAAGGACAGGCTAACGCCTGTCCTTTTTTTCCGGCGCCGAAGGCGCCGGTGCATGTCAGCCCAGGGCAACGCCCTGGGTGGTTTCGACGGATCATTTTCTGGCGCCCTGAAGGGGCGCGGGGAATCGGTCAGGGTGGGCAATCCCTTACCATTTGATGAGCGTAATCTAC
>WNFC01009713.1_pt1 | contig 11937 bp, 10 predicted proteins | sample 5400541 | NCBI WGS metagenome assembly WNFC01 (sample SAMN13153342, study PRJNA577476) | soil metagenome | isolation source: 120 cm saprolite under Douglas fir tree site 2 hole 2 replicate 1 | place: USA:California | collected 2015-04-18 | reverse complement strand
CATCTTTCCAATGCGGAGGCTCGGCGGGGCGTTCTTGTCCAAGATGGCGAGATGTCCGAGGAGCACCGCCAGCGGATTGTTGATCTCGTGCGCGGCGGCCGTCGCCAGCTGCGCGATCGACTCCATGCGCAGCGCCTGGCGCAACCGATCCTCGAGCGCTCGCTGCTCCGTCACATCGCGCGAGGTGATTACCAGGCTCACGGCGCCCCCGTCATCCCGCGTGACCCGGCTCATGGCGGCCAGGACGCGCCAGGAGCCGTCACGCGCCCGCACCCGGAACTCGGTCGGCGGATTGACGGGCGCCGGGTCCGCGATCCGGCGAGCGATGGCCGCACTGACGTGGGCCACGTCGTCGGGGTGGACGTAGTCGAGGACGTGCCTGCCCAGGAGCTCCTCGGGCCGCCATCCGAGCAGCCGCTCGACGGACGGGCTCTCGTACTGAATGATCCCGTCCTGGCCGACTACGGAGACGACGTCGGAGACGTGCTCCAGCACCCAGGAGACACGCTGCTCCGCTTCCCCGAGCTCGGTGACATCGAGGCGGGCTCCACAGTCCTCGCAGAACCGGGCGCTGGGGTCCTTTCGGCACCGCCGACACTTCATGGAAGCCTCCCGGAGCTGGCTGGTGTACCGCACGGACAGGCGTGTCGAGATTATCTGCGCTCCGGTGTGGTGGTCAAGAACGGTCTGCGCCGCGCAGGACTTGAATACCGTCGCCGACCGCGCGAGACTCGACGGGCTCGCGGCGGGCGTGGGAGCCCGCGAGCAAGCGGCACGGCGAACAGAAGGAGGAAGGAGGCGACCATGAGGATCCGAGGAGGCATCGCGGCCGTCGTCGTGATGGCGCTGGCGGCGACCGCCGGTACCACAACACCCGGCGCGGCCCAGGACAAGACGCTCACCATCGGAGTGCTGGGCCCGCTCTCGGGCGGCGCCGCCTCGTACGGCGTCGAGCTGGTGCGGGGCGCCGAGATGAGGGCCGAGGAGATCAACAAGGGCGGCGGGCTCAAGGTCGGCAGCGACGTCTACCGGATCAAGCTCGTGAGCTACGACCACAAGGCGCTCGCCGCGGATGCGGCGACTGCCGCCAACAAGCTCGTGTTCCAGGACAAGGTGAAGTACATCATCGGCAACGCCGTGGGCGCGACCTGTAACGCGGTCCAGACCGTGACGGAACCCGAGAAGGTCCTGTTCTCGTTCGTGTGCTGGGGCACCAGCAACCTGGGTCCGGACAAGCCGCACTCGTTCCGGGCCATGCTGAGCCAGTGGGAGGTGGCCGAGCCCTTCTACCGCTGGGTCAAGGAGAAGCACCCGCAAATCAAGCGGGTGGCCGCGATCTCACCGAACGACACGAGCGGCAAGGACACCAACACCGCGGTGGTCAAGGCCCTGAAGGGGCTCGGCTTCGAGGTCGCCGCCGACGAATACTACGAGCGCGGTACCAAGGACTTCTACCCTATCCTCACCAAGATACTGGCGGCCAAGCCCGACATGCTCGACGTGGCGGCGGCGCCGCCCGGCGAAGCCGGGCTGATCTTGAAGCAAGCCCGGGAGCTCGGCTTCAAAGGACCGAAGGGCTGGACCGCGGGTGTGAACCCGGTGACCCTCGTCGGCATCGCTGGCAAGGAGGCCGCCGAGGGCGTCTGGAGTCCCGCGAACATCAACGTGAAGAGCGACTTCGTCAGCGCGACCGTGCGGCGGTTCGGCGAGGAGTACGAGAAGCGCTACAAGGAGGTTCCCGGCGTCATCGCCGTCGCCAACTACGCGGCCTTCGACGTGTTCACCAAGGCCATGCAGGATGCGCGCTCGCTCGACACCGACAAGGTCCTGGCCGCGCTGACCCAGAAGCCCTTCGACACCGTGTGGGGCCGGCTGGTCCTCGGCGGCAAGGAGACGTACGGCATCGACCGGCAATTCCTCTACCCGGTCGTCATCAGCGAGATCCGCGACGGCAAGGTGGTCGATATCGCCCAGGTGCTGCCGGCCGCGCTGAAGAAATAGGGAGTGTCGCGGGCGACCAGTGTCGATTGACCTCCTCGTCCAGGCACTTCTCAACGGCTTCGGCCTGGCGATGGTCTACGTGCTGGTCGCCCTCGGTCTCACCCTCATCTTCTCCATCCTCGAGATCATCAACTTCGCCCACGGCGAGTTCTACATGCTCGGAGGCTACGTCACCTATTACGCCTACGCGCTCTTCGGCCTGAACTACTTCGCCACCCTCGGCCTGGCGATCCTGACGGTCGGGCTCGCGGGCGTGGTGGCCGAGCGGCTGATCTTCCACGACCTGCGGGGCAAGGCCCTCAACGCTTTCATCGTGTCCCTGGGGCTTCTCTGGGTCATGCAGGCGGGGGCACAGCTCGCCTTCGGGGTGCTCGACAAACCGGTGCCGTCCGCCTTCTCCGGGATCGTCCGCGTGCTCGGGCTGGTAATCTCGGTCGAGCGGCTGGTGGTGACGCTCTCCGCCATCGTCCTCATCGTTGCCCTCTATCTCTTCCTGCGCCTGAGCCGGCCGGGCCGCGCCATGCGGGCGGTGGCCCAGGATGCCGACGGCGCCGCGCTCCAGGGCGTGAACATCGAGGCGGTCGCCGCCCTCGGCTTCGGCGTCGGCTGCGCGCTGGCCGGGGGCGCGGGCGGCCTCCTGGCCCCGGTCTTCGCGGTGAGTCCGACCATGGGCGCGCTGCCCGTGGTGAAGGCCTTCATCATCATCATCGTTGGTGGGATGGGAAGCCTCCCTGGCGCCGTCCTCGGCGGTCTACTCCTCGGCGGAGTCGAGGGGCTCGGCGCGCTCTTCATGGGAAGCGCCGCCGTCAACATCCTCGGCTTCCTCATGGTGATCGCGGTGTTGCTCGTCCGACCGCGGGGGCTCGTCGGTGGAGCCTAGCCGCAGCGGCGGCGTCCCTTCCGCCGGCATCGCCCTCATCGCCCTCGCCGCCGCCGTCCTGCCCCTCGTGACGCGCGACTCCTATTACCTCGACGTCGCTACCACCATCCTCATGAACCTCACGCTGACCATGAGCTTTCGCCTTCAGGTGAGCACGGGACAGATCAACATGGCTCACATCTCCTTCATGGGGATCGGAGCCTACGCCTCGGCCCTGCTGGTGACGCGGGTTGGGCTGTCCTTCTGGGCCACGCTCTGGATCGGTCCGCTCGTGGCCGCCGCGCTCGCCGTACCCATCGGCAGCGTCGCCTTGCGTGTGAGCGGCCCCTACTACTTCCTCATCACGTTCGCCTTCTCGGAGGTGGTCCGGCTCTTCTTCAATAATTTCTTCGAGGGGCTGTTCGGGGGCCCCTCGGGGCTGGTGGGAATTCCCAAGCCCGACCGGCTGCTCGGGCTCGCCTTCCACGGAAAGCTCGAGCTGTACGGCCTGATGGCCGTGCTCTGCGTCGGGGTCGCGCTCGCCCTCGTCCGCCTCGACCATTCGCGCTTCGGCCTCACGGCCGGCGCCATCCGCCAGGCCGACCTCCTGGCCGAGACGCTGGGCGTGAACGTCTTTCGCTACAAGCTGACCACCTTCGTTCTCGGGAGCTTCATTGCCGGGCTCGCCGGCGTCTTCTTCGCCCATTTCCGCCAGGTCCTTCACTCCAGCGACTTCGGCCTGGAGCCGATGGTGCTGCTGGTCGTCTTCACCGTCATCGGCGGCACGGGGAGCGTCTGGGGGCCGGTGGTCGGGACCATCCTCATGACCATCGCGTCCGAGCTCCTGCGCGAGCTCCACCACTACGAGATCCTCGTCTTCGGCGCCGTTCTCATCCTCACCATGCTCTTCGCGCCCGAGGGACTGGTGGCCCTTCCGGGCACGGCCCGGCGCCTTCTCCGGAGACTGCGCGGAAGGGCGCCCGCAGCTGCGGGAGTCGGCCTTGCTCCTTGAGCTGCGCGGAGTCTCCCGGCGGTTCGGCGGCTTGCTGGCCGTCGCCGATCTCTTCATGACCGTCGCGCGGGGCGCGATCCACGGCCTGATCGGTCCCAACGGCGCGGGCAAGAGCACGGTCTTCAACCTGATCACCGGCGTGATTCCGCTGACCGCCGGCGAGGTCTTTTTCAAGGGCGAGCGGACGTCGGGGCTTCGCCCGTCGGAGATCTGCCGGCGCGGTATCGCGCGCACGTTCCAAGCCACGACGCTGTTCCGGGAGTACACCGTGCTCCAGAACGTGCTCGTCGCCGCCCATCTCGTGACGACGCCCGGTCTCGCGTCAGCCCTCTTCTGGTCCCGACCGTACCGCGAGCGCGAGCGGCGGGCTCGCGAGCGGGGCCGCACTCTCCTGGAGGCGCTCGGTCTGGGACCCGTCGCGAGCCAGGTCGCCGATACGCTCCCCCATCGGGACCAGAAGGCACTCGCCCTCGCCATGGTGCTCGCCACCGGGGCGGAGCTGGTGATTCTGGACGAGCCGATGGCGGGGCTCGCCGCTCAGGAGAAGGCGGAGACGACGAGCGTCCTGCGGCGACTGCGCGAGCAAGGCGTCACGGTCCTCCTGGTGGAGCACGACATGAAGGCGGTCATGGGGGTGTGCGACACCGTCACGGTCCTCGATCACGGTGTCCGCATCGCGGAGGGGACGCCGCGTGAGATCCAGACGAACGCGGCGGTGATCGAGGCGTATCTGGGGGCGGAGGAGCCGGGTGCTTGAGCTGACCGACCTCCGCGTCCACTACGGGAACGTCGCGGCCGTCGACGGCGTCTCGGTCACGGTCGAGGCGGGTGAGATCGTCGCGATCATCGGTCCCAACGGCGCGGGGAAGACCTCGACCCTGCGCGCGCTCTCCGGGCTCGTGCGCGCGAGCGGCGGGCGCGTCGTCTTCCGCGGGGTCGACATCTCGCGGTGGCGACCGCATCGCATCGTGGCTCTTGGGCTCTCCCACGCGCCGGAAGGGCGCCGGCTGTTCCCGCAGATGACCGTGATCGAGAATCTCCGGATGGGCGCCTACCGGCGGCGCGACGGGCTCGCCATCGAGCGGTCGCTGGCCGAGGTCCTCGGGCGGTTCCCGCGGCTCGCCGAGCGGCGTCAGCAACTCGCCGGGACCCTCAGCGGCGGCGAGCAGCAGATGCTCACGATCGGCCGCGCGCTCATGTCCGACCCGACGATGCTCGTCCTCGACGAGCCGTCGTTCGGCCTCGCCCCCTTGATCGTCCGGGAGATCCGGACGATCGTCGAGTCGATCAACCGTGACCGGAAGGTCGCGGTGCTGCTCGTCGAGCAGAACGCGCGGATGGCGCTGGCCGTCGCCGCCCGCGCCTACGTCATGGAGACCGGCCGGATCGTGCTGAGCGGCCCCGCCGCAGCGCTACGCGAGAGCCCGCACGTGAAGGCTGCCTACCTGGGGGGATGACCGGGCTGAGTTGGAGGCATCGCCATGGGGTTTGAGACACGGCTCACCGACGAGCTCGTCGCGCGCTACCAGCAGTCGGGGCACTGGGGCCCCGAGACCTTCAGCACGATCCTCGCCCGTCGGGCCTCAACCCATCCCGATCGGGTTGCGATCGTTGACCGCGGGTGCCGCGTCACCTACGGCGAGCTGAAGACCCGGGTCGACCGGGTGGCGGCCGGGCTCGGAACGCTCGGCATCGAAGCGGGCGACGTGGTCACGATCCAGCTCCCGAACTGGGCGGAGTTCGCGTACGTCTTTTTCGCCCTGGAGCAGCTGGGCGCTGTGGCGAACCAGATCGGGCCGGACTTCCGGAGCCGCGAAGTGGACTACATCCTGCGCTTCTCGGAGAGCCGCGCCTTCGTGTGTCCCGCGCGCTTCAAGGGGTTCGATTACGTGCGGATGATCGGTGAGCTGCGGGCCGGCCTCCCCGACCTCAAGACGGTCTGCGTTCTGGGCGCCGCTCCGGGGCTCTCGACGCGGGGTCTCGTGTCGCTCGACGCCCTCCTGGAGGACGCCGGCGCCGTTGTCCCACGCGTCGGCCAGGGGGCGAACGACGTCATGCGGATGGCCTTCACCTCGGGCACGACCGGCAATCCCAAGGGCGTGATCCACAGTCACAACACGACGCTTTCGACCTGCCGGACGCTGAACGGCGACATGCGCGTCACCGAGGACGAGGTGTTCCTCGTCTACCTGCCGCTCGGCCTCAACTGGGGCTACCTCACGCTCGTCCAGGCGGTGATGGCGGGAGCGCGGGCGGTCCTCCTCGACCAGTTCGGCGCCCGCGCCGCGCTCGAGCTGATCCAGCGCGAGCGGGTGACCTACATTCCCACGGCGCCCGCCTCGATCATCGCGATGCTGAACGAGCCCGAGCTCGGCCGGTTCGACCTCTCTTCGCTGCGCGTGGTCATCACGGGCGGCGCCTCGTGTCCGGTGGAGACGATCCGCGAGTTCCGTGCCCGCATGCGCGGTCATCTGATCGAGCTGTACGGAATGCTCGAGACGGGCTTCCACACGTACACGCGCTTCAGCGACAACCCTGAGGCGGTCACGGGAACCGTGGGCACGGTATCCTCCGGGCTCGGGCTCCGACTGATCGACGAGGCAGGGCGTGACGTTCCGGTGGGGGCCGAGGGCGAGATCGCGGCCGAAGGGCCGTCGGTTCACCTCGGATATCACAAGAACCCGCAGGCGAACGCCGAGCTCTTCACTGCCGACGGCTGGTTCCGCACCGGCGATCTCGGGCAGTTCGACGCGGCCGGCAACGTCAGGATCGTGGGCAGACTCAAAGAAATGATCAACCGGGGCGGCAAGAAGTTCTTCCCGCGGGAGATCGAGGAGATTCTCTATACGCACCCGAAGATCCTGCATGCCGCCATCGTGGGCGTGCCCGATCCCCGGCTCGGTGAGCGGAACTGCCTCTGCGTGATCCCCCGCCCGGGCCAAGCGCTCGCGCTCGACGAGGTGGTGGCGTACCTCAAGGATGGGGTGGCGACCTACAAGCTCCCGGAAACGATCGAGGTCTTCGACGAGCTACCGTTCACGCCGACCGGCAAGATCCAGCGCCACGTCCTCGTCCGCCGCGTGCTAGAGCGTCGAGAACGCTAGGCTCGCCCGAACCGGATCACCGTGTATCCGAGGGCGGAGACCTCGCCCTGACGCAAGCGGCGCTCGATCCGGCGATGCTCGTCGGGCACGCTCTGCGGCACGAGCCGTCGCTCGCCCCGCCGCCGCTCCAGCATCACCTTCACCCCGCTGACGCCGGCCAGCTCCCGCTGGAGGTGCTCGTACAGGCCCGATTCCCGTGAGCTCACCACGAGAAGCAGCCGCACTCCCGGAAACGAGCGTGACGGCAGGCGGTCGAGCAGGTCCAGCGTGTGGCGCCGGCAGATACCGTGAGTCTCCGCCGGATCGTCGAGCGGCGCCCGTTCCCCCAAACTCGCCGGTTGTCCTTCACGCTGGCACCAGGCGCACGTGACTTTCATGCGGCGTCGCCCGCCTCTCGAGTTCGCGCCGTGGTCGTCTCGCGCGGTCCCATGCTCTCTCCGGTCTGTCTACAGCACGGGAAATGCCACACGATTCCGGATCTCAGACGAAGCCGCCGTCGAGGATTCTCAGGGACTTGCGACGCACTCACGAATCGGCTCCGAGCCTGATTGGCAAGGCCTGACAATTTTTGGCGGGCGGTTCAGGGCCGGGGATGACTTCCGCGCGGCGTGACTCGACGGTCTCGGGCAACCGTCGCCCTCAGGAAATCGGCGACGAGCTCGGGCAGTGTTCCTGGTTCGAACGGCTTCGGGATGAACCCGACGCAACCGGCCCGACCTGTCGGGCTGGAAGGACCTGATAGAACGAGGTCGTCGTCGATGCCAGGATCGTGAACCGCGCGCTATCGACGGCTCTCCGCGCTCGGGCTGCGCGGGATTGTCAGGACCCCAGGCCCGCTCTCCCGGCGTGCGCCGCCACCGGCGTCCACCAGCATGCGGTGGACGACCTGACGCACCTCGCGCAAGTCGAACGGCTTCAGGATGTGCGGAGCGCCGGTCCGTTCGAGAAACTCGCGCTTCTCCCGGCTCAGGATGTCACCGGTGACGAAGACGATTCGATGGCGCAATCGCGGAAACCGCTGCTCGATCTCGGCGTAGAAACGCTCGCCGTCGAGGATGGGCATCTTGGTGTCGCTGAGGATCAAGTCGAAGGCGCGCCGCTCGAGCATCTCCAGGGCCATCGTGCCGTGAGCCGCGACCTCGACCTGATGCCCGTCGCGCTCGAGCGCCTCGGCCAGCGTGGCGGCGAGGTCGGGCTCGTCGTCGACGATCAGAATCGCCTTCCCGGCGATCGGGGGCAACGGCTCGCACTCCCCGGCCGCGAGCGACGCGGCCGGGCGAGGCACCACCGGCAGCTCGATCCGGAACGTCGTCCCCCGGCCGACCTCGCTCTCGACCGTGATGGTGCCCTCGTGCTCTTCGAGCATGCGCTTGCACAGCGACAACCCGAGCCCGGTGCCTTCGCCCTGGGGCTTGGTCGTGAAGAAGGGCTCGAAGATCCGTGACTGGATCTCGGCCGGAATGCCGGGCCCCGTGTCGATCACCTCCAGGAGGAGGCGCTCGCGCTCGAGCCGCGTCCGGATGGTGATCCGGCGCCCCGCGTCCATGCGGCGCATCGCCTGGTGCGCGTTCGCCAGGAGGTTGACGACCACCTGATGCAGCTGGTGAGCGTCGGCCCACACCACTGGAAGATCCCCGGCCAGCTCCAGCACGACCTCGACATTGCTGGTACGCAACTCGTAGGCGAGCAGCTCGACCGCCTCCTGGACGACCTGATCGAGTCGCACATCCGTCCGCTCAGGCGGCCGCTGGCGGGCCAGCGAGAGGAAGTTCCTTACGATCCGGGCGCACCGGTCGGCGGCGGCGGTGATCCTGGCGGCACGCTCGATCAGCGAGCGGTCCGTGGCCATCCCACGCAGGAGGTGCGCCTGCCCCATGACGACCGCGAGCGGATTGTTCAGCTCGTGGGCCACGCCCGCGAGCAGCGAGCCCATGGTCGCGACCTTCTCGCTCTGCAAGAGCCGCTGCGTGCGCTCGTTGACGATCTGCTCGAGCGATCGATTGTGGCGTTCGAGGTCGAGGTAAAGATTCCGGGTGTCGAGGAGGTTCTTGATCCGCAGCAGCACCTCCAGCCGGTCGAAGGGTTTCGTCAGGAAATCCTTGGCGCCGGCTTCCAGGGCGCGCTTCTTCGCCTCGCTGGTCGCGTCGGCCGTGAGGACCAGGACCGGCAGGAACACGTCCTCGGGGATCTGAAGCTGCCGTATCACCTCGATCCCGTCCAGGTGCGGCATCATCAGATCGAGCAGGATCAGATCGGGCTGAAACTCAGCGTACAGGGCAAGCACCTGCCGGGAATCCATGGTGCCTCGGACCTGGCAGTAGCCGGCGTCCCCCAGCATGCGCTCCAGGAGCCGTACGTTCGCCGGCTCATCGTCGACGACGAGGATCCGGGCCTGGGTAAGATCTGCTTTCCCCATGGTTACCTCACCGCTCGGGCCAGGAGCTCGTCGAGCAGAGTCAGGAACTGTGTGACCACGAGCGGTTTCGTCAGATAGGCATGCGCTCCTTGCTGAAGCACCCGACTCACCTGGCTCGGCGTCGCGTCCGCGCTCAGGATGACGACCGGGATCTCCCGGGTGGCGGGCTCCGCGCGCAGCTGGGCGAGCACTTCCTGTCCGGACATGTCCGGCAGGTGCAGGTCCAGGACGATCAGGTCCGGACGATGCGCCTGTGCCAGCTCCAGGCCGCGGCTTCCCTGCATCGCGGAGAGAAGCGTGATGCCGGGACGCCGGGTCACGATGCGCTCGACCAATCGAAGATTCGAAAGGTTGTCTTCGACGTAGAGCACCGTGCCGCGCACGCCGGGCTGGTCAGGCTCCAGCGCGATCGTAACCGTGGCTCGCCCGAGCGCCCGCGTCGGGCTCTCCGCCATCGGGAGCTCCACGCTGAATCTCGAGCCATGGCCGAGCGTGCTCTCGGCCCGCAGGGCGCCGCCCATGAGCTCGACCAGGCCCTTCGACAGCGCGAGGCCGAGCCCCGTGCCCTCGACGCTCGTCTCCGGCGCATCGAGCCGATCGAACGGTGTGAACAGCCGGTGCATCCTTTCGGGCGCGATCCCGGGTCCCGTGTCGGCAACGGTCAGCCGGAACCGGCCCGCGGGCCCGCGGTCGCATGAAACGCTCACAGTGCCTCCCTCCCGGTTGTACTTGACGGCGTTCGAGAGGAGGTTCAGCAGCACTTGCTGAAGGCGTTGCCGGTCGGCCATGACGTGACCGTCGCAGGCGATGGCCGCCGGCAGCCTGATGCCGCGAGATGCCGCTTGCGGCCGGACGAGATCGAGCGCGCTGCTGATGACGTCGCCGGCGGGCACGGGCTCCAGCGAGATCGTGAGCTTGCCCGCCTCGATCCGCGCAATGTCGAGAACCTCGTTGATCAGCCCGAGGAGATGCCGGCCACCCCGGAGAATGTGTTCGACGCCCTCGCGCTGCTCGGAGTTCTGGGCGTCGAGCTCCAGGAGCTGGGCAAAGCCCAGGATCCCGTTGAGCGGCGAGCAGCAGCACCAGGAGCACGAAGCTCGCCGCCAGCAGCCCGTAGATCCGGCCGGCGTAGAAGCCGAGATCCCAGCGGCCGGAGTTGAGGACCGCGGCCAGCGCGATGTCGAAGATCCATGCGCACATCACGACCATGAGCCACAGGTCGAGCACCGAGTGCGGCCGGCGCCGCCACAGGACGACCAGCGCGAGGAGGCTCAGTGCCCAGACGCTCGAGCTGACAAAAATCATCGTCGGGGTGTAGCGGGTGCCCTGGATGACCGCCGGGAGGAGGTCCCGTCCCGCCGTGACGAGGAGGGTGATCCCACACGCGACGACGGCAATCGCCGCGACACCGGACAGGACAGCGACCCCGGGTCGGCCCCGCGTCCAGCCAGTCTCGCGCCGGGCGTCCTTGAGCAGCACGTACGCGACGACGAAGAGCGGGAATCCGCCGTGCCAGAACATGTACAGCCAGGCGGTGGTCTGAGGCCCGGCGCCGAGGAGACCGGTCGGCGCGAACAGGCCGGGGAACGAGAGCGCGTGCGGGATGGTGATGAAGGCCGTGAACAGGTAGCCGCTGGCCAGCACGAACAGCGCCCGCGACCGCAAGATACCGAACTGACCAAAGAGCAAACCCGCGGTGATCAGATCGTTGATCACGAGCGCTGATTCATACATCGGGATGAACGCCCATATCGGCGCGAGCGGCTTCTTCGCAAACGGCACGGCCGCGAGAAAGATCGCGACGGAGACCAGCACGACGGTGCATGCGAGCCGGCGATCACCCCGCCCGGACGGCAGCGTCGACAGGAAGACCCCGCGCGCGGCTGGCGTCACCGGCGCTTCTTCCGCAACGGCTTCTTCGTTCGCGTCGTTCGTCCGGTCACCGCGCGAGCTCGCTTCCGCAGCGATCTCGCCCTGGCCGGAGCCGCGTCCGCGGCGAGCAGTGACTTGATCTGACGACCGAGTGCCACGAGGCCCGCGCGCTTGCTGACGAAGGCGTCTGCGCCGCAGGCCAGTGCCGCGCTCTCGGCCTGGTCGTCGACGAATCCCGTCATCGCGACGATCTTTGTTCCTTTGCTCTCGGGGGTTTCCTTGACTCGCCGGCACACTTCGAAGCCGTCCAGCCCGGGCATGCGGAGGTCGAGCACGAGGAGGTGGGGTTGAAATGACCCGATCCTCAGGAGCGCTTCGTAGCCCCCGCACGCGCCCTCGAGGCGCGCGTCGGGCAGGAGCTCCTTGAGCGTCGCCAGAGCGAGATCGACGAAGTCCCGCTGGTCGTCGACGACGAGGATCTTCGGACCCTCGTCGGGCTCGGCGGCAAACCCGAAGGCCGTCTGAAAGCGTCGGAGCGCGCTCGCCCGAATGCGAAAGTGCCGGCCCGGGGTTCGGAACGCCTCGAGCTGGCCCGCCTCGATCCAGTTCTTCACGGTGCCCACCGACACCTGGCACCTGCTCGCGACTTCACCTGTCGTCAGATAAGACATTC
>WNFC01007564.1_pt1 | contig 11937 bp, 8 predicted proteins | sample 5400541 | NCBI WGS metagenome assembly WNFC01 (sample SAMN13153342, study PRJNA577476) | soil metagenome | isolation source: 120 cm saprolite under Douglas fir tree site 2 hole 2 replicate 1 | place: USA:California | collected 2015-04-18 | reverse complement strand
CGTGGGTATCATGGATTTATGTTCGGCTACCTGGTTGGGGAGCTCATCCGCAGGGTATCCGGCAAGTCACTGGGGACCTTCTTCCGTGAGGAAGTGGCAGAGCCGCTGGGTCTCGATTTCTGGATCGGACTGCCGGAAGCGCTCGAAAGCCGGGTGGCTCCAATCATCCCGGCAGACCCTCCTGACCCGAGTGGGCCTCTTAACCCCATGTTTCAAGCGATATTCACAGACCCCACTTCATTGTCAGCGCTACAGATGTTCAATACCGGCGGGTACATGATGCCCGGCCCAGATGGTGTGTTCGGTTTTAACACGCGGGCCGCCCACGCCGCCGAAATTGGTTCGGTCGGTGCCATGACCAATGCACGGGGACTGGCCGGAATGTATGCGCCTCTCGCCAATGGTGGCAGCCTGAAGGGTGTCAGCTTAGTGAACCGGGACACCCTGGTGCGCATGGGAGCGGTCTCCTCGGCAACCAGCGTGGATATGGTGGTGCTGCTTCCCATGCGCTTCTCGCTCGGCTTTGCAAAATCAGTAGACAACCGGCGTGTGCCATTCGCCGCTGAAAACGATAGCTACATTCTCTCAGAAGAGGCTTTCGGATTCCCCGGTTTCGGGGGGGCGAATGCGTTTGCCGATCCGGTTGCCAGGATGTCTTTTGGGTACGCGATGAACAGGATGGGCCCGGGCGTTGGTCTCAATGCGAGAAGCCAGAGCCTGGTGGATGCTGCGTACCTTTCCCTGGGCTACACTTCCAATGCTGGTGGGAGCTGGATAAAATAGCAGCCGCCAGGCAAGGAGGATGAGGAGCCTTGCTCACCCGCTGAAGTTCTCATGGTTTGAAAAAGGAGGGAAGCCCAATGACCGCAACAAAGATCAGCTATGCAACGTGTCCCCTGTGCGAAGCAACCTGTGGATTAGAGATCGAAACACGTGGCCGCGAGATTCTCTCCATCCGGGGGGATACTCAAGACGTTTTCAGCCATGGCTACATCTGTCCAAAAGCTTACAGTCTCAAGGAGTTGCATGCCGATCCGGATTGTATCCGCGAACCATTGGTGCGTAGGGATGACCGGTGGCTGAGCGTGAGCTGGGAGGATGCGTTCGCTGAGATCGAGCGCGGACTGATGCCTCTCCTGCAAGAGGGTGGGCGGGATGCCCTCGCCATCTATGTCGGCAACCCAAATGCACATAACCTCGCGAGCCTGCTCTATTTACCTGTCTTTTTGCAGGCAGCGAGAACCCATAATGTTTTCTCCGCCTCAACGCTCGATCAGATGCCCAAGCATGTATCGGCAGGGCTGATGTTCGGTACGGTGCTTTCCATCCCTGTACCCGACCTGGAGCGCACTGACTACCTGCTGCTGCTCGGCGCCAATCCGCTTGTTTCGAATGGAAGCCTTATGACCGCTCCTGATATGCGCGGCCGCCTGCGGCGATTACGCCAGCGCGGGGGCAAAGTTGTGGTGATCGATCCCTACCGCACGCGTACCGCACAGGAGGCCGACGAACATCACTTCATCCGGCCGGGGCACGACGCGCATTTCCTGTTTGCGCTCGTGCATACACTCTTTGCCGAAGGGCTGGTGGCTCCAGGGAAGCTCTCTAACCATATTGCGGGCCTTGAGCAGGTGCGCGTACTGGCTGAGCCTTTTACGCCCGAAAACGTGGCCGCTGCCTGTGGCATTGCAGCGCCTCTAATTCGCTGTATCGCGCGGGAGCTGGCAGCCGCTCCACGAGCAGCCGTATATGGGCGCATCGGCACCTGCACGCAGAAGTTTGGCACCCTCACGAGCTGGCTCATAGATGTGCTGAACGTCCTGACCGGCAACCTCGACCGGGAGGGAGGAGCCATGTTCCCGAAGGCTGCCGCCGGGGCGCGTAACGCCACCGGCGCTCCCGGGAAAGGGCGAGGGGTGCGGTTTGGGCGCTGGAAGAGCCGCGTGCGCGGACTACCTGAATTCTACGGCGAACTACCGGCCTCCTGCCTGGCCGAGGAGATCGACACGCCAGGAGAGGGGCAGGTTCAGGCGCTGATCACGCTGGCGGGCAATCCCGCGCTCAGCACTCCCAATGGCCACCGCCTGCAACAAGCGCTCGGCAGGCTCAAGTACATGGTGAGCGTGGATATCTACCTCAATGAAACGACGCGCTACGCCAACGTGATCCTGCCACCTCCCCCGGTGCTGGCCCGTTCTCACTATGACCTCGCGCTTTACCAGCTAGCTGTCCACAACATTGCGCACTACTCGCCGCCTGTGATTGAACGCGAGCCGGGGGCACTGGACGAATGGGAAATATTCCTGCGCCTTGCAGGAATACTCGCAGGACAAGGGCCTGATGCCGATGTCGGCTTCCTTGATGACCTCAGCATGACGACGCTCATCCAGCGTGAGGTAGCAACGGTTGGTTCGCGGGTCGATAGCCGGGACGCAGGTGAAATACTCGAAGCCCTCAAGCCGCGACGAGGGCCAGAGCGTATGCTGGACTTCTTACTGCGCAGCGGCCCATACGGCGACGGGTTTGGCGGACAAGATGGGCTGAGCATGGCAATGCTGGAAGCCCACCCCCATGGCGTTGATCTCGGCCCTCTCCAGCCACGTATCCCAGAGATGTTGCGCACGCCATCCGGCAAAATCGAGCTGGCTCCGCAGCCGATGGTGGACGATGTGGAGCGATTACACATCTCTCTTGAGAAGGATATGGCCAGGGAAGGCGGACACATGCTCCTCATAGGCCGACGCGACCTGCGTTCCAATAACTCCTGGATGCACAATCTCCATGTCCTCACGAAGGGCAAAGAACGCTGCACGCTCCACATGCATCCTGATGATGCTGCTCGCCTTGGCATGGCTGATGGGGAGATGGCTACTGTTGCTTCGCGCGCTGGCTCGGTCGAGGTCCCGGTCGAGATCACTGATGCCATCATGCCAGGAGTCGTCAGTATCCCTCATGGGTGGGGCCATACCTCACCCGGAACAAAGATGCGCATTGCCACAGAACACGCCGGGGTCAACACGAACATTTTGACCGATGAAGAGGAGGTTGATCGGCTATCGGGCAACGCTGTGCTAAATGGTATCCCCGTGACAGTGCAGAAGGCGTTTATATATCTGAGCTAGGTAGAGGGCAAAAAACCTCGTTAGCATGATTCTATAGATCACTGCCGCCAATGGAAATATGACCAGAGCTTTAGTTTCAAGGGCAGGTTTCCTTTATAGCCAAGGCGGTGCGCTTCTTCGTTGTGGCCAAAAAGATGGAGCCACTTATTTTTTCCTCCTACAGAGTTGATTTATAGTATTCCGTACATTGTCTTCTGTGCTTGAAGCCAGGTCCTTCTGGCCCGAAGTGCTACACGTTTATTCTCAAGTTCCCTATATTTCCAACGTAACCAATTTTTCTGTCTCTCGTATGGAGTTCGAGTTCTCACTCTTGCAAAGGTTTGCAGGAGTACCAGGGCTATAGCAGCTCCTCTCTTCTGCTCAATCTCGTGCTCCTTTTGGCGTAGCCATTGCTCTTCAGCATATAGCTGAGCCTCTTCCAGTGCTATGAGACCTTCTTGCTGGCAAAGCCAATTTATGTAATCGGTGGGAGGCTGCTGCATAAGTGATCCTATCCTTTCTATTAAAAATTGCGTTACAGCGCATCTAATATGCTCAACAGTTCGCTGGAACCCACCTCAATCGCCCGTTGTCGCACATCTGCCAGTTCTAACTTCCTGGCATGTAGCTGTTCAGCTAAGCGGCGCAGATTCTCATCTACATCTCGACTGGTAATAGATTTCCTTCTGCTTTTAATGACCTTCAATGTGCGATCTAGAGCCGCATTGCGGCGCAGTTCCACATCATCACACCATATCTGAACGAAGTAACCTTGGTCCAGGCGGTATGTTCCTATCTCCGCTACGGAAAATGTTGCCTCCTGGGAACGAAATACCTCCTTTGGCAGTATGACCTGCCATACTCCGGTAGGAAGCTGCACTGGTTGAACGTTTGTGATTCCCTTGCCGGCAAGCCACTTTGTCCAAAGTTCGTTTGCCCTTGCCCCCTTCTCAGTGGACAAGGATAATGACCTCTGAATCTCGGGATATGTGTTTGCGATATGTTCGAAAAACTCGTCTCTTCGGCCTCTTATGTGTGTGTACGCCACATAACGTAATTGACCATTGTGCTTTCTTGTTTCGATAATGTACATTGGCAAATAGACCTGCATCATACCGAGAGATTGTAGATTGTGTATCTCTTCACGCAGGTTGTAAAGGGCCCTGTCAGAGCGCCTTTCCAGTTCACTCACGGCTGCCGGTTCCCAGGGCCGCAAGCTGAAGAGACGATGGAATTGATAGCCCTTATACGCCTGAGTGATTTCGTCAGCCTCAAGGTCTGAGAATATCTGCAAGTTATTTCCGTAATGTTCTCGTAAGAGCGGTTGCGAGTGGAAGGCTTCAAAGTAGAGTTTCTGGCGCGTCTCCTTTGGTATAAATTTTTTCCCTTTCGACACCGATCTCCTCCCCAGGTCTGTAAGATTCCATATGCCGTCTGCACATCTCACGTGACCAATTGTCTCCAAGAAAAGTAGAATTTTCTCTACTAATCTGCTATCCAGACTAAAAAAGTCTGCGAGCGCCCTGGCTGTATGAAATTGACCTTCTTCAATACCTCGCTCAATATATTGTTCTATTAACTCGTATGGCCTCTGCTGCTCCTGAGTTCCTGTTACCTCTACATACCAGAGAGGAAAGAGGATCGCAAAGAGTCGCACCGGCGCGAATCCTGGTAGTGTCTGGACATGCTCTATTGCACGACGGGGATCATAGAGCACCGGTTTCTCTTTATCGTTCATGGAATCTCTCTTCTAAATTGCTAATCGGCAGACGGTTCTGGCATTCTTTATATGAGAGCAGTTCACCACGCTGCTGGGTATACGCTTGAAGTGATTTGGCAAGGTTCCGAAAGTCCATATCCTCTGCTTGTGTGAGAGTAGACAGATCGCCAACTAACACCAACTGCTGCCTGGCACGGGTTATCGCGACATTCAATCTTCGCAGTTCTTTCAAGAAACCAATGCCTCCATACTTGTTGCTCCGTGTGAAGCCATAGATTACCTTGTCGCGCTCACCACCCTGGAAAGAGTCTACCGTAGCGATACGCTCTTCTAGCTTGAAAGTATGTGCTTCAATGCTATTGCCCAATTGTTGGATAATCAGATGCGCCTGGGCGCGATAAGGAACAATAATCACCCAATCCATCCCTTCTTGCTCATACAGAGCAGCGATATGCGCGATAAGTCTTGCTTCAGCCCGGTTGGCGAAGCCTACGATTCCCCAGCTTTCCGATGCCTCCTTTTTCTCTTCTTTTCGCTGGTCGAACGGTAGGCTTGATGTATCTACAAAAGCGAGCGGCCGCAGGAAAAGAGGATCACGATGATGAGTATATAAATATCGGTCTTCGCTACAAGTGCGTAGTTGGTTATTGTAGAAGTGATGTGAAGCGAAGTCGGAAATGACCTGTGGCATGCGGCGTTGTTCAGTAAAGCGCACGACATGGGCAGGGTCTGCTCTATCTATAAACAATTGCTCAAAGGCACTCTTTGTAAGCAGTTCAGTTATGCGCTCGCTATCTGCTTCTTCATCCGTCAGGCCCAACTCCAGTTGTGTTTGTGATGAAAGGCTATCTAACCAGGTCTGCACATTACTATCAACAAAAGGCGGCAGTTGATTATGGTCTCCCACCAGTACGGAACGCTTTGCGCGGACCAACGGAACCAGGAGATCGGGTAAGCAAATTTGACTTGCTTCATCAACGATTGCAAGATCAAATTCAATATCAGCCAGGCCCTTCGCAGTTGCTGCACCGATGCAGGTGGCGCCCACAACATCAGCATAGCGGAGCAGTTCGGGGATAAGCTGCTCCGTGCGGGACTCAAGTTCCTTACGCCAATCTTGTAGGAGCTTCGCCCTTTTTTCCAGCAGGCATCTCGCCTCACCAAACCATGTCGCGTAGTGTTGAAGCGTTCTTGTCGTAAGTGGTTCTACCAGCGCGGGTACAGGCAGAAGGTCCTGTATGGTTCCTTGCAGCATGTTTACAACGCTTGAAGCTTCTTTCAGTATATGAGCGAAGTGATCCTCAATCTGCTGCCGGTTGGCGTCACACCGCTGATATTCAGGGTCGGTCGCCAATGCATGATATACCTTGCTTTGAATACTGGTATATTCCTGGTTTGTCGCCTCGTAGACCCTCTGTGCTTCATTGACAAGCGCTTGTTCTTTCTCTATGCGATTCTGGTAGAAGCTGGCTAACCACTGGAAAAACAGGCCGATGAGAGGTAGTTGGCTTCGGGACGCAACAGAGGAATGCTTTTCCGTCCAGGCACTCATCTTCTTATGATGATAGGTAAGCTCATCCTTCTGTCTTTGCAAAGTCGTTGTAAGCTCGCCGATCCTTGGCTCGTATGGTGCTGCTATACGCTGCGCTGCGTACATGCGTAGCTGGAGTGTATCATTCATCCGCTGCTCGCTCTCGCTGAGCCAAGCTATCAGCGTGGTGAGGTGTTTTACCCATTGATCAATGGTGCTCTTGTACTGAACAAAGTTGGCAAGCTTCCGATGGTTGACCTCTGTCTGCTGCGAAATATGCTGTTGTCTCCTTTTTGCCTGTTCATCTATAAGCAAGTGCCGGGTGCTCTCGGCGATACGATCTTCATGACCGAAACGTATCACCATGAGATTGCCAGGCAAGCGTTCCAATACGTTATCCACTGCCTTATGCGTCTTGGATGTTACTAGCACTCGTTGGTGCCTGACGCTGCATTGACGTACTATTTCTGTAATAGTGCGTGTCTTGCCTGTTCCTGGAGGCCCCAGGACAAGCAGCAGGTCAGGAACGGTAAGCGCACGGCGAAAAGCCTCAAGCTGCTCAGAATTAAGGGACTCGTTTGGTAAAGCAGCATTATCAGGTTGGTAGCGCAGGTAATTGCGGTCGACCAGGACATGGAGCATGTGCTTATTTTTTGCTTCGCCCTCACGCAATGTCTCGATAGCCTCTTGCTGCGAGCGATAGACAGCACCATTAACAACAGGCTCAAAATTTCCCTGGTTGGGGATACGTGCTCTATCTATCGTGCTTTCGAACTTCACTGTTAGCTTATTCTCTTTATATGAGAGCACACGTCCTTGCAAATCCGGTACTTCTTTGAGACGGAGCATGTGCTTATCATTCAGTTGTACTAGCTCAAAAAGAATAAATGTATAAATATCACGCGCATAGCGTTCCTCATCGGCAGACTCTACATGTCGATAAGGGATCAGTGTGGGTAATTTATGCTTGTCTTGTTCCAATCTGCGAGTAACTTCAACTAAAGTGCTAATGGCATTCAGGTAATTCTCGTGCGCAGGGGTCAGTGTCTCAAGCTCTTGCACTGTTTGAGCACTAACTTGCCTTCGCTGGGCTTCAAGATATCTCCACTGATTCTGTAACGTATGCCAGTGATTGCTCCTGCGGGGAAGCTGCCTCAACTCGAGATATATTTCCCAATAGGGTGTCTGCAGCATAAGAGCGCCCCTGCCTAATCGCTCATGTTCGTGCAGGTCCAATGGCTCAATGTATGAGACTCTGTAGCCATCTCCTTGTGTAGTAGGGTATGTTGCCAGGTAGTAGGAAGATGTGTAAAGGAAAAGCATTTCTTGCCCTTTATGCACTATAACTATAGCAGGAACGCCTCCCTGCCTGCCAAGTTCTTGTAAATCCTCCTTTATCTGTAGTGGTTCCGGTAGGTGAGGATGACGTGACTTTTTTTCCCACAACTTCTGTAGCGCATTCTGACTCAATACCAGGTCGATAGGGCCGATATTCCTTACAGATAGCCTATACATATGTCCTCCCAGCCCAGATGAATGTAAAATCAGTTCATTGCTTGCTTCAAGGCATTTGAAAATTCATGGATATTGTGCCAGCGGGTTTTCACCTCGTGGTTTATGGCTCGTAGTAGCACAGCATCGAGTTCTTGCGGAAAAGCATTATTCCAACCGCTTGGTGGTACAACCGGCAAGGGAGAAGATGACGGCAGGCATCCAGTGAGAATGTGATAGAGGACGACACCGAGCTGATATATGTCTGTATATGGCCCTGGAACGGCGAGGTCCTGCGTCCGACGAATCTGTTCTGGTGCCTGGTAAAGCTCTGGTCCCTCACCCAATTCAAATGCTCGCGTCGCTAATCCCACATCTTGCAGTACGGCGTGTCGTCCATCTTGTAGAAAAATAGTTTCCGGTGCGAGAGCACGATGTGCAAGATGCCTGCGATGGAGTAGGTTCAATGTAGAGCAGAGCGATTGCATACTCCGTAGCAGAGCACGAGCCGAGAACACATCTAGCGGCGCATCTTTTGGCCCGAAGACTTGTGTTAAAGGGCTACCCTGTGTAGAGTCATAAACAATGATAACACTCCGCTCAGTCCTGTGAGAAGCGAGGAGGCGGGGAAAGTCACGGCGTCGTTCCTGCTCTAGCTCCTCCAGTAGTTGGCCCTCTTGCCTCAGCGCATTTCGCAGTGTATTGGCTGTAGATGTAGAACGCAGCACCTGCACCTGTTTGAGCCATACCTTGCGATTTGTCTGTGACTGCTGGGCCTTTGCTCGCCGTTGGACAACACTGCGATCAGGTGACCATGTTTCTTCTATGGGATCATGCAGCCAGTATGTCTTACCTTCTACAACGATTTCTGCTCCACCTATCCAGGATTGATCCGTATTTTGAGAAGTGGAGGGCATACTCACCATAGAAATGATAGATGAAGATACAAGGGACTCTTTGCTCGGTGAGATTAATTCAAAGTCGGTAGTTAAATCTTCGACCGCTTTACGGATACCTTCAGTAACGTCGAAAAAAGCTGTGTCAAGGTCATGCCAAACAGGGTCTGTAACAGGTATAGCATCTTTCGGCAAAGCCTGGAGTTTGCCAAGTGGCCCTCCTCGCCAGTGGACTGGACGGAGAATAACAGGAATTACACGCACCTCTCTGCGTTCGTGCCGATCTATAGCTCGCTTCATCTCGATACCATAGCAATAATCTGAATCCATGAAGTCTGGACTGACTAGCAATATAATGATCTGAGCAGTGTCTAGGCGTTCATTAATCTCCTGTTCCCATTCTGCTCCCGCACTAATATCTCGATCGTGCCATACATCAATGAGACTCTGCCGCTGTAATGGTCTCAGATGCTTTTTGAGTTTATTGAGGAGCAATTCATCCTCATGTGCATAACAGAAGAATATTTTTATCGCCATAGTCATCTACCCGCCTGACCTACATGTTACATAAGTGGACCTTGCCGATTCGATAAAGAGAATGCATTTGATCCCCGGAATCGCCAGTATATTTCTCTACCTGGCATGATAGCATAAAATAATACAAGAAGAGCTACAGAGGCATCCAAAAGTCTCATATAACAGCACAATGGGTATGAAAATGGGGTAGATTCTATTGTAAGCCTGCACCACTTATGCAGAGTAAGCAGAAATTATTAAGAGGAAAAATGATGGACTATGAACGCGGCCTTGAAAACCTCAAACAACTAGGCCAGGGGACGGATTGGTACAACGACATTCTACCTCATGAAACAGCTTTGCTTGATAGACTCAACGACGAGCTTCGCGCGAAACTTCAAATTCGTGCATCGAAAGGCTTTTTTGGATTGGCAAGCACATTGTGCACGAGAGCTTCGGCGACTCTTGCCAGGGGAGAAACTAAAAGATCTGATTGTAAATGGAATGCTCCGCGACCGTGTCCAGATGACCGAGGGACATCTCGCATCGGGTTCGACGGTGGGAGCATCTCGGGCCTTTACAGACTGGCTGAAAACGAGGGATCGCGCATACCTGGCACTGGAAATGGAAGCGGCAGGTTTAATGGCGGCAGTCTACAAACAAACTGATCCCAAACATACCCTGGTCTTACGGGCGATTTCTGACTATGGAGATGAACGCAAAGAGGAACTGGATAAGGTGCGGAAGGGCGCTCTTCGTCGCTACGCTATGCACAACGCTATACACCTGCTGTGGAGGTTCTTCGATGCCGGTATCCTTCCTCTATAACCACTACAATGGGGATATCATTCGAGAGCATCCACAACAACGGATTTTCTTCAACCTGTTTGCCGAGAACTGGCATCACCGCCAGACTGTGCGGGCATCCCTGGCCGAAAGCTCCCAACTGCCTGACTAATGCAGATCTCGACACGTCGAGCTATCTTCCAAGCACCTCCCGGCTAAACTGTCTCCTATACTAAACCAACAGTCTGCTTGAGCGAGTAGCCATGCGGAAAATGGGCAAGAATATTTACGTGCTATTTATGGCAAGGTAAGGTACGTTTATGCGCCGTTTACGCCCAATCGACTACACTGTCATCATAGTCTCATGTCATGCTTTGCTCATCCTGTAGCTGCGACGAGGCTGTGAATTGTATGCGCATCCCGCTCGCGAGGAAAGACTCGTACTGGTACGCACGCAGTGGTGCCAGCAGACCCTCCAAGAAAGGAGTTCGACTGCTCTATCTATGACAACAGACTCATCAACTCTTACACACAACGTGTCGAGCCGGGCCACATCCGCCATCGAATTACGGGACGTCACCAAGCGCTTCCTAACGCCTACTGGCCAGGCCTACACCGCGATACGGGACGTCACGTTCAGCGTCGCACCCGGCGAGTTCTGCGCGGTGGTCGGCCCGACCGGGTGTGGCAAATCCACCACCCTGGGTCTCATCTCCGGCCTGGAGCGACCCAGCTCAGGTTCGGTGCAAGTGATGGGAGAGCCCGTGCAGGGCATTGACCCGCGCATTGGCTATGTCTTCCAATCTGATGCGGTCTTCCCCTGGAAGAACGTGCTCAGCAATGTCGCCACGGGCCCGCTGTTCCGCGGTCAGCCAAAAGCCGAGGCGTTCAAGCATGCGCGCGATTGGATCGCACGTGTCGGACTTACCGGTTTCGAGGACCGCTACCCGCACCAACTCTCTGGCGGCATGCGCAAGCGTGTGGCACTGGCTCAGACCTTTATCAACGAGCCGCAGATCCTGCTGATGGACGAGCCGTTCAGCGCCCTCGACGTGCAGACGCGGACCTTGATGGAAGACGAACTGCTCAATCTGTGGTCCTCCCTCTCGGCCTCCGTCGTCTTCGTCACCCACGACCTGGAGGAGGCCATCTCCCTGGCCGACCGGGTGTGCGTCCTCACGTCTGGGCCGGGCACCGTCAAGGGCATCTATACTATCGACCTGCCGCGTCCTCGCAAAGTGGCGGAAATCCGCTTCGAGCCGCGTTTCGTCCAACTGTATCACGACATCTGGGAAGATCTTCGCAACGAGGTGATGATTAGCTATGAGCGCAATAAACAACGAGTCTAAAGAGACCGTCACCACTCCTGGGAGCCAAGGAGTGCCATCGGCCACCGCTGCCCGCCGCCGTCGCCGCATTGTGGTCAACACGCTGCGCGTCCTGCTACTGGTCGTGATCATCGGCGGCTGGGAACTCACCACCCGTGTCGGCATCGTTGACCCCTTCTTTTGGGGCCAACCCTCTGGGATCTGGGCGCAGATCGTTACGTGGGTGACGCAGGGGACGGCGCAGGGTCCCTTGTGGGAGCAAATCGCCGTCACGTTAGAAGAGACTGTCCTCGGCTTTCTAATCGGCGTGGTGCTCGGGGTCATCTTTGGCGTGGTCCTGGGACGTAATCGGTTCCTGGCCGACGTGCTGGGCCCCTATATCAAGGCGGCCAATTCGATCCCGCGTGTCGTGCTCGGCTCCATTTTCATCATCGGACTGGGCCTGGGGATCCAATCGAAAGTCGCGCTGGCGGTCGTGCTGGTCTTCTTCATCGTGTTTTTTAACGCCTTTCAGGGGGTGCGCGAGGTTGATCGCAACCTGCTGGCGAACGCACGCATCCTGGGGGCG
>WNFC01007563.1_pt1 | contig 11937 bp, 17 predicted proteins | sample 5400541 | NCBI WGS metagenome assembly WNFC01 (sample SAMN13153342, study PRJNA577476) | soil metagenome | isolation source: 120 cm saprolite under Douglas fir tree site 2 hole 2 replicate 1 | place: USA:California | collected 2015-04-18 | reverse complement strand
GGCTTTGATGTCTGGTGTAGTCGGGTCGATCCAGGACACGGAGCCTTTCGCGCCCGCGTTGATGGCGACGATGGTCTCGACCAGGAACTCTGCCCCCGTCGGCACGCGCGACCAGTATCTGTAAGCACCGAAAAATGGAATCAGATTCATCTCAGATTAACCCATCTCCCCTTTTACGCGTGCTCTGGAGGCGGCGGGCGGTCTGAATGCAACGAAATAGGACGTACTCGGAGGACCCAAACGCCTGCGAGACAGTCCAGATGGTTTTGGAACGCTCCCAGCCAAGGACCTCGAGCCGCCCACCAAAATCTTCCATGCGGCCCCGGATGTCCTCGAAGTCTCCGCGGCAATTGTCGCATCCGCAGTCGCCCACGTTCCGCGTACAGGACGTGTTCCAAATCACGCTATACGTCGCGTTGATGCCGATCGGGTATGCGTCCTGCATCAGGATCGGGGTGCCTTCGGCATAGTCCGCGAAGAAATAATCCTGACAGTTCAGGACCAGAGAAGACGGACGGTAGGGGTCTAGTGCTTTGATTGTCGCGGCGGCAGACGCAGGATCGGAGAGAGGATGCCCTGGACCGTCGGGTTCGTCTGCGGTATAGTACAACAGAAGGTTTGTCCGATTCTTTATTCGCATGACTTGCTCCTTAACGGAAGTCAAGTTCTGGTAGTCCCTAGATGCTCTTCTCAGAAACTCGGATGAGTGACATTCAGAGAATTCCTACAGTCTCATGTCGTACATGAGCCATAAGCCAAGCTCTTCCATTTTGTCGACCATGAGGTCGAACACTGTGAGATTGTCATAAGAAGGAATGGGATGGACCTGCATGGACACGTTATTTTGGGCTCAAACGATGGTCTGAGCGCACTGACGACATTGAATCTGTATTAATGTAATTATTAACAAGCTAAAGCAAGACATTTGGTGAATCACACCCTTGATGTTTAATGTCTTCCAATATCGAAAAGTTGCCGTCTAGGTATCCACCAAAGCTGGTGTAGAATCCCATGGGGAAGATGGGCACATATGGCATTGAGTCGTTCGCTCGCTTTGCGAGGAGGCCACCTGTCCTCAGGTCCAGTTTCGTGATGGAACCTATTGAAGCATCAGGAAATGGGAGATAACTCAAGTGTGCAGGAATAGATTCAAAAGTCTGTGGCGATGACGTCTGAGACAAAGTAGCAGTACAAGTCAAATCATATGGCTCCGTTCTTGTAGATATTTTGGATAGACTGAAAGGAAGGGCAGCTGAACCATTCAACGGCACTTTCCCCGAGGTCAGATCTTTGCCGTCCACAAAAACGTTCACAAGCAATTCGGTATCTTGAGAGGGTGAGATGGGACCAAGTGGTTGAGCTCCCTTAATATTTGTCGTCCGCACGAGAGCGTCCACAAGGATCACACTGGAGGAAGGGTTTGTGGGATCATTGTCATCGGGAAGGAAAGGAACGAGAGCCGGATTGCATCTTAGAGCCAAGTGAGGCGTATCGAGGGACGCAGGCACGGGAAACTGGCCGCCAGGGGGATCGATGATTTTGTCGGTCAGATACAATTTTCCGCACCTGATATGTCGTCAGAGTGAGCAACCACATGAGATGCGAGCGTGGTTGGTTGAAAAGGAGGCGTACCATTTCGGTGCCAGCACCAAGGGAAGGGAAAATGCCAGCGATTGCAACCCTGGCAGCATGATGACGCCGTTACCAGGTAGAGTAATAAGAACGGAGTTGTCTGCCGGCGTTGACCCCGAAGGCGGAACGAATCGCCGGAGCGCACGAGATACCGGAGCACCGAAGTTTCCATTCTGAGCCCCGACTCGGACACGCCGCGCACCACCTTCTCCGCTCCGCCGCTCCGTCATCGTGCCAGTGACGCTCCGCGGCCCCCGCCTCACCTCTGCGGCCTTTCGCACTCTGGAGCTTCGTGATTGATCAAGCACTGCACGCCCACTGAGACTACTGACGATGCTTTCTCTCCCCCACCCCAAGGCTTAACTCCTTAGGTATCCGTGTGGGGGCTGACGGTACAATGAGGGACGAGGTACTAACTCAGGTTGGGGTTCTTATCATTCAAGCGTTTGAACTATTTGAAAACACCCAACTCGGACATGTCCGACGTGACTAGACACTGGCTAGACGCGGCTTCTTGATTGGGCAACGAAGACTGCGGATGCTGTGGCCCACTGCGAAGCAAGGGAATGTCGAGGCGAGAGAATGCAGGAATTGAAATCCATGGGATCGTGTAAGGCTGACACTCCCGTTGCGCTCGGAAATTACTGAATGCCTGTGTTTCGTGTTTCAAAAGAGAGTTGGTGATAGACTCGATAGAGTGGCAACTCCGAGTCTGGAGTTGCAGCTCGGAGCGACAGGATGTTCGACCAATGCGATGCTTGTCTTTTCCTCATACTAAGCCCGCAAGGCAGACTCGAAAAGCGCTTGAAAATGAGCCGATCGTTGACTGTTCGCCCATCTCACAAACAGGGAAAAATGGGGTATTTAGAAGAAGGGTTGGTTCGCAGTTAGGAAATGAAATGATGGCGAGACGGCGGGATGTGGTAAGAAAAGAATTAAAAAATACAAGACGTTTGATCCTACGCGAGTACCGCTGTGGGCGGCCGGCTGCCAGTGCATCTGACACTGCGTCGGCTGTTCCGCCGCCGACGAAATTCGGGCTTTTTCACCCTGTTCCAGCAGGGAGAACGATTTGTCCATTATGATCGATCGACGGCGTGGCCAAGGCAACGCTCCAGTTCTCCGCGCCCCTCAGGCTGGACTTGGCCGTGCACATTCACCGTTGCTCTGAGCCTTCCGCGATCTGCGTCGCACGACTCGGAGGCGCCTTCTCCTGCTGCTTGTCGTCGCTCCCCTGGTCCCTGGAACACCGGCACGGAACACTTTTGAACTTCATGGGGGTTCCGCAGATGGCTTCTGTTTGCGGCACGAGTTGAGTGTGGTTTCTCCGACCGCGCGATTCGCATCCTCACTGACTCGGATCCGGTTTGACGTTTTGAGAAGATCTTTTGGGAAAATATCCCGGGCCGACACCTGTGATAAGATTGTAGGTGTCTGAGCGGTTTTTGGCAGAGGGAAGGGACACCCTTCAACCCGGGGGCTGAAACGGCCTTCCATCCCCGTAGCTGTAAACGGGGTGGAAGTCGGGCTTGGTACTTCCTGTTGATCACCCCGATCATCTTTGGTTGTGCCCTCGGAATGAAACACTTCCCCGAGCCAGGGTCCGCGACACCAACCTGGGCCACTTTAACATCTTATAGATCTTATCTCCAGCGCTCCGTCCTGGCATTGAATTTGTCCAGTGCGCGTCCCCTTCTTCAGCCCAAATCCCACATCTGACAAGATGGCAAATGTCTAGCATCGAGAACTTCCCTCAGAGCTTTGTTTCACCTTTCTATCATACAATACGAAGGACGTACTACTCACCTTTCCCTATGCTCTCTCTTATGGAGCTGTTCCTTTTAGTACCTTCCCTCTTTCTCGGATTTCACGTTGCTGTGAACTTTCGTACCACACCCTGTCGTGCCTGTGATCACAAAAAACTAACGACGCCACCACTTGTCTTACGTTCAGTTTCATCTTATATTAACCCTGTATCTGGCCTTCATCGAAGCTTCATCCTACAAGGTTAGGTACAGTTATGGTTCTCTCCCAAAGTCGTTTTACACATCACCCCAGGGATGTCATGGTGTTCGATGCTGGTATCACTCAAAGATCCATGCACCAGACCCCAGCTTATCAAACCAGATTTCGAAATCATCCATGCTAGCGCCGCCATTCAACACTGAATGGGGACACCCCAAAGAATCAACCGAGAGACTTGCAGCAGAGACCACCTCGCCTAGGGGGATGTTGGCGGTAACATTATTCAAGTTCGTACCCATCACGAGTGTCCTCCCATCCGCCGATGCCCACACGCCAAAGTCGAGCCGATCGGGTGTAACGACGTGCGTGAACTTGACAGGCGGCCGAGTCAGCGGGGAGGACAACAAGAAGGGCGTGAGCTCGGGCAACGCGCTTGCAAACGCGGACGCAGAGGCTTTGATGTCTGGTGTAGTCGGGTCGATCCAGGACACGGAGCCTTTCGCGCCCGCGTTGATGGCGACGATGGTCTCGACCAGGAACTCTGCGCCCGTCGGCGTGCGTGACCAGTATCTGTAAAGCCCCATAAAACGGAATCAGATTCAATTCAATCAAACCTCCCTCCCCTCGCGTGCTCCGGACGCGGTCAGGTGTCAGAATGTAACGAAATCAAAACGCACTCATCAGTTCCAAATGCCTGCGATACAGTCCATACGGTTTTGGAACGCTCCCACCCGAGCACCTCGAGCCGTGCAGCAAAATCGTCCATGCGATCCCGGATGTCCTCGAAGTCTCCTCGGCAATTGTCGCATCCACAGTCGCCCACATCCCGCGTACAGGACGTGTTCCAAACCACGCTATACGTCGCGTTGATGCCGATCGGGTATGTGTCTTGCATCAAGATCGGTGTGCCTTTGGCGTAGTTCGTGAAGAAATAGTCCTGGCAGTTCAGGACTAAAGAAGACGGACGGTAAGGGTCCAGTGCTTTGATTTTCCCGGCGGCAGATGCAGGAGCGGAGAAAGGATCCTCTGAACCATCGGGTTCGTCTGCGGTATAGTACAACAAAAGGTTTGTCCGATTCCTTATTCGCATGACTTGCTCTTCGACGGAAGTCAAATTCTGGTAGTCCCTAGACGCTCTCTTCTCAGAAACTCGGATGAGTGACGTTGTTCAAGGAATTCCTACCATCTCATGTCGTACATGAGCCATAAGCCAAGCTCCTCCATTTTGTCAGCCATTAGGTCGAACGTTGTGAGATTGTCATAGGGAGGGATGGGATGGACCTGCGTAAACATGTTATTTTAGACTCAACGATAGCCTGAGTGCCGCACTGACAACATTGAATCTGAAATAAACCTAATCAGAAACTAGACGATATCAAACATCTGATGAACCGCACCCTTGATGTTTAATGTCCTTCAATACGGAAACATTACCGTTTAGGTATTCATCGAAGTTGGTATAGAATCCCATGGGGAAGATGGGCTCATATGGCATTGAATGGTTCACCCGCTTCGCAAGGAGGTCACCTGTCCTCAGGTCCAGTTTCGTGATGGAACCTATTGAGACATCGGGGAATGGGAGATAACTCAGGTGTGTAGGAAATAGATTCGAAGGTTTGCGGCAATGACATGAAAGTGGCAGTACAAGTCAAATCATATGGCTCCGTTCTTGGAGAAATTTCAGAAAGGTTGAAAGGAAGGGCAGCTGAATCATTCAAGGGCACTTTCCCGGATGTAAGATCTTTACCATTCAGAAATACGTTCACAAGCAATTCGGTATCTTGAGAGGGAGGGATGGTACCAAGTGGTTGAGCTCCATTGATATTTGTCATCCGTACGAGGGCATCCACAAGGATCGCACTCCAGGTGGGGTTTGTGGGATCATTGTTATCGGGAAGGAAAGGAATTAGAGCCGGGTTGCATCTCAGGGCCAAGTGAGGCGTTTTGAGGGACGCAGGCACCGGAAATTGGCCGCCAGGAGGATCGAAGATTTCGTCGGTCTTATACAATTTGCCGCACCTGATATGTTGTCGGAGTGGGAGTGAGCGACCACATGAGATGCAAAGATGGTCGATGAAAAGAGGGCGTACCATTTCTGTGCGAGTACCAAAGGAAGGAAAAGTACCAACGAGTACAACAGCATTATATTGCCAGTAGACTGCGGACCTTGGGGAGGTGGTAGAGGTTCGACTGCACACAACGCCAGGCTGCCAACCATCAACGCGCTTTATAGGCCCCAACCTTTAGAAGCGAGCTTCGGTATACAATTGAACTAGGTCTGCACCGCGGGCATCCTGCCAGGGCTTCGTGGAGGCGGCCGACGTCTCCGCGGAAGAACGCTCTCAGTGTGAAACTGTTGTTCATTGGTGGCGGCGCGTCGAGGTAAAGAATCGCTCTACACGACGGGGCGGACGTCCTTCCGTTGTTGAATACAGTGACCCTAACAAAGTTAATCGCCAGTCGAAAGCATAAATGCCGAACATCGAGCGCACTATATTTGGTAGCCTGGTTGCCATTAGCAGCGCGCTCACCATCCGCACACGCACGGTATGTTTGGAGGTTCTTAGGGGGTTGTTGTCAGGTGACTTCTCAGGAATTTTGATGGCTGTATTTCAAAGGCAGCAACTCGGTCATGCTATGTGCTGGGCGCATAGAAAAACCGGATGTCAAGAGGTCCTTGACACCAGCAGGGGCCTCATGTTGGCGCGCGGTGTTCCTATGAAAGACAGGAAGGCGAGAAAGACGGAATGGTCGTGAATCGAAGTCTTCGTCCGATGGTGGGCTGATAGATCACTCCAAGAGTTTCTGGGGGTCGTATACCCAGGATCCCACGATGATTCAAAGAGGTGTAATCAGTAGGCGCTGTCCGAGTCGTGAGATGGCCGACGCCAGTAGTCCACGAAGCAACCCAGAGAAAGTAGAGCGGGCCTACAAAAACACCTTATTAGCAAGATATCATTGACTCGAGAGTCGCGCCAATTAATGATAATCGATAAACCTCGGGCGCAAGTTTGACTGTGGGAATTGCTTATATAATTGACTGGCCGACCATGGTCTCAGTTGGACGCAGGTATTGTTGTACACTTACACTTGCCTATTTTACGAATCCTCAATGGCTAGTTATTGTCTGACTCCGAGAATATGAGAGGATTCTATTCACTCCTCACTCGTATTTCGCGCCCCCAAACCCCGGGCTAATACTACGAACTGATCAGACTCGTGGCCAAAACAGTTAACACTCTTTCCCCTGCCAACCCCTCTCCTGACCTTCGTCTTTGGAACACCATCCCAGGCCAAGACTTAGAAGTCATTTCGAAGCTCCGTCATGCTCATTTGTCACGCAAATTTGCCCCGGTCACTGTCAAACTACCGTTCGAAAATTGCGTTCTCCTTCTGGAATTTCCATCTGTACGGCATCGATGTCCTGGACCTGTTTACGGCTTTCGATTCTAGTCAATTTCCAACCCCAACCCGTGACGAGTTCAGGTGTCAGATGTGCCTGCTTATGAAACAATGACGTAGTGTGGCTCAACAGTACCCGTGAGTTTTCCAGTCCAGTAAGGGGGGTTTAGACACTGTCCTCTTATGGGAGGACTATTTTCAAAATCGTCGCAACTCGAAACTCGAACACCACCATGACCAAAGCTGGCCCAACGTGACTGTCAAAAGCACGAGTCTAGATGCTTTGCAGGGTCAACCCCGAGCGTTCTCGTGGAAATGTAGCTTTCCCTATCGAAGCTCTTGGATTTCACATACTGTCCTTTCCCTTTGCAGGTTATGCGTGGCCGGTGACGTCTCGCCCTCGAACTACCTTTCGTGTAAGATGACCTATGAATTTGGTCCTGGAGGCCTAGTCTCCCCTGCTCGAGATTCGCTGCCCAGACTTCGTTTCACGGCATCTTTCCCACCCCACACACGTACTGGTATGCTTCTCTTTCCTACATTTTTCCCGCCACATACCTTAGCTCTCACCTGACTATTGGTACTCTTGTGGACATCAGAAACTTCTCGGGCCTTGAAATCCCTACTTCTGTTCGATGTGAAGGACCGATCCATAGCTTCGGGAATGACTGTGGGATCACGGAATTCTGTCTGTGCACTATTCACCCGCCGCTCTCTTTTCATGGATGTTGACACTTCACGCTGCTGACAGTTCGTTCAAACGAAGGATTGCCTTAGCGCCTGTCAATAAATTTATGGGCGTTATGTGGATCGCGTGACCCGATAGCGCTTCATTGTTTTTGACTCGAGGAACATCGCGCATATTAGGCTTCGGGCCAGAAGAGTAATGCCGTACGGCGGCTGCACCCATGTCGAGGTTGTGAAATGCGCGATGACTCTGCTAAATGAAAATACCGATTCAGACCCTAAGGATTACGTACTGCCACTGCATACGACGAAGGAGCAAGGTCCGAAACTACTTCACTCTGTGACGATGGTCAATTCTTATGGTGGTAAGATCTGGGTTTTCGGTGGGCTTTATGGCCAAGGGCTCAGAATACTAATATCCTAAGTATCGCACTTGGCCGCCCAGAATATTCCTTTTTTTCGACATCGTTTCTGGGCTCTTTATTTAGTAAGTGTTCTACGCAAGCATTCTTCGGTTCCAAGACCGCTCACAGCCCCGAAAGCGCTGCGGTCGAGGCAAGGCGCAAGCGACTGTATGTACGCACGGTACGCCGGTCTGGAATGAGAGAGTATACGACGCTTTTTGCAGCGGAAAAGCTTAACGCGGTGACCGCAAAGCCCAACTTGCGCCCTTTGGGCAAATGATTCGATCAGAATTAGGTGGTGATTGGCGCCAACTGTCCATTCCCCCCCGTTTCCAGTTCAAATTACAGCTGGCAAGTCTCACGGAAGCGCTTGCGCGAGCGCTCGATTTCCCAGCGTTGACCGTCGAATCGTAAGGGGTTTGCATCGAGGCTGGGACGTGCTCGCCTGTGATTGGCGACTGACCGTACGAGTGTATACGTTCCGTCGTACAGTACGTCCGTGCCTGCCTCCTGGCATATTATGACGCCGCAACGGCCGCTGGGCAAGAAACGCCGTGCACGAGGCGCGTGCAAGTCCCGTGATATCGCGCGGGACGACGTCCCTGGCGCTGGCGCCTGCGAACGAGGCACTTCCATTTCACGTTTTTTCTTTCTCCATGCAGGCCGCGGGCAGTTGTAGCCGTCGAAAACGTCCCACAAAACGCACGACTGGACCCCCCCTTGGATAGTCAGGCGCAGGGTCCCGTCCCTTCATCCACATCCAGGCAGGCAAGGAAATCAGGTGATCCATCGTCTTCCCTTCGCTTTCCCTCTGCCCTTTGTCGTAAACCCTTTGTCCTGCTAGTGCATGTTCCTCCCGCGTGCTGTGTGTGTTGTTCGGATCCTGGAGTGTGGCAACACCACGCATGTCGGGCGTACCCTCCTGCGTGCCGCGAATGATGCCACATAACTCCCCTGCTTCCTCCGCGTTCCCCGCTCCCCCGCATTCTCGCAGGCCATGTTCACGCCTTCCTATTCCCCGCACCGAGATCACAAGGCTCGGATCCAACACATATCTCTATCTCCCTCGCCTTCTCCTTCTCCACCACCTCCCCCCCGCCCTCCCCCCTTTCCCCTCATTAGAACCCATTCGATCGACCGACCGACAGACAAACCACACTGAATCCGCGCTCCCTTTTCACCTTTCACGTCTGTCACGTTCCACGACGATGCGTTCCGTTGCGGTTCTGTCTATTTCGGGTGGTTCGTGAGGATTCAAGTTGCGCGCGCGAGCCGACGGAGTGGGGAACCACGAAAAAAAAAAAGAAAGTTGGGGGGAACCTGACCCGGTGCCACGGCCCACGGCGCGTGTGGTGCTGTCGTCTGCGGTTGTGCTGTTCTCGCGTCGGTTTCTTTCCGTTTCGTGTCTCTCCACCTGTCCTTCTATTCCATTCGTTCCGTTCCATCTCATTTCGTTTCGGTGAACCCCGCCTCGTACGGTGGCCTTGCCCACCACCCACCACCTCCGCCCCCTCCTATCTTCGCCCTTTCTTTGTTCTCTCACGGGGATCAATGGGGGGTTAGACCGGACCTTTTACTCCCAGGCTGTGTCTGTCTGTCTGAGATGACAGGCAGGGCCACGATGCGTCCACGCCACGCTGGCGCGTCCCTCCGTCGTGCCTTCGCTCTCACGACCATCGGACAGAAGGACGACGGATTGTCCACGAGTATAGGCGTAAAGGCCGATGGATATACACTCCGCGGTCCGAAATACCATTTGCTGCGCGTGAGTTTCCTTACTTTGCCCACGAACGGGGGACCCATTTCGGGAAATGCAACTGCCGCGAAGTAGGAGGAAGGCGGCGCGCCAATCCACCCCTGGGAGCGGGGCGGCCTCGCATACGAGGGTTGCTTCCAGCGCGGTTTATCTGCGATGCTTAACCGCGTTAACAGATGCCGACGGCAAGAAGCGACGAGAATACGTCGAGTATTCCCCGTCGGCTCTGTCGCCAGCAGGAGCAGGTCCAGTCGGGGAAAAGCCGGCTGGCAACTTTTACAATTGGGTGAACTGGGCGAACTGGGCGAACTGGCAACCATCTCCGCTGCGACCTCACGTTAATCACAAAAGAGACCCCCTCTCACCTGGCTCGGAAAACAGTTTTTTTTTTCCATCTTGGCAGGTCAAAGTTCGCAGTCCGAACATATTTGTTCTTTTCATACTACGCAGACCGTATCGGTATGTGGCCACGCATGACACAAAACATGAGGCATGAAGGTACACACCGCGGCTAACCGCGCGCGGACGGGGGTGCGATCATACCTTATGACTAACGGCACGAGACACAAACCCCTCCCCTCGAATGAATGGATGGCTTTACCCGAACGAAGTCGGGCATCGGGCCAGCGGACGCAGTTGAAGGGGCCTGCCACAGACTGCTGGCACCGCGTCGAAATGGATGTGGATTCTGGATTCCCAGCCGCCCAAAAATAGTGCCCCCCGCATGTGCCGAGTTGCCGCTCCCTTTGTGTTAAGGTAAGTAATTTTTGACAGTTCCTGCGGGGAGGGTCAAATTTGGGTCGTTCGTCCCGAATAGGTTTTTGGATTGTAACGTGGCGGCGCAAAAAGAGGTGTTCTGGCGGCAGGGTCCTACCTACTCACACACTCTCCCCTTCCGTGGTCCGAGTCAGAGCTGTGGCGTTTGTTGTTTTTTCTCTCTCTCTCCTTTTTTTCCGGCTCCATGGGCCGCACCGCCCGGAACTGGACGCCAGGCCAGGCACCCGGGAATCGCTGGGCCGCAGCCAGAGAGACATGTACGGTAAATGTGAATGGGGGTGGACTTGCGCACCACAGATGATTAAATGATCATGTTTTGATGTTTTTGATGAACGTGGGGTTATGCATATGGGAGGAGGGGGGGTTTGTGTGACTTGTGAGGGAGTATCGCCGCCTCTCGCGCTCCGAGTCCGGGTGTGCAGCTGACTGGACTGACATCACCACGGGGCCAACGCGCGCACCACCTTCCTTTGTCCGAACGAAGGGCTCGATGATGACTTTGTGTGTGATGAACTGGTGACTGGTGATGATGCATCATGATGATGATGATGAGCGATGTGGTTGGTTTGGGCTGTTGCTTGCTGCTTGCCACGCAACTCGGGGGCGGTGGTGGGGGCGGCGTCCCGGGCGCTCCACAATTGCCGCAATAACGTCCCTTTGCCGCACATATGAAAAGGGCTTCGCAGAGGCCACGCCCTCTAAGCTCCGACTGGGCGGACGGTGTGCCTTCATTTCTTGACGACGCACGCCCTTGCTTCCCCCCCCACCACCCCTCTCTTCTTCCCCCCTCTGCAGCCTCTCCTTCCTTTATCGGACTTGGGAAACGACAAAAGCCGCCTGAGAGAGGGACAGACCAGACCAGACAGACAGACAAGTGAGAGGACGCACGTTCGCTGTTTTCATCTTTCGCGCGCTCGCGTACAAACAACACCACGCATCATAACATACGCAATACGCAAGCCCTATTGTCAACTTGCAAACCCTGCTTGTTTGTGCCTAGCTGGCAGTCCCTACTGTACGACCCTACGACGCAAAAACGCAAAGACGGAATACAGTTTAGTTATATTAAGAATCACGTGATGATATGTTTAAAATTGCTGTTAACGTTATCTCTGCTGTTCTTCTGTCTGTTGTCACGGTTCCTATCTTTCGCCCCCTGAGGGGAGGGGTCAATCCGGGTCGTCCGAGAGCGGCGTGGGATGCGCGCCGCAAACACGGCATGTGTCCGGTGTCCAGTGAGTTGTCAGTTGTCAGTTGTCAGTATGCATTTGCATGCGTGTGTGTTGTGCGTGTCAAGGGCGGGGCCAGCTGGGG
>WNFC01007561.1_pt1 | contig 11938 bp, 6 predicted proteins | sample 5400541 | NCBI WGS metagenome assembly WNFC01 (sample SAMN13153342, study PRJNA577476) | soil metagenome | isolation source: 120 cm saprolite under Douglas fir tree site 2 hole 2 replicate 1 | place: USA:California | collected 2015-04-18 | reverse complement strand
AAGGCGAGGCCCTTGACTTCAGTCGTGCCGATGCCGTGGACACCGCCCTTCTCAACAAGTTCCTTTGGCAAGATCGCATGGGCAATGTCCCGATGCCCGCACCCCGGCACGACATCTTCCCTCAATCCAATCCGGCAAAGGTGCCAAGAAAGGATTTGGACTAGTCCCGCGGAGCGGGATATTGTCGGTGCCCACGGGAGATGCTCATGAGCGAAAAAAAAGAAATATCTCGGCGCAAGTTTCTGACAGACGTCGCTGCGGGCGGCGCCGCGTTTTCCATTGTGCCGAGGCACGTGCTCGGGCGTGGATTCACTCCGCCGAGCGACAAGCTGAACATCGCCGGTGTCGGAGTCGGCGGCATGGGCCGCAACAATCTGATCAATCTGGCCAACGAAAACATTGTCGCGCTCTGCGACGTGGACTGGGCCTATGCCGATAAGGGATTCGGTCGTCTCGACACCGACATACAGAACTTACAGAAGCGCATGGACCAGCCGAACCCAGAACCGATTCCTGGCGAGCCGCCAGTGGAATTCAATCGCGTAAGAGCCCAGGAACGGCTCGACAGGATGATCAAGTTGAAGACCGAGCATCTGCCGAAGGCCAAGCGCTATCACGACTATTCCGAAATGCTAGCGGGCCAGAAAGACATCGACGCCGTCCTGGTTGCGACCCCCGATCACATGCACGCTTCGATCGCCCTGGCGGCCATGGATCTTGGCAAGCATGTGTACGTGCAGAAGCCCCTGAGCTGGTCAGTCGAAGAGGCTCGCAGGCTTGCGCGCCGCGCCAAAGAAATCAAAGTGGCCACGCAGATGGGCAATCAGGGGCATTCCTCCGATGATGGGCGCACGGCCGTCGAATACGTTCGGGCCGGCGCCATCGGTGAAGTGCGCGAAGTGCACATCTGGACGAACCGGCCGCTCGGATATTGGCCGCAGGGCGTGCCGCGCCCGGAACCGCTCAAAGAGCCAGCCGATTCTCTCCGCTGGAACGGTAAAGGCGTCAATGCCCGGATCGCCGCCGCATTTGCCGGGAATTTTCCCCTTCCAGACACGCTCGCTTGGAACCTCTTTCTTGGTGTGGCTCCGTACGTGGACTACCACCCGATCTACCAGCCCTTCAATTGGCGCGGCTGGGTGGATTGGGGCGTCGGCGCGATTGGGGACATGGGCGCGCACTTGATCGACCACACCATGTGGGCGCTCAACCTGGGACTACCCACGAGCATCGAGACTGCATCGACACCTTTCAACGGCGCTTCCTACCCGCAAGCCACTCTGACGTTTTATGAGTTCCCCGCGCGTGACAAGATGCCGCCGGTAAAGCTGACGTGGTACGACGGTGGTCTCCTCCCCAAAAAACCGGAAGAGCTCGGCGACGAAGAGGTGAAAAAGGAAGGCGGCGCACTGCTCATCGGGAGCAAAGGCAAGCTGCTTCACGAAACCTACGGCCTAAAGCCTCGGTTGCTGCCCACGTCGCTCCACGAGTCGTTCGGGAAGCCCCCACAGAGGCTAGCGCGGATTCAGAGAGAGGCCCATGAGATGAACTGGGTGGACGCAGCCAAGGGAAAGGCCGAAGCCTCCTGTCCTTTCGAATACGCGGCGCGGCTCACCGAGGTCATGCTGCTTGGCATCGTGGCGCTCCGCGCCGGAAGAAGGATCACCTACGACGGCGCCAACATGAGAGTCACCAACGTGCCGCAAGCGAACGACTACTTAAAGCGAGAGTATCGGCAGGGATGGCAATGAGGCGGCGAAAGCCGGACGCCCTCTTCTCGCGGTATATACCAGGCATTCCCCCAGCCAAATTGCAGTGAAACACCTGATGTCACAGCCACTCTGATTGTGTGAGTGTCCCGCGCAGCGTCCGCTATCCGCAAAATACGTGGTTGTCATTTTGGAGATAGTGGAGTTATGCTACGCGCCATCCTGTTGGTGGAGATGTCCTGGACCAGTGTCCTCGATACACCATGGTTTCCTATGCGAAGGAGTAACAGACGCTGGCCGCAAGGCAAAGACCAAATCTCAAGTAATCACAAGGAGTTCAACATGAAGAACGCATCCCGTATGGTTGCCCTGGTGTTTTTCATGAGTCTAGTGAGTTCGGGAGCGTTGCTTGCGCAGTCGGATCTCGGAACCATTTCGGGGTTTATCAAGGACCCGTCTGGAGCAACTGTTCCCAACGCCAAGGTCACGGTCCGAAACAATACTGCCGTCGAGCGCCAAGTGGTCACGAATGAGTCGGGCTATTATACAATAACCAATCTCCCGCCCGGCTTGTATGCCTTGAGCGCAGAGGCTCCCGGTTTTCAGAAGTTCCAATCCACGGACAATAAGCTCGACCCGAGCGGACATCTGAGCATTGATGTGACGGTCTCAGTGGGCGCGGCGTCACAAACTGTAGAGGTGACGGCATCCACTGCGACGCTGCAGACAGAATCGTCAGCGGTGCAAGGGCTCGTCACGCGCCAACAGATCGACTCGCTTGAGCTGAATGGCCGTAACCCGATCTGGCTTGCCGCACTCGTGCCCGGCGCCCGGGGAACGACACTCGCGAACCTTAACTTCGGTTTCACCCAAGGTCCGGCGAATTTTAACGGCTCCCGCAATCCGGAGAACTTGATCACTTTTGACGGAGCCCCGGCCACGCGGACGCGTTCGAACGGAACGAGTCTCGGCGCCGCGGACGTGGACTCCACGCAGGAAGTCCAGATTCTCACCGCGGATTACGCGGCTGAATACGGGCGCTCGTCCGGCGCCCAGATCCGGGTCACGACCAAGACCGGCACGAATCAATTCCACGGCGCCGCCTACGAATACCTCCGCAACACGGCCTTGAACGCGAATACCTGGGCGCGCAACGCGAACCCCGTAACGGCTTTCACGGCGCCGGTCCACTACAACCAGTTTGGATACAACATCGGAGGGCCCTTCTACATTCCGAACCACTTCAATACGAACAAGACCAAAGTTTTCTGGTACTGGGGTCAGGAATGGCTTAAGTACAACTTTGTGGAATCAGGATCGACCCTGCCGTCGGCAGGCCTGTTATTGGTTCCGTCAGCCAAAATGCGCGCTGGCGACTTTAGCGAACTGCTTGATCCCAACAATCCCTTCATCACCAAGAAGGATGCGGCGGGCAACAAGATTCAGGTGATCGTCAAGGATCCGAACACGGGCGCTCAATTCGCTGCATCACCGAATCCCGGTGATCCCAACTACAGTCCCGCTTGCACCGGTACACTCCCTTGTCCCAACGTCATCCCTGTCAATCGTCTAAGCCCGAACGGAGTCGGAATCTTGAATGCGTGGCCCGCTCCCAACCTCGCTTCGTTCATTGGTGGTGGTAACTGGTTTGCCGCGAAGCGGCATACTTTCGACCAGCGCAAGGACACAGCAGCGGTCGATGTGAACGTGACGGACAAGCACCGGCTGCGGTTCCGCGCGACGAATTACACCTATCTAGAGTACCAGCCGCTTGATGGCAATACGGACCGCACGCCGAAGTTTTTCGATCGCCCCAACAAGACCGGCTCGCTTGACTATGTATGGACCATCAGCCCGAGTAAGGTCAACGAGGTGCTGATCACCGCAAGCCAGGACATCGTAAGGATACCCGTCGACGCGGCCAACTTTTTCGACCGCACCAAAGCATGCGCGCAATCGACAGTACCCTGCAATCTCAATTATCCGTACATATTCCCTCAAGGGAAGCTGATTCCGACGCGCATACCAACCGTGAATATGTCCAACTTCTCGGGGTTGAGTGGCGGGCCCTATCCCTCTCACTCATCAGGTCCCATCTACGGCCTGTCTGACAGCTTTACCTGGATCAGGGGGAACCACACGCTGAAGTTCGGCGCTCTGTTTGAGCGTTCCGGCGAGAACGACAATGACGAGATCAACGTACAGGCTTGCCCAACTTGCACGAATAATCAGAACGGACAATTCTTGTTCACCGATAACCGATCAGGTGGGACCGGAGTTGCGGTGGCCAATGCCGCTCTGGGGCTCTTCGATACTTATTCGGAAATCGGCCATCGCGCGTACACCATCTTTCGAGCCAACATGTGGGAGGGTTTTGCGCAGGACTCATGGAAGGCCACGTACAAGCTACACATTGACTTTGGAGTCCGGTATTCGGTTATCGTTCCCTACCATTCGCTCTGGGGCAACATGATCGTCTTCGACCCCCGCTTTTACGATCAAAGCAAAGCAGTGACGATCGATCCCAAAACCGGTCTCATCACTGGGACACCCACGATCGATCAACTTTACAATGGCATGGTCATTCCGGGGAGCGCATTCCCGGCTTCCGCCAAGGGCCGAGTTCCCGAAGCCGATTCGGGGCAATACAATAGCCTTTTCCGCGGCGTTCCCGACCATTACTCGGACATCCAGTGGAGTGAGTTCCAGCCACGCGTGGGCATCGCCTATGCATTCAACAGCAAGACCGTCCTTCGCACCGGCGCGGGCCGCTACACTACCCGTCTGGGCGTGAGCGACTCTGTATTTCTTGGCGGGAATCCACCGTTCCAACCCAATGCCAGTGTTTCCAATGGCTTGGCAGATAACCCTGGTGGTGGCGGCGCGGCCAACCTTCCTCTGGTGGTAACCACCCAGAGCAAAGCGTTTAAGCCACCGGAAGCATGGGCTTGGAATTTCACGTTCGAACGCGAGATGTTCTGGAAATCGCTGGTGAGCGTGGGATATGTCGGCCGCAGGGGGGTGCACTTGCAACGAGAGGCGGACATTAACCAACCCCCGCTCAGCGCGTTGACCGATCCAGCTAACTTTTTCGTTGATCCATCTGATGGTAAGACCAAGCGCAAGAACATCAACGCTTTCCGGCCATATCTTGGATTCGGCTCCATCCGACAGACTGATAATGTGGCTAACTCCTTGTACAACGCGCTCCAAGTGACCTGGAACCGGCGTTACTCCGGCGGACTCATGTTCGGCGTGTCTTATACGTTGTCCAAGAGCATGGACAACGGCTCCAACCAGCGGGATGTCGTTCCGAATACGTACGACCCGCAAGCGCTGTGGGGGCCATCGGAGTTCGATGCTCGCCATATTCTTGTATTCAACTATCTCTACGACTTGCCTATCTTTAAGAACCACTCGAGTTTGAGCGGCAAACTACTGGGTGGATGGCAGATCAGCGGTGTCACGCAATTCCAGACGGGCGTACCATGCGGCGTTGCAGGTGGCAGTGACTACGCGGGAGTGGGCTTAGACTCCAACTTCGGATGCGGAGTTAACGGCCAGTATTGGGTCTTAAACGGTACTCCGCGGATCATCGGGACGTTCGGCAGTAGCGGCCAGTGGTTTGCCACGAAAAACCCTGACGGAACCTCAATCTTTAGCGTGCCCACGGCAGGGACGTTCAACACGCAGCGAGTCCGTGACCTGGTCTACCAGCCGGGCTTCCAGAACTGGAACCTCGGACTGTTCAAAGCGTTCCTGATTGATGAGCAAAGAGGGTTCCAGTTCCGCGCCGAGGCGTTCAATTTCATCAACCACCCGAACTGGGGTGGAGGCAGCGGAGGCGGCGTGAACTTCAACCCGACCAACGCAAACTTCGGAAAAGTAACTACAAAGGGCGGCGGCGTTGGTGGAGGCGAACGCAACTTACAGCTTTCGCTTCGCTTCTACTTCTAGGTCGTTAGAATTTTGGAGGCGGGGGGAGTCGAACCCCCGTCCGAAAAGCGCTGCGACACGAAGCCTACATGCTTATCTCAATTCGGTGTGCGACCCGGTCCGTGAGGACCTGTCGCGCGTTCGCCCACCACGCTCAGAATGAGCAAGAAACGCGGCCGGCTAGTCCGATGGTTCTCGCCCGAGCCTTACGGACCGAAAGGCTCAGGCCAGCTCACTGTGTGACGCCTCTGACCGGGCCCATGAGCAAAGCCCGGGGAAGCGGCAACTTAATTAATTAAGCTGCAAGTGCCAAGTTGTTGTTGGCATTTCTAGTTTTCCACCAAGTTGCGGGCAGGTGGCTCCCGGCATGCCTTCGGGCCGCGACAGCTTCCGTCGAAACCGTGTCGCCCCCCCGGTACAAATCCATTTTAGCACTACGGCGCAACTTCTGGGGAGCTGGTTAACCTACCCCCCTGTTTTTCATAAGTGTTGCAGCTAAAGGGTTTAGCGATCCTGTAAGTTCTTTGCTTGCAACACTTACGGGAGATCTCATAAGTGTTGATTCTAAATAGGTTAGGAAAATAGTGGGCAGTGGCCAGTGGAGAGAAGTGTGGGAGACGGAGACGGAGATTGGAGCGCGTCGAGCCCTTCGAGGTTCAGGGTAAACGGGTGAGGATCGGATTCGGTCCTTCCAGACAAGATCTGGATCGAGGCTCCCTCGAAGGTCGGGGTAAACAGCGTAAAGAAACATGCTGAAGGATAGCATGAAAGTATACTACGTGTCAATTACCTTCTGGGCATCATTCGAATGGGGCGGTAAGGTGTTGAACGTCCCGCGGTTGCATGTTCAATAAGCGGGGGTTACCTCTGCAGTACAACCGACAACCATCCATCAGAAATTCACGGAGGCTGAGTACGAATTCTCAAGAAAACGCGGTATTTCGCACACTATCTCGTTTGTGCCTAAGCCGGAGACTGCGCGCGTTCGCGTGCTCGTCTGGGATACTCGGACGGGGATGATCGGGTCGGTGGAGCTGCCACATCCGGCACAAATCATTTCAACCGCCAAACCGGAGGCAGGAGCGGGCGAGCCCGCTCAAGTGTCCAGCCAGGCTTCAACAACATCGCCGGCATCGCCGCGGCTCATTAAATTCCGGGGTCTATCTGGATGCTCAGGACCGAGTGAGGTATTCAGGCAGCCTGTCTGTAGATTCAAGCGTCAAGCCATTCTTCGAGGCCGTTCGCTCGCTCTACCAGTGTAAGAATCCAGCTGCAACGATCAACCCAAAATAATCGGATTACTTCACTCGTTGCCTCCGAGACCAGGCTATCGCTCGTCTCAACTAAGCAACAATTGGGCACACTGGTACGGCTGGGGCGTTGACTCCAAAGCACCTAGCTTTCAGAATGCAAAGACGGGGATTTATGAGCAAGAGCACCCCGAAAACCGGTATGGCACCAGAATCCAGCGCCATCGAACAAGCGATTGCACGCGCGCTTCGGGATAACCTTGAGCGCATCCAGCGCAGTTCGGAAGAGCTGCATCATTCCGTAAATGACGTGGTGGCCGCCTGCGGCAGCAACAAGCCTACGAACGCGCTTCCGTCGCTCCTCCGGGCGCAAACCTCGGCAGCTGCGCTCGCTGCTTCTTTGGAAGTGCTTTCGCGATTCATCACGGTATCCATGCAGTCGGGCCAGCGCTCACCGTTCGAAGCACAGATTACGGAGTTGGTTGGCAAAGTGGCTGCCCAACCGCCTGCCGCGCCCCAACGCCCGGTGCCTGCGCAGCCGGTGCCCATGGCTTCCAAGGTTCAGGCCCAGCCAGAAGTAGAAGAGCCGATTGAAACCGAGCTCGAGCTTCACCCCGAGCCTGCGCGGCTCCCGCCGATGGAGCCAACCGCGGCGGCGATCGCCGGCGAACCCGAGATGGACGGGGACTTCAATGTCAGCCGTCTTTCTCCGGAAGAACAGGAATTGCACCGGCGCGCCAACCGCGTGGCGAAAGTTTCGATGCAGGACATAAAAATGCTCCGACCGGAGCAGGTGCGGCTCGGCCGCGAAAAGAAAGATCTCTGCATTCGATTGAAAGACGACATTGAAAAAGCTCATAGAGAATACGACCGCCGCTTCAAACCCATCATGGATCATCCGGTGGACTACTTTTACCGCTGGATGGTGGAAATCCTTGCCGATGGCGATGCGCATGCCCTCGGCGACTACCCGTACGCCACGCCCGCACGCCATCACTAATAGCACGCAAACGGTGCGGTTTTCTGGCTCTGCGGAAAATTCCGTATTATTCTGTACTTCTATGTTGCGTGCACTGATTGCGCTGATTCTTGCTGCGAGTTTGTCGCTCGGCGGTGCTGCCGACGCGTTCGCGCAATCCTCCCGGCAAAAGCGCAAAGCGAAAAAGCCCAAAGCTGCGCCATGCCAAACCGGCTGCAAGCCAGAGACCTCCGCGCCCAATGTCGCGGCGGATACGCCGGCGGATGAAGCGGCACAAAGAGAACTTTCGGATTTGGCGCGGGCGATGCGCAACGGCGTTCCCGGGGCGTACGAGAAGCTCTCGGCGTTCGCCGTGAAAAATACGACCAGCGTCTGGGGCGCGCGCGCCGCGCTGGCGCTCGGATACGAAGACAATTTGAAAAACCGCAACGCGCAATCCCTCGGCTGGCTGCTCAAGGCGCAGAACGACACGCTGCTGCGCGAGTACGCGTTGTACTGGACGGCCCAGACGCAGCGCGCGCTGGGGCGGTACGCGGACGCTTACAGAGTTTTGCAAACAATTCAGAGAGACTATCCCAACACGGCGATGCGGGAGCCGTTGCTCGAAGCGTTTGCGCCGACGGCCGTCCTGCTCGGTCATGCGCAGGAAGCGATTGATGCGCTGAACGCCTATCCTGCGACATCCTCGAAGCCGGGGCTGCTGCTCGAGCGTGGACGCGCGTATCAGGCGGCGCATCAACTCGCGCGCGCTGCAAAGGACTATCAAGCTATCTTCTACAAATCGCCGTCGGCCGACGAAGCCAAGCCCGCCGGCTCTGCGCTGTCGCAGGTGATGCACGCTCTCGGAAAGGAGTATCCCTATCCCGGCGTAGAAATGCAGGAACAGCGCGCTCAGGCTTTTTACGATGCGCACAAGTGGAAAGAAGCGCGCACGGAATTTGAAAAACTGCTGACGATGCTCAAGGATCCCGAGAATCCCACGCGGCAGCGCGCGCAACTGCGCGTGGCCCAATGCCGCGTGCAATCGAAAGGTTCGCCTTCTCTGATCGCAGCACTGAAGACGCCGGACCTGGAGGTGGACGGGGAGCGGCTGTACGCGTTGTCCCAGGCGTACCGCAACGACAAACGAGAAGCCGAGATGTTCACGGCGCTCAACACGCTTGCGCAGAAATATCCTGTAAGCAAATGGAACGAAGATGGCTTGATGGCGGCAGGGAATTACCACTGGGTGGATCTGAACCGCACCACGGCCATCATTGATTATCAGCGCGTCTTGGATACCTTTCCGAGTGGAAAGTACGCGTACAACTGCGAATGGCGCATCGCCTGGGTGGCTTATTTGAATCGCCAGCCCGATGCCGACGACCGGCTGACGGCATTTCTATTGAAGTATCCAGTGTCCGCGAACGCCGTGGACGCGGTTTACTGGCTGGGGCGCAATGCCGAGCGCGCGGGAAACGCCGCGAGTGCCCGCAGCTTATACGCGAAAGCAGTCGATCGCTTCCCCGAAACTTATTTCGGCAACGCGGCGGCGGCGCGCCTGGCCAAGCTGGGCCCGGGTGAAGAAAATCCCGCAGAGTTTCTGGAGAAAATTCCGCCGCCGCCGGCGCTTCGTTCGTTTGACGAGCCGATCCCGGTGGCCGCGGAGGACCGCTGGGCGCGCGCGCAGGCGCTGCGCTCGATTGCGTTCGATGCTTCTGCGGAACAGGAACTGAAGAACGCTTACTTCGCAACCTCTTCACCACGGTTCTTGCTCGAAGCCGCGCAAGCTGCGTTCGACCAGGGCCACTACGGCGCAGGCATGGCGTACGGGCGCATCATTGTGCCGAATTTCGATTCGCGGAAATTCGGTGATGTTCCTGTGGCCGCATGGAAGGCACTCTATCCGTTTCCCTACGAGGTTGCGCTGCGCCGCGAGGCGGCGAAGAATGATTTCGATCCGATGTTTGCCGCGGGACTGATCCGGCAGGAATCCACGTTCCAAGCGGATGCCGTTTCGCACAAGAACGCCATTGGCTTGATGCAAGTTCTACCGAAGACCGGAAAGCTTCTTGCCAAGCAGATGAAGGTTCGTTACACCAAGGACAAACTTTTCGAGCCGGACTTCAATCTTGCCGTAGGCATGGTTTACATTGCCAATCTGGTGCGCCAGATGGGCGCTCCGGAGTACGCGGCTGCGGCCTACAACGCGGGCGAAGACCGTATCGCTGCGTGGAAAGGCGAGCGAAACTACGAAGAGATTCCCGAACTCGTCGAATCCATTCCGTTCACGGAGACACGCGAGTACGTGCAGGTCGTCTTGCGCAACACCGCCGTCTATCGGATGATTTACGGCCAGCCGAGCGTGGCCACACAGGCCGCCGCCGAGCAGGCGCGCTGACAGAGAAGCGCATGCCTGCCATGGAGCTTCCGAGTGATTGAGATGGTGAGATGAGTTCTCCCGACCCGACGATGGCGCAAATTTCCCGCCGCATGCTCTCCGCGAAAGCGGAACAATTCACGGAATCCGTTATCCGGGAAATGACGCGCCTGGCCTTGAAGCACGGCGCCGTCAATCTCTCGCAAGGCTTTCCGGATTTTGCCGCGCCGGAAGAAATCAAAGAAGCCGCGCGACAGGCCATCAGCGACAACATCAACCAGTACGCCATCACCTGGGGCGCGAAGCCGCTGCGCGACGCCATCGTTGAAAAATTCGAGCGCACCCAGGGCGTCAGGTACGATCCGGAGCGCGAGGTCACCATTTGCTGCGGCTCGACCGAGGCGATGATGTCCGCGATGATGGCCATCATCAATCCGGGTGACGAAGTTGTCGTCTTCGAGCCGTTTTACGAAAACTACGGGCCTGATGCGATTTTGAGCGGGGCGACGCCGCGTTTCGTCAAGCTGCACACGCCTGATTGGTCCTTCGACGAAAGAGAACTTGCCGCCGCGTTCGGGCCACACACAAAAGCGATCATTCTTAACACTCCGAATAATCCGACAGGCAAGGTTTTCACGCGGGCGGAGCTGGAATTCATTCGCGACCTTTGTGTGCGCTGGAACGCGTATTGCATCACCGATGAAATTTACGAGCACATTCTTTACGACGGCGCGCAGCATATCTCCATGGCGCGCATTGACGGCATGCGCGACCGCACGATCGTGATCAACGGGCTTTCGAAAACGTACAGCGTGACGGGATGGCGCGTGGGGTGGGTGCTGGCTCCGCCGGAGCCGACGCAGCCGATTCGCAAGGTCCACGATTTTCTTACCGTCGGCGCTGCCGCGCCGCTCCAGCAAGCCGGGGCCAGTGCGCTGAAATTTGCGCAGAGCTACTACGACAAACTCGCGGCTACCTACACATCCAAGCGCGAACGCCTGCTGAAAATCCTCTCGACCGCGGGATTCACCGTGTTCAAGCCGCGCGGCGCTTATTACATCATGACGGATATAGCGCGCTTCGCTGATCCCGATCCGGTACGTTTTCGGGCCGATACGAAAGACGTGCGCTTTGCGAGGTATCTGGTCGAAACCATCGGCGTCGCGGTCGTTCCAGGCTCCAGCTTCTACAACAACGCACAGGACGGCGCCTCGCAAGTCCGCTTCACCTTCTGCAAGAAAGAAGAGACGCTCGCCGCCGCGGAGGAACGCCTGGCAAAGCTCCATGTCTAGAGGCTCTTCTACTGTTCTTCGTTGGCTTTGGCGGCACCACCAGCAAACGGGCAGGCTGTGTGTTAGAATCCCGGCCTGATGAGCGCTCCACCTGTGATTTTAAGCCTGATTCCGAACGATACTCGCATGGAAGCCAACGGTGAGGGCGCCGCCTTCGACATTTCCGCGAGCGCGACACGCACGTATCTCTGTCGCCTTACCGTCGTGGACCAGATTGAACAGGAGTCGCTGGATGTTTCAATATGGGGCTCTGCCGACGGGCAGACCTGGACGAAGAGGCCGCTCCTCAAGCTGCCACAGCAGTTTTACCGTGGCATCACAAGGCTGATCCTCGACCTCTCCCTGCGCCCGGACACGAAATTCATCCGTGCCAGTTGGGAACTTAACCGCTGAAACAGAGTGGCGCCGATGCC
>WNFC01049490.1_pt1 | contig 11939 bp, 9 predicted proteins | sample 5400541 | NCBI WGS metagenome assembly WNFC01 (sample SAMN13153342, study PRJNA577476) | soil metagenome | isolation source: 120 cm saprolite under Douglas fir tree site 2 hole 2 replicate 1 | place: USA:California | collected 2015-04-18 | reverse complement strand
CATCGGTGCGTTTGATAGCGGCAATGAGGAACCTGGCTGGATTGAGCGGCACGATGAGTTTTTTGCTGGGAGGGGGGAAGGCAGCGAGCGTTATGGCAACAAAAGGTAGCGTTTTCGTTGATACGTCAGGTTGGGCTTATCTGGTTGACCGGAGCGCAGAGCTTCATCACTCTGTTCACGCGGTATATCAACAAATAGTGGCCCAACGCCGACTCCTCGTAACAACAAACTACATTATTGCCGAACTTGTTGCGCTTCTCACCAGTCGTTCACGTATCCCGCGCCAGCAGATTGTGATGTTTATTGATGCACTCAAAACGGCCTCGCATGTTGAAGTTATTCACATCGATGTTGATCTCGATGCCGCTTCATGGACATTTCTAAAAGCTCATGCTGATAAGGAGTGGTCGCTTGTCGATGCCAGCAGTTTTGTTGTAATGAGCAAGCATGGAATGACGGAGGCCCTCACTACTGATCATCATTTTACGCAGGCAGGTTTTGTCCGGCTCCCCGCTAGAAACAGCATAAAATAACAATTCTCATTGATTGAGCTGATCCACCGATGTTGCTTATAGTTACAATACTGCTACTTTCGTTAAATGCGATGATGACAAAAACAAGGAGAAAACAGCGCAGTTCAGCTCTACAGGCTAATCCGTTTTGTTACCGCATTTAAGGAACGTAGCATTAGTCGATGTGACAAAACAAAATGAAGAGGGAAGTAAGTATTCTATAAAGCTCCTCAATGGAAACTCTTTTATCTTGCTGAGCCGGAACTATCTCCTCCTGCCCACCCGGTGTGTGTTGGGCAAGGAGAGAAGCCAGCTATCGCGCCGGACAATCCTAACTCATCCATACCCTCGCCTGCTGTGCGTGAAACATTGCCTGCTGGTTTGCTGAGCCAGTTGCAGGCTGCCTTAGCGCAAAGTCCCTTCTGGGTCTTTGCTCTGATGTTTGTGCTTGCTTTTATCGGGTTGGCAACTATGTTCCTCTTGCCGGGTGGACAAGCTGAACAGTATGCTTATAAAGGTGAGGGGAAAACTGAGGATTCTGCTGAGTCGGAGACGATGGGTCTTAAGCCGGAGATCACGACGATTGGGTGATGTGCAGTGTAATGCAGGATACCAAAGTTCCTGGTATCCTGCGTTAGTCGTTCTAGAGAAAAGTCTTCTTGTTCGTCTTGTGTCACGGTCTACCCCTTACGAATTACGCGCTCCATCTCACGTTTAACATCTCGTTCGGCAATAGCTTCGCGCTTATCGTACAGCTTTTTACCGCGACATAGACCCAACTCAATCTTGGCTTTGCCTCCCTTGAGGTAAAGCTTGAGCGGAATGAGTGTCAGGCCTTTCGTTTCCACTTTGGCTTGCAGTTGCTCGATCTCGCGGCGATGGAGCAACAACTTGCGGTTACGCATTGGCTCGTGATTGTAGCGGTTGCCATGTTCATAAGGGGCAATATGCATATTCTCCAACCACAGTTCGCCGTTGCGGGCTATAGCATATGCTCCACGCAGGTTTACTTTGCCTTCGCGGATGGATTTAATTTCGGTACCCGAGAGTGCAATGCCGGCCTCGATTGTACGCTCGACAAAGTAGTCGTGATACGCCTGGCGATTGACTGAGATAACTTTGATAGGCACATTGTCCGATGAAGACCTGGCCTCGTTCCTGGTCGTTGTTTGTTTTGGCATTGAAAGACTCCTTAAATGTAGGACATCCTCATGATACAACACTGGTAAGTTCACGTCGAGGGGGAGCTTGTCTATGCCCCCTCCTCTCCGATACCTTGTCAAACACAACAACGGACGTCATATAATGTAAACATGTTCATTACATGCATATTATTGATTGTCTATGCGTAATGTTTGAAAGACGCACTTTGTCTCGAAGAAATATTTCATGTATCCAACCCGGAAGGCACTTTAGGAAGGTTCTAAAATGTTCTACCACCTGGGCAGGATGGCCACTCGCTATCGCTGGTTGATAGTGGGCTTTTGGATGGTTGCTGTGGCAGTAGCGTTGCCTTTTGCTCCGCAAACCAGCGGGGTACTGCATTCCGGCGGTTTTGTGAGTCCCGATATTGAATCGGAGCGAGCGGTCAACCTCCTGGTTCAAAAGTTGCATCTTAACCAGACGATTGTTCAAGTAATCTTTACCAGCCAGAACTACACTGCCGATAGTCCGAAATTTATACAGGAAACGCAAACTGCTCTTGCAGGTGTGCGTAGTATGCAGGAAGTCTCAGGAGTAGTGAGTTTTACCGATAATCCGCGCCAGATTTCCCTGGATCGACATGCCGCATACGTGAACGTCCTGCTCAAACCTGATCCCGATAGCGCGCCGAAGCTGTTGCCTGAATTAGAGCGTCGTTTACAGCCAATTTCCGATTTGAAAATGAGTATTGGTGGAGGTCCAGTCTTTTACGAAGATATTCAATCAGTTAGCGAACGCGACCTGAGGCGTGCAGAAATGCTGGCTTTTCCGTTTGCAATTATCGCTCTCCTGCTCGTATTTCGCTCTGTAGTAGCCGCTGTTCTGCCCGCATTAGTAGGAGGAGCGGCCGTAGTCGTTTCGCTGGCGCTTATCTTTGGTCTTGGACACATTACGAATCTCTCCATTTTTGTGCTGAACATTACCACCTTGTTTGGCCTGGGTCTTGGCGTAGACTACTCGCTTTTTATGGTGAGTCGCTTCCGGGAGGAACTAGCCCATGGCCGGGATGTTGAAGAAGCGGTAGCTATTACAGTTGCCACCGCGGGACGCGCCGTTACATTCTCAGGGTTAACCGTGTCGATTGGCCTTGTTGGCCTTGTCTTCTTCAGCATCAATATGTTACGTTCAGTTGGAATGGGTGGAGTTCTGGTCGTATTGATGGCGGTGTTTGCTGCGATCACGCTGTTGCCTGCTGTTCTAGCCATCGTTGGCACTCGGGTAAATGCTTTTCCCGTACGTATTCCGAAGCCATGGAGACGTAAGCGAAGTCGCACTATTCCTGATGGCTCTACCAATACTGACCCGCAATATGGATTCTGGTACCGGCTCTCACAGCTTGTCATGCGATATCCCGTGCGCATATTTGTGCCTGTATTGCTCGTCTTGATTACGCTGGGATTACCTTTCCTGGAGGTGCGCTTCTCCGCGCCTGATGCCTCGATTCTCCCTGCTGATGTCCCATCTCGTGCTGCATATGACCTGCTCGCCAGCCGCTTCAATTCGCGTGAGACGACTCCGATTTTACTGGCGGTGCAGACCAAAGGTGACGTGCTTACTTCCGCGAATATCCGCAATCTTTATGGCTATGTGCGTCGTATCGAGGCTGATCCTCGTGTTGCGCGAGTGGATAGCATCGTTAGCGCGGATCCACGATTTACCCTTGACCAGTATGAGTTATTGTATACGCATCCCCAACTGATCGCTGATCCCTACCTATCCGCGTTTCTCAGAACATCGGTGGCCGGAAATACCACGCTGATATCGGTCATCAGCAAATATGGGATGCTCGACCAGCATTCACAAGAGTTGGTGCAGACTATTCGCAATACTCCTCCTGGTAATGGGATTACGGTGCTAGTAGATGGCGGTACAGCTGGCGACATAGACTATGTGTCCTCGCTTTATACTGAATTTCCTATAGCCATGCTTATTGTTGCGATTACCACTTATATTGTGTTGCTCCTGTTTTTCCGCTCATTGATATTGCCATTGAAGGCAATCCTGATGAACACCCTCTCGATTCTGGCCAGCTATGGCGCGCTGGTCGTCATTTTCCAGAATGGCTTCCTGCACCAGGTATTAGGCTTTACTCCGCTCGGCTTTGTTGAGGCATCCAGTCCAATTCTCTTATTCTGCTCATTGTTTGGCCTTTCGATGGATTATGAAGTCTTTCTGCTCTCGCGTATACAGGAGGCTTACTGGCAGATTGGCGATAATACACAGGCTGTGGCGCTTGGTTTGCAGCGCAGCGGCGGTATTATCACCAGCGCGGCTCTGATCGTGATCGTGGTAAGTGCATGTTTCGCTACTGCTGACATGATCCTGGTCAAGGCGCTTGGCCTGGGTATGGCGCTGGCAGTCGCGTTGGATGCTACATTGGTACGTGGGCTGCTTGTGCCTGCTACCATGCGCCTGCTTGGCAATTTGAACTGGTGGTTCCCGTTTGTAGGTGTGCGACGTCGGCCACCCACTTTGGAAGAAAGCTATGGTGTAGGAGAGCCAAAAGTAAGTTTTGGAGATGGAAAATATATTGCATCCGGGAGGGATTCTGGAATGGGGGGAATGGGATGAAGAAGAGTTCGAGGTTTGTTACGTTGGGGCGAAAGAGCATAGGATTTAACCCTGCCCTGCTCACTCTGCTCGCCCTCTTGCTCCTGCTTTCCTCTTGCGGTTTCCCAGGGATAGTTTCTACTTCGGCTCAATTGCCTGTGGTGAAGACGACTCCTACGGCAATGCCATTGCCGCCGATACGCTTTCCCCAGGATGTTCAGGCTCTGCGCAACGATCTGCCACCTACCTACGCGGCGCATTTTGCTATCAGTGATGTTAGTCGGGGTGAGTTCCATTTCGATCAGCGTCGCCTGATAGAGCCTGATGCGGTGATACCAAATGGTACATCGACCAGAGGCATAGATGTCCACATATACGACTGGTCGATCAAAGGCGTTAATGGGTTGGATCACCTTGCTGCAAGTATGGCTAATTATGTTCTGCGTGTTGATCTACGTGGCCTCAAGCCCCCAACGTTACATAATGGGAATGGATTAATTACTTATGGGCTAGGTGGTTTTTCTTACTATTATTCACGTACACGTATGTCCCTATCGGGGATAGTTGTTGACCACAACCAGCCCTTACAAGTATCTGGCGAAGCATGGATGGATCACCAGTGGGGAAACTTTCTCTCGCTTGGCGGCGGCGGGTGGGATTGGTTCAGCATCCAGCTTAGCAACAATACTGAGATCATGCTGTATCTCATCCGGGATGCCAGAGGCAAGACGATCTCGAGCTATGCTGGCTATATCGGATCCAGGGGCGAAAGTTTGCTGTTGCCGGCCAGGGAACTTAAAGTGAGTGTAGTTGATCATTGGAGAAGCCCAAAGACCGGAGCAAACTATCCATCTGGTTGGCAACTCGAGATTAGGGATTCACAGCTACAAGCAGCGTTAACCTTGATTCCTGAATTGAAAGATCAGGAACTCGAGGTGTATCAATCAACAGGTAATAGTTATTGGGAAGGAGCAGTAGGCATTCAAGGGCAGAGTGCAGGAGGAGTTGTAAATGGTGAAGGCTATGTCGAGTTGACGGGTTATGCGCATGGGTAGATCTCTAAACTACAACTAACAGGAGGTTGGGTGACGCAAGCTGGTACTACTGTCTTAACAAAGGAGAATTGAAGGATACGGGGATAGTATAATAAACAGGGAAACAGAGAAGGGCTACATTGAGGTCCGAAGCCTGATTATGCACGTTTGGCTGCAGAATTAGAACCTGCAATCCCGTTTGACGTTTTTGGCATCGTATTATTGCGCCATGATAGAGAAGCAGTCCGTGTTGCAGTCTGTACGCATGAAGCAGATGGATGGGTAGCGAATTATCATCAGCACCCCCTTAAAGACTCCATGGTGGAGCACATCTTGCAACGGAGGGAAACTGCACGTAACCAGGAAGTTGGAAGCACAGCAGCAATAGAGCTACAATTGGCCACGGACTCACCGGGTATCCATGAAATGGATGTCCTGGAGGTACGGGGCTATCCAAATGGGTTAGATGGTTCCCCTGCGCAAAGTGGTGATGCCTTGAGTGGTAAACCTTATCTACACGCAACTTTGATCGCACCGCTTATAGTTGAAGGACGAGTACTTGGATCACTTGAACTCGGCAGCACGCGTATCAATGCATATGACGATAAAACGCTCCAACGGCTTATCGGCGCTGTTGCGCGTGTCCTGGCGGCTGCCATCGAGAGTGCTCAGGTAGGTGGCAGCGTAGAAATACAGGATCGGCAACGTGAGGAACTCAAAAATGTTTCCAGCGCCCTGACCTCAGAGATGGACCTCTCTATGATTCTCAATAGGATCGTGGTGGGAATAGAAAAGGCGCTGAATGTTGCCTCCGCAATCATCACTCTGGATCGACGTAGTGGTAGCCTGAAGCTAGAGGCCCAGCATGGTCTGGATGCAGATGTTCTGAAAAAGATCGTTGGACGTGAAATAGCCTTTACTGAGCAAGGTATTGTTGGCTTTACTTTGCTCCGTCGTCAACCTTGTGTTTCAAACGACATTGCCCGGGATAGCCGTTTTCCAGCGAGTTCTGTTTTTGCTTCACAGCTTGACATACACTCAATTTTCAGCTATCCGCTTGTGACAGGTTCTACGGTCTATGGTGCACTTTTGCTTTGTTCACCTGAGCCAGGTGGTTTTACGCCGCTCAAATTAGATATACTTTCGCTTTTTGCCAGTCAGGCCACGATTGCTATTCATAACGGTATGCTATTGGAAGCGGCACGAGAGCGAAGACGTTTTCAACAAGCAATCGAGCAGTTAGACAAGGCTCACCAGCAGAATAGTTCTGCCGGAACAGGTGAACAAGATGACCTTGCGCTGCTGAAAGTGGTAAGGGAAGAGTCCGAGCGTACCTTTGGTGTAAGTTTTAGCAGCTTGTTGCACTTTATCAGCCATCACTTGCTTACATCTAGCGAACGTGACCTACAAGATATATTGCATACTATCCAAGAGGAACAAGAAGTAAAAGACTTCAACTCTGTCTCTGGAACTGTTTCGCCTTTGCTTCAGGAGGAGAGAGCGGCGATTCTTGAACAAACGCCTGAGGCCGCATTGGATGGCACTGGTTTGCTAGGCGACGTAAGAACCGCACTTACCGAAGCTATTGCGTCAACTCGAGCGCTTTCAAGTGACACTTCTGCTGTTTCTCAACTCTATCAGAGAGTAACGCGGGATATGACAACTCCCTGGTTTGTTACTGATCCGAAGGGGCGGTGTATCTATGCGAATCCCGCTGCCGAAGTATTTTGTGGCCTACGTTTAGGCCTGGATCATCTGGGGAACATTGCCGGCCTGTATCGTCCATCGAATGGGATACAGACTGATTCTCGAAGAGATGAGGCGCGCGATATATCGAGGCCTTTGGAGAATCAAGCACATTTTAATACATTCGTGTCTTTCTCTCAGGCTATGATCCCTCAGGCCTCTTCATTGACTCTACTAGAGGCTCTGTCAGAATTGCTGCCAAGAATACGCAATGTTGACGAGGTACTTACATACCTTCAAGAGTTCAGTTACGTTGATCTTGCTATGAATAATGGGGGATCGGTCGAGCACAATCAAAATGTGGGTCTGAAAGATTCTTTGCGGACGAATACCTTGCGTTGCGTCGTTGCCGCTGAACCTGTGCTGAGACGGTCGCCCCAACTATTTCAAGGTTATACAAAAGAGAGAGGGCCAGCTTCTTTCAAAATGTCCCCTGTAAAGATGCCGAGGAACCGTTTTTCTGATCCGAAAACCATACTTCTTGACAGTGCTCCTTCAGACCGTCACTATCAACTTATGCGTTATGCTCTCTATGATTCGCAAGAGCACCTCTTAGCCAATGCTTTGCAGATTCAAGATGTCACTGAGCAGGTGCGTGACGAAAAAAATAAGTCGGTACTTCTTTCAACCGTTTCACATGATCTACGTACGCCACTCACGACTATTAAAGCAGCGGTGACCGGGCTTTTGCAACCAGATGTTGTCTGGGATGAACAGGTGCGTCGTGAAATACTTGAAGACATCGATGCTGAGGCCGATCACCTGTATAGCCTTATCAATTCATTAATTGAAATGTCTCGTATTGATATGGGCGCACTTGTGCTCGAAAAGGAATGGTGTGACATTGCCGAAATTGTGCATAGCACTTTCTCTCGTGCAGAGCGATTCCTGGCAGGGCACCCTGTGCATATAATTTTTCAGCCGCAGTTGCCACAGATTCAGGTTGATTATGTACAGTTGGAACGGGTTTTGCATAATCTGATTGAAAACGCTGTGCGCCATAGTCCAGAGGGTGCGGAGATAATTATCGCAATTGATTGTATCGATGGGGGAAATGAAGAAGTTGTTTCGTTTGCAGATGCTCATCGATACCTACGTGTGCAAGTTATTGACTGTGGAAGCGGGGTGCCGGTGGGAGAAAGCGAGCGGATTTTCAAAACCTTTTATAGTTTAGACTCACAAGGTAGTGGGCTCGGGCTTGCTATTTGTCGAGGAATTATCGAAGCTCATCAGGGGCGAATCTGGGTAGGGCCTGCTCTGGATGGGGGATCATGCTTTGTCTTTGTTCTACCTATTTCCTCATGAGGGAGTATTTGCTTCATGAAAACTAAAGGCAAACGAATACTTGTGGTAGATGATGAGCCGCCAATACAGCGCATTTTGCGGAGGAATCTCACTATAAGTGGCTACGAGGTTCTGATTGCAGAAAATGGGGAGCAGGCTATAGAACTTGTGCGTGCCCATCAACCGGACCTGATCCTGCTTGACCTCTGGTTGCCAGGTGAGATAGATGGCATCGGCGTATGCGTCCAGGTACGACAATGGTCACAAGTACCGATCATTGTCTTATCGGCCCGTACAGACGAAAAACAGAAAGTACAAGCACTAGACCTCGGGGCAGATGATTATTTAACCAAACCGTTCAACAATGACGAGTTGCTCGCTCGAGTCCGTGCCTGTTTGAGACGCGCAGCGACTATTTCGGACGGGGAGAATGTGCATCAGCCTGAGATATTAACATCTGAAGATGGATATTTAAGTCTGAATGTTTTGCGACGACACGTGCGTGCGGGTTCTCAAGAAGTAAAGCTGACTCCCACAGAGTTTGAACTGTTACGGCAATTGATGCTGAATGCCGGAAAGGTACTGACCCATCGCACATTGCTACGGAGGGTTTGGGGGCCCGAGTCGACAACTGCGCCTGAAAATCGAAGTTGAACCTTCGCAGCCGCACTATATTTTGACCGAGCCCGGTGTTGGCTATGTTTTCCATCCACAAGTTCTTATTGAGAGTTCCGGTGAAGCACAATCCTCCACCTCTCCCGTTACGGTCATCGAAACGGAAAAAACTGATTTTTGAGGGGCATTTCCTAAAAAGATGGGAATTTTAACAAAATTTTAATGAGATTAGCCTAATTTTTTATGCTTGTCTAACTTTTTATGTCGTACACTGCAATAATGGGAAGTCTAGGGTTCATTAGAGTACGGGAGTAAGATGGGTTGCAGGCTCCCTGCTGTACAAAGGATGCTGTTTCCGCAAGGATAAGGGAATAGAGGAACAATGGAATCACAAGACCGCATTATGGATGGAGATTTACAAACACTAGGTCTCCAATCAGTTCTGAAAATGCTCGCGCTGAGCGGGAAAACCGGTACATTGTTTGTACACTCAGGGCCGGAAACACTTTCCATATGCATGCGTAAGGGACAAATTGTGGCTTTGCATGAGGAGGGATTCAACAAGTCAGATTTACTAGGTATGCTCTGTCTGATCAATAAACTCGATCCTCCTCGTGCTCAAGTTGTGCGTGAAGCTTCGCAGGGCAATCTCCAGGTTGCGCTTGCCATGTTGGTTGAACGCAACTGGATGAGTGCCGAAGAGATGCAACGCCGCCTCGAATTTGCCGTCACCCAATCGATAAGTCATGCATTGCGCTGGGTGGAGGGGCGTTTCGCTTTCCATCGACAATTAGTCACAATGGAAAGTCGTATGCAGCCGCTGGATATCGATAGCGTATTGCTGGAAGCATTACGCCAGGCTGATGAATGGGAGGAAATGGAGGAGACCCAACTCACTCGCACAACGGTTGCTCGCTGGTTGCCAGAGGTGAGTAACGATGTGCGAAGCCTAGGATTGAGCCAGGAACATATCGAGGTCCTATGCCTTGCCAATGGTGAAGTGCCATTGCAAGGAATGGCAATGGTACTCATGATCCCTGAAGCGCGCGTTGCTCGCATCATGAATCGTCTGCTGGAACTGCGCCTGATCGAGGTAGTTGATACGGCGTTAGAAGCCGAATTGCAGCAAGATCTCTCGAATATCATCATCATGTGTCAACATACATTGGCTCAGCAGCGACAGAATCTTGCTCCTGAACAGCACCTCCTCGGATTGATAAAGACATTATCCCGGTGTATCAATGGATTACTTATCCATCACGGCACATATGCGAAAAGCCTGCGTGGCCGAGGGCAACTCCCAGTGGTAGAGATTGTGCGTTATTTAGAGCGACGTTTTAGCCAGCCGTTGCAATCAATAGCAAAGCTGCATTATCCAATCTTAGAAACGGCAACATTCACTAATGGTCAACTTGACTGTACGGAAATCGTTCAGCTGGATAAGTTGGTGAAAGGGGAGAAGCTAGAGGAGTTTTACTGGGAGGCCGTACTAGGGCTTGCGACATTTTTGCGTATTGTTTTTGCGACGTTGTTGAGCGATGAAGTGGGCAATTCGCATACTGGCCGTCAACTCAACTACGTCTGGAAAGCTTTCCTCACAGAAATTGACCAAGAAATACAACAGTACCAACTCTACCGGGCGCATCAAAACGCACAGCAGACGCGCAGGCGAGACAGTGAAGCTGCGTTCCAGAGTGGGCCAGGTAGGAGTGGGGTATCTCAGAGTGAAGGCAACCCTTACCGGTCGTCAGAGACGCAAAGGAGGTCAATCTAGATGATAGAACCAGTACCAACGGTTCTAGTTGTAGACGATAGTCCTACTGTACGTAAGATTGTTCAAATGACTCTGCAACGCGAGCGGATTAGAGTGATTACTGCTGGAGATGGTCTCAGTGCTCTTACCTCGGTAGCGGACGAAGTGCCTGCCCTTATCCTCTTAGATATTCAATTACCTCGCATGGATGGGTACCATATTTGCCAGATAATACGGAAAAACTTGCAGTTTCGAACAATACCTATTATTATGCTGAGTGGGAAGGATGGATTATTTGACAAGATGCGGGGAAGGCTAGCTGGTTCAACGGAATACTTGACGAAACCCTTTGACTCAGTAGAATTAGTCCATACAGTCAAAAAGCATCTTGTGGGCTGGCAGCAGCGTATGCCACCACAGCATGAGGGCATACGTACGCGCCTGAGACGTCGTGGATAGCCTAGTCTCATTCATAAAATGGGTATGAACGTGTTGAGTTAAGAACCTCACTAGGGAACACGATGATATGTGTCTATAGCCATTCTTTCCCATTGACCGGGCGAAATGTGTTGCGCCCCTACAAAGGAAAGGTATACTGTTATGCCAGGGCAGAAGGTACTCGTAGTTGACGATAGTTGGACAGAGTTGACTATGATTGCTGCGCCATTGCGCAATCATGGCTTCGATGTGGTAACGGCTGTGGATGGCGATGAGGCTCTTGAGAAAGTCTTCAGAGAACATCCGCAATGTATAGTTCTCGATGTGGTCTTACCTAAGCAGAATGGGTTTCAATTGTGTCGTAGACTCAAGAGCCTGGAAGCGAGTAGGCACATACCAATAATCTTATTGACGAACAAAAATACTCCGCTTGATAAATCCTGGGGACTTCGGCAAGGTGCTGACATGTACATGACAAAGCCTTTTAATGAGGATGAGTTAGTGGACAACGTCCGGCGTCTCTTATAAATTTAGGAGCCTTAACATGGTGCAGCGTAATTCGGGGCAATTATCGCAGCCCACATCAAGTGGACTGCGACGTCAAGGAGAAACCGCTATTGCCAGGTCTGTGGAAAGTGATCCACAGAGTTTTTTGCGCAATCTGCCGGGCAATGTCATGTCTCCAATGAATCTGGCTAATGTACCAGCAGAAGCTGTTATGGTTGGAGAGCAATACCTGGTCTTCTCGCTGCTTGAATGTGAGATTGCTGTCAAAGCTGAGCATATAGATGGCGTGGAACGCCT
>WNFC01011914.1_pt1 | contig 11939 bp, 9 predicted proteins | sample 5400541 | NCBI WGS metagenome assembly WNFC01 (sample SAMN13153342, study PRJNA577476) | soil metagenome | isolation source: 120 cm saprolite under Douglas fir tree site 2 hole 2 replicate 1 | place: USA:California | collected 2015-04-18 | reverse complement strand
TACGTTGTCAGTCAGTTGAGAGCCTTTGCTCGAACAGTGAGCTTGGCAGGCCAGTTGCCGGTACGGCAGGTGTGATCACACCCCAGTGTGCCAAAGACCTGTGCCTCTGGCGATCAAAGCAGGTGGATCGGTGAAGCTTATCGTTCGCCTCGGCTGCAGCATAGGTCTGGCGTCTTGCGTTTTCACGTCCGTCTATCGCCTCCGATACACGGCGTCTGCCGCTTTGGCGGGAGGTCTAGTAAAGCAAGGGGCAGTCTCGGAACCGGAGAACGCGTACGACAGCTTTCAAGACGGAACGCCGGACTTCCTGCGGCTCGATGACGGGGCCGACCAAGAGGCATTTCGGAATTGGTTCACGCTCATCGCTGAGTATCAGGCACTGCGTCCTGCCAAGGAAGTCCCCGCCGAGATAAATGATTGTGCGGCTCTCCTTCGGTTCGCGTATCGCAACGCCTTGCGCGTGCACGACGATGCGTGGATTCGCGAAAACCGGCTAGAGCCGCCGGAAGCAATCCCTTCGATCGAGAAGTATCACTACCCGTACACGCCATTACGCGGATCGTTGTTCCGTGTCAAAGCCGGTTCCTTTCGGACGACGGACATTAAAGACGGAACCTTTTCTGAATTCGCTGACGCGAAAACCCTGCTGGAACTCAACACCTATTTACTATCGAAGGATGTCGCTGTTGCGGCGCCAGGGGACATTCTCTTTTTCCGCCAGCTCGAGCAAAACACACCTTTCCATTCGATGGTGTTTGTCGGCCATAGTCAATGGTCGAGCGATGTTGACGCGAAAGCTGCCGACAACGTGGTCGTCTACCACACGGGGCCGATAGGCCGTAGTCGTGGAGAGATGCGGCGTCTGAGACTTGGCGAGTTGCTGCACCATCCTTCGCCTAGGTGGCGTCCCCAGCCGGGCAACGGCAATTTCCTTGGCGTTTATCGCTGGAACATTCTGAGGGAGACAAACTAGTGCAGCCGAGACGACTCAGCGCGTGCAGACTGTTCTTCTGTTTCCTGGTTTTGTTCACCCTGCCGGTGCGCGCGCAGAACCCGAATGCGTATTTTTCCGTTTCCACCAGCAAAACGTTCTCGCCGGGTGAAAAAGTCAGCATTCACGTTTACTCGACACACGTGCCAGCCCTGGAATTCCGAGTGTACCGCGTTAAGGATCCGGTCGCCTTCTTTGAACATTTGGAGAACCTTCACGGATTCGGAATGAGGCGATTTGCACCGAAGGAACAGATCGAAGCACCGAATCCTACGCTTATAGAACGATTCCACGACTGGAAGCACGAAGTGTGGGTGGAGATTCGCGATTTCATCCGGATGCAGTTTTCTCCAAGGTCGCGCGCGCACATACGGGAACCACACGCGGAGACTCAGAAGAGCAAGCCGGTCACAGCAGACGTGTTTGCACAAGTCCCCTTGCTGAACAGTTCGCAACTGGTTGCCCGTTGGCGTCAGGAGATCCGGCCCGGCTTCTATTCCGAGACGGCCCAAGTGCCTCTTCCTTCGCTGGACAAGGGTGTGTATGTGGTGGAAGCCACGGATGGCACGCTCCGCGCATACACGATCGCGATGGTCACGGAGCTGGGGCTTATCACCAAGATGGCTCCGGGGCAGGCGCTGGCATTCACAGCGAACCGTCGCACGGGCGCTCCTATCAACAATGTGGATGTGCGCCTGTGGTCGGACCGAAACCAAATTGCAGAACTGAAAACCGACTCTTCCGGTTTGGCGCAAGTCGTGCTGCCGGAAGCGCGGTATCAGGATGTGCGAATCTTAGCAGTGAAGGACAATGACGTCGCCGTTCTCGCACCATACTCCTATAACCTGAGCAGCAATCCGCAAGCGGATTGGACAGGTTACGTCTATACCGACCGCCCCGTTTATCGTCCCACTCACACCGTACATTTCAAGGTGATTTTGCGAACACGAAGCGGAGAGCACTATCGGGTTCCCGCCGGAGAGCAGGCGCAGATCTTTGTCGAGGATCCCAACAGCAAAACCGTGCTGCAAAAGAACTTCACGCTTTCTAATCTTGGGACGATTCACGGGGAGCTTGATCTTCCAGCGGATGCTGCGCTCGGCTATTACAGCATCAGCGTGCGCGGACCGCGCGGCGAGCAGTACGCGGCCACAGGCGGATTTCATGTGGAGGAGTACAAAAAGCCGGAATACCAGGTGACCGTGACTCCCTTGAAACAGCGGGTGCTTCAGGGCGATGTGATCGAAGCAACCATTGAAGCGCGCTACTTTTTCGGAGAGCCGGTGACAGGTGCGAACGTGAAATACGTCGTGCACACCTCTTCTTATTGGTCTCCCTTCATCGCCCGGGACGAACAGGAAACAGGCGGTGGCGGTGAGGAATTTGAGGGAGAAGGCGGAGAAGGCGGGGAGGCCTACGACTATGCGGGTCAACAGATCTCAGAACAAAGCGGAAAGTTGGACGGGGAAGGAAAACTCAAAATACGGATACCAACTTCTCTGAATGAGCGCCACAACGATGTTCGCTACCGCATTGAGGCGCGTGTCACGGACGAAGGAAACCGAGAAATTGCGGGATACAACGCGGTCATCGCGACCTATGGGAGCTTCCAAGTCGGCGTGTCTACAGACAGCTATCTCTATGAAAAAAGCGAGACGATTCGCGCGCATGTCGTCGCACGAGACTACGATGGGAAGCCAATACAAACGCACGTAGACATGACACTGCAGAAGAACCGTTACTGGAATCAATCCGACAAAGAAACGGTAGTTGCCTCGCAGAGCGTGGGAACCGGCGCCGACGGTAATGCCACCGTTGAACTAGCCCCCAGTGAAAGCGGAAGCCTGACATTGAAGGTAACGGCGCGTACTCCGGAAGGCCGCGAAGTGGTGGGGAGCAGTTGGCTGTGGATACCGAGTTCCGATGCAGGCTGGTGGGGCGGCCAAAGCCGCGAAATCCGCATGGTAGCCGACAAGAAATCGTACAAAGTGGGCGAAACGGCTCGAGTCGTCGTGATGACGGGCATGCCTGAGACCTACTTGATGGTCACAACGGAAGCCAGGACGATCCAATCCAAACGCGTGGTACACGCCACGAGCCCATCCGCGACGATCGAAATTCCAATTCGAAATGACAATCAGCCCAATGTGTTCGTCTCGGTGGCTTTCTGGAAAGACAATCGTTTTTACACGTCGAATAAGAATCTTAAAGTCCCTGCGGTTCAACAGAAACTCCAAATTCAAATTGAGCCCTCGCAAAAACAGTTTCAGCCGGGGCAAAAGGGAAGCGTGATAGTTCAGGTGCGGGATGTTGATGGCAAACCGGTCGCGGGAGAGTTCAGTATTGGAGTGGTGGACGAGGCCATCTACTCGATTTATCCGGACAGCAGCGGCGAGATTCACGATTTCTTTTACGGCTCTGTGTACGACCGGGTGACCACGGAATCTTCATTGGCGTTCTATTTCAGCGGCGCGGCCGGAAAGAAAGCGATGTTCCTTGCGTATCAGCAGCAAAACACGCCGCAGGCCCTCGCCCAATTGAAGCCGGAGATCCCGGTTCAGCCGAAAATACGGAAACTCTTTCCGGACACAGCGCTCTGGCAGGCTGACGCGCACACGGATTCCAGCGGGCGGGCGACGGTTCAGGTGCAATTCCCGGATTCGCTCACGAGTTGGCGGGCGACGGTACGGGGCGTAACGCTGGACACGAAGGTAGGAAGCGCGACTAGCAATGTAATCGTGCGTAAGAATCTGATGGTGCGACTGGCGGTGCCACGCTTCTTCCGGCAGGGGGATGAAGTCACGGTCTCCACAATCGTTCACAACTATCTGTCTGAAGGAAAGACGGTGCAGGTATCCCTCGACGCAAAAGGGTTGGATCTGCTGACGCAGTCGAGCAGTCAGATCGAAGTTCCCAGCAAGGGAGAAGCAAAATTTGATTGGCGGGTTCGGGCCAAGTCCGTCCGTGAATCGGTTCTGACCACGAAGGCGCTCACCAATCAGGAATCGGACGGTATGGAAATTACGCTGCCGGTGATTCCTTTCGGTGTGAAACAAACGGAAGCAAAATCCGGCTCGCTGGTGGCGGCGGACCAGGAAACAAAGACGCAGATTACAGTGCCCAACAATCTTGAACAGACTGCGCCAACTCTAGACATCACTCTAAGTTCGTCCTTCGCAGGCAGCATCTTTTCTGCGCTGGATTATTTGACAAGTTATCCGTATGGCTGCACGGAACAGACGATGTCGAGTTTTCTACCGAATATCATCGTGGCCAAAGCTTTGAAGGAATTGCGCGTTCCACAGACGGTCAATACGCCGGAGCTCGCCAGGAAAATCGACGCGGGAATGGAACGCCTTAAGGACTTCCAGCACCAGGATGGCGGATGGGGCTGGTGGAAGGAAGATGAAAGCCAAGTGTTTATGACCGCTTACGTGGTCAGCGGTTTTGCTCAGGCGCACACTGCCGGATACGACGTTGAACATAGTTCGCTGGAACGGGCCGAGAAGTGGCTGCACGATTCACTCGCGCAGCATCCGAACATGCGCAGTGATCTCCGCGCTTATGTGGTTTACGCGCTAGCGCTGAATGGCGCAGCGAAGCCCGAGGAGATGCAAGCGGCCTGGGAGCAGCGCGGTTCGATGACGGCGCAGGGCTCGGCAATGTTGGGTCTGGCGTTCTACGCCGGTGGCGATCAGAACCGCGCAAAGGAGATCGCCAAGAAGCTCGAGGCCGACGCGGTGGTAGCCGAGTTAGACGCGTACTGGCCTTCTACTTATGACTACTTTATGGAGTTCGAAATCGAGGATAGCGCGGAAACCACCGCATATGCCGTACGGCTTTTGAGCCTGGCCGCGCCGGAGAGTCTGCTGCTTCCCAAAGCGGCGTTCTGGCTAGTGAATCATCGCGACGGCGGCTACTTCTGGCTCAGCACAAAGCAAACTGCAATGGTTGTCTTTGGATTAACCGAATATCTCAAGGCAAGCCATGAGCTCGAGGCCGATTTCCAGGCGGAACTCTTCGTGAACGGAAAGCAAGTAGCCGCGAAGAGCTTTGCCGCGGCTGATGCTCTGAATCCGGCTCAGCCAAAATTCCATCTCGACGCTTCGCAACTGCAACCGGGACCGAACGAGATTCGCGTTCACAAGGCAGGCAAAGGGCGGCTCTATTGGTCCGCAAGCGCGGCCTACTACTCGAAGGACAAGCATCTCGTGCAAAGCGAGAAGCTTTCTCTCAATATCACGCGCGACTATTTCCGTCTGTCGCCCGAACAATTGGGTGGCAAGATCGTCTACCAGCTCAACCCGCTCGCGGGCGAGCTGCACGTTGGGGACGTGCTCGCCGTCCGATTGACAGTCGCTGGGAGCGAATGGCGGTACCTTCTAATGGAAGATCCCATCCCTGCAGGTGCGGAATTTCTCCAACGCGATGACCTGTACGAGCTGAAGGAAAAGCCTAGCTGGTGGGAGTATTGGTTCACGCGCCGGGAATTTCACGATGATCGCGCCGCCATCTTCTAGGAGTACTTCAAAGGGCAGCACCAGTACGTCTATTTATTGAAGATCGTGAATCCGGGAATATTTCAGGTGAGTCCCGCAATGGTTCAACCGATGTACCGTCCTGCCATTTTTGCAACGAGCGATGCCGCAGTAGTGGAGGTGAAGTGATGCCGAGTTTTGCTCCGGCCATAGATGCGTTGAAAGTATGCTTCCGCGATTGGCGGCTCTGGGCGATCCAGTTCGTCGGGAACGCTTTGTTGTTCGCTCTTTTCATTGGATGGCTGTTCGTTCCCGTCGCGACTGCCTGGCATTTGATTTTGAACGTTCTCCTGGCGTTGGCTCTCGTAGCAGGACTCCTCGTGCTTCATGGTGGAACGCTAAACTATTTCTACGCCCAGGATGGCGAGAATGAGAGTTTGTACCAAGTGTTCATCCGCGGAGTGTGGAATCTTGTCGCCATGGCGCTGTGTGCTGCCGTTGTGTATCTGTTGTGGTTGCTAGTCGGACAGCTCGGCAGCTACGAGCAATCTCTGCCGCCCTATCTTCGCTCGATAACTCCCGCATTTGTCAGACGATTTGCAGGACTGCCGCTTTTTCAGGGAATCATTAGCGCGTTTTTCGTTGCTATTCGTTGGATTTTGTTGCCGGGATTGGCTCTGCCGCTTCTGGCAAGCGCTGCGTATTTTGGTTTTCGCGGACTAGGGCGTGACGGCCTGCAAATTTGGAAGAGGACCGTGTGGAGCATTTCCTATTGGTCCATTGTGATTGCGGCAGTCCTCCTGGGCGTCTGGGTGACGGAGAAAATCATGGGATGGACTCCCGACTTCCGAACTTCGACACTGTCGGAGGAAACTGTGAGTTTAGTGATTCGGAGCCTGGTGTCCTATTTTCTGGCGCTGTTCGCGTGGATGCTGGCCTGCTCAGTTATTGGCCGGCAACGCCAAACATTCAGTGATACTTCGGGTGATTCCAGCGGGGAGGCCGCTGCTTAGCCACGAAAGCACTTCTTGCTTTCCGTGCTGTGCGATTAGATCCGAAATGATTCTGTGCGCAGAGGCATACGCTAGCCGTGTATTTTCCTGAGTATCGCCGCGCTTCAGAATGTGCTCAACCTGCTCGACGTTCATCGGCGCATATGTCGTTGTCGGAAGTTCAGAGTTAGAAAGGTACAGGACGAGTCCCTCCCGAAACCATAGCGGAGTATTGGCAGAGGCTCGCGCTTCAATCAGCAGGTGAAACAGTTCGTGCTGGAGCGTGGATTCCAAGATGGAGCGGCGCCGCAGTTCCTTAATCGGCTGCAAGCGAATGGTAAAGCCGCGAGTCGAAGCCGCAACCCATCCCGGCTGGCCCGTCGTATCACGATAAGTGTCTAGAGTCGGGAATACTTGGAGCTTCACGCGAGTAGAAAGAGTCCATCCCACGGAGCGTTCATTGCGTCGCAGAATTTGGTTTGCGACGGAAAAAATTTCGGAGTCCACGTCAGGATTGGTGCTGATGAGATCAAAACGTTCATCCGAGCGCTTTTGCCAAGGCTGCTGCGTCGCGCGCGACAGCTCAGTCTTCGGGTAATAAAAGGCGAGGATTTCTCGGTAGTTCTTGCCTTCTCGCGCCATCTCGTCCGCGCCCGCCTGGCACATTCCAACGCCGTGCCCGGCTCCATGCCCAGAGAAGACGACTTGCGGACCGACACTGCGGAGTTCGTACAAGTCGCTTCGGATATTATTCCAGCCGAACAAACGGTTGACGGCAAAACGAACGGAGGAGGCGGAAACCGAGAAATGGTCCGGTGTACCGCCCAAGAGAACTGCTGAGTGCGCACGGCCACTCGCGCCGCGGCGGTCGACCTCGAAAGTTGTCCAACTCTTGGGCGTCTTGATACCCGATGCCCGCAGGGCCTCATCAATCTGTCCCACAGACAGAGTGGCCTGCCATCGCAATCCTCCTGACGTAACGCAGAAAGGATCCGAATGAGCGACAAGGTATGGCGCTGCAACTTGGGGCCAGGCTTCGGCAGCGTTCGCGAGCGATCCACCACAATTCTGGTGGTAGTAGGTTGCGGCGAGCTGCCCGTCGTATAGGAGGATCTCTCCCTGTGTTGACGCAGCGGCAGAGTGCACCGCGAAAGTGGGGTTCCCCCGGTGCAGTGCCTGACAATGAGTGGTATCGCAAAAGTCGAACCCTTCTAGTGCATGCTGGCCCGCAAACCTCTCTGCGTAGGTCCGCGCTGCCACCGCCATTGCCTTGAGCGCTTCCTCGTTCTGAAAATCGCCACTTTCGGCCATCAAAACGCGTTCCACATAGCCTTCCAGGGGCATCGTCGCGATCACCACAAGATCGCTGGGACGATCCTTTAGAAGGAGGGGATATTCGCCCTTGAATACCGGGCCATCGGCTCTATGTAGCTCGTAACTACCGGTCAGAAGCACCTCTCCTTTGCCAGCAGTTCCGCTTGCCTTGGCCTCCGTTGCGGACAAAGGAAATACCAGCCGCTGGCCTGTTTGCTGCTCGCAATCGCGGCAGGTCTTCCAATGAAGCTGTCCTTTCACGGCGGTGATAATCACAGCCTTCGGAGGATGCGCCGAATAGATGCGAACACGAACCTCACCTGCTAATGAGGGGCAAGCACAAAATAGGCTAAGCAACAGCAGGGGAGCAGCGGCTCTCATCGTTTGTTCACGAAATTCGCGTACTCAGCGAACACGGGTTGGGCCAGTTTGGCCGCATCGAGCCCGTGTCCTTGGGGGATGTACACAACGAGTGCGATCTCCGGGTGATCTGCGGGAGCATACCCAACAAACAAACCGTGTGTGCGCGCTGTGTTCGACGCAGTTGCGGTTCCTGTCTTGCCAGCGATATGCATGCCATCGACGTAGGCAGCATGCGCGCTGCCATACGTGATGGCGTGCTCCAGGCCCTTGAAAACTGGCTTGGAGAGCTGGGTATTCTCCGTGCGCTTGCGCAACGCTAGCTTGCGATACGCCTCAAGCAACTCCAAAGGCGTCACCTCGACTCCACGCTCGCCCAAGGCAGCAAGTTGGATCTCTTCCGAGGTAGTCAGGCGGTTTACGTGGCCTGCGGCTTCGGGCTTCCCCAAGCCGGTTGGAGAGTCCAGACCCGCCCGCCGCAAGGCTTCCACAAGTTCGCGCGGACCTAGGCGAGAAGCAACTTGAGAGATGTAGGAATTACAGGAGTAGGCGATGGCATCATCAGCATCCAGCTCGGCGATTTCGGTCGTGGTGGCTGCAATCCATTCGGATGTTTCCAATGTAAAGAGGACGCTTGCATAAAAAGTGCTGTCCGGGGTCGAGTTTCCCGGAGTCCAAGAGTGCTAACACAACGAAGGGTTTGAGAGTGGATCCTGGGCGGATGAGCTGTGCGGAAGCAAGTTCCAGGTTGTGAGAAGCAAGCACTTGCTGTGAGGTGACGCTGACGACGACGATAGTGCCCGGCTGTCCCGCTATGGCTTCATCGATCGCACCCTGCAGCTCGCGGGACGGTGATTTCAACTGCCGTGGACAATTAGCCAGACCGAGAGTCGTAGATAAAACGAGTACCAGTGAAAGTCTTTGGGACACGAGGCTATCTTAAACGCTTGGTTCCTTCTTAGTTGCGGCATCTTAGGCGGTGTTTCAATCTCAATCAACGAGGAGGCGTGGCGATGGCGGCTTAGTTTGTAGACGGCCCGTTGTCGTCGACAGTCCTGCGAGCACAGGCGGGAACCCTTCGGCGAGCATCTTACAGACGACGAAAATCCCTCCTCCGCCGCCAGATCTCAAAGGGTCCGGCCCCGACATCATTCCACCGGACTTTGTAGTTCGGGGGTCGTGTCGATTCCCGCCGCCCCTGCCAAACCAATCTTGTTTTCTGCAACTTACGACATTATCCAAACAAGACCGCTCTGTAACAATTCACCCTATTAGCGGCCTCGCCGCGGTTTGGGTGACGCTGCCCAATTTCATTAATCAAGGAGAGGTGCCCGATGACGCAACAAGCGCCACCGCAATCGGCTTTGGCATGTTCGCAATGCGGACGAATGTTCGCACACTCGGATTTGGTGCAGATCGCCGGGAACTGGGTGTGCGGCGATTGTAAGCCGGCGTTTTTAAGCCGGGTAATGGTGGCAGGACCCGCTGCAGCGGGTCCCTTCGGCTGGCATTATGGCGGATTCTGGATCCGTTTCGGTGCGCGCTTCATCGATGGATTTGTGATGATGGCACCCATCCTGATCCTAGCCGCTGTGCTCATTCCAAATCTACTCCGCGCTGGAAAACAACCATCCAACCCGGCATTCGCGGCCTTCAGTCTGACCTTGGTTGCGATTTTTTTCGTCGCCGCGATCTCCTATGAGGTACTGATGATGAGGTACTGGGGGGCAACAGTTGGCAAGATGGCGTGTGGGCTAAAAATCGTGCGCTCAGACGGCCGTAGCTTAGGATGGGGTGTTTCCTTTGGTCGCTTCTTCATGTGGAACATTGTCACGGGCGGCATCCCCTACCTGAATATGATTCTAATGTTGGTTAGCGGCATCATGGCTGGAGCGGATGACGAGAAGAGGGCACTGCATGATCGCGTCTGCGATACACGCGTAATTTATAAACGGAGCGTGGCTTGAACCTGAACATCAACATGTTCACTCCCGCCGCGCCCGAGTCCTCAACATTTCGGCCGGCGCCAGGAACTGTTATGTGCCCCAACTGTAGTGGGGATGTGGTGCCACTCGAAACGCAAACGGGATGGCAGAGCTGCCCCTTCTGTCAGAAGCGGCTGCAAATCCGGTTTTGGCGCACTGTGCGCCAAAATACGAGTGCTGCCGCCGCGATGCCGGACCAAGCGACGTGCTTTTTTCATCCGGATAAGGCGTTTCAGGCTTGCTGTCAGCGGTGCGGCCGGTTCGTGTGCGCGCTGTGCGATTTGCAGTTGGGAGCAGAACACGTTTGCCCTACGTGCTTCGAGCGCGGCCGCACAGATTCCGGGCTGGCTGGCGGCAAAGCGGAATGGCGGCATCGCGATGTGCTCTATGATTCAATCGCGGTAGCCCTCGGGTGGGGCTGGATTATCCTTTGGCCCGTGATTGTCGCTGCGCTCCCCATCGCGATATTTTTGCACGTGAAGTACCGGAAGGCGCCGCGCGCGTATCTACTTCCGCGGTCGGGGTGGCGTTTCTGGGTGGCATACCTCGGGTTTGCCTGGATCCCGCTGCTGATCGTCGTCTTGATGTATCTGCCGCGCTGGACCGCAGGGAGGCACTGATTGCTAAATGCGTTTCGCAAAATATCACGCGTCGGCGGCCTGACCGGCGGGACGAGGTGGTATCTGAGCGAGGATTGCCTCTTAGCCGCAAAGCGCGTGATGTACACGGTCGAGTATCGACGATTTTATTTGCGCGACCTGGAATCGATTGTGGTCTGGCCAAACCGCCTGTGGCCGCTGCGACCGATCGTTCCCAGCGTGCTCCTTGGGGCGCTTGGTGTTTGGCTTGTTTGGTGGCGGCACTGGGAGATGGGTGCTTTGCTGTGGCGCTGGACGGATTTTACGACTGGCGCGATCTTCGCTGGGACGGGTTTGGCGTGGGCGCTATTGGAACTGGCGCTCGGGCCGACAGCGAAGACGCAAATTCGGACGACAGGAGCCACGGTTGACCTGCCGCTGGTGAAGCGAACACGCCGCGCACGTCGAGTTCTCGCGAAGATTGAAGCGGCGGTTCGTGCCGCTCGCGGCGGCCTGCTCGAGCAACCGACGGTTCCGGCAGCCGGGCCGCAACCAGCAGGGCCCTCCGTTAAAACGAGCCCGGAAGCAGCATCGGCACCCGCTCCCATCGGGGATCTCACATAGACGAATGGCTCCTAACACGCTAGACGATTCCTTCGGCCTGCCCGCCGCGACGGGCTTGCGGCACGCGCGCTGCTTGTTTCATCCATTGCGCGAAGCGGCGGCTCGGTGCCCGCTTTGCGGAGGAACGTTTTGCCGCGAATGCGTGACGGACGAGGACGATAAGCTCGCCTGCCCACCTTGTCTGCGCCGGATGGCGCGTCCGCCGGCACCAAAGGCGTCACTGGCCCGTCGGTTCCGGCAGACGCTTGCCGGGTTCACCGCGCTTGCCTGTTTGGCGGTACTCTTTTTCGCATTACTGCGCTGGCGAGTGAATACGCCGGAGCTGCATCTGAAATTCGGCGGTCTGGCCGATGAGCAGCCCGCTACGGAAAGCCATGAGTGAAGTCGCTCTGGCTCCCGTCGCTGCGCAACCTGGACAGCTAACGACCGCGCGCGCCCGCCGCAATCGCCTGAACCCGCTCGAAGCACTGGAACGCGGATTCGCCCTGTTTCGCTCAACCTTCGCACGAGAGGCCTGGCGTTATTACGTTGGCGCCGCGCCGCTCGTTGTTTGCTTTATTCCCATGTGGGTGGTCAACGGCCAGATTCGCTTATCGAATGGCGTGCTACTGATGGAG